>Ga0163144_10009870_pt1 | contig 20422 bp, 14 predicted proteins | sample OliLak19BULKMAT1_FD_123175 | JGI IMG/M metagenome (GOLD analysis project Ga0163144, IMG submission 123175) | Freshwater microbial mat bacterial communities from Lake Vanda, McMurdo Dry Valleys, Antarctica - Oligotrophic Lake LV.19.BULKMAT1 | ecosystem: Environmental > Aquatic > Freshwater >... | reverse complement strand
TGCATAAGTTCGTGCGCGAATACGGTCAGGCCGCGTCAGTGCGGTCGGATGGCCGGAAATGCCTGCCACGAGCTTTTCACCAAGATCGATCCACGGAGCAGAGATAAACGCGGAGAGCGCGGAGAGCGCGGAGACGCAAGCCAAGCGACACTGCGCCTCCGCGCTCTCCGCGAGCTCCGCGTTTAAAATTTGGTTGGCCGACCTCGGTCGCTGCCGTTGCACGAAATTACGCAAAGATTGGTAGTGCATGAAATATCCGGGCTATGGCTGTTTCTTCCTGAGTCCCTGAGTTCCAGATTCAAAGCCCGTGGTTCGTTTCGGTCGTTTCCCGCTTTCCACACTCGCTCTATCTTCTTCGAGATTCAAACGCGGTAAAATTCTTCCGCATTGCGCGCATACACTTTCCGCAGTTCCTCGGCGGAGCAACCGCTCAACGCCTCGTCGAGCGTCGCGACCCAGCGCGGATAGTCGCTCGCCTGCGTGCTCACCGGCCAGTCGCCGCCGAACATCACGCGGTCGAAGCCAAAGCACGCGACGACATGATCGAGGTAGGGCCGCAGATCCGCGGGCGTCCAAGTCCCGAAATCCGCCTCCGTCACCAGCCCGCTCAGCTTGCACCAGACGTTTTCCAATTTCGAAAGCTCGCGCAGTTCCTCGCGCCAGGGGTCGAGCCGGCCCGCCTTGATGTCGGGCTTGCCGATATGATCGAGGACGAACGCCACATCCGGGCACTGCCGCACGAGCTTGATCGTGGCGGCGAGCTGTGGGTGTTTGATGCAGAGATCGAAACTGAGCCCGTGCGCATGGAGTAACTGCACCCCTCGCACGAAATCCGGCCGCACGCAGAACTCCGGATCCTTCTCGCCCTGAATGAGCCGGCGAATGCCTTTCACGAGTGGATTCTCCGTGAGCCGCGCCAGCGCCGGTCCAACCGCCTCGCCTTTCTCCAGCGGCGCCTGGGCCACAATCCCGCGGATGCGCGGATCGGTCTTCGCGACCTCCGTCACCCAATCTGCCTCCGCCTGCGACTGCGCCGGATCGCACTCGCACTGGAGAAACACCATCTTCGCCACCTGCACGTCGCCGCACGCGCGACGGTAGTCCGCGATGAGATGATTCTTGTTGAGCAGCGGCACGCTCGCGAGCCACGGGTAGCGCAGCCGGCTGAGATCCCAGAGGTGAAGGTGCGTATCGACGATGGGGAAGGAGGGCATGGGGAATACGGAAGGATTAAATGTGGAAAGCAGGAAACAGAAGGGAAGACGGAGAAGACGCCCGGAGACATGGAAGACGCGTATGACCCGGAAGTCTCGTCCTCTTTCATGTCTCTCGTGTCTTTCCTATCTTCTCCTGTTCCGGTTTGTTTCCCGCTTTCCACATTCCATATTCCGAAATCCGAAATCTTCCTCATTTCGTGCCGGCGATCTTCGTATTCGTCCCGAGTCCTTCCGGACCGAGGCCGTTGTAGCCGCCGTCGACCGGCAGGTCCGTGCCGGTGATGAACGACGCATCGTCGCTCAACAAAAACAGCACCGGCCCCGCAATCTCCACCGGATGTCCCATCCGGCCGAGCATGTGAAACTGGCCCCAGATCGGATCGAAAGTGGCGCGGTCGCCGCCCGCCGCCTTGCCGACTTCACGCGTCCAAATCCACCCGGGACTCACGCTGTTCACCCGAATCTTGTGCGGCGCGAGATCGAGCGCGGCGCAGCGCGTGAGCTGCGCCACTGCGCCCTTTGCGAGGTTGTAGGTCCAGCGATTCGGCTGCGCGATCGCCGCCGAGATGCTCGACACATTGACGATCGCGCCGCCGCCCTGGCGCTGCATCGGTCCGGCCACAAGCTGCGTCAGCAACGCGAACGCCACCGGCCCCACGCCGAACGAGCGCGCGAAGTCGGCCGGCGTGGCGTCGAGGCCCTTCGCGAGAAACGAAAACGCGTTGTTCACCAACGCGTCGATCCGCCCGTGCCGCGCGAGGGTGTGCCCGACGAGTTCCCGGCAAAAACCTTCCTCTATCAAATCCCCCGCCACGATCAGCGGCGAAAATCCCGCCGCCGCAAACGCCGCGCGCCCTTCGTCCGCATCCGCCGGCAACCCGCTCACCACCACCGCCGCGCCTTCGCGCAGCAACTCGCGCGCGATCGCGAAGCCGATGCCATGCGTGCCGCCCGTCACAAGCGCGACTTTGCCTGCGAAACGTCCGGCGATCGGCTGGCGCGTGGGGGTGAACATGCGTTGGCCGGCAGTAGGACGGGTTTTGCACCGCCCCTCAAGTCCAAGCCCCGCGGCGCCGCGGGCAGCAATCAACAGGTTCGCAGGCGCAGCCTTGGCCAAGAAATGCGGAGCGGGCTTCCGCCGGCGGGAGTAGACTGACGCACAGTCCTCTCCTCCCATGAAAACCAACGTCGGCTCGTATGATGGCGCAGTGCGTTTCATCGCCGGTTGCGTCATCCTGTTCTTCAGCGTCAACGGCCTCGGCTGGTGGGCCCTGCTCGGTTTCATCCCGATCCTCAGCGCCGCGTGCAGCTTCTGTCTCGTCTACTGGCTGTTCGGCATCGACACGAAGACGAGGGAGGAATCGTTCGAGAAACGGCACCCGCACCCGCCGTCGGATTTCAATCCGAGCATGTAAGCCAGCGACCTCTCAGCCCGCCTTCCGCCCCTGCCGTCCGTAGCCCGTCACGTGAGCGCAGGAAAGCGCCCCGCCGCTCACGCCGTAGCTGATCGTGCCCGGGCGCTTTGAGCAGGGTCGCCACCGATTGGGCAAGACCGCCTGCGACATCGGCGTGAAAGCGGAGTATCTTCGTTTCGTGATCAACTCGGCGAAAGGAATTCAAAGGCGAAGCGAAAACTCGGAAACGGAAACCTCGAGGATTCGGCCATGGGGCTCGGCTGCAGGGGCAGGAACTTCGACTTCATTCTGGACACCGTGTCCGCGGCCCACGACGTCACCGCCTACATCAACCTGTTGAAACGCGACGGCAATATGGTGCTCGTGGGCGCGCCCGAGAAGCCGCTCGCGATCGCCGCCTTTCCGCTCCTCCTCAAGCGCCGCTGCTTCTCCGGCTCGTTGATCGGCGGGCTGCCCGAGACCCAGGAGATGCTGGATTTTTGCGGGGCGCACAACATCACGAGCGACGTCGAGATGATCCGCCTGGATCGGATCAACGAAGCCTACGAGCGCATGCTGAAGAGCGATGTGAGGTATCGCTTCGTGATCGACATGGCGTCGCTCAAATGAAACCGCCGCCCCGCGTGCGGAGCGCGCGTGCGGCGAAGTGGAGCGGTTTGCCCCAAGCCGCTGCGTAGCGGAGCCGCTTCCGGCTTGTCCGCCTCAGGCGGGCTCCGACGGAACGGGAAGCCGTTCCGCTACATCAACTCGGCGGTTTGGAGTGAAGCCGGTCCACCTTGAACGTAATGCGTCGCGCGGCTGATGCCGCGCTTCAGCCACCCGGCTTGGGTTTCGCGGCCGTCCGGATCGCCGATGACAACGCCGACATCTGCTGCTGCAGGCTTTTGCTCGCCAGCAACGTTTCGAAAACAGAAATCTGCTGCGGCGTCAGGGTGCTCCGAGTTTGATTCGTCACCGCCACCCAGTCCGTCTCGAAGCGCACGACCTTCGATCCCGGCGCCGTGGGCACCGGCCGCGTTGCACTCAACACCGCCTGCGTGAGCTGGTCACCTTGCTGGCTGCTGAGTGGCGTGGGTGTGCGATAGAGATTGCCCGCCAGCGTAGTCACAATGTCCAGCGAGGCTTGGGCTCGGGTATATTGCGTGAAACTCTTGTAGCCTTCGGGCCCGAGAATCGCCTGCACATCCTTTTCCAGGCTGCCCATCGCATCACGCGCCAGCCCGGTCACCGCGGGGTCGTTCACCGACACGCCTTTCGCCACTGCCGCTGACCAGACGTCCTGCGTGACCTGCTGAAACTCGACGCGATTCGTCTCGAATTTCGCGATCTGCTCAGGCGTAAGGCTCAACATCCGATAGAGCGGTCCAAACTGCAGGGCCAGGCCCGCGCGATATTTCTCCGCCGAAAGTCGCACATATTCCGGGTGCGCGAGCATCTCCATCCTGGGATTCACCGCGGCTGACGCCGATGCCGCCGGCCCCGTCGACGCCGAGGCGAGAGGCGCACTTCCGCCGCGGGCGCCGGCTCTTGGGTCGCGCCCCGCGGCCGCGGCGAGCTCCGCCTCCAACGCCGACACTCGTTGCGCATCCGCCCGCGCGCTCTGTTCGACTTCGCGCTTCTCGGCGCCCAGCTGCGCGAGCCGCGCCACGATCCTCTCGTGCTCACGCCGGAGCGCCGCCATCGCGCTTTCGCTTTCACGCACCTGCGCCTTTTCGTAAAGGGCCGAGCCCACGCCCGCGGTCCCGAGAACTATGCCGATGGAAACGGCGATTTTCGCAGTGCTCATAAATCCGATCACGCCCGCCGTGGTGGTCGTCAGCGCGCCCGCCACGCTCGTCGCCGCCAGCGCTCCGCTCGTCACGCTCACCGCCAGTCCCGTGGGCACCACCGCTGCCGCCGACTGGTTCGCCAGGGTCAGGCCGAGCGCCGCGGCGGTCGAGGTGACGCCGCGCTGCTCCAACAACGCCCGCAGCTTGTCCAGCGCGCGATCCACGCGCATCCGCGCCGCATCCTCCTTTACCCGCAACGCCGCGCCGATCTCCGCAAACGGCCGGCCTTCAAAAAATCGCAACAACACCGCCTCGCGATCGCGGTCGTTCAGCTCGTCCAGCGCGGCGTCGACGAGGGGCCGCACCTGATCCCAGCTCACCGCGCCGCCGGTTGGATGAGCCTCGGCCGGGGAAAGGGAATCCTGCATGAGAAACATCTCCTGTTCGCGCGCCTGGCGGCGGCGCTCGGTGCGCAGCAACTTGGCCGCCACAAAACGCGTGGTCGTGTAGAGCCAGCCCGTCAGCACCGCGTGCCGCGACAGAACCGCCGCCTCGCGCGCAAGCGCGGTGAAGACCTGCTGCGCCACGTCCTCCGCGAGCTGCAGATCGCCCGTCCGCCGGCACGCCGCGAAGTAAACCAGCTTGAGATGCCGCCGCACGACCTCGGCAAAGGCGTCTTCCGCGCGGGTGTCCGCGTAGCGTCGCAACAATTCGGCATCGGGAGTGGTCAGCGTTCCCTGATCAATACCCGCCGTCCGCGACACCGAACAAAAATCCGGCCGACGCCAGTGGACAGGAAGTGAGGGGGACACTCTCCTTCAACGCGCCCGCCGCCCTCAAATTAGTTTCCGCCGTGGGTTTTCGCCCAAACCCGCCCGCCGCGGCTGGTGCCGCCCCTGTGCAGGGAAAGAGCTCAGCCGCCTTACGGGGCGGGCGCGGTCGTCTCATTCCTTTTCAATTCTGGCTGCGCCGCGGCGCGCTCCGCCGCCTTGGCGCGTTCAACGGCGGCATAGAGCAGAACCTGACTCAGCCCGCCCGACGTCGGCCCTGGGTCCATCGTGCGCAGGATTTCAAACTGAATCGGAGTAAGCACCGCGCGGATCCGCGGCTCCACGTCCGGCCAATTCACGGCGTCGAAGGCCGCGAATCCTCCGCGCCGGTAACGCTCGCTCGCCTGCGCGATGATCTGCACCACCTGCTCCGACTGCGCCGCGTCGATCGGCGCGCCTTCCAGCACGGCGACCCCCGCGACGTTGGCGATCATCTGGCGCACCGGGGACGTGCGCTCATACTCCTGCCAGCGCTTCGCGTTCGCCTCGCCGAGGAGCGTCCGCTGCGCGGCCTCATACTCGGCAGCCACCGTCGTCCTCATCCGCCCGATTGCCGCGGCATCGGCCCCTTCCTCCCGCGCCAGGTTTTCCAAATCCATCATCTTCTCGTCACGCGTGATCACGTGGTCGTAAAACACGACCGCCTGCCCAGGCGACAGCGCCAGCTCCCGGAAGAGCGGTCCATATTTCGCGATCAGTCCGGCCCGAACACTGTTCAAGTAGGCCACCTGGGCATCGGGCTCATCGCGGATGAGATGGATGATGCTGAGCGAACGCGCCGCCGGTGGTTTGCCCGCTTTCTTGACCGGGGCCAGCGCCGCGGTGTTCGGCCGCTGCAGCGCCGCGAGTTCACGTTCGAGGTTCGCCTTGCGAGCCAGCGCGCCGCTTCGCTCCGTCTCTGCCACCTGCGCCTCGCGATCAAGGCGAGCCGTCGCGCGCTCGGTTTCGAGCCAGTCAGCCCGCGCCTGACTGGTCGCGTGGAAGTTCAGCCCCAGCGACCCGCCCGCGACCACCACCAACACGAGCACCGCTCCGATAACGATGCGAATTCGCGTCGTCACGGCGTGCCTCCCGACTTTCCTTTTTCCGTCCCGGAGGCACGCGGTCGGTTCAACATCCGGTGGAATTCCCCCTTCGCGCGCAATCCCGCCAGGACTTCGAGTTGCGGCGGACTCAGCAGACCCTCCGCTTTCGCCGCGATTTCCGACCAGGCCAGCGGCACCATCCCGGTCACTTGTTTCGGCGGATTCGTCTGCGCGACAATTTCGATAAGCGACTCCGCCTGCTGCGGCGTAAGCGGCGTATCCGCAAAATAAAGTGCGCTCGCCATCTCTCGCGCCAGATATCGGCCGGCGAGTCGCGATTGCAGCGCATCCCACCGTCGCATTGCATCCGATCCCAGCAGCCGATCGAAGGTCGCGGCAAAATCCGGCGGCGAGCCATCGTCCCCATAGCGCAACGTGACCGACCGGCCATCGGCTGAGTCCGCGCCCATGCCAATGCCCCGCGCCACTAGTTGGGTGAACTCCGCAATCTTATCCTCCGACCAACTGAATTCACGGTAGAGCGCGCCAAACTTGAAGCGCAGGCTCGCCGTCGCGTAATCATCGAGCGCGCGCTTCACCTCCGGATGCCGCACCATGAACGCCCGCCCCTCTGCCACCGGATTCCATGGTGGCGGAGGGGCGGGTGCAGGAGTGGCAGCGGCCGGCTGCTGCTCTGCGACACGGGCGGTCGCCACCATGCGCTCCAACGCTGCCGCCTCCTGCTGCGCGGCGGCCAGCCGGATGCGCGCCGCCTCCACTCTCGCACGGGCGGACGCATGCACTGCGTTCGCCACCGTCAGCTCGATTTCCGACTGGCCGCGCTCGCGCCAGGAAAAGGTCGTCGCCGCAATCAAGCCAGCGAGCGCCACCACCATCGCCACCTTGGTCACGTTCATGAGAGAGATCCCGGCGACGAGCAGCCCCATGCCGGCGCTCGCTCCGCTCGCGAGGGCCGAGGTCGTCACTGTCGCCGCCAAACCGACCGGCACCATCGCACTCGCCTGGGTCGCAAACATCGTCGTGAGCACTGCCTCGGTGGAGATCACGCCGCGGCGCCCGAGGATCGCGCGCAATTTTTCCAACGCTCGCTCGACCCGCATGCGCGCGGTGTTTTCCGACATGTTCAGCCGCGCGCCCACTTCGGCAAACGGCAGGTTCGCGAAGAAACGCAGCAGCACCGCCTCGCGATCGCGTTCGCCCAACTGCGCCACCGCCTCATCGACTACCGGGCGCAAACGCTCCCACTCGGTCTCGCTCGTGCCATGCGTGGCCGGTTCATGCATAAGGGTCGCCTCCTGCTCCCGCGCGCGCCGGCGAGCCTCCGCCCGCCGCATCTCGCTCGCGATGAAACGCGTCGTCGTGTGCAGCCAGCCCGCAAGAGAATCGTGGCTGCGGAGCCGCACGGCCTTGCGCGCCAGCAATGTAAACACCGCCTGAGTCACATCCTCGGCCGCGTGATCGCCGCCGTTCACCTGCCGTCGCGCCGCGTGATAAACAAGCGGGAGGTGCCGCCGGACCAGCTCGGCAAATGCCGCGTCGGCGCCTTCCGTCACGTAGCGGCGCAGCAATTCGGCGTCATCGGGGGCGGCTTCCATGGACAACAACCAATGGCCGCCGCCGTCGGAATCGCACCGCGCAAAATCCGAATCGATCGAACACCCCTGAACTCCGTGGGCGCGGCTCATCAGAATCACCTCTCCGCCAACATCCGGCGCAGCCCCGCCTCGTCGAGCACCGGCACCCCCAGCGCCGTCGCCTGCGCCAGCTTCGCGCCGGCCTCGCTCCCCGCGACGACGTAGTGCGTCGCGCGACTGACGCTCGTCGCAACCTTTCCGCCCGCCGCCTCGATCTGCGCCGCCGCCTGCGCGCGCGTCAGCGTCGGCAGCGTGCCGGTGAGCACGAAGATCTTTCCGGCGACCGCCGGCTTCCCCGCGTCCGCCGCACGCGGCTCCGGGCCCGGCCCGACGCCCGCACCGATCAATGCCGCCACCATCGCGCGGTTCCTGGGCTCAGCGAAGAACGCCCGCACCGCACGCTCCGCGCCATCGCCCGGCGGACTCGCCTCATTTGCGCTCGCCACCAGCGCCTCCAGGCTCCCGTGGCGCCGCGCCAGCTCGCGCGCCGTCACTGCGCCCACCTGCGGGATTCCGAAGCCAGCAATGAAACGCCACAGTTCCGCCCCCTTGCTCGCCGCAATCGCGGCGAGGAGCTGGTCGCCGGATTTGGCGGCATTCCGTCCCAGCACCGCCAGATCCTCGCGCCTCAGCCGAAAGAGATCCGGCAGCTCGCGGAGCACGCCCTTCGCCACGAGCAGATCGATCGTCGCCGGCCCCAGCCCCGCGATATCGACGCACCCTTTGGACGCAAAGTGCTCGAGCCGCCGGCGCAATTGCGCCGGGCAATCCGAATTGCCGCAGCGCACCGCCACCTCCTCCGCCCGTTCGACCACCGGCCCGCGACACTCCGGACACGCCGTGGGAAACGCAAACGGCACCGCCTCCGCCAGCCGCCGCGCCCGGTTCACCCCGACCACGGCGGGAATCACGTCGCCGGCCTTTTCGAGATACACCGTATCGCCAACCCGGATATCCTTCCGCATCAGCTCGGCCCGGTTGTGCAGCGTCGCCCGCGCGATGGTCGAACCTGCCAGCCGCACGGGCGCCAGCTCCGCCACCGGCGTGAGCACGCCGGTTCGCCCGACCTGCACCGTGATCGCCCGCACCTGCGTCTCCGCCCGCTCCGGCGCGAATTTGCCGGCGATCGCCCACCGCGGAGAACTCTCGCCCGCGCCCGCCTCGCGCTGGAGGGCGAACGCATCGAGTTTCACCACCGCGCCATCCGTCGGAAACGCGAACCCATCGCGTGCCACCCGGCACGACTCCACCGCGCGAATCAATTCCTCCACTCCACGCGCCGGCCAGGCCTGCGCATCCGCAATCGCCGGCAGTCCACGCGCGTGCAACCACCCGCGCAGTTCCCGCTGCGTCGCTGGCAATGCCGCAATCGGCTCGCACGCTCCAACGCCATAAAACACCGCACGCACGCCGCGCCGCCCGACCTCCGCCGGGTCGAGCTGCCGGAGCGACCCAGCCGCGAGCGCGCGCGGATTCGCAGCCACCGCTTCGCCCGCCGCCTCGCGCTCCGCATTCACCCGCGCGAATTCCGCGAACGGCACATACAGCTCCCCGCGCACCTCAATCAAAGCCGGCACTTCGCCACCGCGCAGCTCCGCCGGCACGCCGGCGATCGCGCGCAGGTGCGCCGTCACGTCGTCGCCCTCGGTGCCATTCCCGCGGGTCAGCGCGCGCACGAGTTTTCCTTTCTCATACGTCACGCTCACCGCCAGCCCGTCGAACTTCGGCTCGACGACATACGCAAGATCGCCGCGCCCGAGCAGCTTCGCGAGCCTGGCGTGAAACGCGCGCAGCTCCGGCTCCGAATACGCTTTTTCCAAACTCATCATCCGCTCGCGGTGCCGCACCGTTGCAAACAGCCCGCTGCGATCATCGCCGATCTCGCGCAGCGGCGGCGCCGCCTTCGCCGCGTCGGGATGCTCGCGCTCGAGCGCCGTCAGCCGCCGCTTGAGCTGGTCGTAGTCGTGGTCGCTGATCTCCGGCGCCGCGTTGCGATGATACGCTTCGTCGTGCCGCGTGATTTCACGACGGTGCGCAGCGATCAGTTCCCGCGGATCGGTGCCCACCTCAGCCGCGTCCACCGGAACCAACGCCGCCAGCATAATCCCGACGACGACCAACCAACGAGCAGCGAAACGCTTCATACGAAATCCTCCTCAACAGGTTTGGCCTCGGTGAAGCGACCGAGAGCGGACCGACGAAATGGGATTCCCGTGCAACACGGAAACCGGGGCACGCGCAGCTTCAGGGATTCCGCTGCGCCGCGTCGAGCCTCAATCCCGACGCCAACCGCTCGAGCGCGGCGGATCTTCGCGGAGCACGCAGGGGGGACGGCAACCATGGCGGCGCCATCCCGTTCCCCACGCCTGCACCGTGCAAGGATGCGCCGCAATTCGAGGCCAGCCGGCCGCTCTGATTTTAGACAGAGTAAACAAAATAGACGGAATGGCCCGCAAGACGCGCTGATCCTATTTTGTGAATTCTGTTCATTCTGTCTAAAATCAGCCCACTCAAGCCTCCCGTTCCCGCGGATTCTACCCGTGCAAAACTCGCCCTGCCGCTCGAGCACGAGATTCCGCGTGGGGGCGCGCTCAAAGTTTTTCTTTCAGGAACTCTCCCACGCCGGCCATCAACGTCACGTGGCGGTCAAACGCCTCGCCGTGTTCGTCCGAGATCGGCCTTACTTCATTCGCGGCACCCGCCTTTTTGAAGGCACGACTCACAAAGGCGCTGCCACGATGCGTCCACGACGCCCACGTGCCGTTTTTAGCGACATCGTCAATCGGGGCGTCGTAGGTCAGCAAGGTGGCCATCTTGAGTCCGCTCAGGTCACCGATCGGCTTCAGACCGCGGAACGACTCGGCCGCAGCCGGCGACGTCCTGATCTGTTGCTCCACGGCGCGGTGGAGCGACGGCGAGTTTTCTTTCAGATAATCGAGATAGGTTTCCTGATCGTAGGCGCCGTTGATCAGCACGGCACTGCGAAACAGCGCCGGCTCCTCGCCGATCGCGCCCAGCGCCACGCGCGCGCCAAGATACGATCCCACCACCGCGACGCGCTGCGGATCGATCAAGCCGGTCTTCAACGCCGCATGCACGCCGTCGAGCCGATCGCGTGCCGCCCCGCGCAAGTCCGCCGCGCGGGCCAATCCCGCTTCCCCGGGAAAATCGGGGCTGCCGCGCTGGTCGGAACGCAGGCAGGCGAAGCCGTTGTCCGCGAGCCACTGCGCCATCGCGGAATAGCCCGCCATCGCGCGCTCCCAGGGGCGTTCTGAAATAAACACGACCAGCGGCGCAGGCCGTTCCGCGGTGGTGCTCCGCGGCAGCGTAAGGAAGCCCTGAAAATCCAGGCCATCTCGGGTCGTGAACCGCACGACCTGGGTCGGCGCAAGCGCATTCGCCTCCACGGCCGGATACGCCTCACCCAGCGCTTTGAGTTTCCGCGTCTTGAGATCGAGCGCGAGCAGCGTGCCAGGTTTCTCGTCGCCGGAGGAGTGAATCAGGAACACCGATTGCGCGTCATCCCAACCCATGATCTCGTTGGTCACACTCGGGAGTTGCCGGTCGACAAATTCCTGCAGCCCGCGCATCGCCGGATCGAACCACACCGTCACCGGCCGGTCGCGGTCATACCGCACTCCGGCCAGCCCGGTGCCGCGCGCCGAAAAAAACACCTGCGGGTCGTGGATGTTCTGCTGCTCATCCCGATACAGGCAGGGACCCAGCTGACCGCGCGTGGGATCGAGCAGGTGCAAACCTTGTGATTTCTGATCCTCCACGGCGGTGACCAGCATTTCCCCCTTCCGGTTGAACACCAGCGGCCGCGTCGTTTTCCAATCGAACGGAATCGCCACCCAGTCGGTCTTCGCCAAATCCGGCCGCCAGTGGACCTTCGCGACCGCGCCATCCTTGGCGTAAGTGACACAGCCGCGGAGTTCGCCATCGGGATCTTTCAGCCAGGCCATCGCATCCAGCGTCGGCGCCTCGAGCACGCGGATGAGATTCCGGTCCTTGCCCTCCTTCTTCGGGCTCAGCTTGCCCAGACCGTCGATCTGCAGCCCCGCGAGCATCCCGAACCGGTAGTGGATCCAAGGCTGGGTGGGGGCGTTTCGCGGCACGCTAAGAATCTGCGTCGCGTAATCGACGACCATCCGGCCCTCGAGCGTAGCGCGCGGCATCGTGATGAGAAGGTTCGAAGTCCGATTCCCTTTCTGGCGATAGGCCACGATCAGGTTTTCGGCATCGAGCCACAGCGCCTGCATCACGTGATCGTCCTTGTCGCGACCCGCGGTGCGAATTTTCCCCGTCGCGATTTCGAGCAAGCCGAGCGTGTGGAGCGTGTTGGGCTTGGTGACGAGATACGACACATGCGTTCCATCCGGCGAGAGCGCCACCCTCGTGAAATCAGACGGCCGGAAGAACTTCTCGGCGAGCACCCTCCCCGCCTTCTCGGCGGCGGGTAGCGCAGCACAGCCGACGAGGAAAAGTAACAGGACGACTTTTGGGGCCATGACCCACCGCTCGTGACTCAATTCCATATTTATTCAACGCCGATCAACGGCGAGTTTCGCCCCGCGATCCACCGATCGCCAGGCGCGCCCGCAACCGTTGCTACCACCTACCGATGCTTCGGCGTGACCCGAGCCGCAGCCGTTTCGCACCGGCCGCCAGGAATCGGATCCCCGAATGCATGGGCGCCGGCCGCCACGATACAGGCGAGCGCGAGCGCCGCACGAAGCTTGGAGAAATAATTCATGAAGCGGAAAATCCGAAAAGATGATCACGCTTTCTTCTGCGCGAATACCTTCTTCCCCTCGACCCACGTCTCCAACACCCGCGCGTCCTTCACCTCGTCCACCGGACACGTCAGCAGATCGCGGTCGACGACGATGAAGTCGGCGCGTTTTCCTTTTTCGAGCGAGCCGATCTCCTTCTCCCAGAAAATCAGGTAGGCGTTGTTGCGCGTGTAGAACTCGATCGCCTGGCGGCGGCTCAGCGCCTCCTCGGGATGGAGCTGGCCGTCATACCATTTCGCGCGGCGCGTCAGCGTCGTCCACATCGCGAGGAACGGATTGTAGGGATTGATCGCGCGCAGATCGCCGATCTTGAGCATGTGATCGGAACCGCCGCCCACCATGCCGCCCATCTCGAAGATCGTTTTCAACGGCTGGAAATAGCGCAGGCGCTCGTAGCCGAACTGGTTCACCAGCGTGCGCGTGTCGAGGTAGAGCCAGATGGGCTGGAGATCGATCACGACGCCGAGCTTCGCGGCCCGCTCCACGGTGTCCCGCGTCATGAAGCTGGAATGCGTCAGGCCCATGCGCAGCGCCCGAATCGGTTTCTCGCGGTTCACCGCCGCATAGGCGTCGACGAGGGCCGTGACTGCCCCGTCGCCCTGCACATGCGCCGTGAACTGCATGCCGTGCTGCGCCACGTGCCGCACCATCTCGAGCAGCCGATCGGCCGGGATGTTCAACACGCCGCGATACGCGTCGTCGCGGATGCCGTAGCTCTCGTTGCGGCCCCACGGTTTCAGCATGTAGGCGCTGCCGGTGAGCATGCCGCCGTCGAGCCACGCTTTTGTGCCGATGAGGTGCAGCCAGCCGTCGTCCTTCCGGAGGGGATTCTTCGCGATCTCATCGATCGCGCCGCGGATCGATTCCATCGAGCCCACGGTGGGAAACGTCTGCGAGAGCGCGACGCGCACCGTGAAATCGCCGCGATCGCGCAACGCGACGTAGCGTTTCATCGACTCGGGTGTCGCACCCCGATCTGCGACCGCGGTGAAGCCGATCTGGTTGTAGTCGCGCAATTGCTCTTGCAGCCGGCGCAGGTGATCCGCCTCCGTCGCCGTGCGGCTGCGCGAGCGTAGGTTGATCGAGCGCGCCAGCCCGCGCGTGAGGCCGTTCAGCTCTCCGCTCGGATCTTTCTCCAAATATCCCGGCCCACCATCCTTCACGATCCAATCGCGATCGAAGCCGCATTTCTGAAGCGCGAGGGTGTTGAGCATGCTGTCGGGACCGGTGCGAAACGCCACGGGATGTTTCGGCGCGGTCGCGTCGAGCTCCGCGCGGGTCGGATAACGCGCCTCCTTCAGCCGCGTGATAAACACCTGCTGCACCTGGATCCACTCGCCCTCTGGCACGACCTTCGTGCGCGAGCCGATGTAGGCGAGCACCTCCGCGATCGTCTCCATCGAAGGGATCTCGTGGTCGAACTCGAACATCGACGCCGCCGGCGCATGCACGTGCGAATCGATCAACCCCGGCAGCACGGTGCGGCCGGCGAGATCATGGACCGCGGTGACATTCGGCCGCGCGAGCGCGCGGATCGCGGCGTTGGTGCCCGTCGCGACAATGCGGCCGCCGCGCACGGCGAACGCCTCGCGCACGGTGAAGTCGGCGTCGACCGTAGCCACCTTGCCGTTGACGAAGACCGCGTCGGGTGGCGGCTCCTGCGCGGAGGCGAGCGGCAGGCCCAGCCCACTGGCGGTGACAAGAAAGGCAGCGAGAATTTTTTTGCTCATGCGTGCGGGGTGCTCTCCACTCCGGCGCAGCGTCCGTGAATCGAACGTGCTTTTCAACCCCAGCATGAAAAAGAACCGGTTTCTTCCGCGGTGGAGCGCGTTGTCCCCCACGCGCTGGTTTATTTATCGTAGCGGAACGGCTTCCGTTCCGTCGGAAGCGAAGCGCTTCCGCTACCAGCACGCGACAAACCACCCGCGCTCGTTCCTCGCCGCCACCTTGTTGCTGCTCACCTCCGCCCTGCGCGCCGCGGACGCCCCCGCACCGGGCGCAATCGTGCGGGATCGCGCTCTCGCCGACTACTTCCGCGCCGAGACCGCGCGCGTGAGCTCCCAGTCGCTCACCGGGATAAGAACGCTCAGCGACTGGACCGACCGCCGCGCACGTTATCACGGCGAGCTGCTCGAGATGCTCGGCCTCTCGCCGCTGCCGGAGAAAACCGATCTCAAGGCCACCACCACCGGCCGCGTCGAGCACGAGCAGTTCTTCGTCGAGAAGCTGCACTACCAGTCGTCGCCGGGACTCTACGTGACGGCGAATCTCTACGTTCCCAAAAATCTCAGCGGCAAAAAGGTCCCCGCGATCCTCTACGTCTGCGGCCACGGCAACGTGAAGGAAAAGGGCGTGAGCTACGGCGCGAAGACCGTGTATCAGCATCACGGGGCATGGTTCGCCCGTCACGGCTACGTCTGCCTGATCATCGACACGATCCAGCTCGGCGAGCTCGAGGGCCTGCATCACGGCACGTATCGCGAGGGCCTGTGGTGGTGGAACTCCCGCGGCTATACGCCGCAGGGCGTCGAGACGTGGAACTCCATCCGCGCGCTCGACTACCTGCAATCGCGGCCGGAAGTCGACGGCGACAAGCTGGGCATGACCGGCCGCTCCGGCGGCGGCGGCTACACGTGGTATACGGCCGCGCTCGACGAGCGCGTGAAGGTGGCCGTGCCCGTCGCCGGCATCACCGATCTGCACAACCACGTTGTGGACGGCACAGTCGCCGGCCACTGCGACTGCATGTTTTTCGTGAATACGTTTCGCTGGGACTACGCCAAGCTCGCCGCGATGCTCGCGCCGCGTCCGCTGTTGTTTTCGAATTCCGACAAGGACCGCATCTTCCCGCTCGACGGCGTGCAGCGCGTGCACCGCGAAGTCGCGCGCATCTACGAGCTGCACAACGCGAGCGACAAGCTCGGCCTGCTCATCACCGAAGGCCCGCACAAGGACACGCAGGATCTGCAAGTCCCCGCGTTCCGCTGGTTCAATCGCTGGCTCAAAGGCGAGGAGCCGCTCATCACCGTGGCCGCGGAAAAATTTTTCACGCCCGCGCAACTGAAAGTGTTTCCCGTCGGCGGCCTGCCCACCGATCAGCGCACGACGAAGATCCATGAGACCTTCGTGCCGATGGCGGCGCCGGCGATCCCCGCGAACGTCGCGGAATGGACGCAACAGCGCGATGCGTGGAAGGCGGCGTTACTGGAAAAAGTCTTTCGCGGCTGGCCGGCCGCACCGGTGCCGCTTCGCCTCGAGCGCACGGCGGAAAACGAAGACGGCAAGCGCCGCATCCAGGAATGGGAGTTCACCGCGCAGGACGCCGTGCGACTCCCGCTGCGCATCTTTCTGCCGCCCGACGCCAACGCCGTGAAACGCGTCGTGCTGATCGTCGCCGACGAGCGTCGCTGGGCCGGCACTATCGCAGACGCCAGCGTCCGTGACCTGAACGGCACCGATACGGCGTGGATTTTTCTCGCGCCGCGCGGCATCGGGCCCACCGCGCCCACCGGCACCGACCGGGACAAGATCCAGCTCCGTCGCCGTTACATGCTCCTCGGCCAGACGCTCGATGGCATGCGCGTCTGGGATATCCAACGCGCCGTCGCGGCCCTGCGCGCGATCGAATCGTTCGGCGCCTTGCCCATCGAACTCGTCGGCAACGGCCAGCAGGCGATCAACGCCCTCTACGCCTCGCTCTTCATCGACGGGCTCACCAGCGTCGAGCTCATCGCGCCACCCGCGTCACACATGGCCGGTCCCGATTACCTCAATGTTCTCCGCTTCCTCGACGTGCCCCAAGCGACCGCGCTCGCCGCCGAGCGCCAGCCCGTGAAGCTCACTGGCGCCAATCCCGATGACTGGTCGTGGACCACGAAGACCGCGCAGCAACTCGGCTGGCCATCAGGGCGGCTCCAATGGTGACGGTGGAGCGGCTGGACCCCAAACCGCTATTCCGACGCGTAGCGGAACGGCTTCCGTTCCGTCGGAGCCCGCCTGAGGCAGACAAGCCGGAAGCGGCTCCGCTCCAAAGCGGCTTGAGGTCCAGCCGCTCCACCCCGAACCCTCCGTAGTTTCTCATGGCATCAACCCCCACCCCCACCGGTTTCCGCCGCGGCCTCACCAGCTACGGCGATCCCGCGTTTTCGCTTTTCCTGCGCAGCGCCTTCATCAAGGGCGCCGGCTACAGCGACGCCGCCCTCTCCCGCCCCATCGTCGGCATCGTCAACACCGGCAGCGGCTTCAACCCCTGCCACGGCAACGCCACCGATCTCATCGCGGCAGTCCGCCGCGGCGTCATGCTCGCCGGCGGCCTCCCCATCGAGTTTCCCACCATCTCAATCCACGAGAGCTTCGCGCACCCGACGAGCATGTATCTGCGCAATCTCATGGCGATGGATACGGAGGAGATGATTCGCGCGCAGCCCATGGACGCCGTCGTGCTCATCGGCGGCTGCGACAAGACCGTGCCGGCCCAACTCATGGGCGCCGCCTCCGCCGGCGTGCCCGCCATCCAGCTCGTCACCGGCTCGATGCTCACCGGCTCGCACCGCGGCCAGCGCGTCGGCGCGTGCACGGACTGCCGCCGTTTCTGGGGCAGCCATCGCGCCGGCACGATCGATGCCGCGGAGATCGCCGAGGTGAGCGGCGCGCTCGTCGCGAGCGTCGGCACCTGCTCCGTCATGGGCACCGCGAGCACGATGGCCTGTATCGCCGAAGCCCTCGGCATCGCGCTGCCCGGCAGCGCCTCGCCGCCCGCCGTAACCGCGGATCGGATGCGCATCGCAGAAAAAACCGGCGCCGCCGCCGTCGCGATGATCGCGCAAAAACTCACGCCGGACAAAATCCTCACGCCCCACGCGATCGAGAACGCCCTCCGCATCCTCCTCGCGATCGGCGGCTCGACCAACGGCATCATCCACCTCACCGCCCTCGCCGGCCGGCTCGGTATCGCGATCGATTTAGCCGCCTGCGACGCCCTCAGCCGCGAGACGCCGGTGCTCGTCGATCTGAAACCCACCGGCATCGGCTACATGGAGGATTTTCATCACGCCGGCGGGCTCGCCGCCGTGTTGCGCGAATTGCGCCCGCTGCTGCATCTCGACGCCCTCACCGTCACCGGCCGCACGCTCGGCGAGGAGCTCGCCGCCGCCGGCCCGGGATTCCCGCAAACGATCGTGCGCCCGCGCACGCAGCCCGTTTTCGCCGAAGGCAGCATCGCCTTCCTCCGCGGCAACCTCGCGCCCGGCGGCGCCATCATCAAGCAATCGGCCGCCACGCCCGCGCTGCTCGAGCATGAGGGCCGCGCCATGGTTTTCGAAAACGCCGATGACCTCGCCCGCCGGATCGACGACCCCGCGCTCGACGTCGCCGCCGAGGATGTGCTCATCCTGAAAAACATCGGCCCCATCGGCGCGCCCGGCATGCCCGAGGCCGGCTACCTGCCGATTCCACGGAAGCTCGCGCAGCAGGGCGTGAAAGACATGGTGCGCATCTCCGACGGCCGGATGAGCGGCACCGCCACCGGCACGATCGTGCTGCACGTCACGCCCGAGGCCGCGATCGGCGGCGCGCTCGCCGCCGCCCGCACCGGCGACCGCGTGCGCCTCAGCGTGAAGGCGCGCACGATCTCACTCCTCGTCTCCACCGACGAAATCGCGCGGCGCCTCGCCGAAGCATCGTCGCGCAAATCGGCCACGCCTCACGCCCACTCCGCCGAGCGCGGCTACCGGAAACTTTTCCTCGATCACGTCACGCAGGCGGATCTCGGCTGCGATTTCGATTTTCTGCGCGCGGTGGAGATGACGCGGTCCACTCCGGTCGCGCGCCCGGCAAAGTAGTCGCGAGTGAGAGCGAGCATCCGGCAACCGCGTGCGCTCGCTCACGCTCGCCGCTTCAGCAAATACAACCCGTTGAGGAACTGTGCGGTGGCTCGTGGGTCCGTCGTTGGCGCAACTCGCAACACAAAAACAAACCCCATCCTAGTCATGGCCATCGTCAAAAAAAGCACTCACGACCGCATCGAAGGCACCGCCAAGAAAGCAAAGGGCAAAGTGAAAATTGCCGCCGGCAAACTCACTGGCAGCACCCGCCTCAAAGCCAAGGGAGCCGCTGACGTCATGGAAGGCCGCGCCCAAAAGGCCGCCGGCGACATCGGCAAGCGCCGCGGCCGCTGAGCGCCGCCCCCCGGGGTGGAGCCTGATGTCCTCATCAGGCTTTTCGCGTAGCGGAAGCGCTCCGCTTCCGACGGAGCGGGAAGCCGCTCCGCTACGATTTTCCACCCAGCCCGATGAGCACATCGGGCGCCGCCGCATCAAGCGGTCGTGCATCGCCTCGCCGGGTCGCGGCTGAGCCCCGCATTTTCGAAATTTCCAGGCGTGCAGCGCGGCCCGCGTTCGATTTGCTGGACGCATGAAGCTCCCGCTGCCCCTCGCGTCGCTCTGTGCCCTGCTGCTCGCCTCGACTCCGCTCGCTGCCGCCGACGCGAAGGCGAAGCCCGACGCCGATGGCTTCGTCTCGATCTTCAACGGCCGCGATCTCACCGGCTGGAAAAACGTGAACTGCGCCCCGGAAACTTGGGGCGTGCGCGACGGCACGATCATCTGCACCGGCAAACCCATCGGCGCCCTGCGCACCGAACGCCAATACGAGAACTTCGTCCTCGAGTTCGAATGGCGCCATCTCACCAGCGGCGGCAACTCCGGGCTCTTCGCGTGGGCCTCACCGATCAATCCCGTCGGCGTCCCGTTTCTCCGCGCCATCGAGATCCAGGCGCTCGATGACGGCTATCACGCGCTCTACGAAAAACGCGCCGGCAAGAAAGGCACGTTCTTCACCACGCACGGCGACGTGTTCGCGATCCAGGGCGCGAAGATGAAACCGATCGGCCGGATCAATGGCAACCGCAGTGCGCCCACCGAGGATCGCAGCAAGCCCTCACCCGAGTGGAATCACTACCGCGTCGAGGCCAACGACGGCAAAATTCGCCTGCACGTGAACGGCAAGCAGGTCAGCGGCGGCGACGACTGCAACTACCGCAAAGGCTACCTCGGTCTCGAATCCGAGGGCGCGCCGGTGGAGTTCCGCAATCTCCGGATCAAGGAACTGCCGTCGACCGGCGCGGGCCCCGACGTCAGCGCCCCGCTCGATCCCGGCTGGCGCAGCCTTTTCAACGGCCTCGATCTCCGCGGCTGGAAAACCACCGCCACCACCAACGCGCGCTGGGAAGCCGCGCAGGAAAAACTCGCGCTTAAGGCCGGCGCGGCCGCTGCCACCGCGACCCTGTGGACATCGAGCGAGTTCGGCGCGGCCGAGTTCGTGATCGATTACCAGGCGCCGCGGGCTGCCGCCGGCGAATCAGCCGCAATCGCGACCGTAAATATCCGCGGGGCCTCGTTCCCGCTTGCCGGCGCCGAGGCCGGGAAGTTCACGCGCTTCATCGTGACCGTCGAGAGCCGCCGCGTGCTCGTCCGCCGCGAAGGCCAGGCCGCGACCGAAATCGCGCTCCCCGCCAATGCCCCCGCCCGCGGCGCGCTCGGCCTTGTGGCCGGCGTCGCCGCCGGCACGTTCATGAATCTCCACGCCCGCGATCTCTAGCCCGGATATTTCATGCTCTACTCGCCAGCGACCCTCCACGGTGTGCTCGGATCAAGTCTACCGATTCAACCGTTTTGGCTATCCGGGCTAAGTGCAAAACCCCAAGCGGTTTTGCTTTT
>Ga0163144_10009869_pt1 | contig 20423 bp, 20 predicted proteins | sample OliLak19BULKMAT1_FD_123175 | JGI IMG/M metagenome (GOLD analysis project Ga0163144, IMG submission 123175) | Freshwater microbial mat bacterial communities from Lake Vanda, McMurdo Dry Valleys, Antarctica - Oligotrophic Lake LV.19.BULKMAT1 | ecosystem: Environmental > Aquatic > Freshwater >... | reverse complement strand
TCGCAGTTCTTCGAATGAGCAAATCAAGATCGTGTGAGTGCTGTTTTATATGCAGTGTTTATGGACTCGCCGCAGTACAACCATTACGGAAAATTTCTGAAAGAAAAAGAGCCATCTTTCGAGGCCCCCTCGACGCTATCTCGACAGTTGTCGTGATAGCGTTTGTACATGATATCTGAGTGAAGAAAAGGGTCAAGCTTGCCAAATTCCTTTGTCCACAGTCTAACACAGCTCTCAGATTGAGCGATACACAGAGCCATAAAAATGGTCTTTCCAGTCATAGAGAATTGTGTTGTGGTTTTTAGCGTTCGCATTCATTTATTAAAAATGGACGCGAGAAACCCATGCTATAGTAAGTGCTCATTTTTCACTATGGATCACCTTGAAGGACTCAATGAAGCACAGAAAAAAGCAGTGCACACAACTGAAGGACCGCTCCTTGTGCTCGCTGGAGCTGGGTCAGGAAAGACGCGCGTTATTACGCATCGCATCATTCATCTCATTCTTAAAGGAGTGGCACCAAAGCATATTCTTGCTGTCACATTTACGAATAAATCTGCAAAAGAAATGCGAGAACGCGTACAATCACTCATCAAAAAACATATTCCGAATGATTCTTTCGGGAGTGAGAGCTTGCCTACGGTGTCCACGTTTCATGCGCTTGGAGTACGCATGCTTCGAGAGTTCCATGCTTCTGTTGGACTTCGAAGACACTTCGTTATTTATGACCGGAGTGATTCAAATCGTGCGATTAAAAAAGGACTCGAAGCAAGAGGCTATGATGCAAAACAATTTGAGCCGAGAAAAATTCTCTCGATTATCTCCCGTGCAAAAGGAGATGCAAAAACGAGAGAATCATTTATTGAAACTGCTCGTTCATACCCCGAGCGTGTGGCAGGAGAGGTGTGGGAACACTATGATCGCATACTGAAAGAAGAACAGGCGCTCGATTTTGATGATTTACTTTTGAAGACACTTAATATGCTCAAGAGTAATCCTACGATTCTTGAAGAATACCGCAGGCGATTTGTGTACATACATATTGATGAGTACCAAGACACAAACCGAGTGCAATACGAAATGGCGCGACTCATCACCGGTGAACGTGCAAATATATGTGTAGTGGGTGATGTTGATCAAAATATCTACTCATGGAGAGGTGCGGATATCCAAAATATCCTTCAATTTGAACGTCATTTCCCCAACACGCAAATCATTATGCTTGAAGAAAATTACCGTTCCACGCAAACTATTATTGCGGCATCAAACAGTATTATAGAAAAAAACTTTAATCGTCCAGAAAAAAAAGTATTCACAAAAAACGCTGAGGGAGAATTAATTTCACTCTATGCAGCAATGGGAGGACAAGAAGAAGCTGAGTACGTTGCCATGACTGCAAAAAAACTTATCAAAGAAGGAGCTTCTCCCTCGTCTATTGCAGTACTCTTTCGTACGAATTTTCAATCACGTGTACTTGAAGAATCCTTTATTAATTTCGATGTTCCGTATCAAATGCTCGGGACTCGTTTTTTTGAGCGGAGAGAAATTAAAGATGTACTTTCGTACCTCCGCCTTGCACTTAATCCAGACAGTGTCTCTGATCTCGCGCGAATCATCAATGAACCCACGCGCGGCATTGGAAAAGTAACACTCCTCAAACTCGTCGAAGGAAAACGAGAAGAACTCAAAGGTGCGACCGCTGAAAAAGTCCGAGGATTTTATCGTCTCATGGAGGAGCTTGCTGAATATGCAATCAAAAATCCTGTTCACGAAACGCTCAAATATATTATGCGACACACGGGACTTGAAGATTCCTACAAACTCGATGGGGAAGAGGGGCTTGAGCGCATCGAAAACCTCCGCGAGCTTGTTACCCTTGCGACACGATATATTGAATACGCGCCAGAAGAAGCGGTTGAGCACCTTCTTGAAGATGCTGCACTCCAAAGTGATCAAGATGAGCTGAAGGAAAAAGAAGAACAAGATGCAGTGCGACTCATGACCATTCACTCAGCAAAGGGTCTTGAATTTCCCTATGTATTTATCACAGGTCTTGAAGAAGGACTTTTCCCACATGAGCGCCTTGGTGACGAACGCACCGATACCGAAGAAGAACGACGATTGTTCTATGTTGCGCTTACCCGTGCCGAAAAAAAGGTATTCCTTTCGTATGCGCATATGCGAACGATTTTTGGAAGTCAGCGGATTAATGCGGCCTCGTCGTTTCTCCATGACATAAGTCCTGACCTTATGGAAAGTAACAATCCGGAAGAATCAGGGTACGAAAGAACTGTTTTCCTTGATTAATGGCTCATTGAGAGGGTAATGGAGACAAGAAACTTGTTTTTTGTTTTTATTTGTGGTATTATATATGAACGTATCTCGATCTACGCTATATCTCATCACGCAGTGATTTGACGAATGATCTTTCAAACACACCCATCGAGGGGTAGGAGAAGTGAGATGTACACCAGAGCCTTAAGGAGTTTGTTTTGGTGTTTTTGCACAGTCATTCTGCTCCTCCTCGGAGTAGCTGCGTTCCAGACGCTCAAGGAAGTAACCGTGAGCGGGCCCATTGCTGTAGCGGCGTCACTCATATTCCTCATGAGCTGGCTTGCGGACGATGTGTTCACTCTCTATGCCAAACAACAACCTCGACGAAAGGTCGGAGTGCTCATCGAGGACTTTTTGGGGAAACCATGGTGGGCAACCGTCGAAATTGATGCGAATGACTGCCTCGTTGCCCCCAAAAATGCTGACGAACGAGTGCTTTTGCCCGCGAAAAATACGGAAGGATTCACCGTTCTTCGCGCACCGCCTTACCGAGATTGTGGGAATGCACTCGAACTGGCTGGTGGGTTTTACAAACCACCGCCCCCGTTTTTATTCAAAAGCTGATTCCGATCAGCCAAACGGCCATGCGCAACGCGCATGGCCGTTTTCTTATACTAAGATTCCATTGCACCCCACTCATTTCCTCGCTATGCTCAGGGAAATGGAAGAAAAATCACAAAAACTAGGGAAAATTAATGCAAAAAAGTCTCTCGGGCAGCATTTTCTTAACAATCCCCGCATTCCAAAGATTATGGCGGATGCGGCAGCGGTAAAAAAAGGTGATACGGTACTCGAAATCGGACCCGGGACCGGTGCACTTACCCGTGAACTGCTTTCGCGAGGCGCACGAGTCATTGGAATTGAAGCGGATGAACGCGCAATACCCCTGCTTCACGAATCGTTTAAACCCGAAATCACTAGTAAAAACCTCGTTATAATTCATTCAGATATACGAACAACCCCGCTCACTACGTTTGGACTCACCGAACATACCTATAAAGTAGTCGCAAATATTCCGTACTATCTTTCTGGAATGCTGTTTCGGACGTTTCTTGAAAGCACCACACAACCTTCTGACCTTGTGTTTCTTGTACAAAAAGAAGTTGCCGAACGCATAGTGCGCGATCCAAAAGAATCTCTTTTATCACTCTCAGTAAAAATATTTGGAGACCCGCGGTATGTAGAAACAGTAAAGAAGGGGAATTTTTCTCCGAGTCCGAAGGTGGATTCGGCCATACTTTCGGTTTCAAATATCTCGCATGCCCGACTCGGGGAAATACCTGAAGAATTCTTTTTCACCATCATTCATGCCGGATTGCGTGCAAAACGTAAGCAACTTCTTGGAAATCTTTCTCTTATGTATCCACGCGAAATCCTTCTCCACATGTTTTCCACACTTGGTTTGAAAGAAGATGTCCGCGGGGAAGATCTTCCAGTTTCCGAATGGCTTACATTGGTGACATTTCTCTACACAAATGCAGATGATTCTTTAAAAAATCTATGCTAATGAACTTTTGCTGAAAGACACGGGACTTTACCAATTTTATTCACGCAATATTCATTCGTTAAACACACTTTGTATACAGGTAACCCACATCTTGTACCCACCTCTTGCTATACTTAACGTATAGATTTTTTAATGTGAGTGGCTACTTGCGAATTGGTGGAGCAGCACTTTCGGGAATATTGATTATTCTCGGAGCTTTGTACGTGCAAAATAACAAAGAGACTAGTGCAAATGTAGTAACAGGAAGCATTGTCACCACAGCTCCCGATCGCCAGCACATCCCAACGACAGATGCGGACAGTGACGGGGTGGAGGATTGGAAAGCGGGGATTACCGATAGTGTTTTTGCCTCAATTGAAACCCCCACCACCACTCTTGCACTTAAAAATAGCGAGTCATACACTCCGCCCACCACCTTTACAGGGAAATTTGCTGAAGCATTTTTTACTGACTACATGGAAGGTAAGGTGAGTGGCGATGATTTCCAAAACAAAGATCAGCTCATTGGAAATGCCCTGGGTGCAATTGAGAAGAGTACCCAAAGTAAAGTGTATACCGCAAAAGATATCGTGAGTGTCTCTGACTCGATGGAAAACATGCGCGAGTATGGTAATCGGATTGCGGAAATTATTTTAGCGTACTCCATTAAAAACGAAAATGAAGCAGTGATTTTAAAACGAGCACTCGATACCAACGATAAAACAGTCTTAAAAGAACTCGCCCCTGTTCGCACAGTGTATGAAAAAATATTAGAAGATTCCCTTTTAGTTCCCACTCCGCGTTCAATGATCACATCACATCTCGCACTCCTTACTGCCTATGAAGCTGTCAAATCAGACATAGAAGCGATGGAACAAGTTTTTAATGATCCACTTCTCACACTCGCTCGCATAAAAAGATACGAGGATGACGCAACCGGACTCTATTTAAGTTTAAAAAAAGTTGCATCAATGCTCATTACGGGTGGAGTTACGTATGCGAATGATGAGCCGGGAGCTTTGATATACACGCTCAATATATGATTTTATTCCGCTACATCGTGAAAGAACTCGCCATTGGAGCTGGTGTTACGCTTCTTGTTTTTTCAATGCTTCTTTCAATGTACTACCCCTCACCAAGTACTCCACGTGCTTCTGCAGGTGCTGCTGCAGTGTTGGTGGTTGGAGGAATTGGAACGATTCAAGAAACTATTTCTGCTGCTGCTAATACAGTAATTTCAGGACTCACTTCTTCTCTTGCTGCGAAGGAACTTGTACTTGATGGCATTGCTTTTGCTGTGATTAATATGATCTTGCAACAAATGTCGCAAAGTATCATTACATGGATAAATTCAGGATTCCAAGGAAGTCCTGCATTTATTCAAGACATTGGAGGATTTCTGACGGGTATTGCTGACCGTGTTGCGGGTGATTATATATGGGGGAGTGATCTCAATTTTCTCTGTTCGCCATTTCAGCTCGATCTCCGTCTCGCGCTCGAAATCCAGTATAAACAGACACGTAATGCTGGCGCACCCGGCCAAAACCAATGTACGCTCTCAGGAGTCGTCGCAAATATAGACAATTTTGTAAACGGGAATTTCCTCTCAGGCGGGTGGAATGGATGGTTCCAGCTCACGATGGTGCCACAGAATAACACGTACGGCTCTCTTCTCATGGCACAAGAGCAGTTCTCGGCCCGACTCTCAAATAGTAAGGGAATGGAAGCAAAATTGCTGGAGTTTGGAAAAGGCTTTTACTCAATGAAGGACGCAAAAGGGAATATTGTGACTCCCGGCACAGCCATTGAAGCACAGCTCAATGAAACGCTTGATAGTGGAAGACAGCGTATCCAAGTCGCTGATGAAATTAACGAAATCATCGCCGCGCTCTTTACACAGCTGGCAAAACAAGCGTTTGCTGGTGTCGGAGGACTCCTTGGCCTTACGCAAAGTGGTAATGGGACAGGAAGCGGAACGTATTACAACAACCTCTACGGACAAAACCCTGGAACAACAATACCTCCTTCGCAAAACCCTATTCAGCAAGCGATCACCACCGAAACTTCCTACAGAAATCTCGTACAAACGATCGTTAATGACATTAATAATGCTGAATCCTATAAAGACAACACATACGGAGCGGCCGACACGTGTCATTCAGGCGCGCTCTCTCCAGATCTTGCAAGCAAGCTCACTAATTATTCAACACAAATTGCGACATCTAACAATACGCTCGTCACACTCAATAACCTTCTTGCTCAATACAACGCTGCAGCAGGAACTCCGAATTCTGCTGTAACTCAGCAAGCAATCATGCAGCAGTACCTTACCCTCCAGGGTACTGGAGTAATAAACACTGAGGCAGACATTATGACCGTTCGAGAAGTGGATACTCGCGAAGTAAACTTACTTTTTATTCCTCCATTTATCGCCGAAATTGACACCGCATGTAGTAGTGGTAGCGGTAGTGGGTCTGGAAATTAATATGGTATTGCTCTTTAAAAATAACAGCACTCGCATTGCTCTCATCAGCATCTTTTTGCTCATGGTATCTTTCGGTGCCTTTTTTCTCCTTTCAGAAACTACACATGCCCAACAAAGCCCCGGCGTAGCGGCGGCAGACATAAAACCAGCAACAAGCGAACTGAGCATGACGACAGTGATAGGGCAGTTTATAGGTAATTTCATTCTGTATATTGCCTCCGGCTTTCTGTATATGGGCGGTATGCTCCTCGAACTGAGTATTCAACAATTTATTCTCCAGCTCGGAAGTCTTCTTACCAGTACAGGAATAGGAAATAGTATCGATACAACGTGGAGAATTGTGCGGGATATCGCAAATCTTGCATTTATTTTTGGGTTTATTTATATCGGCATTCGGACCATTATCGATTCTGACAGTTCGAGCACGAAGCGTATGCTCGCTTCGATCATTATTGGTGCACTTCTCATCAATTTCAGTCTTTTCTTTACAAAAGTAATTATTGACGCATCGAACTACATCGCGGTTGAAATCTATAATTCATTGGCGTCGGGGTCGGGGAGTATTGCACAAAAATTTGCTGACATCATGGGCGTCGTGACATTTTATAAACCAATCTCAGGAGACACCCTCGGAGGATTGACCACGGGTGGAAATATTTTCTTCTATTTCATGGGAAGTATCTTTCTTATTGTCGCCGGATTCGTGCTTGCTGCAGGTGGAGTCCTTCTCATTGTCCGCTTTGTGAAGCTTATTTTTATCATGATTTTCTCACCCGTACTTTTTGCGGCGAGCGTGTTCCCCCAAACACAAGCAACCGCTAGTAAGCTCTGGCACGAACTTATAAACTATTCATTTTTTGCTCCTGCGTACCTTCTCCTGCTCCTCGTTTCAATCACGATGCTCCAAGGGTTTATGAATTCTATCTATGGGACAAACGTCGTTCGCCCAGGTTTTTCAGATGTGTTTTCTGGGCAGACAAGTGCGTTTGGTGTGGTCATCAATTTTATAGTTGCAATAATGTTCCTCATAATGTCACTCCAGATCGCGATGAAATTTGGAATTGCAGGCGCTGACAGAGTCATGGCTATTGGAAAAGATCTTCGAGGTCGTAGTCAAAAATACTTAGGGAGAGCAGCCGGAAGTGCGACATTTGGTGTTGCGGGAGCTGCTGGAAGATCAACAGTAGGAAGGTATGCTTCTAAGCTCTCTCAAAAGACTAATTTATTAGACACATCTGTGAAAGGGGGACTTAAAGGTTTTGCTGCCAGGCAAATTCTTAAGAGTAGTTCAGCGGTTGCCGACTCATCATTTGATGCTCGAAATGTTGCGGGTGCCGGTAAAACATTAGGAATAGGTGAAGGGCGAAAAGGTGGGTACACAACAGTGAAGAAAGAAATCGAGGAAGAGGAAATGAAAATTGCAAAATCACTTGGTGAAGTGGGTGATGATGACCCAGAAGTAGCAAAGCGGAAAGAGACCATGGAAATTGCTAAGAAAACACTCGACAGAGAACGTCAATTCCTGCAACAGAAAATGCGAAGTACCGATGAAGCTGAGAGAAAGAAAGCTCAGACCGATCTGGCTGAACTTGAACAGGCGCACAAAGATGCGGAAGAAGCATATGGAAGAGAGAAACAACGACGCGTCTTAGGAAGTGCTGCAAATATTGATGCCGAAAAAGCCGTCAAATCAGCTAAGATTGAGCTCGATACTGAATTAAATAGTTTGAAAGAGATTCAAAAACAAGCGCTCGCTGCTACAACTGAAGCTGAGCGAGAAATGTTCGCCAAAATGTCTGCTTCTCTCTATGAGCAGGTAGCGACCGCAAAAAAGAAGTACAAGACTGCATATAAGGCAGCAGCTGCAAATGGTGGATATGCGAGCGTGCGTGAGGATTCAGGCCTCATTGCCTCATGGGTTAGTGGTCGCCTTGTGGGACAAAATAAAGAAGCAGGTAAAGCAGTAAGAAAAGCATTTGAAAAAAAGATTAAAAAGTCAAAGGAAGATTCACGACATGAAGAACTCGTAAATGCAGGAAAAGCAGCAGCGCCAAAAGATGACCATTAATTATTCACCTATGGAATTTACTTACGAAGAAGCGCACAAACTGATTGACGAACGTTTAACGAAACGTTCTGATTTCCTTGCTCTTGTGAATGCACCGACGTTCCGAAAAAATATTAATGATATTCTTACACTTAGTAAGGTTGAAACAACGTTTAGTGAACAAATAGAACTTGAAATTAAGATGGTACTTGCTCAATATGCTCCACTCAGTGAACTTGCACAGAATATTTCTGAAAGCATAGGTATTTCTTTAGAAGTTGCGGGGCGTGTTGCTACATTCATAGATACAATTATTTTGGAACCGATTTATGATGAACTTCTTGCCTTAGATGTATTGTGGGAAATACAGCAAAAAGAAGAAGCGGGTATCCCTGTGCAAACTCTCGAGTCGCATGACCGGCTTGAACTCCATCCTGATGGCGAAAGAAGTGATATTGTGCAAAATAACGGGGAAGTAAGAGAAACAGAAACAGTAGCGACTCACAAAGACGGAGCGGCGAAGCCGCTCACCCGTGAGGAGCTTATGAATGCGCTCGGGGGAAAGCGCACTATGGCAAGCGATATTGAAGCAGTGCGAAAAGCACGAGAAGAAGCGAAGAAGGAATAATATTCAGGAAAGGGCATTCGAGGAGGGTACGTGAAAAACGCGAAGCGTTTTTCACGTAGTGTTAATACCACGACATTCATTCCGACTACACGCATGAGTACGGTACAATACTCTTATGCGTTTTGAAGTACCTCAATTTATAGAAGTCGAAGATAAAATTGTTGGTCCACTTACATGGAAACAATTTATCTATCTCGCTGGGGGAATTGGTATTCTTATTGTTTGTTACATGATTTTACCAAAAATTTTATTTGCCATTATCGGTCTTCCGCTCGCTGCGCTCGCGGGATTCCTCGCATTCCATCGGGTCAACAACCGCCCTTTTTCTATTTTCTTAGAGTCATTTGTTAAATATATGCGAAATGGGAAACTGTATCTTTGGAGAAAAGAGCATGCTCAGACTATTGTGAGTTACCGAAATATCCCTGAACCGAAAGAGAAGCTCGCTCATAGCGGGCAAAAGCGCCTCACTACACTTGCACAGAAACTTGAATTTTATTCTCTCGAAAAATAGACATGCAAACTCGCACCGCAACACAACAATTTGTTCCGCTTTCAGAAATTCGTGATGGTGTTGCAATCCTTAAAAATGGACAAATGTGTATGGTGCTCCTCGCTTCATCGATCAATTTTGCTTTTAAATCGACAGAGGAGCAGGAGGCGATTCTTTCGCAATTTCAATCATTCCTCAACACACTCGATTTTTCCCTTCAAATATATATTCAGTCACGACGACTTGATATTCGTCCCTACCTCAGCATTTTAAAAGAACGCGAACCGAACCAAGATAATGACCTCATGCGCATACAGCTTCGTGAGTACATCGATTTTATTAGTACGTTTACGAATGAAGTCGATATTATGTCGAAAAACTTTTTTGTTGCTATTCCGTACATCCCCGGCACGGCGGATATTAAGAGCGGGATATCTTCACTTCTTCGTCCTGGGCAGGCAAAGAAAGAAGTAGTGACTCCAGAAAAATTTGCGGAAGATCGAACACAACTTGAGCAACGTGTTGCGATTGTTGAACAGGGGCTCGCACGGCTTGGCGTTCGGTCGGTGGCACTTGGGACTGAAGAACTCACGGAATTGTACTATCACATTTTTAATCCTGAGGAATTAGATAAGGCACCAAAATATTAGTGTATGGGAATACTTGATTTACTAAAAAAAGGAGGGCAGTCGGAAGGGGATCGACATTTTAATGATGCGCCGCTTTCGCTCCCTGATATCATTGCGCCCTCTGCGGTAGGGCTTAATCCACGACATTTAAATGTGAGCGGTAAACTTACCCGCATATTTTTCGCCGTCTCCTATCCACGATATCTCTCAGATGGATGGCTTGAGCCAATCCTCAATTTGGAGCGAGAGACAGATGTCTCGATCGTCATTCACCCTATTGATACTTCAGAAACACTCAAAAAATTTCAAAAGAAAGTAGCGGAAGTACAAAGCCAAATTAGTGATCGGAGTGAAAAGGGTATGGTGCGCGATCCACAGCTCGATGCCGCGTACCGCAACCTCGAAGAGCTTCGCGACAAACTTATGCAGGCTGAGGAAAAACTTTTCAATGTTGGTCTGTATATCGCACTGTATGCGGATACTGAGGATGAACTTAACAAAATCGAATCCGAAGTGAAGGGAATGCTCGACTCACGACTTATATACATAAAGCCCGCACTCTTCCAACAAGAAGAGGGGTTCAGAAGCATCATCCCCACAGTCACCGACGAGCTTCTCGTCCACAGCAAATTTAACACCTCGCCGCTTTCAAGCTTTTTCCCATTTACGTCGTTTGATCTCACTTCAAATGACGGAATCTTGTACGGAATCAATCGTCACAACTCTTCGCTCGTACTCTTTGATCGCTTTTCACTCACTAACTACAACTCAGTAACTTTTGCTACCTCAGGCGCGGGTAAGTCGTACATGACAAAGCTTGAAATTCTTCGATCACTTATGTTCGGTACTGAAGTGATCGTGATTGATCCTGAACGGGAATATGAGTATCTCGCAGAGGCAGCAGGGGGACGTTTCTTTAATATTTCACTTTCTTCTAACAACCACATCAATCCGTTTGATCTTCCCGCACCGCTCCCTGATGAGTCGCCCAAGGATCTTCTCCGCTCACACACTATTGAGCTCATCGGTCTTTTTAAATTGATGCTCGGAGGCATTACCCCAGGAGAAGATGCGATATTGGACCAAGCCATTCGAGAAACGTATGCCCTCAAGGATATTACCGGTGACACTGATTACAGGGACCTGCAACCTCCACTCCTCTCGGACTTTGAAATGGTGCTCGCTGGTATGGAAGGAAGCGAATCACTCGTACAGCGCCTTTCAAAATATACATCAGGAACATGGTCTGGCTTTATGAACCAGCCGAGCAATATCGATATCGATCAGAAGCTCATTGTTTTTTCTCTCCGCGATATGGAAGACGAACTGAAAACAATCGCAATGTACCTGGTTACGAATTACATCTGGGGAGCTGTCCGTCGAGAACTCAAAAAGCGCCTGCTCGTGATCGACGAGGCGTGGTGGATGCTCAAGACTCCCGACACTGCAGCCTTTCTCCACAATATGGCAAAGCGCGGACGCAAATATTATCTCGGTCTTGCAACCATCACTCAAGATGTTGATGATTTCCTCCGGTCACCGTATGGTGTCCCTATGATCACGAACTCTTCTATTCAAATCCTCATGAAACAATCACCGACCTCAATTGATACTCTTCAAAATGTATTTAATCTCACCGATGAAGAAAAACTTACGCTTCTAGAATCGGGAGTAGGGGAGGGTATCTTCTTTGTTGGACTAAAGCACGTGGCCATTAAAGTGATTGCGTCTTATACCGAGGACCAGATCATAACCTCAGATCCTTCTCAGATTCTCGAAATTAAGCGTGCCCGAGCTGAGCTCCGCGGTAAGTAATACAGAGCCAAGACCATATGGCAAACACACAACAAAGATACCAAGACGAAGAAGGAAATTGGGTCGACCCAAATACCGTTCAAGGTGAATTTTCGAACATTAGCATGTCCTCGAAGGCATTTAATGTTGATAGGAAAAAAGTAAAGGCAGGTAATGATGCACAAAACCAGGAAGATGCGGAGCGTGAAGAACTCTCCATCGCGGAAATGGAAGCAGAGCGAATCCGTGCACTTCAGGAACGATCTCTCCAACAACGTGCACTCATGAAGGAACGCGCGGAGCTCAAGCAAACTAATCTTCGCAGTGTGCGCGGCATTTCTGCTTTTGCTCGATGGACAGGAGTAGGGATTGCAGTAACTTCATATTTTTGGCAATTTCTTGCTGCTTCGGCTTCGCTTGTGGGAATTGGAATAAAGGGTGTCGTTGAATATGCCACAAAAGAAACATTTCTCGGTAAAATAGTGTCCACTGTTACAGGTTGGGTTGGATTAGATTTAGAAAAACTGTTTCCGGCGGAATACATTGCATTTGGTTTTTGGGCCTTGGCCACACTCATCGCACTCTTTACCTTCATAGCGTTTATGCTTTGGTTTTACCTCACAGGCGTACGCGTATTTCGCTCTACTTTGTCGACGTTCATAACATCCCTTTGTTTTGCCCTCTCCATACTTCCTGTTTCAAATCTTTTTCCATGGATTTTGTTATGGGTGGTCTATATAAATGCGATGGAAACGGCCTCGCTTGCGAGTGGTTTCATAAAACGCGCTTCGTAAGCATTTTCTAGCTCAATATCACGATGCTAAAATCTATAATTATTCAGGTATTGCACAATTGAGAGAGAAGGACTCATGTTAAGCTATATGCATAGTCAATATGCTCAGTTCTCGTATCGTTTCGTCAATTTCTACTGGAAGCTTTTTGTTTCTTTTTGTCTTTGGTCTCCTATTAAGTTTGCCGATATACGTCTCGGCGCAAATTCCTGGAGGAGCAAGTGCGTCACTCGTCGTTCTGCCGACGTTTCCTGAACCAGAAAGCAATATTACGGTCTCACTCGATGCATATTCAATGAATACGGTCGGCGCAAGCATTAATTGGTATGTCGATGGAAAAGAAGTCGTCGCGTCAAAGAATGAGCGAAGTATTCTTGTGCGTTCCGGCTCACTCGGTAAAAAGACTTCCGTGAACGCACAGGTGATTGTGCCAAACGGGCCATCCTTTACGGCGCGAAGAGATATTATTCCTGCTGTCGTTGATCTCGTGATTGAAGCTGATACGTATGTACCGGCATTTTACCGAGGTCGTGCACTCCCGAGCGGGGAGAGTGCCATTCGTGCAATCGCCATTCCACACACAGGAGGCAGCCTTTCTCCAAGCTCTCTTACGTATAAATGGGAATACAATGGAGGAGTTTTGCTCGGTGGGCCAGTCCGAGGTAAACAAAGCATCAACCTTACCATGTCCCGTTTTGCGGATAATCGACTAACCGTAACCATCATTGATGGAAACGGGCAATCGATTGCAGAAAAATCTCTCTTCTTAAATCCTGTGGATCCTGAACTTCATTTCTACGAAGACAATCCGCTCCGTGGTCTCCACGAACGCGCTATCACTGATAGCTTTGCACTCATTGGAGATGAAACGACCCTTTTCGGTGAGCCATATTATATGCAAACTGATCTCACGTCTCGCACCGCAACATTTTCGTGGACAATAAATGGTGAAAAGACTGTGTATCAAAACCCTGACCCCCACAGCATCACACTGCGACGAAGCGGGGGAGGTGGTTCTGCCGCAGTTGAACTGAAAGCAATGACGACTGCGAAAATCCCGCAATATATTCGCGAAGCCTTTACCATAGTATTTTAAATATGATTCCTACTTTTTTAGTCCACAAATCCTATCGAGCAGCCTGTTTGGGTATAATACTTTTTTCATTTTTTGCGATTGCACATACTGCGTGGGGTGCACCTGCCACCTATCAACCACTTGTGGGGATTCCTGGACTCGCTGCAAACTCAAGCGGTGGACTCGCTGCGTACCTTAATCGTATTTACGTTATCTTGATTGGGCTTGGAGCAATCATTGCATTCCTAAAAATTGCAATCGCAGGAGTGAAATGGAGCATGAGTGACATTGTGACTGATAAATCTTCGGCAAAGGAAGACATTAAAGGTTCTCTTCTTGGGCTTGCCATACTCCTTATTCCTTTCATAGTCCTCAAGACTATTTACCCAGACCTTACAAGTCTTAACATTTTAGGAAACAGCAGTGGCGCAAAAGTGGATCTGCAACAACCTTCAAACTCCTCAAGTAATGGTTCTGGTACAGGAAACTCAAATTCTGGCACAACAGGCGTGAGCGTTGGACAAATAATTGATATCTGGAATTGTACTTTTGTACGTCGTGGTGTTGCTATACCAGGGCAGTTTGGTCCAAGTGGAGAGCCTGTTTATACACCCGATGAGTATGATTGTGGTATTCAGCTAGCACGATGTGCGAGTTCTCAATACAATGGCACCGGAGTTCTTGTTAATAACAACCAGCAGGTTCAATGTACTTACTATGTAGCTACTGTGTGTAATCCATTAAATGGAGATGTGTGTCCTGGAACAACAGGTGGTGGGGCATAAATGTATATGAAAAAAATTCTCATCATTCTTGGCATTATCCTCTTCATTGTAATAGGAGGAGTGTGGGCATACCTCTTTATCTATGGCGTTCCAAAGGATGCCGGTGAAGTCTTTGCGCGATTCCAAACATCCTCTGACAAACCGGTATTTGTGGGAGATGAACCTGTGACGATTGTTGATGTCGCTCCAGAAACTACTGAAGGCACCCCGCAGCGACTTCGACAAATCACCACTCGACCCGTAGCAGGAGCGACCATTTTGGATGGGATCATTCGATATGTCGAACGGGGAACCGGTCATGTCTATGATATTAATTTACTGAATGGTGAAGAAGAGATGGTAAGCGGCACAACTATTGCGAAAACTGTTTCTGCTACATTTAGTCCTCATGGGGATTATGTTGCAATAACAAAAATAAATGCTGGGGAAAGTGAAGTGATTGCAGGGACACTTCTCAGAGCAGATGGTGGAGGAAGCATTGATGGCATTACACTCCCTCGGGGGGCACGTGAGGTAGCTTTTACCGATGCAAGTAGCACCGTAAGTTATTACCTCCCCAATGTATATGGAGGGACAGCATTCGCCTATACCATTCTTACCAAAAAGAGTATCGAGCTCTTCTCAACTCCACTTCAGGATGCACAAGTACTCTGGGGTAAAAATAACTATGTATACACAACTCCAAGCGCTATCCAAAATGGCTCCGTATATCGCATGAGTGGAAATACACTTGAGTACCTCACGAGTGCTAAGCGCGGACTTACGGCATTTGCATATGAAGGAGGTGTTACAATTTCCGAATCAACAGAAAACGGCATCCAGTCGACTGACCTCAATACATCAATGCCCATACCCGTCGTGAGCATTATTCCTGAGAAATGTGCAGCTTCTCGGGCAATGAAAGGGATTCTCTATTGCGGTTCCCCGCGTTCCTTTGACGCAACTAAGCAGTACCCTGACGATTGGTATAAAGGAATTACTGCTTTTTCTGACGTTCTCTTTATCGTTAACGCACCTAGTTCTACCGTACAGGTGGTGAGTAATCTTGAGGAAGAATCAGGTCGTCCCATTGATATAATCGAAATGGGAATAAATAGAGAAGGAACACTCCTCTACTTTATTAACAAAAATGACAACGCGCTGTGGGTATTTGATACCGTAAGGAGGTAACTGCACTCACGAAAAAAAGCCCGAGTCCAGAGGACTCGGGCTTTTTTCTTATTAGCTTCTCGTCAATTTCTCCTTACTTCGCAACAATCTTTAATCCTTTTCGTCGCACTACGTATTCCTGCAAGATAGTCATAAGGTTACTGACCACAAAATATAGTGCGATTGCAGCGGAAATAGTATACGCTGCGATGAATATAATCACAGGCATTACGTACCGCATCTGAAGTTGCATACTCCGATTAAAATCATCCTTGAAGCTCGCTTCTGCCTTCGGGTCGCGCGCAGGGAGCGTCGGAAGTGACATCCGTGTGTAAATAAACTGTGTGATGCCTGCAATGAGCGCGAGTGGCATGCTCTTGCCTGCGATATCCATACCACCAAGAAACAGCATGCTGACGCTTTCCGGTGTCGGAATAAATGAATAGAGAAGCTCGGTATTGATGGCCGGAAGCGCAACGCCTCCACCTTTATACACGGCAAAATAAAGAGCAATAACTATAGGAATTTGAATAAAGAGGAGGAGAATGCTCGAAAAAGGGTTTACTTTATTAGTTTGGAAAAGTTCAAGTGTTTTTCTCGCTTGTTCTTCTCTATTGTCTTTATATTTCTCTTTAATTTCTCTCATCTTCGGATCCATCTCATGCATGATGAGCTGAGTTCGTGCCGCTTTGAGGGAGACGGGAAGCAAGATTACTTTTACTAAAATAACAGTGAGGATAATAGCGACACCGACATCTCCTCCTCGCACAACATCAATAAAGAATACGAGACTGTTGTAGATGGGATCAAAGAAAAATGTGTGCCAGATTGTTGAAAACATAAATATGTAAGTCTGTAGTAATGCCTGCCTATTCTATCCTATTCGCACTCTTTTACGAATAACCTCAATAATCTCTTTTTTTATATCGCTATACTCGATTGTTCGAGCGGGTGTTTTTGCTATTACAATAAACACTCCCTTCAAATTATGTTCAGCCCCATATCTCCTTAGAATGTCATAGACACGTCGTCGGAATTTATTTCGCAATACTGCGGTTGCAAATATTTTTTTTGTTGCAACGGCTGAGGCGTGGAAGGTATCGAGCTGTACATACACCACCATAAGCGCAAGGGAATGGATGCGTTCACCAGACGAAAAAAAACGATTGAATTCCTTTCGACTCAATCGTTCTTTTTTTTTAAGCATAGGCTCGGTATTACACAGCAAGCTTTGCGCGCCCCTTTCGTCTACGCGCTTTGAGGACTTTCGAACCTTTTGAGGTTTGGGTTCGTACTAAAAACCCGTGCGTTGTCGCTCGCTTTTTCTTTTTTGGTTGATAGGTTCTTTTTGGCATATATAAAGAATGTGTCCATGAATGTACACTACATTAGCCTATAAATCAACTAATTTTCAGAGCGGGGTCAAAGGTACTTTTATAAAGATATTTATTTTAGATTTATTTTGAAAGCCTCTAATTTATTTTTTTGTATACAGAGTTGTCCACGTGCTGTACACAGACTTGCTGACATTCGGTAACGAATCATACGTGGAATATACGTTTTCTGAGTACCTGTTTACAGTTTTCCACAGAGCAGTATAATGCTTGTCATTACGTTTGCATTTTGTATCTGACTGTATGAGTTCACTCCCAAATATATCAACTGGAATTATCCAAACGGAGCAGATTGATATTAAAAAATTATGGGATGATGCATTGGTCAATATAGAACTCTCCATAACTTCCGCTAATTTTAAAACGTGGTTCCGTGATACTCACATAGTTTCGCTTGAAGATGGGACAATTACAGTGGGTGTCCCGAGTGTTTTCGTCCGTGATTGGCTTTCGGATAAATTTCAGAGTCTTATTCTTAAAACACTGCGAGAACTTACTGTGCACGCGAGAAGCATAGAATACGCGGTCGTTCAGCGCAGTGATCGAAGGCATGAGGCAAGTAAAAAGCAGACGATTAATGCGGCGCTGCCTCTTGAGGAATATTATATAAATAAGAGTGACAACCTCAATCCGAAGTATATTTTTGATACATTTGTTGTCGGACCCTTCAATGAATTGGCTCATGCTGCCGCTAAAACTGTCGTAAATAAGCCAGGAATTGCCTATAATCCGCTTTTTATTTATGGTAAGACAGGTCATGGTAAAACTCACCTTATCCAAGCCGTGGGGAATCAACTCAAGCGCGCAGGGAAAAAAGTTTTTTATGTCACAAGCGAACGATTTGCTGTTGACTATATGAATTCACTCCAAAGTGGCGGTGCAAATAGCTTTAAGGATAAGTACCGACAGTATGATGCTCTCATCATGGACGATGTTCAATTCCTTGCAAATAAGGAGAAAACCCAAGAGGAACTCTTTCATCTATTTAATGCGATGCACGACAATAACAAGCAAATTGTTTTTTCAAGTGACGTTCATCCTGCTCTCATGTCGAATATGGAAGACCGACTTCGTTCACGCTTTGCGCAAGGAATGGTCATTGATATTCCTCAACCAGATACTGAATCGCGATGTGCCATATTACGCGCAAAATCTGCTCAAAATGGAATCACCCTCACTGATGAAGTAGTAGAGCACCTCGCGACAACAATTGAAGGCAATATTCGTGAACTTGAGGGAGCGCTCAATACGATTATGTGCCAATCGCAGCTCCTTGGGAGAATTCTCTCGCTCGATGAGGTACGTATACTTATAAAAAATAGTACGCGACCTCGTAAGTCACTTGCAGTCGCCGATGTTGTTGATAAAATTGCTCGTTTCTACAACATTGAGCCTTCTAATATCTATGAAAAAACGCGGCGTAAAGAGGTTGTGAAGCCACGACAACTTATCATGTACATTCTTCGTGAGGATTTCCAAGTATCCTACCCAGCAATTGGACAAAAATTAGGTGGTCGTGATCACACAACTGTTATTCACTCGTGTGAAAAAATAAAACGTGAGGTGAAAGAGGATCAGGAACTCGAAGATGAAGTAGCACAAATACGGTTACTTCTTAAATAAAATTATCCACGAGAAGTGTGTGTATAAAGGGAATACAAAATGTGTATGGAGAAGTAAAACGGAGGGTATAGTGAGTGGTAAAGAAGATTAAAAATACACTTAAAAAATAGTTTACATCTCTGTCCCCATCACTGTTGATTTTATACCCACCTTCCACACACTTACACACAAGGATAGTAGAAACGATAATCTTAAATAATCCTTTCTCTATATATCTATTTACCACAATCCACCATATCCACATACCTAATAATAAGGAGTAAGAAATTTTTAAAAAGAAAATAAACGCACCTATGCACATAACTCTTAGTACAGAATCATTTAAAAATATTTTAGAGTCATCTTCACGAGTGGCGACAAAACATATAACACTCCCAATACTTCAATGTGTACTTCTAAAAGCAACTGAAAATAATACTCTACGAGTGAGTGTAACTAATTTAGAAATAGGTATTGAAGGTACAGTCAGTGGAAAAGTAGAAGAGAGTGGCGAGGTTGCTGTACCCGCACATACACTCCTTCAAACTATTTCATTAATTAATCAAAAAGAAATTACCCTTTCAACAGAAGGGGATATACTCCATATTGCATCACATACTTCTCAAACTGATATTAAAACAATGGATGTAACTGAATTTCCTAAAATACCAAAAGTAACTGGAACAACATATACCCTCCAAAGTATTCTTTTTGCTCTTGGGATTAAAACAACAGCTTTCGCTGCGTCACAATCATCTATTAAACCAGAATTAGGAAGTATTTACATATTCCAAAAAAAAGAACACTCTCTCACATTTGTTACCACTGATTCTTTTCGACTTATTGAAAAAACTATTCCACAAAAAGGACTTATTTTTGAAGGTTCACTTCTTATTCCTTTTAAAAATGCCCTTGAGCTCAGTCGTGTAGTTGAGCAAAGTAAAGGAGAGATTTCTTTTACGGTAAGTGAAAGTCAGTGTGCAGTGCAAACTGAATCCCTGTATATTACTTCTCGTTTGATTTCAGGTACCTTTCCAGATTATGAGCAAATTATTCCTAAAGAGTATGCTGCAGAAGCCACAATATTAACAAGTGACATAGGTGCAGCACTTAAAAAAACAGGAATCTTTCTTAATAAATTTCTTCAGCTCACTCTTACGCTTGGGAAAGACACGATTACACTTTCTTCACAAAATGCTGAGTTTGGTGCAACAACAGAATCTATTCCCGCAACAGTTTCAGGAGATGAAATACGACTTAATTTTAATCAACGGTATATAAGTGATATTGTTCCGCATATTACCGACGATACGATGCGAGTAAAATTTGCAGGGATAGGTCGCCCTATGATTATAGAAAATAGTCATGAATCATCACTTCGGTATTTGGTGATGCCAATGAATAAATAACAAAAGTACATATGCGTAAGTTTGGGCGGGGAGCGGTGGTGAAGGTGGGCGACCTCTTTGAAGTGTATCGGAAAAAATTACGCGCCCCTGAAAAAAGCGTAATTGAGACCGCAATTGAAGTGATTCACGATCTTATCCCAGCGAAACTAACTCCGAGTATGTGCAGCTATTCTCCTCATACAAGAATACTTACTATCAACGCGTCAGGGCCGGTTAAATCAGAAATTAAGCTTCGAAAGAAGGAAATCCTTACGCACCTCGAAGGGAGATTGGGGTCAAAAAGTAACCCTCACGAAATTATTTAATACTGTCGACGTAGATT
>Ga0163144_10009868_pt1 | contig 20424 bp, 16 predicted proteins | sample OliLak19BULKMAT1_FD_123175 | JGI IMG/M metagenome (GOLD analysis project Ga0163144, IMG submission 123175) | Freshwater microbial mat bacterial communities from Lake Vanda, McMurdo Dry Valleys, Antarctica - Oligotrophic Lake LV.19.BULKMAT1 | ecosystem: Environmental > Aquatic > Freshwater >... | reverse complement strand
GAGGCGATGAAGCGTGCGCCCTTGGCGGCGTTCTCGGCGATCAGCGCTTCGGCGTTCTCGGGCGTGCGGTCGAGCTCATCCGACCAGCCGCGGCGGTCCAGGTAGTAAAGCAGGACCGACGGCGCTTGGCAGTTGGTGTAAAACAGGTCGTCCTTAGAGCTGACGGCGTCGGCGGCCTTCGCCGCACCCGCGAGGTACTCGAAGCCCTGCCGGTACCAGTGGGGGATGCGCAGGGCCGAGTGCACCGGAATACCGAGGAGCAGCACGGCCCAGCCGGCGAGCGCTAACCGGCGTGAGGATGACGCGAAGGCCTGCTCCCGCAGGCGAGCGACGCCGACGCCGATGAGCCCGGCGGCGACGGGAGCCAGGGGCAAGGCGGTGTACTCGTGGGAGTGGGAATATCCGGCCATCGCCAGCAGAGAAAAGACGACGCCGAAAAACCAGGACAGCCAGAAGGGGTCGCGTTTTTCCCAGAGCACGAGGCGTGCGCCGACGGCGAGGAAAACGGCTCCCGCGTATGTCAGGACCACCTCGGGGATACGCGAGAAGAGCTGGAACTGGATGAAGTACGGGAGACGAGCGTAGTCGAGAAGGGTCCGGTACTGGCCGGCGCGCGTTGGCACCACATAGACGCCGTCGCGCGCGTAGAGGTACCAGGCGATCACGCCGCCCATCGCCAGCAGCCCCGCGGCGTGCATGCGCCAGTCGGCGAAGGCCTTCGTCCCGAGGCGGCGCCAGGTCAGGCCCGCGAGCGGTATGAGCAGCAGGACATAAGGCAGCTTGAGCCCGACGGCGATGAAGGCGCAGAACACCGCGCCGGCCCACGGGAGCCATGGACGGCCCGCCTCGAGCGAGCGCCTCCAGAGGAATACCGCTGCGACCAAGGCGAGAAGGGCCGTGGCTTCCGGCTGGACCGTGCGGCCGAAGTAAACTTCGACGGGCATCAAGGAAAATAGGCCGGCACCCCACAGCGCGGCCTCGCGGCCGAACTCCGCCTCGAACAGGATGAAGAGCAGCAGCGCCGTGAGCAGGGAGGCGAGCACCGATATCAGCCGCCCCCACTTCTCGCCGAGGCCGGCAACGGGCCACAGCTTGCCGTACGCCCACATGTACACGGGAAGCTCCGTCGCGGCGAGGCGGTCGGAGGCCCCGTCCCAGTCGATGCGCGGCTGCGTCAGCGGCCGCGCATCGCGCCAATACCCGCGGGCGATCGAGGCGGTGTTTACCTGCCGGTGATAATGGTAGTCGAGGAGGGGGGCCGTGAGGCCTTTGGCGTGGACGAGAAGGGACAGTGCTACGACCACGGCCAGGCACAGCCCGCGGGGGATCATTCCTTGAATGCGTACATCTCGAAAGTCCCGCCCGACTTGAAGAGCGTCTCAAGCGCGGTCGCGACGACGACGAAGGGCACGAGCACGGGGAGCATCAGGGCGTGGGCCGCCGTCTGGAAGGGGTAGGTCCGCGCCGTGTCGGTGCGCGCCGTCGAGTTCTTCATCAGGGAGTAGAGAAGGTTGAAGCGAAAGCCGGCGGCGTTGAACAGGGACTGCAGGAGGCCGTACGGGTTCTGCTCGAAGCTGTAATGGTCGAGCTGGACGACGCGCAGACGGTGGCGGTGCAGGATCGCGTCGAGCGCCTTGATCGTGAAGTGGCAGTAGTGGCGCGGGGCGTCCACATGGAACCAGCTGCGGCCGAAGAGTCGCGCCTGCCAGCTGCCGTAGTTGGGCACCGCGATCCAGAGTACGCCTCCGGGCTTGAGCAACTCGTAGGCGCGCGCGATCGCGGCGACGGGATTGGCGAAGTGCTCGAGGGTGTGGCAGAAGATGACGGCGTTGTAGCGGTTCTTCTCGTGCGGCGAGGTGAGGAAGTCTCCCGTCACCACATCGAGCTTGAGGACATGCCGGGCGTGGTGGGCGGCGGTCTCGCTGAGCTCGAGGCCGTGCGCCTCGTAGCCGAGGTCGCGCATGTAGGACAGCATCATGCCGCGGCCGCAGCCGACATCGAGCACGGGGCCGCGCGGAACGCGGTTGTAGAGCACGGCGGCGCGGCGCTTGCGGAACCAGCTTACCATGCTCTCGAATAGGGGGTTGAATCGGACATTGCCCTTGCCGTAGTACTGCTCGGGGTACCACTGGCCGATCTCCGTACCGGGGACGGGCGGCCAGGTGCGGCCGTAGCCGCAGTCCGGGCAGGTGAGGATCTCGAAGCCGGCCTCGTTTGACGGGGAGGCGGTCTCGGGGCCGTCGAAGCCGCACGCGGGGCAGCGCGTGGGGCGCTTGTCCTGGTCGGAGAGCTCGGGCTGGAAGCGGGGCTCGGAAATGGTCACGGGACCCAAATTATATAAAATCCCCATTATGATCGGACCTCGAATCGCCGTCCTCGCGCTGGCCGCCGCCTTGGCGGCCGCCCCGGCGCGCGCGCTGCTGCCCGACGAGGAGAACACGATCAAGGTGTTCAAGGGCGCCGCGGCCTCGGTCGTCTATGTGACGAATGTCGCGATCACTCAGCACCCCGGCATGGACGAGCAGGCGATCCCGCAGGGGACCGGCTCGGGCTTCGTCTGGGACCGAGCGGGCCACATCGTGACCAATTTCCATGTGGTGGCCGGCGGCGACGCCTTTCTCGTGACCTTGGGCGACCAGACCCATCTCGAGGCGCGGATTGTCGGCTCCGATCCGACGAAGGACATCGCGGTCCTGAAGGTCGAGAAGGACCACGCGAAGCTCTCACCCGTGCGGGCGGCGAATTTCGAGGCGCTACGCGTCGGGCAGAAGACTATCGCCATCGGCAACCCCTTCGGCCTCGACCACACCTTGACGACGGGCGTCATCTCGGCGCTCGGGCGCGAGATGCAGGGCGTCAGCGGCGTCACCATCCGCGACATGATCCAGACCGATGCGGCGATCAATCCCGGCAACTCCGGCGGGCCCCTGCTCGACTCCGACGGCAACCTCATCGGCATGAACACCATGATCTACAGCCGCTCGGGCGGCAGCTCGGGGATCGGCTTCGCCGTACCCGTGTCCTTCATCGCGCGCATTGTGCCCGAGCTCATTAAGTTCGGCAAGGTCGTGCGCCCGGGCATGGGCATCAGCATCCTCAACACGGGCCAGAAGTTCTACCTCATCGGCGATCGGCCCGGCGTGGTGATCAACGAGGTCGGCCCCGGCAGCCCCGCCGCGAAGGCCGGACTGCAGGGACTGCGGCGGCTTCCGGGCGGACGCGTCAGCGCCGGGGACATCATCGTCGGAGTCGAGTCCTACCAGGTCAAGGACTTCGACGATCTCTTCAATGTGTTCGACCGCTTCAAGCCCGGCGACACCGTGAAGGTCAAGATCATGCGCGGCGTCAAGGAGCTCGTCCTGCCCGTGACGCTCATCAACATCCACTGACGCCGCGGGCCTTCACCATCCCGATCTGGGTGAAACGGTCCAGAAAGCAGCTCTTGGCCCAGCCGCGGGCCTCAAAGCCGTGCTTCTCGAAGATCCGGATCATCTCGTCCTTGCGCACGCCCTGCTTCCCGGAGTCGATCGTCGCCAGCCCTCCGGGCCGCAGCACGCGGGCGATCTCCTTTGCGACGGAGTCGAGCGCCGCCGCATCGAAGTGGATTCCGAGCGCCCCGCAGGAATTGACCAGGTCGACGCTCCCGTTCTCGAGCGGGCGTCCCCGCTCGTCCCGGAAAGGCTCCAGCACGGACTGGGCCCGGAACTTGACCCGAGCCGGCGCCCCGTCGGCGCCCCGGTAGCTCCGACGCGTCGCGCGCGCGACGAAGGCCGGATGGCACTCGAGCCCGAGGATTTCCGAGCCCAGCGGCAGGAAATGCGCGAGCACCTCGGTCGAATGGCCGACGCCGCAGCAGAGATCCAGAGCCCGGCACGGCCGGGTCGGAAGGCGCCCCCGGAGGTTGCGCGGGATGACGCGCCAATTGGCCCAGGCTTGCAGGGCGTTGATGCCCTCGAACTCCGATTCGGTCATGGCGCCGTAGGCGCGCAGCGCTTTATCGTTACGGTCGTCGCGAAAGCTCAGCCGCGTGCGGCGCCAGACCTGCAATTCGGTCCAGGCTTGCCGAAAGAACAGCCGGATGACGCTCTCCATACCCCTACGATATCCGACCGGAGCCCGCGAGCCTATGGCGGCGGGGTCAAAGTCTTGTCTCAGCGGCCGTCACGATAAGTCGACGCCTTCACCATGGGACGCCCTGGCGGGGTGGGCTAGAATAGCGAATCCGAATGATCCAATTGCGTCTATCGGCGGTGCTGGTCCTGCTCGCGTGGCTTCCGCCGGCTCTGCCGGCGCAAGAAGTCATGGCGGTCGTTGGTCCGTCCCCCGGCCCGTACCGGGCGGCGTTCGATTCGTTCGCCGCCGCCTTCGGGCGGCCGTTTACGGCGGTCCACCTGCCGAAGCGGCCTCAGGGCGTGCCTGACGCTCTGCGGACCTTGGTCACAGCCACGGTCGACGCGTTGTGGCTGCCGCCCGATCCGCGCGTGGTGACGCCGCAGACATTTCAGACGATCGTGCAGTTCACTTTCGACAACCATTTGCCCTTCTATGCGTCCACCCGGGGCCTCACCGCGGATCTCGCGCGGCGCGCGCTCGGCCCGGGCGGCGAGGCGCTTCCGTGAGGCTTCTGTGCAAGTTCCTCGCAGTGTTGCTTCCGGCCACTTTGATCGGGGCGGCCCTCGTGCTCGTGCTTATCCGCCGCGCCGTGGAAGCGGTCGTGGTCGGCGGCGTCGAGCGCAACGCCGTCGTTCTCGCCCGGGCGGCCGCGCTCGACGCGGCTGCGGGAATGGCCTCCCGCCAAGAGGTGAAGGTGCTGCCGCACCTTCAGGCGCTCACGCAGGTTAAGGCGGCGCTGTACGCGGCGGCGCTGGACACGGAGGGCCGCATCATCGCGCACACGACGATCACCGAGAAGGGGAAGCTCGACGAGGATCCGCTCACGCGGGACGCGCTGAGCGCCGAGGCGCCGCGGACCTGGCGCTCCCTCTCCGGGCCCCAGCCGAAGCTCATCGTCGCCGTCCCGATCTGGGCTGCGCCCGACGCGGCCGGGGGCGACGCCTTCCTGCTCTCCCTCGGGCGTAAGCGCCTCGGCACGCTCAAGCTCGCGGTTCCGCTCGCGCCGGCCCTCAAGACGGTGACCGACATTCTCCACGCGGTAGCCATGATCGTCGCCGTCGTCGCCGTGCTCACCCTCGGCCTCGTCGTCATCATCCTGCGGGGCATGCTGGCTCCGATCCAAGACCTGATGTCAGGCCTCAAGCGCATCGGCGCGGGGCAGTACGGCATGGCGGTCCGGGCCGACTCTCGCGACGAGCTCGGCGACCTGGCGCGCAGCTTCAACGCGATGAGCGGCGAACTCGCCCGCACGACCGTGTCCAAGGATTACTTCGAAAGCGTCGTCGACAACATGTACGACCTGCTGGTGGTCTCGGACGCCGAGGGGCGCATACGCACCGTGAACCACGCGGCCGCCGAGGCGCTCGGCGACGGCGATCTTATCGGCCGGCCGCTCGTGGACATCTTCGAGGCTCCTCCGGAGAGCGGCGTCGTCCGCGACGCGGAGGTCGTGCTGCGGACGAAGGACGGCGGCCGCATGACGGCCCTGTTCTCCGCGTCGCCTTTGCTCGATCGCGACGGTCGGCCGCGGGGCCGCATCGGCGTCGCCAAGGACATCACCGAGCGCAAGCGGGCCGAAAAGGCCCTGCTCGCCGCCAAGCTCGCGGCCGAGTCGTCGGCGAAGGAGCTAGAGGCCTTCAGCTACTCGGTGGCGCACGACCTGCGCGCCCCGCTGCGCGCCGTAGACGGCTTCAGCCAGATACTGCTGGACAAATACGCCGGCCGCCTCGACGAGGCGGGGCGGGACTACCTGCGGCGCGTCCGCGAGGCAAGCGGAAAGATGAGCGGCCTCATCGACGACCTGCTCGACCTCTCGCGCATCACCCGCGGGCCGTTGAAGCTCGCGACCGTGGACCTGTCCGCGCTCGCGCGCGAAATCGGTGAGGAGCTGCGCAAGGCCGAGCCTCGCCGGGCCGTGGACTTCTCCGTCGCGACCGGCCTGACAGCGCGGGGCGACGCGGGCCTCCTGCGAATCGCGATCGGAAACCTGCTCGGCAACTCCTGGAAGTACACGAGCCGTCATGCGCGCGCGCGGATCGAGTTCGGTGCGCGGCCGCTCGAGGGGCGGACGGCCTACTTCGTCCGCGACGACGGCGCCGGCTTCGACATGGCCTTCGTGGGCCGCCTGTTTCAGCCGTTCACGCGCCTGCACGCGACAGCCGACTTCGAGGGGACGGGAATCGGGCTCGCGCTCGTCGAGCGTGTCATCGCGCGCCACGGCGGCCGCGTCCGGTGTGAGGGGGAGGTGGAGCGCGGAGCCGTCTTTTATTTCACGCTGTGGGAGGATGAGCCATGACGAAGAGCAAGGTCATACTGCTGGTCGAGGACAACCCGGATGACGAGCTGCTCACAAAAATGTCGCTTGAGAAGTGCAAGATCGCTAACGAGGTCGTCGTCGCGCGCGACGGACAGGAGGCCCTGGATTATCTGTTCGGCTCCAAGGAGAAGATCGAGCCGCTGGCGCCGACCGTGGTCCTGCTCGACCTCCACCTCCCTAAGATCGACGGCCTCGAGGTGCTCCGGCGGATACGAAGCGACGAGCGCACGAAGCTCCTGCCGGTGGTCGTGCTGACCTCCTCCGACGAGGAGGGCGACCGGCTCAAAAGCTACGGCTGCGGGGCCAACAGCTATGTCTGCAAGCCCGTCGATTTCACGGCCTTCGCCGCAGCCGTAAAGGAGCTTGGGCTTTACTGGCTGCTGCTCAACCGCCCGCCGTCGTGATCCGCTTCTCGACGGCTAGCAGCAGATTGCTGGGAAGGCCGAGAAAATATTGGCGGGAGAGCCGCGCGCTCGCGACGGGGGGAAGCAGGGCCAGCAGCTCGCCGGCGTCGAGCAGATTGAGGTTCTCCTCCTTGGCGTAAAACGCGAAGCCGAGTGCGGACAGGGCGGCCCGGAACAGGGGCGCCGGCAGCCAGTGCAGCAGAGGAAGCCGCGTGTGCAGCTCGACCGGGTACCAGCGGTTGGGCGTCGTCACGAAGCAGCGGCGCGTCACGCGCACGAGCTCGGCCAGGAACCGCGCCTGCGCCGGGCGGGATCCCGCGTGCTCGATGACCGCGCTGCAGAAGCCCACATCGAAGGCGTCGTCGGGAAAAGGCAGCGGCTTGCCCGGCTCCAGGCGGACGGACTTCAGGCCCGGATGGCGCTTCTCGAGAAAGGCGCAATCCTCGATGCCCGCGGCCGTGATCCTCTCCGGGAACGGATAATAGAGCTCGAACAGGTTCTCCAGCGGATCGGTCAGGCTCGTCGCGCCGAGATCGAGCACGGTCTCGTGCTCCGCGGGGCGCAACTCCCTCATGAAGAAGTCGAACATCGCCTTGCGCGGCACCCTCTGAAGGCCGCGGACGAAATCGAAGTTGAAGAGACGCCCGTAGAATCTCTCGTCGCCGGACGGCTCGCTCATGGCGCCTCCAGCTTGCGCGCGAGGGACTCCGCTGCCGCCGTCCCCATGCGCATCGCGACATGGGTGTTCACATATTGAAAGCGCCCCTGCCGGCCGGCGGTCTCGGCGTTGGCGAGCGCGTCGAACGACCCGAGGACCGCGGCGAGCGCCTCCTCGTAGCCGAGCGTGTAGATCGGATAGGCGTGCCGCGCGCGGAAGACGAAGGCCGCCATGATCTCGTCGCGCGCGATGACGCCTTCGCGCACCAGGTCCGCAGTCACCGCCTCGATCGCCGCCGCATCGTCGGTCCAGAACGCGTCCGCGGGGTCGCAGGCGATCTCGGCGGTCAGCAGGGTCGTTCCGGGCGGGTCCATGTGGAAGGCGAAGTGGGCCAGGTCGGTGATCCGATTGAAGCTGTGCTCGCGGAAGTACATGAACGAGGCCGGCAGGACCTTCGGGCGGCGGACCTTCAGGCCGACGAAGACGATGGCGCGGAACCGTAGTTTGGCGGCGGCGTCGAGCGCGGCCGGGGGGAGCGCGGGTGAGATCATGCGCGCCGCGTCGCTGATCGCGAGCGTGCTTACGACGCCGGCGCAGGCGAGCGACTCTCCGTTCGTGAATTCCACCGAGACGACGCGACCGCCCTCGCGACGAATCGCGGCCACGCGCGTCGACAGGCGCAGCTCTCCGCCCTTCGCGAGAAAATCCTCGGCCATGCGCTCGCAGATCAGCGAGAAGCCTCGCCGCGTGGTCCATAGGTCGCCCTCGACCTTCTCCACGAAGCCCGCCGTCTTTTTAGGGACGAACCGGTCGAGGAACTCCAGCACGCTGAAGCGTGGGATGCGCTCGCGCGCGAAGGCGGGGGAGAAATCCGCCGGCGAGACGCCCCAAACGCGCTTGATGTAGTCCTTGAAGAAAATACGGTACAGGACATCTCCGTAATAGCGGCGCAGCACCGTCTCGCTATTCTCGACGGCGGGCCGCACGAACAGGCCCATCGTGAAGTGCCATGCGAAGCTGGCGCCGGCGCGCAGCACGGTCGCGAGCGGAAGCTTTCCGAGCACATCGGGGATCGAGAGGGGGAAGGCGAAGAAGTTTCCGAGAAATTTGATCCGTATCGTCCGCTGGTAGGGCAGAAGCTCGTCGCCCATCAGCGCCTTCACATCGGCCATGACCCGCGCGTCGGTCGTGTGAAAGATGTGCGGGCCGTACTCGTACACATCCCCGCCCAGGCGCACGCCGCCGGCGAGGCCGCCGACCCGGTCCTCAGCCTCGACGAGCGTCACGGGAATTCCGAGCTCCCGGAGGCGCCGCGCGGCCGACAAGCCCGCGCAGCCCGCGCCGAGCACGACGACGGGTGCCCGGCTCACGCCTTCCAAGCCCGCACGGTCTCGATGATCTTCGCGACCTCGCCGGCGCCGAGGCCGGGATGCAACGGCAGGCTCAGGGCCTCCTCGTTGAGCCGCTCGCACGCGGGCAGCTTCGCCGTCGAGCCGTAGATCGCGTTCAGGTGCAGCGGATGGTAGCGCAAGGTCGTGTAGATCCCGTTCTCGTACAGGTATTTCGCGAACGCGTCGCGCCGGCCTCCGGACACGCGCACGCAGTAGGTGAAGTACGAATGCCGCGCGTCGGCCGGGGCGTTCTGCGGGCGCGTCAGCCAGGGGAGGGAAGCGAACTCGGCCTGATAGGCCTCCCAGATCGCCTTGCGCCGTCCCTGCATCATGTCGAGCTTCCGCAGCTGTGCCAGACCGATCGAGGCGGCGATGTCGCTTGGCAGCATCTTCGGGAAGAAGTCGGTGACGGCGTATTCCCACCAACGGGCCTTCGACGCCGAGGCCTCGAAGCCGGACTTGCCGATGCCGCAGTAGCGCAGGCGGCGCGCGCGCGCGACGCGTTCGGGGTCCTTCGCCGTCAGCCCGCCTCCCTCGCCCATCGCGAGGTTTTTAACCGCGTCGAAGCTGTAGATGCCGACCTCGCCCAGCCCGCCGCAGGCCTCGCCCTTCAGGCGCGAGTCGACCGCGTGCGCGGCGTCCTCGATGACCGGCAGGCCGAGGGCGGCGATCTCATCGACGCGCACGGGCAGGCCGGCGTAATGGACGACCATGACGGCGCGCGTGTTCTTCGTGCGCGCCGCCGCGACGCTCTCCGCCGTCGCGTTGTGTGTGTCGAGGTCCACATCGCAGAACACGGGCGTGTGCCCGCATAGCACGACGGCGTGGGCGCAGGCGATCCAGGTGAAGGACGGGACGATGATCTCCGAGCCAGGCGGGAGGTCCAGGAGCTTGACGGCCATGTGCAGGCTGTTCGAGCCCGAGTCGAGCAGCACAAAACCGGGCAGGCCCAGGCGCTCCGCGAAATTCTTCTCGAACGCCGCGGTCTTCGGGCCGATGCCGATCCACTGCGCCTCGAGGCTCGTGCGGATCTCGGCCAGTTCCTCAGGCCCCATAAGAGAACCGAAGACATTGATCATGTTCTTAATTCTAACGAATATCGACGGGTCGGAACGCGTTCCAGTCGAACGCCAGCCGGTCGTGGTCCCCGCGGTCCGCGGAGAGCCGGAAGCCGCAGCACTCGTAGAACCGCAGCGCGGGATTGCCTTTGATCACCGCGCAGCCGATGCTCTTCGTGTGGCGCGCGCCGATGTGGGAGCACAGCAGGCGCAGAGCCGCCGTCATGACGCCCTGGCCCCGCTTCTCCGGGGCGGCGATCACATTGTAGATGTCGGCGGCGTCGTCGTGTAGCCGGAAGCCTAGGCACCCGGCGTCCCGACCTTCGCATTCGACGATGAACATGAAGTCGTCGGCGCGCTCGAGGTATCCCGCAAACCAAGCCCTTTGCATGAGCTCGTTGATGTCGCCCTTGTGAAAGAACGACTCCTTGGCTCCGTTCTTCCACGAACGCAACCGCTCGAGATCTCCGGGCCCCGCCGATCGCAGGCGCACGCGCGGCTCCGCGGGCGACTCCAGGGTCAGGGCTCCCTTCATTACTTGACGGAGGGAAGTGCCGCGATCTCGGCGTACAGGTGCACGGCCGAGGCGATCGCCTTCTGGAACATGCCCAGGTGCAGGCTTTCGTTCTCGGAGTGCGGGTTGGAGAGCGGGTCCTCGACGCCGATGAGAAGTGCTGGCGCGCCCTTGAGCGCCTTGGCGAAGGGTGCTACGAACGGGATCGAGCCGCCGCAGCCCATGTCGACGGCCGCCTTGCCGTAGCCCTTTTTGAGGGCCGCGCGCGCCGCGGTGAAAGCGGGCGCGTCGGTGTCGGTCGTCCAGGACGGATTGGCCGTCTCGCCGGAGAACTCGACCTTGACGCCCCACGGGGCGTGCATCTGAAGATGCTTCTTTAATTGCGCGAGCACCTTCTTGGGGTTCATGCCCGGCACCACTCGGATGCCCATGTGCGCCCACGCCGAGTCGTTGATGATGTTGGCGCAGTCCTTCTTCGAGGACGCCTGGATGGCGTTGACGGAGAAGGTCGGCCAGTACCAGTTGGAGCGCAGGAGGTCCTTGGGCGCCACCATGAGCTTGGTGCCCTTGAACAGTCCGCTTTGCTCGCGGAAGGTTTTCTCGGTGTACTTGAGCACCTTGAGGCTGGCCTCGGCGGCCTTGGCGGGCTTCTTCACATCCTTATAGATGCCGGGGATCGCCATGCGGCCCTTGGCGTCGACGACGGAGGCGATCATCTTGGCGAGTGCTTGCACGGGGTCGGCGACCGCGCCGCCCCACATGCCGGAGTGGAGGGGATGATCCATCGAGCGCACGGTCACATCGAGGGCGACGATGCCGCGCAGGGCCACGGTGATGGACGGAGTCTCGTGGTCGAAGTTGCCGGTATCGGTGAGCACGATCGCATCGGCCATGACCTTGGATGCGTACTTCTGCAGAAAAGGCTCCAGATGCTCGGAGCCGCACTCCTCCTCGCCCTCGATTATTAATTTCACATTGACCGGCAGGCTGCCGTGGGTCTTCAGCCAGGCCGCGATGGCGCTCGTATGCGCGACCGCGCCCGCCTTGTCGTCGGCGCAGCCGCGCCCGAAAAGGCGGCCGTCGCGCTCGGTCGGCTCCCACGGCGGCGACTTCCACAGCTCCTCTCGTCCCGCCGGCTGGACATCGTGATGCGCGTACAACAGCAAGGTCGGCTTGCCCGGGGCGTGCAGCCAATCCGCGTAAACATAAGGGTGCGCGCCGGGTAAGGTCAGGATCTCCACATTCTCGAGCCCGCGCGCTTTGCAAAGGGCGGCGACGGCCTCCGCGGAGCGCACGACCTGCTTGGCGTCGAAGCCCGGGAACGACACGCTCGGGATGCGGGCGAGGGTCTTCAGGTCCTCTAGAAACTCGGGATAATGGTCGTCGGCGTACAGCACGGCGGCGGCAGATAAGGAGGAGAGGTCGCTCATGGGGCCATCATACAAAAAGGAAAAAGGTGTCAGGTGTCGCGGTAGTTGCGGTATTTTCGGAGCGCCCTGAACTTCTCCCGGAAAAAGTCGTCATAGCCCTGCTTGGGAATACTGCAACTACCGCGACACCTGACACCATCCTCAAGTTGGTAGAATCAACGGAGATGCCGATCCTGCCGCGCTACATATTGCGACAGTTCCTGCCGATTTTCGGGGCCTCGGTCGCGTTGTTCCTGGGCGTGCTGATGATGAATCAGTTCCTGCGCCTGTTCTCGCTGGCCATGATGAAGGGCATTCCCGTGTGGTGGATACTGGCCTGCTTCGCCCGTCTCCTGCCATCGCTCGCCGCGCTGGCCGTGCCGATGTCCTTTCTCGTCGCGGCCATGGTCGTGCTGGGCCAGCTCAACGACAGCGGCGAGGTCATGGCCCTGCGCGCCAGCGGCTTCTCCTACCGGGAGATCACGCGCCCTCTGCTGTGGACGGCGATCGCGCTCTCCGCGCTGATGCTCGTGGTGAATCACAAGGTGGGGCCCGACGGCTATCAATCCTTCAAGAAGCGCACGAGCGAGGCGGCCCAGAAGGTGGCGCGGGTGGAGCTGCGGCCGCGTTCGTTCACTGAGCTCGGGCCTTGGCGCCTATACGCGCGCGACTCGAACATGAAGACGGGGATGCTCGAAGGCGTGTACCTCGTCAAGCCGGGCGAGACGCAGGGCATGCGCATCAACGCAGAGCGGGGCAAGCTGACCTCCGAACCCGGCCGCGGCATTACTTTGGAGCTGATCGACGGCCAACTGCAACTGCCGAGCAAGGAGCCCGAGCGCTTCACCTCAGGCCGCTTCGAGCGCTACAGCGTGTTCGTGCCGCTGACCACCGCGGCGCTGGCTCCGCGGGAGCTCACCATGCAGGAGATGAGCACCGCCCGCCTGCGCGAGAAGGCGGCCGATCCCGCGACGAGCCGGGACCATCGCCTCGAGTACCGCGTCGAAGCGGCGGTGCGCACCGTTGGGGCGCTGTCGCCGTTCGTGTTCTTCTGGCTCGGCGTGCCCCTGGGGATGGCCAAGCGGCGGTCGCGCGGCGCGGACTTCGCCGTCAGCCTAGGCGTCATGTTTATCTTCTACGGCCTGCTCGTTGTGGGGGTCAGCCTGGGCCGCCGGCACGAAGCGCTCGCCGACACGGCCCCGTGGTTGTGCAACGCGGCGGGCCTGCTGGCGGGCGCTTTCCTAACGCGCAGGGCGGCCGCGCAATGACCATCTACACGCGGTACATGGTCGGACGGTTTGTGCGGCCCTTCGCTTTCGGCCTCGGCCTGTTCGCCGTGCTCATCTTCCTCGGCGACACCTTCGACAAGATGAACCCCATCATGCGCTCTCGCGCGCCGCTGCTGACGATCCTCGAGTGCCTGTGGCTCGAGGTCCCGTACTGGGCCGGGCGCGTGATCCCGATGGCGACCTTGCTGGCGACGCTCGTCGCCATCGGCGGCTTCGTGCAAAGCGGGGAGTGGCTCGCGACCCAGGCCTGTGGCATCGAGACGAAGCGCTTCTGGCTTCCGGTCCTCGGCTGTTCGCTGGCGGTCTCGGTGATCGCCTTCGCCGCGCAGGAAACGGTCATGCCTGCGGCGTGGGCGCGCTCGCGCCGGCTGTGGCGGGAGAAGGTCCATCCGGAATGGGAATGGACGAAGTATCAGAATGTCGCGCTGCTCGGCGGCCCCGATCAGTTCGTGCAGGCGTGGCTGTTCCTGCCCAAGGACGGCAAGCTCGAGCGCCCGATTCTCGAGACGATGAACGGACGCGGCGTGGAGCGACAGCTCGACGCGAAGTTCGCGTTCTGGGACGCGGCGCGCGGCCGCTGGGTGTTCCATGACGGGGTCGAGCGTGTGTTCGGCCCGCAGGGCGTCGTCGAGAAGCCCTTTACGACCATAGTCTCCGATCTCGACGCGCCGCCGATGGATCTCATTCCGCGGGCCACCAATCCTGATGAGCTGACCATGCGCGAGGCGCTTGCCTACTCCCGGCGGGTGGGGCGCTTCGGCGGCTCGCCGCGGGAGTACGAGGTCGCGGCGATGGCGAAGCTCGCCTACCCCTTCACGAACCTTATCATCTGCGCGCTCGGCATTCCGATCGCCCTGCGTCTGCGCAAGTCGTCGCGCGTGCTGAGCTTCTGCGCCGCGCTGGGGCTGTCCTTCGTCTTCCTGTGGATGATGGAGGTCGGGCGCACGCTCGGCGTGAGCGGCCGTCTGCCGCCATTGGCCGCGGCGTGGATGGCGAATGCGGGCTTCGGGGCGCTCGCGGTGTACCTGCTTCGGCGCTGGGACCTTTAAGGCGCCCTCGGCGCCGCCTTGAGCTCCTCGACCTTGAGGTCCTCGTGCGCCTTCTCGGAGGCCTTGCGGATCGTCTCCGTGGGGGTGGGCTGATCGTCCCTCGGCGCCTTCTTCCATTCGCGCTCCGGGGCTGCGGGGCCCAGGTCCTCGTCCGCGCCGCCGAACAGCACGCTGAGCGAGAAGCCGAGCGCGACCTCTCGCGGGAATTCCTCGCCGCTCGCGGTCGTCACGCTCCGGTTGCTGACGGCCGCCGAGGCGTCAAGCGTGAAATGAAGGAGCTTTAGGCCCGCGCCGGCGGTCAGCAGGGTCCCGGCCGAGGCGTCGGCCAAGTTTCGGCGAAGACCGATCCTCAGCGGTATGTTGATCCACTTGCGATTAAACAAGTTGAACTCGCTGCCGACGCCGAGCTGGCGGCTCGCCGCGTTGTCGACGGGTGTCAGGTTGCGCGTGAGATCCAAGTCGGCGGCGAGGTTCCACCATGAGGAGGGAGAGAGCGAGGCTCCGAGGCGGACCTGCGGGTTGACCTTGAACTTGTCCGAGAGCCCCGCGCGTGTCGCCGCGTCGGGCTGCTTGAACGAGGGGTTATTGAGGTTGCGCCCGACGAGGCCGAGGCGGGGCTTGAGCGCGACCCCGTTAAACGAGCGGTCGAGGTCCCACAGCGCGCCCAGGTCCACGCCGAAGTTCGAGCTATTGCGGCCGCCCTCGTCGAGCTTGTCGACGATGTCGTTCTGAGTGCTATCGTTGCGCACGATGAAATAGTCCGCGTAGCCGACCTGGGCGCTCATGACCTTTAGCGCGCCGCCGAGGTAGAGGCCCCGGGCGGGCAGCTCGTGGCCGTACGCGGCCCCGAGCTCGATGATATTGGCGCCTTTGACGATCAGCTTAGAGTTGTTGTTCTGAAGGGTGTTCGGCGCCGTATTCGTCCGGTCAACCTGGGGCACTGCGCCCACATCGGCGGTTGCGTTGAAGAAGACGCCGAGCTTGCCGGCGCGGAACTCCGTGCCGAAATCGGCGTCGAAGCGCAGGCCACCGCCGGGCTGGTCGATCTTGTCGAGCGCGGCGTTGATCTCTCCCTGGGTGGCCGCCGCGCCGCGGTTCTTGAGGTCCCTGAGGTCCTTGGCGCCCTCGTACACGGAGCCCGTCAGGGCCGCGTGCACGCCCAACGGGATCTGGACGCCGTACGCGTTGACATCCGAAAGGCCGAGCCCCGCCGGATTCCAGTAAGACGCGAGGGGCCCCTGGGCGAGGGCCACGCCAGCCCCGCCCATCCCGAGCGCCCTCGGTCCCCGCGCGTGCCATTCGAGGGCGCGAGCAGGGGTGGCGAGAAGAATGAAAGCGAACAGGGCGGTGGTCTGTTTCATGGCCGAAGTATGACAAATCCACGATGCTGAAAATGGGACCGGCGGCCCCGAGGGGCCGCCGGTCGGTTTCTCCTGGTGAGGAGAGCTTTTAGCGCGTCTCGAGGCTGTTGAACCAGCGCTGGATCGTGTCAATGTGCGCGCGCACCTCGTCCTGCGGCCCCTCGATGACGAGGAGGTAGTCCGTGCTGAGCCAGCCGCCGTACGACTTGAGCTCGTACTTCACGCCGGCCTCGTCGAGGTAGCGGCGCAGTTGATTAAGGACGCGGCCGCGGTACAGCGCGCCGAGCGTGAAGGTCATCTTCGCCTTGACCGACGGCGTTTCCGCCTCGGCCGCGAGAAGCGACGCGTCCCGCACCCCCACCCCGAGCTGCTCGGAGCCGGTGAAGCGCAGGGCCGACAGAGGCCCGGCGAAGCGCGACAGGAAGCCCGCCGCTACGCCGGTGCCGCTCGTGGGGAGCGTGACGCCGTGGGCCTTGGCGGCCGCGCGGATCTCCGCCTCGTGCAGGATTGCCCCGTTCTTGGCCGTCGCGTTCACGAGGACCTGAGCCATCGCGTTGGGGATGGTCGTGGTCTTGGCGAACATCGTCGGCATGACGAGCGACTCGGCCATCGCAGCGCCGTCGTCATGGCCGAGCTTCGCGATGAGCGCCTTGCGCAGCTTCCACGCGAAGCCTCCCCACGCCTGGCCCTGGTCGTGCACCTGGTCGAACTCGTTGTACTGGTAGGTGTTCTCACCGTGGCGGATGTAGTCCACGCCGCCGCGGGCCTGCTTCATGAAGTGCTCGCCGATGATCGGGTTGTTCAGGCGGAACATCGAGAGGATGTCGCCCCAGCCCTCGGACATGCCGCCGTTGACGATGCCGCCGGTGAAGTCGTCCCAGTAGTGGCCGTTCTCGTGCTCGGCGACAGTGTCGTACGCGGAGTTCACGCAGTTCTTGCTCGACCGGAAGAAGTTGAGGGTCGGGCGGCCGGGCGTGTAGTAGGCGTTGCACTCATCGTTGATGTTCGTGCGCACGGGGAGCTGCGTCTTGTCCATTCGATCGCTGCTGAGGCCGCGTTCGCGCAGGAAGTTCAGCGAGAGGTTGACCTTCTGGAAGGCGTTGATCTGCGCCAAGGTGTTCTCGTCGGCGACGCCGGCGTTGGGGTTGAAGACGACCTTGTTGTCGCCGGGCTTGACCGCGATCTTGACCGACAGGGTCGCGCCCTGCTGGTTCTCGACGCGCACCCACGGGCCGGAGAGCGTGGAGGTCAGATCGAGGCCTTCCGGGCCGACCGCGAGGTCGGCGGGGAGCTTGCCTTCCTTGTCGGTGATGTAGCTCTTGCCGCCGATCTTGACCTCGAGGAAGGGAAGTGCGACCTCGGTGACCTCGGAGTTGGCCAGGATCGGGCCGCGGTCGACGGTCTTGCCGCTGACCGTGCCGCTTACGCCGCCCGCGGCGGGAGCCGACGCGCTCTCGAGGCCGGTGCGGTTGTCCCACGCGAACACGAGGCCGCTGACCACATCCACGGCGACCATGAACGGCAGGCCTTCCGCGACATAGAGCTTCGCGTTGCGCCACTCGCCGCGCGAGTAGATGATCTTCTGCTCGTAGAACTCGAAGGCGGTGGCGACCTCATTGGCGGGCATGCCGGTGCGTTCGGCGATCTTGCTCATGATCTGGTCGTCGGTGAGGACGGTCTCGGTGTTCACATCGAGCTGCGGGAAGATCTGGCCGGTCTGCGCGACGATCGTCGGGCGGCCGTCGAGCATCTTGATCGTGAAGGAGAGGACCGAGCCGTTGACGATGAGTCCGTTCTTCATCTGGCGGAAGTAGACGAAGAGGGTGTCGGCCTGCTCGCCTTTGCCCGTGAACTTCTGGGCGTGGATGAGGCGCAGGTCGGCGCTGGCCACGCCGTAGCGCGCGGCGTCGGCATCGATCATCGCCTTGACGGCGTCGACGACGGCCGTGGTGTTTGCCGGGTCGGCGGAGAGCACCTTGCGGCTCGTCTCGAAGATGCCGCCGACATCGCGGGCGCCGGGCAGGCCGTACGCCTCGACGCGCGTGGTGGGCTCGCGGTCGGGGGAGGGGGTCGTCGGTTGCTCGTCGGTCGCGGTGCCGTTAGGCAACGCGAGGGGCTTGTGCTCCTTGAGGCCCATGCGCGCGAAGATCGGCGCGGAGCGCTCGCCGTCGAAGGCGACCGAGACAGCGGGGCGGCGCAGCAAAGTGTCGAACGCGCGGGCGACTAAGCCGCGCTGGACGGGTTGGGCCTTGGCGACGGGCGCTTGGGCCGCAGGCACCGCGTACGCGGCGGCCTCGTCGGAGACATGGGTGGCGGCGGCACCGGGGGTGCGAACGGTGATCGGGGCCTTCTCGGGGGCCGCGGCGGCCGCCTGAACGGAGGCGGCGAGGGCTGCGGGGGCCGCATTCGGGACCACGGTGATGAGCGGCGTCGGCGCGACGCTGGGCGCCGAGAGCGAGCCGTTCAGGCCCGCGGAGGGCATCAGCGGCGTGAAATATCCCGTCGGGAGGGCGGAGACGCCGACGGGAACGATGCCGGTGCCCATCGAGCCGGCGCCCACCTGCACGCGCATTTGCGCGGCGGCGGGAAGCGGGCCGGAGAGGAGGAAAAAGGAAAGGGCGACGAAGGCGGGGAAAAGGCGGGGCGGGTTCTTCATGTGCGCATCCTATCAATCCCCGGCGAGGACCCTAGAGGGCCGGAGGTCCTTGCTCGGGGGCGGGAGAGGGCCCAGGACATTTCGGGACTTTTGGACCGCTCCTCCTGAAGGTAGGGCAGGAGCGGGGCGCGGCCATTTGGTAAAATAGCGCCATGGAAATCGGCATCGTCGGGCTCCCCAATGTGGGCAAATCCACCATCTTCAACGCGCTGACCTCGGGCAACGCGGCGGCGTCCAACTACCCCTTCACCACGATCGAGCCCAATGTGGGCGTCGTCGGCGTTCCCGACTCGCGCCTCGGCCGCCTGACCGAGCTGGCCAAGCCTAAGAAGACAATCCCGGCCTCCTGCCGCTTCGTCGACATCGCCGGCCTCGTCAAGGGTGCCGCCTCCGGCGAGGGCCTGGGCAACAAGTTCCTGGCCAACATCCGCGAGGTCGACGCCATCCTGCACATGGTGCGCCTCTTCAAGGATCCCGATGTCATCCACACGATGGGCGGCGTCGACTTCAAGCGCGACATCGATGTCATCGAGACCGAGCTGATGCTCGCCGACCTCGAGAGCATCTCCAAGCAGTACGACAAGGTTTCCGGCAAGGCCAAGTCCGGCGACAAGGCCGCCAAGGAGGCCATGGTCGTCCTCGACGCTCTCAAAGGAGGCCTCGAGGCGGGCAAGCCGGCGCGCGCCCTCGGCCTCGATCCCAAGGTCCTGCTGGAATTCGCCTTGCTCACCGCCAAGCCTGTGCTCTATGTCGGCAACACCGACGAGGCGCCCGACGCCGCCACGCTTACTGAGTTTGCCGCCTTCACTAAAACGCGTGGCTCTGAATCCGTTGTCATCTGCGGCAAGCTCGAGAGCGAGATCGCCCAGCTCTCCGGCGAGGACCGCGACATGTTCATGAAGGAACTCGGCATGAAGCAAAGCGGGCTTGAGACCGTCATCGTCGGCGCCTACAAGACGCTCGGCCTGTGCTCGTACTTCACTGTCGGCCCCGAGGAGGTCCGCGCCTGGACCATCCATGTCGGCGACAAGGCGCCGCGCGCGGCGGGCGTCATCCACACCGACTTCGAAAAAGGCTTCATCAAAGCCGACATTTACGGCTACGCCGATATCGACAAGCTTGGCTCCGAGGCCGCTTTGCGCGAGAAGGGCCTGATCCGCTCCGAAGGCAAAGAGTACACGGTCAAAGACGGCGATGTCTGCCACTTTAAGTTCGCCAACTGATGCGCCGTTGCTGTGCCGACATTTCGGCACATGCGGCGGCTGCTCCCTGCAAGATAAGCCCTATGATGTTCAGCTTGGCCTGAAAGAAAGCAAGGTTCTCGCCGCCTTGGCCGGAATCGAGGGCCTTCCGAAGCCCTCCGTCATCGGCGCCCCCGACCAGTGGCATTACCGTAACAAGATGGAGTTCAGCTTCGGGGATGTGTACCCGCCCGTCGAGGGAAAGTGGCTCAAGCTCGGCATGAAGCCCAAGGGGCGCTGGTACGAGATCCTCGATCTTCAGGAATGCCATCTCCCGTGCCCCGAGGCCGCTAAGCTGCTCGCCTCCGTGCGCGCCTGGGCCGAGCGGGAGAAGGTCCCGCCCTACAATTCCCATAAAAAAGAAGGAGTTTTGCGCCATCTCGTCATCAGGGAGGCCAAGAACCGCCCGGAGCGGATGGTCCTGCTCGTCACGACCAACGGCGACATCCCCAAGCCTTCCTTTATAGAGGCGGTCCAGGGGGTGTATCCGGCGACGACCATCCTCCTCGGCGCCAACGCCAAGGCTTCCGACACCGCGATCTCCGACTCGCTCGAGATCCTCACCGGCACGGGCTTCATCACCGAGACCTTGTACTTCCCCGACGGGGCCGTCGACTACCGCATCTCGCCCCAGTCGTTCTTCCAGACCAACACCAAGGGCACCGAGGCGCTGTACGCCTTGCTACGCGCGTGGACGCGAGAGTTGCCCGGCGCACAGACCGTCCTTGATTTGTACTGCGGTGGCGGCGGGATTGCTCTCTCGTTGGCCGGGGCCGCGCGCAAGGTCGTGGGTGTCGAGCTCAACGCCTCGGCCGTGGCCGACGCGAAGGCCAACGCCGAGCGCAACGGCTTCAAGAACTGCGAGTTCTACTGCGCGGCTGTCGAGCTTCTCCTGCCGTCCTTGCTCGACCTGCGCCCGGACGCCGTCGTCGTCGATCCGCCCCGCGCCGGCCTCCACGCGAAG
>Ga0163144_10009866_pt1 | contig 20426 bp, 20 predicted proteins | sample OliLak19BULKMAT1_FD_123175 | JGI IMG/M metagenome (GOLD analysis project Ga0163144, IMG submission 123175) | Freshwater microbial mat bacterial communities from Lake Vanda, McMurdo Dry Valleys, Antarctica - Oligotrophic Lake LV.19.BULKMAT1 | ecosystem: Environmental > Aquatic > Freshwater >... | reverse complement strand
GCGGTCGGCGTTGACGGCGTTGGCGCGGATGCCGTCGCCGCCATGGTCGAGCGCATACTGGCGCATCAGGAACAGGGTCGCGGCCTTTGGCAGTCCATAGGGACCGAAGTCGGGGCCGGGGTTTACCGCCTGCTTCGACGTGTTGAACAGCAGGCAGCCGCCGAGGTTTTGGCGACGCATGACGCGCACCGCGTTCTGCGCCACGCTCTGGTGGGCCCAGAAGTTGAGTTCGAAGCTCTTGCGCAGGGTGGCGTCGTCGACGTCGCCGATGCGGCCCTGCCAGGCCGCGCCCGCGTTGGAGACCACGATGTCGACGCCGCCATAGGTCGCCGACACCTTGTCGAAGGCTGCGCGTACCGAGGCGGGATCGGTGACATCGCAGGCGATGCCGAGGCCCTTCACTTTGGAAACATCGCGATCGAGGACCGCGACCTCGGCGCCTTCGCGTGCGAAGGCTGCCGCTGTGGCCGCACCAATGCCCGAGGCACCGCCGGTGACGACGACGATGCGCCGCGCCAGCGGCTTTTCGGCCGCCGCGCTCAGCTTGGCCTGTTCGAGCGACCAGTATTCGATGTCGAAGATATCGGGCTCGGGAATGCACTCATAGGTGCCCAGCCGCTCGGCGTCGGCGATCACCGCCACCGTCGTCTCGGCGAGGTCGGCCGCGATCTTGGCGTCCTTCGACGTATTGCCGATGCCGAACAGGCCGAGGCCCGGGACCAGTGCCACGCGCGGGATCGGGTCGAGCTCCTTCTTTGCGGTCACGAGCTTGCCATTGTGGCGCGTGAAATAGGCGTGATAGTCGGCCGCGAATTTTTCCAGCGCGGCCTTGGTGTCTTTGGCGAAGGCGTCGAGCTTGCCGGCTTCGGGCGCGGGCGCGATGAACGGCAGGTTCTTGGTGCGGATCGCATGATCGGGTGTCACCGGGCCCTGCTGGCTGTAGCGCGCGATCTCCTTGCCGCCGACGAAGGCCAGGATTTCCGGCCCGGTGCGGAACTCGAAGACGAAGCGCTGCGCTGCCTCGCGGCCGCCGCTTCGCGCAGGAATCGAGAACAGGCCGCGCAGGATGGGCGCGACGTCCGCCGCACTTGCGGGCGCCGCGGGCAGGGCGACGCCCGGGAAGATCTTGCGCGTGGCCTTGGCCAGACGCTTCTCGGCCAGCGTCACCAGGTCGATCATGCGCACATAGGCTTCTTCCGCCGTGGCACCCATCGAGAAGATGCCGTGCTTCAGCAGGATCAGGCCCTCGACGTCAGGATGGGCCTTGCCGACCTCACTGCACTTCTTGGCCAACGCGAAGCCCGGCATGACGTAGGGCACCAGCGCGGCGCGCTTGCCGTAGAGATCGGCGGCCAGCGCCTCGCCGTCGGGCTGGTCGGTCAGCGCCAGCACGGCGTTGGAATGGGTATGGTCGATGAACTTGTGCGGCAGGAAGGCGTGCAGCAGCGTCTCGACCGAGGGGTTGGGCGATTTGGAGTCGAGCAGGTTGCTGCGCTGGACGTTGACCATGTCCTCGTCGCTGAGCGCCTGGAGCCCGTGCAGCTCCTGCAATGGCTGAAGCCGCACCGCCGGCAGGCCGGGGGCTTCGATCGTGCCCATGTCCCAGCCGCTGCCTTTTACGCAGAGTACGTCGATCTCGGCACCGGTGATGTCGGCCATTCGTGTCTTCACCGAGGTGTTGCCGCCGCCGTGCAGCACCAGGCGCCGCTCGCCGCCCAGCAGGCGTGTCGTGTAGACGCGCAGCGCCAGGTCTCCGTTGATGCCCTTGGCGGCGTGGCGCGCGATCGCTGCCTTGGCGTCGCCGTCGGACCACAGGTTTTCCATCGAAGCCTCTCTAAGCGTGCGCGATGACGATCTTGCCGAAATGGTTCTGGCTCTTGAGGTGTCGGTACGCCTCCTTTGCCTCAGCGAAAGGAAACACCTTGTCGATGACGGGCTTGAGGCCGTTCGCCGCGATCGCGCGGTTCATACCCTCGAACATCTGCTTGCTGCCGACGTAGAGTCCCTGCACGAGCAGGTTCCGCCGCAGGATCGGCATCGGGTCGACCTGCGCCATGCCCGAGAGCAGCCCGATGACGGCGATGCGGCCGCCGAGCCGTGTCGCCAGGAAGGAGCGCGGCAGCGTGCCGGCGCCGCCCACTTCCACGGTGATATCGGCGCCGCGGCCGCCGGTCAGTTTTAGCGTCTCCTGGTCCCAGTCGGGCGTGGCCTTGTAGTCGATGACCGCCTCGGCCCCCATCTGCTTCAGCCGTGTGGCCTTGGCGGCCGAGCTCGAGGTCGCGATCACGCGCGCGCCGAACATCTTCGCGAACTGCAGGGCGAAGATCGAGACGCCGCCCGAGCCCTGGATCTGCACGATGTCGCCGGCCTTGATCTTGCCGATCTCGACCAGCGCATGCCATGCCGTCAGGCCGGCGCAGGGCAGAGTAGCCCCTTCCTCGAAGCTCATGCCCGGCGGCAGCTGCACCACGCCGTCCTCTTCCAGCACCGCGAGCTCGGTCAGCATGCCGTCGATCGCGCCGCCCATGGCCGAGGCCTGGGCGGCCTCGTCGATCGTGCCACCGATCCACTTCTGCATGAAGCAGCCGGCGATCCGGTCGCCGACCTTGACCCGGCTGACGCCAGGGCCGACCGCCACCACGTCGCCTGCGCCATCGGACAGCGGGACCAGGTCGGGCTTGGGCGCGGCGCGCGCGTACTGTGCCTCGATCGTGAGCAGATCGCGGTAGTTGAGCGAGGTGGCGCGCACCCGCACCAGCACCTGGCGCGGCCCGGGCGTCGGGTCGGGACACTCGGCGAGCGCGAGCGAGTCGATGCCCCTCGGCGAGGGGATGACGTAGCACTTCATCACTGGCTGCCTTTCAGCTCGAGCACGGTCTTGGCCATCACCGCCTCCTGGTCCCAGGGGAACAGGATCCAAGTGTCCTGGCTCACCTCTGTAATATAGCTGTCCACGGTCGGCCGGCCGGCGGGCTTTGCATAGACCGTGGCGAAATGCGCCTGCGGCAGTATCGCCCGCACGGCCCGGGCAGTGACGCCGGTGTCGACCAGATCGTCGACGATCAGCCAGCCCTTGCCCTGTTCCTGCTCGGCCGCCGTGCCCTTCAGGATTTCGACCTTGCCGCCCCGGTCCATGCGCTCGTAGGTCGAGCAGCAGACCGTGTCGATCAGGCGAAGGTTCAACTCGCGGGCAATGATGGCGGCGGGGACCAGCCCGCCCCGGGTGACCGCCACCAGGCCCTTGAACGGCCCGAGATCGGCCAGCCGCCAGGCCAGCGCGCGGGCGTCGCGGTGCAATTCCGTCCACGAGACGGGAAACATCTTGTTGTAACCGGCACTGCTCGCCATGCGGTCTTCTCCCTGGGCTTGTCCGGTTTGGCTTGCCCCCCGACGGAGGCTGCATTAACAGCTTCGAACGACGCAATGAAGATCACGGCGCAGGGATAAACGGGACGGAGATTGCTGAATCATGGGATTTGAGCTTACGCCCGCCTTCTGGAGCGGCCTCACCCAGATCATTCTGGTGAATATCGTCCTATCTGGGGACAATGCGCTGGTCATCGCGTTGGCCTGCCGGAACCTCGAAAAGCGCTACCAGAAGCCGGCCATCCTCGCCGGCAGCGCCGGCGCCATCCTGCTCCGAATCATCTTCGTGCTGATCGTCGACGTGCTGCTTCAGATTCCGTATCTGAAGCTGATCGGTGGCCTCCTTCTTCTGTGGATCGGCGTCAAGCTGGTCCAGGGCGAGGAAGAGCACGGCGATGGGGTGAAGGCGGAGGCGTCCCTGTGGGGCGCCATCCGCACCATCATCATCGCCGACGCGGTGATGAGTCTCGACAATGCCATTGCCATCGCCGCGGCAGCCAAGGGCGATACGACCCTGATCATCCTTGGCCTGCTGATCAGCATCCCGCTCATCATCTTCGGCGCCACCCTGATCATGGCGCTGCTCCAGCGCTTCCCGATCATCGTCATTGCCGGCGGCGGCCTGCTCGGCTGGATCGCGGGCGAGGTACTGGCGACCGATCCGGCCTATGCCAAGCAACTTGCGGCCGCAATCCCCAACGCCCAGCTCGTCTTCGAGATTGGTTGTGCGGTCATCACCGTGGCTCTTGGATACTACCTGCAATACCGCGCCAAGCAGCGCAGGCACGCCGAGCCGGTCGATCTCGCGGCGGACAAGGGGAAGGACTAGTCGCCATGGCCAAGATGAAGGCAATCCTCGTGGCCGTGGACGGCTCGGAAACGTCCGACCGGGCCGTGCGCCATGCGCTCGACCTGCTGTCGGCTGGCCTGTCCGCCGAGCTGCATTTCCTGAACGTGCAGCCCAATCTCGGCGGCGCGGTCTCGACGTTCGTCTCGCGGGAGCAGATCGAGAGCCATCACCGCGAGGAGGGCACCAAGGCGCTGGCCTCTTCGGTCGACCTCGCCAAGAAGTCGTCGGTGCCGGCCAAGGTCCATATCGGCGTCGGCCGGCAGGGCGAGATCGTCGGCGACTACGTCGACAAGCTGGGCGCCGGCATGGTGGTTCTCGGCACCCGCGGCCACACCGGCCTTGCCGGTGTCCTGCTGGGCTCGGTCGCCCAGGATGTGATCGCCCACAGCAAGGTTCCGGTCGTCCTCGTCAAATAGCGTGGGCCGTCGGGGCGGACGGAGGTCGGCGTGGCTGACGAGATGTGGCGAAACCAGGCCCTGGCGCCCTTTGCCACCCTGCCTTGGCAGTCCAGGGGCCGCCTGCACGTCGAGCCGAGTTCGCCCAGCCGCAGCCCGTTCCAGCGCGACCGTGACCGCATCATCCATTCGACGGCATTCCGCCGGCTGAAGCACAAGACCCAGGTCTTCGTCTATCACGAGGGCGATCACTACCGGACGCGGCTGACCCATTCTCTGGAAGTCGCCCAGATCGCCCGCACGATCTGCCGCGTGCTGCGCCTCGACGAGGACCTGGGCGAGGCGGTGGCGCTGGCCCACGATCTCGGCCACACACCGTTCGGCCATGCCGGCGAGGACGCGCTGCACGCCGCCATGAAGAGCCATGGCGGCTTCGACCACAACGCGCAGACCCTGCGCATCCTCACCAAGCTCGAGGAGCGCTACGCCGAGTTCAACGGCCTCAACCTCACCTGGGAAACGCTGGAAGGCGCGGTCAAGCACAACGGTCCGCTGATCAAGCCGGGCCGCACGCTGTCGCAGCTGCCGGCCGCCATCGTCGAATATTGCCGGGACCACGATCTCGAACTGACCGGCCATGCCGGGCCGGAGGCGCAGGTCGCGGCCTTGAGCGACGACATCGCCTACAACAACCACGACATCGACGACGGCCTCCGCGCCGGCCTGTTCGAGGTTGCCGATCTCATGGAACTGCCGCTGGTCGGCGAGATGTTCTCGATCGTGACCCAGAAGTATCCCGGCATCGACCAGGCGCGGCTGATCCACGAGGCGGTGCGCCGCGTCATCAACGCCATGGTGGAAGACGTGCTGGCCGAAACGCGGCGGCGGCTTGCCGATGCGGCGCCCAAGTCGGTGGCCGACATCCGCGCGCTGGGCCGGCCGGTGGTGGCCTTCTCGGAGCACATGGCCGCGACCGACCGCACGGTGAAGGCGTTCCTCTACAGGCGCATGTACGAGCATTGGAAGCTCAACACTTCGCACTCCAAGGCACGGCGTGTCGTGGCCGACCTCTTTGGATTGCTGTTCGCCGAGCCCAACTGCCTGCCCCCGCCGTGGCGCGAGCGCGCGGAGCAGGCCGAAACCCAGGCCCGCGCCCGCTTGGTCGCCGATTATATCGCCGGCATGACCGACCGCTTCGCCCTCGACGAGCACAGGCGCCTGTTCGACCTCTACGAGTAGGTCCGGCGGCCTGCGGATGACAAAATGCCCTGAATGGGCAATACCCCCGGCCATGAACCCCTACCGTCATTTCATCGGCGTGGTCGTGAGCGCCCTGCAGGCGATGCAGGCATCCGGCGAGCTGCCGCCCTCGCTCGACTTCTCCGCCATCACCGCCGAGCCGCCGCGCGATCCGGCGCACGGCGATATCGCGACCAACGCCGCCATGGTACTGGCCAAGGCCGCGGGCAAGAAGCCGCGCGACATCGCCGAGCCGCTGCTTCAGCGTCTGAAAGCCAATCCCGACGTGGTCGACGGCGCGGTGGCGGGGCCAGGCTTCATCAACCTGAAAATCACCGACGCTTTCTGGCGGGCGCGGCTGGGCGAGTGCCTGGCGGCCGGCATCGCCTATGGCGATTCGCAGGTGGGCGATGGCCGCAAGGTCAATGTTGAATACGTCTCGGCCAATCCGACCGGCCCGTTGCACGTGGCGCATGCGCGGGGCGCCGTGGTGGGCGATGCGCTCGCCAACCTGCTGCACAAGGCGGGTTTCGCCGTCACCAAGGAGTATTACATCAACGACGCCGGCGCCCAGGTCGACAAGCTCGGCCAGTCGACTTACCTCCGCTACAAGGAGGCCTTGGGCGAGGCGATCGGCGCGATTCCCGAGGGCCTCTATCCCGGCGAGTATCTCAAGGATGTCGGCTCAGCGATCGCCAAGCGCGACGGGGCGCGCTGGATCGACAAGCCCGAAGCCGACTGGCTGCCCGAGATGCGGAGCTTCGCCATCGCCACCCTGATGGCCGAGATCCGCACCGATCTCGAGACGCTCGGCGTCCATATCGATGTCTTCTCGTCCGAGCGGGCGCTGGTCGAGAGCGGCGCCGTCGATCGCGCCTTCGAGGCGCTCACCACTCAGGGCCTGATCTACCAGGGCCGGCTCGAGCCTCCCAAGGGCCAGATGCCCGACGACTGGGAGGATCGCGAGCAGACGCTGTTTCGCTCCACGCAGTTCGGCGACGATGTAGATCGGCCGCTCAAGAAGTCGGACGGTAACTGGACCTACTTCGCCAACGACATTGCCTATCACCACGACAAGTTCATGCGTGGCTTTGCCGACATGATCGATATCTGGGGCGCCGACCACGGCGGCTACGTGAAGCGCATGAAGGCGGCGGTGAGCGCCATCACGGGCAAGAAGGGCGAGCTCGACGTCAAGCTCTGCCAGCTCGTGCGCGTGCTGAAGAACGGCGAGTTGGTGCGCATGTCCAAGCGCGCCGGCACCTTCATCACCCTGCGCGACCTGCTCGACGAGGTCGGTCCCGACGTCGTGCGGTTCACGATGCTCACGCGCAAGAACGACGCCGCGTTCGACTTCGACCTGGTCAAGGCCACCGAACAGTCTCGCGACAATCCGGTCTGGTACGTCCAGTACGCCAATGCCCGCACGCATTCGGTGGTGCGCCAGGCGGCGGCGGCCCGGATCGCGCCTGAGGCCCTGTCGGGCGCCGTGCTCGACCGGCTGACCGACGAGGGCGAGCTCGCCTTGATCCGGCTGATCGCGCAATGGCCGCGGCAGGTCGAAGCGGCGGCGGCGGCGCACGAGCCGCACCGCCTCGCCTTCTTCCTCTACGACCTGGCGGCGGCCTTCCATTCCCATTGGACGCGCGGCTCCAAGGAGCCGGAGCTGAAGTTCGTCATCGAGGGCGATGTCGATCTCACCCACGCGCGTCTCGCATTGGTACAAGCCGTCGGTTTTGTGATAGGATCAGGTCTAAAGGTCTTCGGCGTCACACCCGTCGATGAAATGAGATAAGAAATGCACATGCGCCGGTCCCCCTCCGGCGACGGTCCAACGATTTACCGACCCAGCGAGTCGGTTGCCGTACGGCTCGATCCGCCGCCTCGGCCCGTCGCACACGATCCTGATTCCATCCCGCCGCCGCCGCGGGACTCCTTGCTGACTCTGGTCAACCGCCGCCGCGGCCAGATCCTGACCATCATGGTCTCGATCGCCGCCATCGCGAGCTTCGGCTCGGTCGTGTGGTGGGCGCATAACCAGGACGTGAAGGCCGGGGGCCGCGGACTGGAACCTCTGGTCGTCCAGGCGCCGACGACTCCGTCGCGGATGAAGCCTGAGAACGCCGGCGGCCTGGTGCCGCCCAATCAGGACAAAGAAGTTTTCAACCGCATCGCGCCGGGCGCGGTGCCGACCTCGCCGGAGAAGCTGCTGCCGGGGGTGGAGACGCCCAAGCTGCCGGCCGGCGGCCTGCCGGCACCTGCGGCGCCCAAGCAGGAAGCAACTGCTGCCAAGACGCCTACTCCGGTGCAATCGGCCACACCGGGTACGGGGCCGACACCCGCTGCCGGCGCAACGACACCGGGGGCCGCCGCTCAGCCCGCTTCGGCCACTGCCGCTGCCACCAACGCCACGACCCTCGTGCCGACCGAGGCCGGCCCCACCATCGCCAGCTTGATCGAGAACATGTCCGGTCCGACCGGCGGTTGGCGCGTCCAGATCGCTTCCGTGAAGAGCGAGGATGTTGCCAAGTCGACCTGGGCACGCCTGCAAAGCGCGCACGGCGACGTGCTGGCCAACCTCCGCATGCAGGCCGCGCGCGTCGATCTCGGCGACAAGGGCGTGTGGTATCGCGTCCAGGCCGGTCCCCTCGACGAGAAGCAGGCGCAAAGCGTCTGCAGCACCCTGAAGGGGCGCCGCGCCGACTGCGTCACGGTTCCGCCGGCGCGTTGAGACGGGCACGGTGAGTTCCCTCTCATGAGCCGCCCGCGCGCGGCGATCCTGGGCTGCGCCGGGCCCGACCTCACGCCCGACGAACGCGCTTTCTTCCGCGACGCCGATCCACTGGGCTTCATCCTGTTTGCCCGCAACGTCGACACGCCCGAGCGCACCCGCCGGCTGGTCGACGATCTTCGCTCCTGCGTGGCCAGGTCCGATGCGCCGGTGCTGATCGACCAGGAAGGCGGCCGCGTTGCCCGCCTCAGGCTGCCGCATTGGCGCAAGGCCCCGCCAGCCCGCCTGCTGGGCGACCTTTACGCGCGCAATCCCGACCTTGGACTCGAAGCGACGCGGCTGAATTCGAGGCTGCTGGCATCAGACGTGGCGTCGGTCGGCTGCGACGTCGATTGCCTGCCGGTCCTGGACATCACCTTTCCCGAAACCCATGCGGTGATCGGCGACCGCGCCTATGCCGACCGGCCGGAGCCGGTGGCGGCGCTGGGCCGTGCCGCGGCCGAGGGGCTTTTGGCCGAAGGCGTGATGCCGGTGATCAAGCACATCCCCGGACATGGCCGCGCCACGGTCGACAGCCATGAAAAGCTACCCACGGTGAGTGCGCCGCTAGATGTGCTGGAGCGCACCGACTTCCTGCCGTTCAAGCTCCTGGCCGATCTGCCCTGGGCGATGACCGGCCATCTGCTGTTCGAGGCCATCGATCCCGCCGCCTGCATCACCGTTTCGGCACGGGGCGTGCGCGAAGTCATTCGCGGCCATATCGGCTTCGACGGTTTGCTGCTGTCCGACGATCTTTCGATGCAGGCGCTCGGCGGATCGTTGGGCGAGCGGGCGTCGCGGGCGCTCGCGGCCGGATGCGACGTGGCGCTCCACTGCAATGGCCGGATGAACGAAATGACCGAGATCGTGGCCCGGACCGACCCGATGACTGAGGCCGCAGGGCATCGTTTCGATGCCGGGCGGGGCTTTCTGGCCCGTCACCGCGACCCCGCCGGCAAGGCCGGACTGGCCGATGCCGGCCGGCGACTGGAAGCGCTTCTTCCCGAATGGGGATAAGGCCGGGTCAAATCCAGTGGCGGCAGGCGCTCCCACTGGACTAAACCGGACCTGCATGACCGAACAAACCCCTCCGCCTGCCGCCAGCGATGGCGGCCCCGACAGCTTCGCCGCTGCCGGCCCCGACGTCATCGCGCCGGGCGAGGGCGAGCTGATCGTCAACCTCGAGGGTTTCGAAGGTCCGCTCGACCTGTTGCTGAGTCTGGCCCGCGACCAGAAGGTCGACCTGCGCCGCATCTCGATGGTCGCTCTGGTCGATCAGTACCTGGCCCACGTGGCCCAGGCGCGCCGGATCCGGCTGGAACTCGCCGCCGACTATCTCGTCATGGCGGCGTGGCTCGCCTACCTCAAGTCGCGCCTGCTGTTGCCCGAACCGCCGGCCGGCGAGGAGCCGTCGGGCCAGGAGATGGCCGATGCGCTGCAGTGGCAGCTCCGGCGCCTGGAGGCGATGCAGGAGGCGGGCGTCCGCCTGATGGCCCGCCCACAGCTCGGCCGCGACATCTTCGTGCGCGGCCAGCCCGAGGGCGTGGTCGTGGTGCGCCGCGCGATCTGGGACGTGAAGCTCTACGACTTGCTGCATGCCTATGGCGCCCAGGTACGGCCCAAGGATGCCGACACCTATCAGATCGCGCCGATGGAATTCTTCTCGGTCGAGGAAGCAGCCGAGCGCCTGGGCCGCATGCTGGGCATCGCCATCGAATGGCAGTCGCTCGAAGCATTCCTGCCAGCCGGCCTCACCGATCCGGCGCGGCGGCGTTCGGCGCTCGCCTCGACCTTCGTTGCCGGTCTCCAGTTGGCCAAGGACGGCCAGCTCGAACTGCGCCAGGCCGAGCGTTTCGGCCCCATCCATCTTCGCAAACGTACCGAGCAACGGTGACGGTCCCCGACATGTCAGACATCGAAAATGCCACGCCCGCCATCGAAGACCCGGACAAGGTCGCGGTGACGCTCGCCGACGAGCAGTCGGCCGCTCATGGCCTGGCTGCCGCCAAGGAAAAGTCGGAAGTCGAGAAGGACGACGATAAGGATGATGACGACTCCGATGACGACGATGATTTGGACGACGATGATGACGACGACGACGATGACGACGACGATGATGATGAGGACGAAGAAGAAGACGACGAGGCCGAGAAGCCGGTCGTAGAGGAATCGTCGGCGCCCGTGGCGGTCGTGCCCGTGGTCGCGCCCGCGGTCACAAATGTCGTCTCGCCCGATCACGCCCAGCATCTGCGCCTGCTCGAGGCGCTGGTCTTTGCCGGCACCCAGGCGCTCGACGAGAAGGAGCTGGCCGACCGCCTGCCCAACGACGCCGACGTTAAGCAACTGCTGGCCGATCTCGCCGAACTCTATGCCGGCCGGGGCGTCAACCTGGTGGCGGTGGCGGGTGGCTACGCCTTCCGCACGGCGCCGGACCTGTCGGAGAAGCTCAAAATCGAGCGGCCGGTGACGCGCAAGCTTTCGCGGGCCTCGGTCGAGACGCTGGCCATCATCGCCTATCACCAGCCGGTGACGCGCACCGAGATCGAACAGGTCCGCGGCGTCGGCCTCAGCAAGGGCACGCTCGACCTGCTGTTCGAGCAGAACTGGATCAAGCCGATGGGCCGTCGCCGGGCGCCGGGCAAGCCGGTGACCTGGGGCACGACGGATTTCTTTCTCGAGCATTTCGGCCTGCCCAGCCTCGACGATCTGCCGGGACAGGAAGAATTGAAGGCCGCCGGCCTCTTGGATGCGCGCGCGCAACCACCCATATTCCGTCCAGACGAGCCGGATTTGCCGCTTGAGCCGGCCGATGACGAGGTCGACGAGCCTCTTGCCGCCGAAGATCCGGTTCGCTCAGCCTAGATCCTGCCGCATTCGACAGGTTGCCGGGGCTTCGGCCGGGGTGCCATACTCACCCCTCATGAATTCGATACGCCGATCGAAATCGTTTTTAGGAGCATTTTCACATGGGTAGCTTCAGCGTATGGCACTGGCTCATCGTGCTGGCCGTGGTGCTGCTGCTGTTCGGCGGTCGCGGCAAGATCTCGCAGCTTATGGGCGACTTCGGAAAAGGCCTGAACGCCTTCAAGAAGGGCGTCGGAGCAGGCCCCGAGGAGACGCCGCAGGCCCAGCCGGGCCAGCAGCCGGGCGACACCGCCAAGCCGATCTCGGCGCAGACCACGACCACGCCGCCGGGAACAGTGGCGGGCGGCCAGGTTCACCAGGACAGCGCCGCCAAGGTCTGAGGGCCGGCGGCCGCGTTGTCAGTTAGCGACCGGGTCTGAACACCGATGTTCGGTATCGACAGTCCTGAGCTTCTCGTCATCGCGATTGTGGCGTTGGTCGTCATTGGCCCCAAGGAACTGCCCAACCTGTTGCGCAGCTGGGGCAAGTGGATGACCAAGATGCGCGGCATGGCCTCGGAGTTCCGCGGCCATGTCGACGAAATGGTCCGTCAGTCCGACCTCGACAACGTGAAGAAGCAGCTCGAGGCCGTGCCCGGTCTCGATCTGCAGTCGCTCGACCCGACCAAGCAGATCAAGAGCATGATCCAGGAAGGCGTGACCGAGGGCGAGAAGGCCCTGGCCGACGCCAAGAGCGCGATCGACAATCCCCTGGTCGAGCCCGAGTCCGCCCCGCAGATTGCGGTCGAACCTGCAGCTATTGTGACCAATCCGGCGCCCGATTGGGCGCCCGCGCCAGCCGTCACGGTGGCCGAAGTGCCCCCTCCGGTCGAGCCTGCTGCGTCTCAGCCGGCGGAAGACAAGCCGGCCAAGGCCGCGGTCGCGGGCTAGAGCGCCAATTAGCGCTTTGAATTGAAGCGCAAAGGGCGGCATAACGCGCCAGCCATGCCGCGACGCAAACCTTGACCCAAGCGCACGACGGACCCGAAGACGACAAGCCGATGCCGCTGCTCGATCACCTGATCGAGCTGCGCAAGCGGCTGATCTATGCCCTCGTCGGGTTCTTCCTGGTTTTCTTCGTCACGTTCTACTTCGCCAAGCCGATCTTCTCTTTCCTGATCCAGCCGGCGCTGTCCGATGGCTACAAGGTCATCGTCCTCGACATCTTCGAGTTCTTCTTCGTCACGGTGAAGTTGTCGGGTTTCGTGGCGCTGATCGTGGGCTTTCCGCTGATCGCGGTGCAGATCTGGCTGTTCGTGGCGCCCGGCCTCTACCGGCACGAGAAGCGCGCCTTCGTGCCGTTCCTGGTCGCCACGCCGTTCATGTTCTATGCCGGCTGCGCGGTCATGTATTACATCGTGCTGCCGTATGTGATCAATTTCATGCTCACGGTCTACGCGCCGCCCGACATCGAGAAGACGCTGCGCTCCTCGGACTATCTTGAGCGCATCCTGCAACTCGTCTTCGCCTTCGGCTTCGCCTTCGAGGTGCCTGTGCTGCTGACGCTGCTGGTCCAGGTCGGCATCGTCACCACCGAGGGCCTGCGCTCCAAGCGCCGCTACGCCATCGTCGTGGCCTTCATCATCGCCGCCGTGCTGACGCCACCCGACGTGGTGAGCCAGCTGGCACTCGCCATCCCGCTGCTCATCTTCTACGAGGTCAGCATCCTGATCGGCCGCGTGATCGAGCGGAAGCGCGATGCCGCGGACAAAAAGACCGAGGCTGAGGAGCTGGCGGCCGAGCAAGCCGAGAAGGCGGAAGAAGAGAAGAGGGCCAAGGACGCAGCGGGCGACGCGCCGAAAGATCCCGCGAGCTAGGCCATGCACGACATACGTTTCATCCGCGAAAGCCCCGAGGCCTTTGACGCCGGCCTGAAGAAGCGCAACCTGGCGCCGCTGTCGGCCGAGCTGCTGGAGATCGACAAACGCCGCCGCGCCGCCATCTCCGAGAGCGAGGGGCTGCAGGCAAGACGCAAGGCGCTCAGCCAGCAGGTCGGCATCGCCAAGCGCAAGGGTGAGCCCGCGGAAGCCCTGATGGCCGAGGTCGCGTCGCTGGAGGAAGGCCTCAAGAGGGGCGAGGCCGACGCGGTGCGCCTCGATGAGGAGCTGACGCACCGCCTCGAAGTGCTGCCCAACCTGCCGTTTGACGATGTGCCCGAGGGCGCCGACGAGCACGGCAACGTCGAGCTCCGCCGCCACGGCAACCAGCGCAACTTCAGCTTTGCACCCAAGGACCATGTGGCGCTGGGCGAGGCGACCGGCGAGATGGACTTCGCCCAGGCGGTGAAGATCTCGGGCTCGCGCTTCGTGTTCCTGAAAGCCCACCTGGCCCGGCTGGAGCGCGCGCTGGCCCAGTTCATGCTCGACCTGCATACGATCGAGGGTGGCTACACCGAGGTCGCGCCGCCACTATTGGTGCGCGACAACGCCGCCTACGGCGTCGGCCAGCTGCCGAAGTTCGCTGAGGACATGTTCCACACCGACAACGGCTACTGGCTGGTGCCGACCGCCGAGGTGCCGCTCACCAATCTGGCGAACGACGTGGTGCTGGATGAGGCCGTTCTGCCGTGGCGCTTCACCGCCTTCACTCCCTGCTTCCGCTCGGAGGCGGGGGCCGCCGGCAAGGACACGCGAGGCCTGATCCGCCTCCACCAGTTCCCCAAGGTCGAACTGGTCAGCATCACGACGCCCGAGCAGTCCGCGGCCGAGCACGACCGCATGACGGGTTGCGCCGAGGAAGTGCTGAAGCGGCTGGGTCTTGCCTTCCGCACCATCGTGCTGTGCGGCGGCGACATGGGGCCGGCCTCGCGCAAGACCTACGACATCGAGGTCTGGCTGCCCGGCCAGAACGCCTATCGCGAGATTTCGAGCTGTTCCAACTGCGGCGACTACCAGGCCCGCCGCATGGGCGCGCGCTACCGGCCCCAGGGCGTGAAGGGAACGCGCTTCCTGCACACGCTGAATGGCTCGGCGCTGGCCGTCGGCCGCACCCTGGTCGCCATCCTGGAGAACTACCAGAACGAGGATGGCTCGATCGCCATCCCCGATGCGCTGCGCTCCTATATGGGCGGGCTGGCCGTGATCCCGGGGCCCGTGAAATGACGCCCGAGGAACTCGCCAAGGCGCGCATCCTCGTCACCAACGACGACGGCATCAACGCGCCGGGCCTCGACGCCATGATCGACATCGCGAGCCAGCTCGCGCAGGACGTCTGGATCGTGGCACCGGAGTACAACCAGAGCGGCGCTGGTCATTCCCTCTCGCTGACCCATCCCGTGCGGGCCCGCCAACTCTCCGAGACCAAGTTCGCGCTGGAAGGCACGCCAACCGACTGCGTGCTGTTTGCGGTCAAACACCTGCTGAAGGACCGCAAGCCGACCATCGTGCTATCGGGCGTCAACCGCGGCAGCAACATGGCCGACGACGTGACCTATTCCGGCACCATCGCCGGCGCCATGGAGGGCTGCCTGCTCGGCATCCCCTCGATCGCCTTCAGCCAGACTTATACGCATCCGCATCCGGTGAAGTGGGACACGGCCACGCAGTTTGGCGCCGACGTGGCGCGGCGCGTGTTGGCCGGCGGCATTCCGCGCAACGTGCTGGTCAACGTGAATTTTCCCGACGTCGCCGCCGGTGCGGTCAAGGGCACGCGCGTAACGCGTCAGGGCGTGCGCGCCTTCGGCGGCGGCATCGTCGAGCGCACCGACCCGCGCGGCGGTACCTACTACTGGATCGCCTACGCGCCGGGCGAGCACGACCGCGACGAGGAGAGCGACATCACTGCCGTGCGCGCCGGCTACGTCTCGGTCACGCCGCTGCATCTCGACCTGACGCACGAGGCCACGCGCCGCAAGTTCGGCTCGTTGTTCGCGGCGGGCTGACACCGGGCGGGCGCCGTGAACGTCGCGGCCATGCAGCGCCTGATCGCCGAGTTGCGCAATTCGGGCATCGTCGACGAGAACGTGCTGGCGGCCATCGCCGCGGTCGACCGCGAGCGCTTCGTGTCGACGCCCTTCGTCGAGCGCGCCTGGGAGAATACTGCGCTCCCCATCGCTTTCGGCCAGACCATCAGCCAGCCGCTGGTCGTGGCCGCCATGACCGAGGCGCTGCGCGTCGGCCCGCGCATGAAGGTGCTCGAGGTCGGCACTGGCTCGGGCTACCAGGCGGCGGTGCTGGCCAAGCTGGCGCGCCGCGTCTACTCGATCGAGCGCTACAAGCCCCTGTCGAAGGAAGCCGAGCGCCTGCTGCTCGACCTCCGCATCCACAATGTCGTGTTCGACATCGGCGACGGCAGCAAGGGCTGGCCGGGCCAGGCGCCGTTCGACCGCATCATCGTGACCGCTGCCGCCGACGAGCGCCCCCAGGCCCTGATCGACCAGCTCGCCATGGGCGGCATCCTGATCGTGCCGGTCGGCCGTGACCCCACCGCCCAAGTCGTCGAGCGCATCGTCAAGAGCGAGAGCGGGCTCCAGCGCGATACGCTGATGCCGGTCCGCTTCGTGCCCCTGGTCACCGGGCCCCTGCCGATTTTGGGGCAGGGATAAGACCCGATAAATCGACATGAGCCCGATTCCCGCCGGATTCATGATGCAGTAGAATAGTCTTATGAAAAGAGCCCCTCGCTTCCCCTCGCGATGGGCCGGCCGGTTGCGCACGCTGGGTACAATAGCGGTGCTTTCGGTCGTGCTCGGCGCCTGCAACTCCGTCATGGGTGCCCGCGAAGGCACCATGGAATATCCCGGCTCCGGCGCCGGACCCAACGCCGTGCCGGTCTATGTCGTGAAGGACAAGGACACGGTCGAAGCCCTGTCGTTCAAGTACGGTGTGCCGATCCAGACCATCGCCGAGCGCAACAAGCTGCAATCGCCCTACAAGCTCCGCGCCGGCCAGAGCCTCGACATGCCGGGCGCCAAGTACGTCCCGGATTCCATCCCCGGCGAGACCACGCCCGCCAGCGCCACCAGCCCCGGCCCGGTCAAGCGCGAAGGCCTGGCGCCCCCGCCGTCCCAGGGAGAGGCGCCGCGCTCCGCCGCGCCGGCCGGCCAGCCGACCCCGCTCAGCCCCGCCGCCGAAAGCGTCACTGTGCCCGCCACGCCGCCGCCGCGCTTTGCCTGGCCGATCAACGGCAAGGTCGTGGGCAACTACGGCACCGCGGGCGGCCAGAAGAACGACGGCATCGACATCCAGGCCGAGAAGGGCTCGACCGTGAAGGCCGCCGATTCAGGCACCGTCGTCTATGCCGGCAGCGAAGTGCGCGGCATGGGCAATCTCGTGCTGGTGAGTCATCCCGGCGGCTGGATCACCGCTTACGCCAACAACGAGTCGCTGCTGGTCAAGAAGGGCGAGGCCGTGAAGAAGGGCCAGCCCGTCGCCAAGTCCGACACGCGCGTGCACTTCGAAGTCCGCCGCGCCAACAAGACCCTCGACCCGATGACGGTCCTGCCGGCGCAATAGCGCCGGATCAGACGACCTTGCCGTCCAGCTTGTAGGCGCCCTTGCGGTCCTCGATCTCGAGGACCCAGAGGTCGGGGTCGCGGGCGACCTGGCGGGCGATGTAGGCGTCGGCCTCGGCCTCGGGCACGGGCTTGGGGCCCGTGCCACGGCTCCACGCCGGCCCGTCGTCCATCGTGCTGGCCTGGGTGAAAACGGTGACGCCGTCCTCGAAGCGGTTGATTTTCACCAGCACCGTGCCGGCATCGGCATCGCCGCGCCGCACCACCGTAGCCGGAATAAAGGCGCGATCGCACAGACGCACCTGTGCGCTTACCCATAGTCCAGTCGTAAGACCCATCACCATCTGAACAACTTACGCCAATGCGTCGTCGAGGCCATCGAAGATGGCGCGCGCCCCGCGCCAGCGGAAGCCGACGCAGGCGAAGGGCAATGCCTGCAGCGTGGCATCGTCGCGGGCCACCAGCGCTGCCGGCGCGATCAGGATCGGCCGGACATCGCTGCCGCCGCGGGCCTGGGCCAGCGACAGCGAACCCACGGCCAGCGCCAGTTCCTCCGGCCGGCCGTCGGCCACCAGGGCGAACAGCGGCTGCGGACGATCGCCGCGCAACGAAAAGAGATCGGCTTGGCCACCGAAAAGCCCGCGCTTGACCAGCTCCTCGTGCAGCGCGCCGTCGACCAGGCGCCGGTCGCAGGCGGCGGTGGCCGAATCGACCGGCCCCGGCTCAACGCAAAGACCAGTGCGTGCGACCGGCGCGTCGCCTGCCTTGTAGCGGCGTACCGTGTCGACGAACTGGCCGAGCAGCCGGGTGAGGCGTGGGCTGTCGAGCGGCGCCACGATCAATGCTTCGGACTCCTCGCCATCGGGCCAGACGAGGGGCCGCCACACGCCGTCGTCGAGGAAGTCGCGAAAGCCCGCCTTGCGCTGGCCCGGCCGGGCGCCGCCCATGCGGCCGGAATGGGCGAGATAGAGCGCGCCCTCGGCGTCGGCGGCGATGATGCCGGCCACTTTGCGGTCGGCGCCGCCCAACGGCAGGTTGATCTCGCAGGTGATGCTCTCGCGTCGGGTCGGCGGATGGGCGGCATGGCCCAGCAGCAGGGCATGGCGAGCACTGGTCGATTTGCCGGCAGGGCGTGGTTCGAAGGCCCACCAGAAGTGATCGTCGCGCGCCCAGCGGATGGTGGTGAGGAGTTCGCCGCCGCGCCAGGTCAGGCGCACGCCGCGCGCAGGCACACCCTTCAGCGCGCCCTGCAGGCGCCTGATGGCTCGGTCGATCCGCCTCGGTTCCGCCACGGCCCGCAGCATGCGTGATCCTACCGCTCCCCGCGGCGCTTGCCCATCTGGACAGCTTCAGTCATGACACCGGCCCCATAGAATTCAGGACCGATGGCCGACCCGCCCCTTCTCGCGCTCAGCGACATCCGCTTTCACCTCGGCGACCAGACCATCCTGGACGGCGTCGAGCTCTCGATCGCGCCCGGCGAGCGCCTGTCGCTGGTCGGCCGCAACGGTGCCGGCAAGTCGACCCTGCTGCGCATCCTGGCGGGCGAGCCCATTGCCGATGGCGGCACCCGCTTTGCCCAGCCTGGCGCCACCATCGCCACCCTGCCACAGGAGCCCAATTTCGCGGGCCACGCCAGCGTCGGCGCCTACGTGGCCTCGGCACTCACCGACTCGCTGGGCCCGGACGATTATCGCGTCACGGCACTGCTCGACGAGATGAAGCTTGATGCGGCCCGCGAGCCCGCCAACCTCTCGGGCGGCGAGGCACGCCGTGCGGCGCTCGCCCGCGCGCTGGTGGCGGAGCCTGATGTCATGCTGCTCGACGAGCCCACCAACCATCTCGACCTGCCGACCATCGAGTGGCTGGAGGCCAAGCTCTCGAACTGGCGCGGCGCCTATGTGCTGGTGAGCCACGATCGTCGCTTCTTGGCCAACCTGACGCGCGCCGTGCTGTGGCTCGATCGCGGCATCGTGCGCCGCCTCGACAAGGGCTATGCCGAGTTCGACTCCTGGTCGGCCGACATTCTCGAGCGCGAGGCCACCGAGCGGCACAAGCTCGACCGGCTGATCGAGCGCGAGACCGAATGGGCGGGCAAGAGCATCCGCGCCCGGCGCACCCGCAACGAGGGCCGGCTGCGGGCGCTGGGTGACTTGCGCAAGCAGCGCCGCGAGCAGATCGGTCCGGTCGGGCGCGCCACCATAGAAGTCGGCGCGGCGGAATCCTCCGGGGCACTCGCCATCACCGTGCGCAACATCACCAAGCGCTGGGGCGAGCGCGTGATCGTGGAGGATTTCTCCACGCGCATCTTCCGCAAGGACCGTATCGGCCTGATCGGCCCCAATGGTGCGGGCAAGACGACCTTGCTGAAGATGATGATCGGCGAACTCGAACCCGATAGCGGCACGGTGAAGCTCGGCACCAACCTGTTGCCCGTGATCATCGACCAGCGCCGCCTCGGCCTCGATCCCGACAAGACGCCGTGGGAGACGCTGGCCGACCGCAACGACCATGTGCTGGTGCGCGGCCACCCCACGCATGTGATGACCTACCTGCGCGAATATCTCTTCCGCGACGAGCAGGCGCGCCAGCCGGTGCGCACCTTGTCAGGTGGTGAACGCAACCGCCTGCTGCTGGCCAAGGCGCTGGCCGCGCCCTCGAACCTGCTGGTGCTCGATGAGCCCACCAACGATCTCGACGCCGACACGCTCGACCTGCTGCAGGAGGCGCTGACCGACTATGACGGCACCGTGCTGCTGGTGAGCCATGACCGCGATTTCCTCGACCGGCTCGTGACCTCGACGGTGGCCCTGGAGGGCGACGGCACCGCCACCGAATATGCCGGCGGCTACACCGACTATCTCTCCCAGCGCGGTCCCCGCGAGATGCCGACGACCGTGAACATCGCGCCGCGCAAGGCGAAGGCCGCGGCGCGGGAGTCGGGATCGGCCAAGCGCCTGGGTTTCAAGCGCGAGCGGGCGCTGGTCGAACTGCCCAAGACCATGGCCGCCCTGCAGGCCGAGATGGCCGCCATCCATGCGGCGATGGCCGATGCCACGCTCTACAGCCGCGATCCCAAGGGCTTTGCCGCCAAGAGCGCCCGCCTGGGCACCGCCCAGGCCGAACTGGAAGCAGCCGAAACCGCGTGGCTGGAACTCGAGATGCTGCGCGAGGAATTGAGCGGTTAGGCCCAACGTCGTCTCGACCGGAGCGAAGCGGAGTGGAGAGACCTCCTCTCCACAATTTGCCGGCATTTAGCAGAGAGAAGGCCTCTCGACTGCGCTTCGCTCCGCTCGAGGCGACGGGGCGTTACTTCCTCTTCCGCTCATAGTGCGACGCGATCAGCCGTGCCGTTGCCGCCGTGACCCGCTTTCCCGTCGGGATGTGCAGGAATTCGTTGGGCCCGTGGGCATTGGAGTGGGGCCCGAGCACGCCGGTGATGACGAACTGC
>Ga0163144_10009865_pt1 | contig 20427 bp, 27 predicted proteins | sample OliLak19BULKMAT1_FD_123175 | JGI IMG/M metagenome (GOLD analysis project Ga0163144, IMG submission 123175) | Freshwater microbial mat bacterial communities from Lake Vanda, McMurdo Dry Valleys, Antarctica - Oligotrophic Lake LV.19.BULKMAT1 | ecosystem: Environmental > Aquatic > Freshwater >... | reverse complement strand
TATCGCTCGTAAATGGCCAATGATCTGACCCGCATCAAACTTCTTCCGCGCCATAATATCCTCCCTAATTAACACCGGAATCCTAACTTATTCCGTGGACCAATTATAGGGGGGCAGGACAAGATTATATGATGCAATGTTTATCATGTGGTCACCCTACCATACCGACGGAAGGCTTTTCTATCGCCCCAATGGGCAATCTGCAGAACAAGTGCGGTAACCCGAAAAAGTCGGGAGACTATTCTTTGTCTTTGAATTAGTAGAGCAAAACCATAACGGGGTAATTCAATAAAGCATTGAAATAACTCCTTTAATTAATAGAAACATCAACGCTTCGCTATTATAAGTTGTGCCCTTGGCCGGGCCTGCATGTGCGAAATCGGCACAGCATGTACGCAACATAATTTCTAGCAGGGGAATGCACGATGAGGTGGAAACATTACGCTCGGAATTTTACACTATGCACAGCCCTTGTTGGAATATTATCGAATTGCGCCGTGCCCATCCCACCATCCAATGATAGTGTTAAGCCGACCTTCAGTTATCCCGTCACCAATAACGACACGCCATACACGCAATGCCTGGCATCATTGCGTCAGTATAAGGCCAATAACCTGCCGGTGTTTGCGGTGGGGGAAGTGGCGGACAAAACCGGACAGTTCAATTATGACGTCAATGGCAAGGGGCATGCCTTAAGCCAGGGTGTATCGGAAATGGTCATCAGCGCATTGGCCAAAACCAAGAAAGCCCACATGGTAGAGCGGCTCGACCTGCGCATTCCGTTGGCGGAAGTAAAGCTATCCGAACAGAAACGCCTGAGCCGTACATCGGAATCCTACGGACGCCTGCCCGCCAGCGACTTTATCCTGGTCGGCGCGTTGACTGAACTGAATTACAACATCGTCAGCGGTGGCACACAGCTCTTTATCCGTGGTATTGGCGGCGGCGGCCGTATGGTTGTCATCAATGTCGCTCTCGATTTGCGTGTGATCAACTCCCGCAATTTTGCAATCAGCTATGTGTCGAGCCTGCAGAAACAGATCTATGGGTATGAGGTGGAAGCCAACGTATTCCGCTTCTTCGGTAACAATCTGGTGGAATTTGGCACAGGCGCCATTCGCAACGAGCCGCTGCAGCTCGGCGTGCGCTCCGTGGTTGAAATGGCGGTCTATCAGATCATGACGGACTTCCTGAAACTCCCCGAGGCAAAGGGCTGTGGCCTCGTGGAAACGGACCATATGGCTTCGTATCTGCATGACATCAGCCCGGACGAAAAACCATCAAAACCTTAACCCTCACCCAAATGGAGAAGATATATGAATACTAAATTATTGTTTGTAACCGTTGCCTATGCCGCTTTTGGATCAAACACAGCATTGGCTTTCGACGATGTGAACTGGACATGGAACAGCGAGGTCACCAGCACCATCACTCACGATGTCAACATCACCATTGACGCTACTCCCAGCGGTTTGATTCAGGTGGAAAACATTCAGGCGCAGACCGGCGATGTAACGGCCAATTCCACGGTCACAGGCATTCATAATGAGGCCGGCAGCGAAAGCGGTACATTCACCTTTGACGATACTATCTCGCTGGTAGCCAGCTTCGACGACAACGGTGATGGTAATCCTATCACCGACGTAACGATCACTGCTCCTCCGGGCTTCACCGGCTCGAACGGCAGCGGCAATGTGGATAACAACGCTGAAGAAATCAATCTGAGTTTCGATCTGGAAGGTCAGGTGGATTTTGAAGCTGCGTCGTTGGATGCCGTAGATCTGCCCATGATTGAAAGCACCGCAACCGCTGTGGGCAACAACTACGCTGTTGATGGTACTGTGTCCCTTGCGCTGGATAGCAATCAGACGCTGGCTGGCGCTGAAGGTGGGGCTTCCGTATCGGCCACCTCCTCGGTGTCGGATATCCTGAACGCCGCTGTTGATAGCAGTGCGACCGCTGTGGGCAACAACATGGCTGTGACGCTGGCTGGCGCTGCCCTTGGCGATGAGGTCATGATTGCCGACATCACGCAGAGCAGCAACGCTTCTGTCACCGCCACTTCAAGCGTGACGGATGTCACCCTTGTCAACTACACCAATTTCGGTGGGGCTGACATGGGCGGTCTGGCTGAAACCCAGATTCCCGTTATCAGTTCGGCAGCTACTGCTGTAGGCAACAACCTTGCCATTACGGTGGGCGGCCCAGCTCTCTAAAGAACATAATAACGGACTACCTGAAAACCCCCGAGGCACATGGCTGTAGCTTCGGGGGAACGGGATACTATGGCCCGTATTTGCAGCCGGGATGAGAAAGCATCCAAATTTTAACCCAACTTTTAAATGGAGAGTAAAACTATGAAGAACAAAAAACTGTTACTTGCGACTGTGGCTTACGCTACTTTTGCATCCAATGCTTATGCATTCGATGAAGTAAACTGGACATGGAACAGCGATGTCACCAGCACCATCGCCCATGATGTTAACATTACCATTGATGCAACTCCCTCCGGTCTGATTCAGGTTGAAAATATCCAGACCCAGACGGGTGATGTAACAGCCAACTCTACTGTCAGCGGCATTCATAACGAAGCTGGCAGCAGCGATGGCACATTCACGTTTGATGAAACCATCGACCTCACTGCAGCGTTTGATGATAACGGCGAGGGCAACCCCATCACCAGTGTAACCATCAACAGCGGCGATCTGACTGCTTCAAACGGCAGCGGCAATGTGGATAACAACGCCGAAGAGATCAACATGACCTTTGATCTTGAAGGCGAAGTTCAGCTGGAAGCCGCTGCGCTTGATGCTGTAGATCTTCCCATGATTGAAAGCAATGCAACCGCTGTAGGCAACAACTACGCTGTTGATGGTACTGTGTCCATTGCATTGGATAGCGAACAGTCGATTCTGGGTGACACCACCGCCACCTCCTCGGTGTCGGATATCCTGAACGCCGCTGTTGACAGCAGCGCAACCGCTGTGGGCAACAACATGGCTGTGACGCTGGCTGACGCTGCACCAGGTGATGAAGTGGCAATTGCCGATATCACCCAGCTCAGCACCGGTGCGGTTTCCGCCACTTCAAGCGTGACGGATGTCACCCTTGTCAACTACACCAATTTCGGTGGGGCTGACATGGGCGGTCTGGCTGAAACCCAGATTCCGGTTATCAGCTCGGCAGCTACTGCTGTGGGCAACAATTTGGCCATCACCGTTGGTGGCCCGTCTGTTGCACCGGGTCTTTAGTAGAGAGTAAGGCGAAAGGGCGGTTTTATGCCGCCCTTTCGTTCTCTTCAAGAAAGGAGAAAATACGATGAAAAATATAGTGTTTATTGCGAGTATCGCTGCAGTCACGTTAGAGGTAACGGCGGCACATGCTCAGATGGCTAGCCAGCCATGGGGATTCCAGCCCCAGAATCGCGCCTCGATCGCTGCTCTCATCAAACAGGCTGAAGATAATAACAGGACGAACGTAGGCGCCACTCCCTCCGTAACCAACCTTGTCTGCGGGAGTGATGGAAAATCTTCCGCCAGCGGCAACTCCACCTGCGTTATCCTCAATAATGCCGCGGGCGAAATCAATGTTGGGCAGGATTCTGAAGGAAGCCAGAACGCCAACAGCAGCACAAGCGAAACCCAAGTGCAGGCACAGAGCAATTCGGACGCAGTACTTGCTACACTTCAGGGTAAAAGCACTGCAAATTAAAAAGAATATCCGCTATGGGCACCGGTCGGAAGTAGTCACCACTTCCGACCGGCATTTGCTTTACGCTGCTTCGTGGCAGACTGCATTGGCAATAGTGCCCACTAGTTTCGCGTCCTTGCAGGCAATATTGTCCACGGAAAGAATACCTGTCATGTGCTTGTCGCGATTGAGCACGACCAGGCGGCGGATATGGTGCGCTTTCATATGTTCGGCAGCATCCTTTAAACTATCCTCTTCAAAGCAATATCGGATATTTCGTGTCATGACGTCGCCTGCCGTGGTGGTTTCGGGATCGCGTCCTTCAGCGACTGCACGTACGGTAATATCGCGGTCGGTCAACGCGCCGGTAAGGCGATCATTCTTTCCTACCGGCAGATAGGAGCAGTCGCAATCGCGCATAATACGCGCTGCTTCCCGGAGAGACGTATCCGGCTTGATAATATGGGGCTCCTTGGACATCGCCTCTTTCACGCGCATGATTGTCTCCTGTAACGGCTTGTACATATGATGAACAACTGATTCAGTTAGCATTTCCTGCAATGCAGTTGTCATGTACAGGAAGGAATCAACACAACAGATAGTTTATCGGGCAGTGCCTATTACTTATTTTTCTCTGACTGCTTTTTATTCGCAAGCTCTGTAATCAGCGTATCTATGCTTCCTCTTTGTACGACAGCGGAAAATTCTGAACGCTGAGTAGTAATCAGGCTCACACCTTCGACAATGATATCAATAATTCTAAATTGTCCTTTATCGTCTTTGCGCAGCCGATAACCGGCCAGAGTATCCTGCGACTGATCTGACGTCTTAATCTGCATATTAATGGTAACCCGCCCATCTTCTTCACTTTTCACATCGGTGATAGTATAGTTTGCTCCGGTGTAATCGGCAAAATTGGTCGTATAATGCGCGAGCAAATATTCCCTGTAGGCCTGCAGGTAGCGATCCCGCTGTTCCGGCGTAGCCTTCTGCCAGGTGGGGCCTAATACAAATTGCCCCATCCAGGGAATATCGACAGTTTCAACAAACATCTGCTGTAATTGCTTTTGCTTCTGATCCCCGCTTCCGCCGGAAGCATTGACGACATCCAGAACACGTTTACCCACGCTATCTACGAACTGCCGGGCATCGTCGGTACCGGTTGCGGCCCCGGCAGCGACGGATACCACGATCAATACAAGGATCACTGCTAGATAGTTACGCAACATAAGGGCTACCTACATAGTATGGTTGATAGGATCACTGCACCGCAGCGTTGAGATGTCCGGTGTCCGCTGGTGCGTTGGATACCAGAATTACATGGGTCGCACGGAGTTTCTTACCCAGCACACCATTATTGACATAACCGGTAACCGTTACCTCCGCATCTTTGGTTAACAATACGTTTTCCTCAGATTGGATGTTAACATTAATGGCCCCTGTAGCGTCTTTCAGGATAAAGTTTTTAGGATCGCTTATTTTATCGACCGTGCCGGTTACCTGCACCATGCCTTTCTTGGGTAGTTTGCTGATCTGCACGACTTCTGCCTTGCTCAGCGAAAGCCCGGTAACCTTGGTTACAGCGTCAGACAGCGCTGTAGGCAAATCCTTGTATACCTGCACGTTGGTAGCGTTGATGTCTTTCCCCAGCAAACCCCATAACGGCTTTTCCACCATGCCGCTCACAGTTACGCTATCACCTTGTTTGAGTACGACCGATTCCTCGTCATCAATCTTGACCCGGACGGTTCCGCTATTATCGCGCAGCGTGAATTCACGCTCGTTGCTGATTTTTTCTACGGTGCCTGAGACGACAACCGTTCCCGAATCGGGCATGGCCTGGATGGTTGTTATGGTTTGTTCCTCTGATATTGCTGGTTCGGCAAGCGCTCCGGCGGAACATATGGCCATAGTGCAATAAACGGCCATTAATTTGCGTACATAGTGCATAAAACCTCCTGTATTCAAAATCGTGCAAGGTAATTCATTATGATTTATATGCAGATAAAGAAGCCATGTCCATTAGTCGGATGTTTCATAAAATTGAGGTAAAGCCCATGCTGGCCACATCATATGTGTCGGCTTGAGTCATGAATGAAATGAAGGGATTTCACAGTTTATTGGTTTTTTATGAAATCGTTAAACGTGTGGTATCGTTTCCTGATTCTGCTTGTGCCAGTCTGACCTTAATGCGGTGAATTCTTCACCGTATGTAATCGTAACCCTATCAGGAGATAGTTATGAATAAGGATGAGATGCAAGGTAACTGGGAACAGTTCAAAGGCAAAGCCAAACAGAAATGGGCTATGCTCGGTGATAATGATTTTGACCTGTATGCAAAAGGAAAGGTTCAGGAGTTTGCTGGAAAGATTCAGCAGGCCTATGGTAAGTCCAAAGAACAGGTCGAAAATGAAATCAAGGAATTTGAAACAAGCTGCGGTTGTTCTTCTTCGGATAATAAAGCAGCCTAATTCATTTTTCTAATAGCACGTAAAATCGCCCGACACAGTAATGTGCCGGGCGATTTTTTTGACGCAGGTTAGCCGAAGCATGTCAGACAATGGGGATAGTTCTTGATTGTACAGCACCAAGCGTATCGGTCTTGGGAACGGTGATGGTCAGAATCCCACTCTTTAGTTCTGCCTTGGTCGCGGCACTATTGGTATAGGCAGGTACCGCAAAAACGCACCGCAGAGAACGGGAAGGTTGATAACGAGAGGATCTTTTTATCTGGTTTTCCGCTTCTTCGACATTCAGTATGAGGGTGCGGTTATGTATTCGCAGCGCAATCTTATCACGGGATATGTCCGGCAACTCTACCCGGTAAAGATAAGCCGAAGCGGTTTCCTTGCTTTCTGTTTTAGGGACAACGCTATTGTCGTTGTTACGCGAATTTTCTATCCATGCCTCCAGCGGTGTAAGGCCATTCCAACTGGCTTTCCATGTCTGCCGGGGTGTAAAGCTGCGCAAGGGCATCAACATCATGTCAAACAAATGGGATGGCCACGCCAGAAAAGGAGGGTCTTTTTTCTCTGACGGGGCGTTGGAATGCAGAGGCAATATTTGCGACTGATAGGCTTTGCGCCCCGAAGACTGGCTACCGGCATATGCCGCCATCTGCCTTTTTGCGGCATGCGAACGATGCTTTCTCATACATATCCTTCATTACAAATGGAAAGGAAGAAGATGCTGTCTTATTTCCAGCTGAAGTGCACGTGAGCAGGCTGATGTGAGGCTACATTGATGGCCTGTTTGCGGGTCTGTCCTTCACTGGTACCTTCCACGATATAACGCCCCGCCGGAAGCTTGGCATAAAATAGCGGGCCGGCATCCGTATTCAGCACTTCCTGGCCAGTACGGTCGTGAATAACAATATGCGTATCGCCGACAAACGCACCCGAGGTGCCGGCACTCATAATGGAAAGATTATAATCATTTTTAACGGACTTCAGCACTTCGCGTTCCTCATCGCCGATACCACCGGTAATATAGGTGATGCTGCCTTCTTTCTGCGGTTCCGCTGCGGTGTAATCAGCCTGTACACAGGGAACATAGAGCATAGTGGCCAGCGTTGCCGCTAAAATGCCGTCCAGAAAATTTTGCTTACGAATAATCATAACGCCTCCCTTGCTTTCAGGTTATAGCCCAACCATAGCCCCAATACGTATAAGGATGCGATATGGGGCTGTACGCTAGGCATAAAACCCCCGTTAATATGGCGGCCTTATGTGTTACTTATGCATATACTTACAATAGCATATCGTTTCTTCACATGGTTCCTGCCATCGTAAAGTCATGCCATCAACGGAAGGAACTATCATGATACGTTACTCTTGGACTGCAGCTTTATTGATTGGGGCGATGTGGACATTGCCCGCATATGCCGTTTCCGACAAACGGGATGTCGTGCGCAACTCGTATGGCCATGTGGTGGTAAACAGCTTCAATAATTGTGTGCGTACGCAATGGGTAGGAGATAAAGACGCCTGCGAACCGCAACAGCCAATGCGCAAACGCGCTCAGCTCAGTCAGGAAGAGCGCACTATTTATTTCGGATTTAACAAAGCCACGCTATCTCCGCAAGCAGCGAACAGACTTGATTCGCTTGCCAGCGCGCTCAAGGCGGATAGCGAGGTCAAACAGGCGCAAATTGTCGGCTATGCCGACCGTATCGGTACGCCTTCTTATAACGAGAAGCTTTCGAAAAGACGTGCCGAAGCCGTCCGCCGTTACCTGATCTCGCGCGGCTTCATTAATGCCACGGTTGCGGATACACGCTGGTTAGGTGAATCGGCGCCGGTTACTCAGTGCCCCGATACGTTGTCGCGCCCGCAGCTGATTGAATGTTTGCAGAGAGACCGGAGGGTAGAGGTGGAGATCGACTATTTACCTGAAGGGCAAGTACGCAAGTAATATATCTCAGTAATCATCAACCATAACTAATAAGGAGAATGCTATGTATACCGCAACCAAAGAAGATACCGCGCATAATCTGAAAGATAATATGAATGAAGCCAAAGAAGATCTGCGCAGTGCGGCCAACAGCGCCGGACGTAAAGTGCGCGGCTTCATTAATAGCGCCGGTGAGGAAATTTCTCACGCCACCGATACGGTGACCAAGCAAATCCGCACCAACCCCGTACAGTCAAGCCTCGTTGCATTAGGTGTTGGCTATCTGCTTGGTGCGCTGTTCCGTCGCTAGTCTTTTAAGTATGTCAACGATAGACAAAATGCTGATTGCCATTGGCCTGGCTCGCAGGAGCTATGGCCAGTGGCATTTGCAGCGCCTTGTATCCGGCATGATCGTAGTGGCCAGCCTTACTATCATCACTGCGATGATGATCGGTGTAATTATTATAGGCGGTTTTTATGCTGCCTATTTTGCATTTGTATATTATGGATGGGAGCCACAGAATGCTCTTATCCTCATTGGGGCTATGGCTGTTTTGGCCATAACCGTATTTGTAGTTATAATTGCGAAATGCCTGCGCCGCTTACGGGAAATGCCCGCAAAGCTGTTAGCCACACTCCCCGTGGTTGCACGTGTTAATGAAGCATTCGACGGATTTCTCGACGGCCTTGTGACGGAAAAAACGCGCTAGCGGTTCCGTTTATCTCATCTTTATTTGCTGCGTCCTTTCTTCACACTGCATTCTTACCTTGATCATGGTTTGCTGGTTGTCCACCTCACGATGAAGGAACAAATATATGCAAGATATTATAACGCAGTACCCAAAGAACCGAACGGCTCCGGAGCTTTATTCAAATGGCTGGCAATTGGAGCGCGTTCAGGCGCTGACCGGCGAGCTGAAGCAGTTGCTGGGGCGTGATAATAGCGCCTTTGACGATGAAATCGTCCACCATCAGATAGATTTACTGGAGTACTGGATGGATTGTTACCGCCGCAATATCATTACCGTCGGTACGTTTTCCGGGGTCAGCATTGCGCTCCTTAATGATTTGCGCGCCCGCCTGAAACTGGCTGCGGAAGAACTGCAGCGACTTGAAGATGAGGGCGGCAATCCGGCTACCAAAGAGCAGGCGAAAAAAACGGATGAAGTCGTTAAGGCAGTGCGCCGTAGTGAAAAACTGCTCTCCAATATTGAAGAACTGTTTAATCAATAAAAATCAATTTTATAACCACACGAACCTATCGGGAGAATATATATGTCAGCACATCCGATTCCTGCCTATGTACCAATGCCGCTTGATAATTTCCTCGTTGATGAAGAGTTCGATATGTTTGATATTACGCCATCGTATCAGGAACGTATTGCACGAAAGCCGAAATTGATTAGTCATAATAGATGGTTAGATCAATTAGACCTATTTGATGAGGAAGAATATTCCTGAATAAAAAGCGATCCGCACAATAAAATAGGGGCGCCCGGGCGCCCCTTTTTATTTCTATAAATCAATATTATAATGGCAAGTTGGGGCTGCGGCCGCTGAGAAGGCTGTAAATCAGGCTGGCAACGAATAGTATAACGAAAAGCCCCGCAAGAAACTGGGCAATCGATGCGAATGTTCCCGCCAGACCGCCGAATCCGAATAGAGCTGCAATAATGGCTAATACGAAAAACGTAATGATCCAATGTAACATAAATTCCCCTCTCAATATGATGTCTTACGGTAGTAAATTTACGTTACCTGCCTCCCTATCAAATTGCACTATGAGGCGGGGAGGGTGGGTATAAGGAATTCGTAAATAAATTCATCTATTTATGCGACAGGGCAGATGTAAAAAAGCTACAGGCGATATATTGCGCTATCGGCGTATTGTAACGTTATTCCAACTATGTTATACGGGATGTCCTTAATTTTAGGAGGCACTATGCATCAGAAGAAGAACACCGTCCTGGTAATCGAAGATCATTCGCCAATCCGAAAAGTGCTCAACATTTCATTGGAAAGTGCTGGCTATAAAATTGTTGAATGCGACAATGGTCGCGAAGGGCTGCGTCTCGCTGCTTCGGTAAGTCCGGAATTGATTCTGCTCGACATGGATCTGCCGGATATCGAAGGCAAGCAGGTGATCGCAGGCGTGCGCGAATGGTCGCAAGTGCCCATTATTGTCTGTTCAGCATGTCATGATGACCAGCAGGTTATTCAGGCGCTTGAATTAGGCGCAGATGATTATATCACCAAGCCGTTTAATCCGAGTGTTGTGCTGGCGCGTATCCACGCCAATTTGCGCAAGGGCGCAACGCATGAAGCGGGAGAGCCGGAGCTTACCAATGGTCATATTCATATGGATCTGGTGCGGCATGAAGTGTCGGTGAATGGGGAGAAGACCCTTTTCACGCCAAAAGAATATGAACTGCTGCGTTATTTCCTGATTCATCGCGGTAAAATGCTTACGCATTGGCAGATACTGAAAGAAGTCTGGGGCCTTGCGCATACGCAGGATATGCAATATCTCCGCGTATATGTTCGCCAGCTGCGCGATAAGATCGAACCTGAGCCATCCAGGCCACGTTACATTATCACAGAAGCGGGGATTGGTTACCGTATGGAAGTGATTGAAGAGCCGGTTGCCGCAAAAATGGTATCCCAGGCCTGAGTCTTCCTGTTATTTGAAGGCGTGCGTAAGTTCAGCCTGCATAACGTCCGTACGATGGATCGTAAAGGATGCAATGCAGCTGGCAAGATAGAACCGCCACAGTCGCACAAAGGCTTCATCGTGTCCGAGCGCTTTTATCCTGGCTTTCTGAGCGTCGAAGCGCGCCAGCCAGTGACGTATGGTGTGGGCATAGTCCTGCCCGAAGCTGAACATCTCGCGGCATTCAAGCCCGGCTTTGGTAATGGCGTTGTAAAAGGCTGATTTTGACGGCAGCATACCGCCGGGAAAAATGATCTGTTCCATGAAACCGGTATAATTATGCAGGGATTGGAACAGGTAGTCGTCCAGCGTGATGGATTGGATCAGCGCCTTACCGCCGGGCTTCAGGCGTTCCCTGATCGTATCGAAATAGATGGGCCAGTAACGCTCTCCCACATGCTCAAACATGCCGATCGATACGATATGATCAAACTGTCCGGTGATCTCACGATAATCGGCAAGCTTTACCGATACGCGACGGTGTTGGCCTGCACTATAAATACGTTCCATCGCATAGCATGCCTGCTCCGACGACAAGGTAAGGCCAGTCACCTTCAATCCGCAGCGCGCCGCTTCTTCCGCAAATCCTCCCCAACTGCAACCGATCTCCAGTATATGATCACCGGGAGAGGCCGATATTTTTTCCAGGACACGACGGTATTTTGCCTTTTGCGCTTGTTCAAGGCTGCGGGTGCCATCGCCATCGAACAATGCGCAGGAATAGGTCATGCTTTCATCAAGCCATAACTTATAGAAATCATTACCCAGATCGTAATGTGCCATAATATTATTTCGGCTGCCCTGCAAAGAATTCCCATGCAGCATATAACGCAGACGCGACATCAGCGCATACCAGGGCTGTCCATAAAAAAATCGCTCGAGCGATCCGGAATTGGCCAGTGCGAAGGTCACGAGACCGGGGAGATCTGACGAATCCCAGCGTCCGTCCATATAGGCTGTAACAAGTCCCATTTCGCCGCGCGCTACCAGATCGTCCAGTACTTCCCAGTCGTAAATGCGCATATGGGCCGTTGGCCCTTTTTCAACACCTGCAAATTCCAATGTTTTGGTGTCCGGGGTAATCAGGCTCAGGCGCCCGTACGCGATATGCTCTAATGCATCAAGGAAGGGTTGGCGGCGTTTACGCACGGGGAGAGGAATAGTCAGCCCATGCATGCGTGGTAAAGTTTGTGTTATCATAACACCATCCTGTATTTTGTTAAAACCAATGCCGCCTAGTGCGTTTTGCTGCATTGCGATACTATGGAGGGGATAGGCTAAAAACGCGATATTCCGGATATTGGTAATCTATAAATTTGTCATAAAATTCTGAGATAAATAAATTTTCTGGAAATTATCCCCAACGTGCCTGTGAAGGCGGCGTAAAAAAAGTGCGCCAGTGTTAACACTGGCGCACTTTGGCATAGATTAAAAAAAGATAGCGAATTAGTTAACGCTATCTTTTTCTTCGATGGTTTCCTCAACGGTAGTGCCGTCGACTTTCTTGCTGTGTTTTATTTTGGTTTTACCGTCCTTATGCTTTACGGAATCGGCGATAACCGTTTTAGACTTGTTCAGCGGTCCCTTGGGATCGGCGACTATTTTGGTCTTCACGGATTTTTCTACATTCCCGCTGGAATCCGTTTCTGCCGTGACTTTGGTTTCCGTTTTATTGGTTGTGCCGCTGGCATCGGTGCTTTCGGAGGAAATCGCGCGCTTCTCTTTATAGCTGCCGTCCGCTTCCTTTTCCACGGTGACTTTAGAGGTGCTTTCCGAGGAAACCTCTTCATTGGCGATGGCAGGAGCAGTGAACGCAACAGCGGTCATTGTCATGCACATAATCAAAATATTCTTCATAGAATTCTCCATTTGGGTTAGCGCCCCCATGCACATGCATCAGGGCATATCCCTAATTAGTGCATACGAAATTAAGTCACGATTGGGGAATAGGGGGTATTTTGTAATTTTTGAATAAACCTAAGGCAGAACAACGATAATTTATGCCGCTTCCTGCGCTTTGCGCGTCGCACGGCAGCTTTTAGCGCAGTTCCGGCACATTTCAGCGCAATACATCATTGCGTCATCGCCGATCTCTTCGCATGCTTTGGCGCAGGCATTGCATACTTCGGCGCAAATCTCGGAAATACGAGCATGTAGAGTGGAATCCCGCGTCATGAAATCAGCAGCCGTCTGGCATATCTCGATACAATCGGTCATCAGCTTCACATGATCTCCTTCCATATGCGATCTGCCGATAAGCAGGCAATGATGGTAGAGAGTTTTCTGGCATATGTAACGGGTATTCCAACACTGCCGGATACATTCCTGCAACGGTGTGTGATCATCATTCATCGGGATTCCATCCATATATGCAGTTAACTCAGGCGGAGGCCGAATGAATCAGCCTGACCGATTTTCTGGAACTTCTCTTCCCAGAAGATTTCGCAGACTTACCTGATTTTTTCATCGAACTCGCCGATGTCTTTTTCATTGCCTTGGAGCGGCTACTGCTCTTTTTGAGTGGCATGGTGATTCTCCTTATTCATGCAATGTTGATTTTCTAAAAATGCAACCCGGGGAAAACTTCTGTTCCCCGGGTATTGCATTCATAGATTAGTAGTTACCGCTCTGCTTCTTATCGCGGTTCTGATCGCGCTGATTTTCATCATCACGACTTTGGGGATTCTTCTTGTTTTCCTGCTGCTGGCCCTGCTGACCCTTCTTGGGATCATACTGGCCGTGGCTCGGATTCTGGTTGGGGTTGTTAGCCATCTTGTTTACCTCCTTTCGCTGGTGAGGGGTAGACTTTAGCCAACCTCGTCTTAAGATACGATGCGTAGACACGCTGCCTGTTATAAAACTATAATAAAAATGTTCTAATAATTGAAGTTTGCGCGGGGCGCGCTCATGCGCATAGGACAAATCTGGTGAGCAGGCGGGGGAAGCTTGCTCACCAGACCTGTATCAGGCCGCTTTAGTGCTCACGGCACCGGCGGTTTTAAATACCGAGCGTGCAACGGTCGCTTTGGCGGCATCGCTGGCATGGACGATGACAACTGCCTTGCCACGTTTAATCTCTTCTTCAAAAAGATTGGCTTCATCGGCAGCAAATCCGGCACGGATCAATGCGCCTCCCAGACCGCCGGCTACGGCGCCAACACCTGCACCTGACAAAGCGGTCACGAGCGGCCCGGTTACCAGCAATGCGCCGCCATTGGTGAGAATGGTACCGACCATGGTGAGGCCTGCAACGATTGCGCCCAATGCGCCGCCGATGGTGGCTCCGGTGAGCGCGCCTTTGGCAGAACGGGTTGCTTCGTCATCGGTGCTGGAGAAAAGTTTGTCGCGCGTCTGATCAGACATCAGCAGGCTGATATCTTCCTTGGCAAATCCTTCTGCCAACAGTTCAGAGACCACTCGGTCAGCGGTGATATTGTTATCAAAAACGCCTGAAACAGTAATCATAACATGCTCCTTTAAAGATTGAGGGTTGATAATTCACGTGCTACATGGCTTTAAGAAACTATGCGTAAGTAAACAATACGGAACGGCGGACAGAAATATAGTGCCCCCATAATTGCACGGAATTTTGATGCCTATTTAATTAAACTCCGGATGTAAGCCAATCGTATTTTTATATAAATCTCTTTACAAATTGCGGTGTTAATTGCGCGAGCCGACAGGCCACCGCTTTCACTTAGCAACATAAGGAGTAAAGCTATGCAAAGCTCAAAATTCATTGCCCTTGTCGTGAGCGCTACCATGCTGTCTGCCTGCACAGAACCGGATGGATCGCCGGGCAGGGGTGTTACGAAAGGCGGCGCGCTGTTAGGCGGTATGCTTGGAAGCTCGGTAGGTTCATCATTGGATAATGCCGACCGCTCGTCGTATGATCGTGCATCGCAGGACGCGATGGAAACGGGATATGCAAGGAAATGGGAAAACCGTGACACCGGTAACCGCGGTTCCATTCGTCCCAGCAAGCGCTATAGAAATGACGAAGGCGTGTATTGCCGCGAATACACCCAGACCATTATTGTTGATGGGCGGTCGCATAAGGGACACGGAACTGCCTGCCGTGATGAAGATGGTACCTGGCAGATCGTTGAATAACAGACACTATTATCATTTATCGTCTATTGTATAATGGCTGCCCGAAAGGGCGGCCATTTGCATATATGACATACCCATTGCCAGCAGCGAGGGCGGCTTTATAACTAGGGTATGAAAAACTCCGGTAATATAATCGAGATACTTAAAAAAACCTATGGTTACGACAGTTTCCGTGGCCAGCAGGAGGAGATTATCGATCACGTCATCGCGGGCGGGCATGCGTTTGTGCTGATGCCGACCGGCGGCGGCAAATCGCTATGCTACCAGATTCCGGCATTAAAGCGCGACGGGGTGGGCATTATCATTTCGCCGCTGATTGCGCTGATGCAGGATCAGGTCGAGGCGCTGAAACAGTTAGGCATCCGTGCGGCAGCGATCAATTCAAACATGGATCCGACGCATGTGGCGCAGACGAAGCGCGCGATCCGCGACAACGCGATTGATATGGTCTATGTGGCGCCCGAGCGGCTGCTGATGCCGGATTTCATGGAGTTGCTGGAACAATCGAAACTGGCCCTGTTTGCGATCGACGAGGCCCATTGCGTATCGCAATGGGGCCACGATTTCCGACCACATTATGTGCAGCTAAGCCAGCTTGCCGAACGCTTCCCGGACGTGCCGCGCATCGCGCTGACGGCGACTGCCGATACGCCCACACGCAAAGATATTGTCGAGCGTCTGGGACTGCGCGATGGTCTCATGTCTGTCGCCGGATTCGATCGTCCCAATATTCATTACAGCATTGCGGTGAAGGATACCCCGAAGCAGCAGATACTGCGTTTTATCAAAGCGAGCCACGAAGGAGAGAGCGGTATCGTCTATTGCCTGTCACGACAGAATGTCGAGGATATGGCGCAGTGGCTGTGCGGGCAGGGCTATAACGCGCTGCCTTACCATGCCGGGCTCGATGCGGGCCTGCGGTCCAAAAATCAGGAAATTTTCCTCAAGGAAGACGCGGTCATTATGGTGGCCACCATTGCGTTCGGCATGGGCATCAACAAGCCGGATGTACGGTTCGTGGCGCATATGTCGATCCCGAAAAATATCGAAGCCTATTATCAGGAAACCGGACGCGCCGGACGCGACGGCCTACCCGCTGAAGCGCTCATGCTCTATGGCCTGAGCGATGTGGCCATGCAGCGCGGCTTCATCGAAAATTCCACTGCGCCGGAAAACCAGAAGCGTATCGAACGCCATAAGCTCAGCGCATTGCTGGGATTATGCGAGGCGGCCTGTTGCCGCCGCCAGATCCTGCTCGATTATTTCGGCGATAAGGCCGCACCGTGCCAGAATTGCGACACCTGCCTGAATCCGCGTGAAACCTTCGATGCCACCACCGTCGCGCAGAAGGCGCTCTCCTGCGTGTACCGCACCGGCCAGCGCTTCGGCGTCGCTTACCTGATCGACGTGCTGCTGGGTAAGGAAAATGACCGCATCCAGCAATTCGGGCATGATACCTTGCCGTTGTTCGGCATTGGCACGGAATATGGCAAGAACGAATGGCAAAGTATTTTCCGCCAGCTGGTGGCGCAAAACCTGCTGACCGTCGATATCGCCGAACATGGGGGCATACATCTGACTGCGCAGGGACAGGACTTTCTCAGGGAAAAAGAATCCATCCAGCTATGCCGTCCGGCAGTTGGTTCCAAGAAGGGCTCATCATCGAAAAAGGCGGCGAGAACAGTGGCTGGTGTTGAAAATGACGCCGACCAGCCTTTATTCGCAGCATTAAAAGAGACGCGCCGGGCGCTGGCGAAAGCGCAGAATATCCCGCCCTATATTATCTTCCACGACAAAACCCTGCGCGAGCTGGCCCTGCACAAACCCGCGTCCCCAGAAGAAATGCTTACGATAAGTGGTGTAGGCGAACAAAAAATTCAGCGCTATGGCGAAATGTTCCTGCGCATCATTGCAGAGCATTGCATGGCCGGATAGGGCGTTTTTATTTCGTCCGCAAGGTGGCTCTGGAGTTATGGTAAGCGAAGCTGACGAGGGAACTGGCATCCGTGGTTAAATCCGTTTCCTTCTTTCTGGCATCAGCAGAAGCAAGCGATGAAAGGACACCGGCATAGGCTTCCTTGTCGGTGATTTTGATGTCCCGCATAACCTGCTGCGTCATGCAATGCACCGAACCGTTCAGAATATCCCAAGCACCCGCCGGCAATCCTACTTTCTCCGGTGTCACTACCGTGAACTTCGCATCCACTAATTGCTTCTCCAGTGCCTCGCTGCATGACGGCATGACCAGCGTTTTACCGACAGCGATCAGGTTGGAGCAATAGCGTTCTTCTTCGCGCGGAAGTTCAATAATGTTCTTTTCGCCGATGTGCGTTTTTATCTCTTTATAGGTGGCATCGTCGGTGACGATTGGGTTAATCAGGTATTTGCCGCCGGGTAGCTGGCCGATGGCTGTATCGAGATGATAAAATTTATAGGCCATACGTTTTACGCGTATCACTTTGCAGCCGGTGAGTTCTTCCATGGCGGTGGCATCGTCGGCAGTGAAGCAGCGATTGACGTCAAAACCCGCCCTGTCCAACCCGACCAGTATCAGCTTTCGCTCGGCGTCGTATATGACATCACCCCCCTGCGTGCGGCCTTTATAGGGCTGGATTTTATAGCCCTGCTTGCGCAATTCGGCGACCATGGCCGGAACATGCGGATCCTCGGGTATTTCGCGGCCTTCTTTCTTCATGGCGGCAAAATCGGGAACCAGTGCGATTTTCCGGTCATCCATGACAATCACCGGATCGCGCGTGAAGATTTCGAGTTGTTCATCGAGATCGACTCTGGTTGCGCGCGGCCGCTTGGGGTCGAGCTGAATAATTTCCGCTCCCAGCGACTCAAGTGTCTGCTTCAGGGCGCACCAGTGATGCAGCGTATCCATGCCGCTCTTGCAGCTGGTGGTGATGGGTTGCCGCGGCACCGACATAAGCAGGCGGGGCTTCTTTTCTTCCTTCTCTAACGTGGCAAAGGTCGTTGCTTTTTTAGCTACGGGCGCTATATCACGGAACTGCTTGAAATACGCTTCCGCCTGCGAGGCAAGGATTTGTATGTCCGATGCGGTAGGGATGCGATCATCGATCTCGATACCTCGCAGCTCGCGGCCCGTCATGGCTTTGTATCCTTCGGCAATATCTTCCATGGTGAGCTTGCCGTCGTTCAGCTCGTTATGCCATCTGACGGCATCAATCTGCACATCTGCGGAGACGGTAGTACCGTCGAACAGTTTGGAATAATTCCATGTGGACGATTTGTGCAACGTCTTCCACAGCGTGTTGCTGGCGCTTATCGCTTCCGGGGTTGGTGGAGGGGGCGCGATTAGCTGAAGGGCTTTCGGTGCATCATTGGGGGATTTCATGGCGGGAGGTTCCGGACGCATGGGCGGCATCTTCGGATCGCCCATGCCGGCACGCAATGCTGCCGCCGCAATATCTGCTCCCCATTTTGGCATAATCCCCCCGGATTCCTGTCATCGCAATTATGTACACATATTAACCATTATGCGTCTCGCCGCAAGCGTTCATACCGGCGTATAGTTTTTAATCGCTCTTACGCTGCGCTGCACAAATTTTGTGCAAACGCCTCTGTTGGAAATGGCTGAAAGCCCCTCTCACCCTTATTGTTATGTTTGGCACAGTTCTTGACCTATCTTCTGCGCAATCACGAGGAGGTATGCCATGTACGATCCAATTACTGACGTCAAGCAAGCCATGTTAAATGCCCTATCCGTTATCGTAGCCATCGCCATGCTGTCGGGGCTTTCTGCCTGCGCGCCTACTACGTCCGAATCATGGCATCAGGATAGTTACAGCACCGGCGGTTCCGGCGCTGTTGCGGTGGGAGTGCTCGGACCCTCGGGCCCGATCGGTCCGTAGCTTAGTGCGCGAAGAAAGAACGGTATACGGTCTGATCGACCACGTTCAGGTTAAACTGGAAAATATCGATAAATTCATGAAGCCCGTTGGTCAACACGTCATCAATCGATGTGGTGGCCAACGTTTTTTGTAATTTTTCCATCTCGGCTTTGGCCGGGACTTCAACGCCTAGCTCCTTGAGCAGGGTACTCAGCGACTTTGCCGCCGTGCGCACGCAATAGGTCATCGAGCGCGGGAAAACAGGATCAAAAATCAGGAAGTTAGCCACATCCTTATAGTTGATGCTGTGCGAATGCTTGCGATACATCTCAAACGCATTGGCGGATTTCAGCACCGCGCCCCACTCAACGGCGTCGTAAGGAGAATTCACATATTGCGGATCGGGCAATAGCAGGAAATATTTTACGTCCAGAATGCGCGCGGTTTTATCGGCGCGTTCCAGCATTTTGCCCATCCGCGCGAAATGCCAGCCTTCGCCATGCGACATGGTATTCTCGGTCAGGCCCGCGAACAAATGGCTGGCGGTGCGCACATCGGTGTAGAATTGCTGCAGATTATCCATGCGCCGTTTGCGGCTATGCTCCTGCACCAGATGGTACAGCGCGTTGATCTGTTCCCACATTTCCGAGGAAATGACCTCGCGCACCGTACGCGCATTCTCCCGCGCATACTGCACGCAGGATAAAATGGAATTGGGGTTCTTTTCATCGAAGGTCAGGAAGTAGAGCACGTTATTTTCATTATGCTCTTTATAGCGTTTGGCAAAATCGGCATCGTCGCCGGAGGTGGTGACCAGCGGCTTCCATTGTGCTGCGCCGGGGGCGAGTCCCATATCCAGCATCAGATGCACATTGACGGCGACAAAACGCGCCACGTTTTCGGCGCGCTCAAGATAGCGGCTCATCCAGTAGACGGAATTGGCGGCGCGGCTAAGCATTTTCCAGCACCCACGTGTCTTTACTGCCGCCGCCCTGCGAAGAATTTACGACCAGCGAACCGCGTGTCAGCGCCACGCGCGTCAGGCCGCCGGGAAGCACGAAAATGGATTTGCCGTAGAGGATATAAGGCCGGAAATCGACATGTCGCCCTTCAATGCCAATCTCGCATACGGTAGGGCTACGCGACAAGGAAAGGGTAGGCTGGGCGATATAATCGCGCGGATTCTTTTTAATGCGGGCAGCGAATTCCTTGCGTTCGGCTGCAGTCGATTTTGGGCCGATCAGCATACCGTACCCACCAGATAGATTCACCGCCTTCACTACCAGCGAGTCGAGATTATCCAGCACATACTCGCAGTCCTTTTTATTCCAGCAGGCATAGGTGGGAACATTGGGAATAATCGCCTCTTCGCCAAGATAATATTTTATGATCTGCGGCACATAGGCATAGACCGCCTTGTCATCGGCGATGCCGGTGCCGGGTGCATTGGCCAGCGTGACATTGCCTTTGCGGTAGCATTCCATGATGCCGGGAACGCCCAGGAGCGAATCCTTGCGGAATGTTTTGGGGTCGATGAACTCGTCATCGATACGGCGATAGACCACGTCCACCTTTTCAAAACCACGCGTGGTGCGTAGCATCACGCAATCGTCGATCACCGTCAAATCGGTGCCTTCGGCCAGCGGAACACCCATCTGCTGTGCG
>Ga0163144_10009864_pt1 | contig 20428 bp, 14 predicted proteins | sample OliLak19BULKMAT1_FD_123175 | JGI IMG/M metagenome (GOLD analysis project Ga0163144, IMG submission 123175) | Freshwater microbial mat bacterial communities from Lake Vanda, McMurdo Dry Valleys, Antarctica - Oligotrophic Lake LV.19.BULKMAT1 | ecosystem: Environmental > Aquatic > Freshwater >... | reverse complement strand
TGGCAGCTGCCCAAGGACTGGGGCACGACCGGGATCTCGGTCCGGACCAAGGTGGTCAAGGAGGACGTCAGCTCCTGGAAGCAGTTCTTCGAGGTCGCGCCGACCTACTCCGGGCGGATCGTCCTCGTGGACTCGCCAGGTGACGTGTTCGTCGCCCCGCTCAAGGCGCTCGGCTACTCGATCAACACGAAGGTCGAAAGCGAGCTCGAGGAAGCCCGCACGATGCTCCTGGGCCTCGCGCCGCACGTCCTGGCCCTGGACTCAGACCAGTACAACACCAAGCTCGAGACGGAGGAGGCCGTCCTGGGCCTGACCTGGACCGGCGGCATCCTCGAATTGCGCGATCTGCCGGAGACGGCCGACATCAAGTACATCATCCCGTCGGACGGGACGCTGTACTGGCTGGACACGTGGGTCATCCTGGCCGACGCTCCGCACCCGATCGCCGCCCACGCCTTCCTCAACTTCATCCACGACCCACAGATCCAGGCCGTGGAGACGGAGACGAACCAGTACGCCACGCCGAACAGCGAGGCCAAGAAGTTCATCGACCCTGTGCTGCTGGCCGATGAGGCCCTGTTCGTTCCGGACGATGTCCTCGCCAGGCTCGAGGGCGCCGAGGACACCTCGACCGACCCGCTCCGACTGGACATCTGGGAAGAGTTCAAGTCCAAGATCGGCCAGGGCTGACCCACTTCCCCGTCCCGCCTCATGACCAGTCCGAGCGTGGCCGCATCGCCCATCGCGGTGCGGCCCGCTCGATCCATCCGGACCGGCCTGCTTACCGGCCTGCTACTGCTGCCCGCCAGCCTCTGGTACCTCATCCTGCTCGTCACTCCGCTGGCCATCGTCGTGGTCATGAGCTTCGGGAATGCCTCACGGCTGGGCGGCTACGAACCGGCGTTCACGTTCACCAACTACGCCTCGGCGCTGGACCCGACTCGCATCACGCCGTTCATCACGAGCCTGATCCTCGCCGCGACGGGGACGGTCCTGTGCCTGTTCGCGGCGCTCCCGATCGCGTATTTCATCGCCACGCGCGCGGGTTCGCGCAAGTCGCTCCTGATCGTCCTGCTGGTGATCCCGTTCTGGACGAGCTTCCTCATCCGCACCTACGCCTGGCTGACCCTGCTGGGGCCTGACGGGATCGCCGGATTCATCGGCGGCATCACCGGCGATTCCGGCTTCCGGATCCTTGGCACGCCGGTGGCTGTCCTCATCGGCGTGGTCTACGGCTACCTGCCGCTGATGGTCTTTCCGATCTACGTGACGCTGGAGCGGATGGATCGAACACTCGTCGAGGCGTCCAAGGACCTGGGTGCCGGCCGCTGGGCGACCTTCCGACAGATCACCCTTCCGATCACCCTGCCGGGACTGATCACCGGCAGCATCCTCGTGTTCATCCCGTTGATGGGCGAGTACGTGGTCCCGGCGATCCTTGGGTACGGCCGCGTGTTCCTGATCGGGAACCAGTTGGTCCTCCAGTTCCTGGAGGCGCGGAACTGGCCCGAGGGTGCCGCCAGGGCGGTGATCCTCATCCTGATCATGCTCGTCTCCGTCGTCTTCTACCTGTGGTTCGCGAACCGTGGCCGCAAGACCCGTGAGGTCAGTGTCCTGTGACCAGCCCGGCAGCGCCCGCGACCGGCCGGCGTTCCAGGCCCCGATTCGACCCCTTCGGCGGCTTGGTGGAGCGCTGGCTGCGCGGGCACACCTTGTTGATCTACTTGTTCCTGTACGTCCCGATCATCATCGTCGTGGTCTTCAGCTTCAACGCCACGGACCGACGCGTCACCCAATGGGCCGGCTTCAGCTTCAAGTGGTACGAGAGTGTGCTTCGTGACACCGTCGTCCAGAGTGCGCTGCTCAACAGCTTCATCGTGGCGACCTCCACGGCCGTCCTGGCAACGCTCTTCGGGACGATGGCCGCGCTCGGCCTGCAGCGAGCCCCGAAGTGGTTCCGGACGCCGTTCGAGGCCCTGACCTTCATCAGCATCATCGTCCCCGAGATCGTCATCGCGCTGGCGACCCTGGTCTTCTTTTCGTCGACCTTCGACATCCTCAACCCGCTGCTCGACTGGCAGCTCAAGCTCGGCCACCAGACGATCATCGTCGCGCACGCGCTGTTCAACATCAGCCTGGTCATGCTCCTGGTGCGCGCACGCCTGTCGGGGATGGACCGCACCCACGTCGAGGCGAGCTACGACCTGTATGGGACGCCCTGGCGGACGTTCTGGCAGATCACCTTCCCACAACTCCTGCCGGCGATCGTGGCGGGCTTCCTGTTGTCGTTCACGTTCAGCTTCGACGACTACGTCATCACCACCTTCGTGTCGGGTGCGGGATCCACGACCCTGCCCCTCTATGTGTTCAGCACGATCCGCAAGGGCGTGACTCCGGCGACGAACGCCGTGGCCGCGATCATGCTCATGATCACCCTCGGGATCCTGGTGGTGGGCCAGTTCCTGATCTGGCGCAATGCCCGCCGGTCGGGACAGCGCGGCGCCGGTATGGCCAGCATCGTCGCGGAGCAGTCCAGGTAGGCGATCCGGGGCGGGGTGGCGGTGCGGGGTCGGGCTTCAGCCTGCGGTGGTCGCCGGTTCGGGCACGGCCTCCGGCTCCGGAAGGCCCGCCTCGCTGGCCAGCAGCGCGGCCTTGTCCGTGCGTTCCCAGGGCAGATCCAGGTCTGGCCGGCCGAAGTGGCCGAACGCCGCCGTCTGCCGGTAGATGGGCCGGCGCAGATCCAGGGCGGCGATGATGGATGCCGGGCGCAGGTCGAAGTGACGCTCGATGAGGGCCTGGATCCGCTCGTCGGCGATCTTGCCAGTACCGAACGAGTCGACCGTGAAACTGATCGGGCGGGCGATGCCGATGCCGTAGGCGACCTCCACCTCGAAACGGTCGGCGAGGTCCGCCGCGACCACGTTCTTGGCGACCCACCGGGCGGCATACGCGGCGGACCGGTCCACCTTGGTCGGATCCTTGCCAGAGAAGGCGCCCCCGCCGTGCCGAGCCATGCCCCCGTAGCTGTCGACGATGATCTTGCGACCGGTCAGGCCAGCGTCGCCCATCGGACCGCCGGTGACGAAGCGGCCGGTCGGGTTGACGTGCATGATGGGGTCCGTTTCGCGCAGCGCTGCCGGGATCGTCGGCAGGATGACCGAGTCCACGATCTCGGAGCGCAACCGCTCGGTCCGCACGTCCGGGTCGTGCTGGGCGGATACGACGACCGTCCGCACCCGGACCGGGACGCCGTAGGCATATTCCACGGTGACCTGGGTCTTGCCGTCCGGCCGCAGGTAGGGCAACTGGCCGGACCGTCGAACCTCGGACAGGCGACGGGCCATGCGGTGGGCCAGGGCGATCGGCAGCGGCATGAGCTCCGGGGTCTCGCGGCAGGCGAACCCGAACATCATCCCCTGGTCGCCGGCGCCGAGCTCGAAGGCGGGAGCTGCATCGTCGCGCACCTCGAGAGCCGCGTCGACACCCTGGGCGATGTCCGGGGACTGGGCGTGGACCGAGACCAGGGTCCCGCAGGTCTGGTAGTCGAAGCCGTAGTCGGCCCGGGTGTAGCCGATGTCCCGGACCGTGTCGCGGACGACTTGCTGGAAATCGACATAGGTGTGGGTCGTGATCTCGCCAAGGACCATGACCAGCCCGGTGGTCGTGGCCGTCTCACAGGCGACCCGCGCGTTCGGATCATCGTGGATGATGGCGTCCAGGATGGCGTCGGAGATCTGATCGCACATCTTGTCCGGGTGGCCCTCCGTGACCGACTCGGAGGTGAACAGGTACTGGGCGGCGTCGACGATGCTCAAGCGTGATCCTCGCTGCGGTGGACGTTCGGAGCGTATCACCGCGGGGCCTTCGCCCGGAAGCCATCGCCCGGTGAACAGGATGAGCCCGGTGAACAGGACGAGCCCGATGGCCAGCAGGAGGATCGGTCGGGCGTTGGCCTTGAAGTCGCGGATCGGGGTGAAGTACGCGGCGCCGAACAGGATCGGCGGGAGGAGCAGCAGGAAGACGAGGTCCGGCGCCAACTCCACGCGCGGCAGGTTCGGGACGAGGCCCAGGTCGGCGGTGTCGGCGGTGTCGGCAGGTCGGCAGGTCGGCGGTCTCGGCGGTGTCGGCAGGTCGGCGGTGTCGGCGGTGTCGGCGGTGTCGGCAGGTCGGCGGTGTCGGCCGGTCAGCCGGCGATCGCGTGGTGGCGTCGAGCCCGCCACGCCCCGATTCCTGCAAGCTCCAGCGACGGGACGTCGGCGAGGGTGAAACCGAAGACCGCGCCCAGGAACGCGAGCCGCGCCTCCAGCGATGCGCGGAGGGCCACGGCCCCACGAAAGCCGTGGCCCTCCCCCGCGAATGGCAGATAGGCGTGTGGGATCCCGTTGCCGTCAAGGGCCGCGACGATCGCCTCCGCCTGGGCCGGCGGGACGACCCGATCGTCCAGGCCCTGGAGGACGAGAACGGGGCACGCGACCTGGTCCAGATAGTGGATCGGCGAGCGCTCGCGATACCGATCAGCCATAGCCGGATACGGCCCGACCAACCGGTCCATGTAGCGTGATTCGAACTTGTGGGTGTCGCGGGCGAGCGCCTCCAGGTCGCCGATCCCGTAGTGGCTCATCCCGGCCGAAAAGGTGTCACGGAAGGCGAGCGCCGCGAGTGCGGTGTACCCGCCGGCGCTGCCACCTTCTATCGCCAGGCGCTCCGCGTCGACGTCCCCGCGGGCGACCAGGAAGCGCGCCGCCGCCACACAGTCGTCCACGTCGACGACGCCCCATGCCCCATCGAGTTCCTGTCGATAGGCTCGGCCGTATCCGGTGCTGCCGCCGTAGTCGACATCGACCACCGCGATGCCTCGGCTGGTGAACAGCTGGATGTCGAGGTCCAGCGCGGTGGACGCGTTGGACGTCGGACCGCCGTGGGAGCGAACAACGAGCGGCGGCCGCTTGTCCGGTGGGCCGCTGACGTCGGCATTCGTGGGACGGTGATAGAGGGCGTGGGCCATCCGCCCTTCGGCGGACGGGAATGTGATCGGCTCGGGCGCGGCGATCGATGCCGGGTCGATCGCGAACAGTGTGGATCGACGCAGGACGCCGGCCGGTCCGAGCGTCGTCGGGTCGAAGGCGGCGACCATGGACGCCTCAGTCGGCGACGCGGCGATGGCCACGATCAGCCCGCCGTCGGATCGCAGCCCGGTGAACTCCGTGTACGGCGACGCGACCTCGACGGCGAGACGACCGGGGACCACCTGGACGATCCGATCACGTCCCTCCCGGCGAGCGATGGCCATGATCGACCCACCGGCCAGGAAGGCGTATGACGCACCGTCCAGCGTCCAGGCAGCATCGGCGAACTCGGCGTCCATCGGCGCGAGCGGCTCCAGCCGCGGGCCGTCCACCAGGCGATAGAGGTTCCACCACCCGCTGCGATCGCTGACGAGATGGAGCAAGCCGTCCGGCGACCACGCCGGCTGGGTGATCGATTCGTCGGGGCCGCCGGCGGCGAGGTCGGACCGGCCCAGGGTCCCGTCCTCCTCCACGGGCGCGACCCGCAGGCGGGTGGCGTCCCAGGGCATGTCGGGATGGTCCCACTCCACCCAGGCCAGCCGACGACCATCCGGTGACAGCCGCGGCGAGGTGATGAAATCCGGGCCCTCGTACAGGACACGCGGGGCGCGCTCCCCGTCCAGCGGGACGTCCACGATGGCCGCGACGGGCTGTCCGTCCACGCCGTGGTCCTCGCGGATGGCGAGGTAACGGCGTCGAGCCGCATCGAAGCGCAGGTCGCCATAGCGGAACGGACCCTCGGGCGTGATGGCCACGGGCGCGTCCACGCCCGGATCAAGGCGATACAGGCGCCCGTCGTCGCCGTTGGAAAAAACGGCCGTTCCACCGACGACCGTGTAGGAGCCGCCGCCGTACTCGTGGACCCGCGACCGGACATCGAAGGGGGGTGACGTGAGGTCGACGGTCGTGCCGTCGGCGGCGCGCCGGACCAGGACACTCCGGCCAGCCTCAGACGGGCGACCCTCGATCCAGTAGACGTCATCGCCATCGACCGACGGTTCGGACAGACGGACGACGTCCACGAGCAGGTCGTCGACCCGGATCGGCGACGGCCAGCTGCCGTACGGCAGAGTCATCCGTTCCGGGGCGGCGGCGCGCTGGTCGTCAGTCATCGGAGGACCCTGGCGGTTCTGGTGCGCGACCGGGATCGGACGGCTCAGGTGCCGTGCTGCCAGGACGCGACGTACTCGGCCTGCTCCGGGGTCATCGGCTCCAGCTCGATGCCGAGTGCGGCCAGCTTCAGGCGCGCGACCTCGGCGTCGATGGCCTCGGGGACGACGTAGACCTTGGGCTCGAGCTCGGCGTGGTGGAGTGCGACGTACTCGGCCGACAGCGCCTGGTTGGCGAAGCTCATGTCCATGACCGCGGCTGGATGGCCTTCCGCGGCACTCAGGTTGACCAGCCGCCCCTCGGCGATGAGGTTGAGCTTCTTGCCGCCCAGGTCGAACTCCTGGACGTTCTCACGGACCTCGCGGACGTGTCCCTCGGCCAGGGCACGCAGCGCGCCCAGGTCCAGCTCCGCGTCGAAGTGGCCGGAGTTGGCCATGATCGCCCCGTCCTTCATCACCTCGAAGTGCTCGCGGCGGAAGACGTTCAGGTTGCCGGTCGCGGTCACGAACAGCTCGCCCCAGCGGGCGGCGTCAGCGTGGCTCATGACGGCGAACCCATCCATCAGCGCCTCCAGGGCGCGAACCGGATCGACCTCCACGATGGCCACATGGGCACCGTGTCCGTCCATCCGCGAGGCGATGCCCTTGCCCACCCAGCCGTAGCCGGCGATGACGACCTTGCGTCCGGCGATCAGGATGTTCGTGGCCCGCAGGATCCCGTCCACCGTGCTCTGCCCTGTCCCGTAGCGGTTGTCGAAGAGGTGCTTGGTCTGGGCCTCGTTGACGGCCACGACCGGGAAGCCGAGTGCGCCGTCGGCGGCCATCGCCTTGAGTCGGATGACGCCCGTCGTCGTCTCCTCTGTCCCCGCCAACACGTCCGCCACTTGCGCCGGGCGCTCGCTGTGGAGGAGCGAGACCAGGTCGCAGCCGTCGTCCATGGTGATCTGCGGCCGCGTGTCGGCGACCGCGTTCAGGTGCGCGTAGTAGGTGTCCCGGTCCTCGCCGCGCCGCGCGAAGGTGGCGATGCCGTATTCAGCCACGAGCGCGGCCGCCACATCGTCCTTGGTCGAGAGCGGGTTGGAGGCTGCCAGTACGACATCCGCACCACCCGCCTTGAGCGTGCGCATCAGGTTGGCCGTCTCGGTCGTGACATGCAGGCAGGCGCCGATGCGCAGGCCTTCGAGCGGGCGGTCGCGCTCAAAGCGTTCGCGGATCAGGCGCAGCACGGGCATCTCGCGCTCCGCCCATTCGATCCGGCGGATCCCTTCCTGGGCAAGGCCCAGATCGGTCACGTCGTGGGCGGGCAGGGCGCTGGTGGTGGTCATCGGGGGTCGGTTTCCTTTCGGTTGAAGAAGCGCCGCAACGGCGCCGTGAGGTCGGGCCAGGGCGAACCGAGGCGGTGGATCAGGCGCTCCTCGAAGCGCGCGTACTCGGCATAGCCCAATCGTCGATAGGCGTTGATGGCCGGTGGATTATCCGAACGCACGTTGAGCACGACCTGGTCCGAGGTCCGCAACAGGTCCGCTGTGACCGCGCCCGTGACGGCCGTGGCGAATCCTCGGCCCCGATGATCCGCGTGGGTCAGCACGTTGCCGACCACGGCGAGCCGCGCGGCGGGACTGACGACGTGGGTCCCGGCGGCGGCCACGAGCTGGCCGTTGACCCGCATCCCGTAGTAGACGCCGTCGGCGATGGCGCTCGATGGCAGCCAGGCGGCGAAGCCCAGCTGGTACAGCCGGTTGAGCTCGCCGATCTCCACCGGAAGCAAGCGCTCGACGGTTGCCGGATACGGCCGAAAGCGGGACCGATCCACCCACATCCGAACCATCTGTGGCCCGGGGTCCACGCGATAGTGGGCCTCCACGGCCGGCAGCACGGCGGAATGGGCGCCGATGTACGCGGCGCGCGGGCGGATGACGTCACGCAGCACGGCAGCGATCCCGTCCTCCTGGCCCATCACGAACAACGGCTGGGGGGTGGGCCCGGTGTACTCCATCCCGATGGCGATGGGCTCGTCCCCGTCGTAGGCGACACCCCATCGCGTCCGTCCGAATTCCCGTGCCTCCAGGTCGCAGATGGCGTACGCGGCGTACAGCCGGTCGCGTTCCAGGAACGCGGCCAGCAGGGCACGGTCTGTCGTCTGGCGTGCGACGGCGTGCGAGCGGCGCCCGATGACGACGCTGGCCATCAGGAAGGCATGCCCGTTGGGATCGGCGCGTCAGTGGCGGCTGCCCATCGACCGAACCCTGGTGCCTCCGCGCGACGGCGATCACGGCGCACCGCGGCAGATGCCAGGCTCTCGCCGAAGGGGGCCCCGAGCACGCCTTCATCGGTGATGATGCCGGTGATCAGCTCGGCGGGGGTCACGTCGAACGACGGGTTGCGCACGTCCGTGTCCGGCGGGGCGATGCGCTGCCCGCGGAAGAGGAGGACCTCCGCGGCGCTGCGCTCCTCGATCGGGATGGACGCGCCGTCCGGCGTCGCCAGGTCGACCGTGCTCAGCGGCGCGGCGATGTAGAACGGGATCCCATGCCGGGCGGCGAGCACGGCCAGCGTGTAGGTCCCGACCTTGTTCGCCGTATCGCCGTTGGCCGCGACCCGGTCCGCCCCGACGATGACCACGTCCACCTCACCCTGGGCCATCAGATGGCCGGCCGCGACATCCGGGATGAGCGTGTGGGGCACACCGGCCTGGGCGAGCTCCCAGGTGGTGAGGCGCGCACCCTCCAGGTAGGGGCGTGTCTCGTCGACCCAGACATGGACCGGCCGCTCGGCGTGGTGGGCGGCCTGCACGACGCCCAGCGCCGTGCCGTACTGGCCGCACGCCAGCGGGCCGGTGTTGCAGTGCGTGAGCAGCCGGAGTGGCCGGACCTCCGGGAAGGCCAGGGCGGCCAGCCCGTAGCCTGCCAGCCGGCCGTGATCCTCCGTGGCCTCGAAGACGATCGCGTCGGCCTCGGCGCGCATCGCGGCGGCGATGGCCAGACCATCGTCGGACAGATCGCCGACCGCCTCGTACGCGGCCATCACCCGGTCCACGGCCCAACGCAGGTTGACGGCCGTCGGCCGAGCGCTGCGCAGTGCATTGGCCGCGCCCCGCAGGGTCGCGCGACGCGCATACGGTCGGGCACTGATCAGCTTGTCGCCGGTGAGGGCGAGGCCGATGGCCGCGACCTGTCCGATGGCCGGTGCGCCCCGGACGATCATCTCGCGAATGGCGTACGACGCCTGCGCCGCGGACTTCGCCTCGTAGTCCTCCAGGGCATCCGGGAGGCGGCGTTGATCCACGATGTACAGGACCCCGCCGTCCTCGCGGAACGGTGTTCGAAAGCCGGTCGGGGCGGCGTTGGCAGGAGCGGTAGCCGACCCAACCCCGGCAACCACGCCGGACCCGGCGCGTCCGTTCAGCGACTCGGGATCCAGGATGGCGCCTGCCGCTTCGGTGGACGCCCGCTGCAGGACCTGGGCCGCCCCGACGACGGTGGCTGCGCCCTGGAAGAGCTCACTGGCGAACTGGCGGAAGAACCGTCGTCGGCCCAGATCGGCCTCGTCGGGCGGGTTGCCGCCACCGGGCGGGCTCGGGGTCTGGGTCGGACTCGGGCTTGCGGCCGGCGCCGCGCCGGGAACGGCGGGCACCGGGGCCTCGGATCGGGGGTCCTGGGAATCGGCCAACGATACGTTCCTTCGAGCGGCCGATCGCTCAGTACTTGATGACGCTGGAGACGCGCCGACCTTCGAGTCGGTCGCGGCCCTTCAGGAAGTCGAGCTCCACGAGGAACGCCAGGCCGACGACCTCACCCTTGAGCCGCTCGACGAGCTCGATCGTGCCCTTGACCGTACCGCCTGTCGCCAGCAGGTCGTCGACGATGAGCACGGTCTGGCCGGGCTGGATCGCATCGCGGTGGATCTCCAGCGTGTTGGAGCCGTACTCCAGGGCGTACTCGACCGTGATCGTCTCCGCCGGAAGCTTGCCCAGCTTGCGGACCGGCACGAGACCGGCGCCCAGCTGGTAGGCCATCGGCGCACTGAAGATGAAGCCACGCGATTCCATCCCGACCACCAGGTCGATCTTCTCGTCGCGATAGGGCTCCAGCATCAGATCGATGGATTCCTTGTAGGCGACCGGATCCTTCAGAAGGGTCGTGATGTCGTAGAAGAGGATTCCCGGCTTGGGGAAGTCGGGGATCTCGCGGATCCGCTCGCGCAGCGCCTCGGCGGACATCGTGTGGGACCTCCATCGGGTCGGGTGGTGGGGTGTCGTGGGCGGGGCGTCGGTGGGCGTCTGGCGTCGTGGAGGGTCGGATGCTCCTGACGCCGGTCCGAAGTCTACCGCAGCCGTCGCTCGGCTCGACCGATCGTCAGGCACCAGAAGCGGGAACCGCGCCGCCGGCCGGGGCGCCGGAATGGGCGGGCTGCAGTCGACCGCTGATCGCGAGGCCCACGATACCGACCACCACCGCGACGGCGAACCCCGCGACCAGTCCGGTGACGGGGAGCCCGTCGGCACGGACGGAGGCGGCGACCAGCGCCCCGGTCACCCCGATTCCGAGGGCCGTTCCCAATGAGTCCGTGAGCGACAGGGCGGACGAGGCCGAACCCTGCTCTCCAGCCGGCGCCTCGTGAAGGACGATGAGCGTGAGTGGCGCGTAGGCGAGGCCCATGCCCAGGCCGGCGATCCCGAACGTCGGAATGGCCAGCCACGGCGAGACCTCGGGCAGCAACACGACCCCGAACAGGGTCAGTCCCACGACGGCGACAAGGAAGCCTGCCCGCACGAACCGCTCCGGCGTGAATCGCTGGGCGAGCCGCGCCTGGACCCACGAGCCTGCGGTCCAGGTCAGGGTCGCGGCGGTCAAGGAGAGGCCCGCCTCCGTCGCGCTCTGGCCGCGCCAGCTGACCAGGGCCAGGGCGACGTACGCATCCACCCCGAAGAACGCGAAGGTGAGGATGCCCCGGGTGAGGATCGCGGCCGGCATGCCGCGGGCGGCCCGCAGGGTTCCGGGCGGGGTAAGGCTGCGCAGGGCCGGCAGCGCGAGGGCGAGACCCAGCGCGACCAGCCCCACAAGCGGCAGGAGCAGGCCACTGGTCAGCCCGGCCAGGAAGAGGCCGGTCCCTGCCGCGACCGCGACGGCCAGCGGAAAGCGGCGACGGAACGAGGCGGCGGCGAGCGCTTCCGCAGCGGCCAGCGTGGTCGGAGCGCCGACGCGGCCGAGCGCCGGGAACGCGATGAGGGCGGCCAGACCGATCAGTGGCAGCAGACCCAGAAAGACCACCCGCCAGTCGAAGGCCTCGCCGATGAACCCGGCCAATGCCGGACCGATGACGCCGGGCAGCACCCAGGCCGTGGAGAGGGTCGCGAACATCTGCGGCCGCAGGCGCGCCGGCAGGCGCCGGCCGATGGCCACGTAGGCGATCGGTGGGATGGCGCCCCCACCAAGACCCTGGATGAAGCGGGCGAAGACCAGCACGGCCATCGATGGCGCGAGTCCGCCGATGACAAGGCCGATCGCGAACACTCCGATGCCGGCCGCGAAGGTCGCGCCGAGGCCCCGCCGATCGATGAGGCCGCCGCTGACCACGATGCCGATGAGCGAGCCGAGCATGAACGCGGTGAACACCCAGCCGTACAGCTCCAGGCCGCCGAGCTCCTCGGCCACGATGGGCATGATCGTGGAGACGGCGAGCGCCTCGAAGGCGACGAGGGTGATGGTCAGGACCAGCCCGACGGTCAGGTTGCGGTACTCGGGAGACCAGAGACCACGGTCGTCGGTCACGAGGCCGCGCCCAGGCGGGCGACGATGGCCTGGGTCAACTGCCAGGCTCGGGCGGGCGTGGAGGGGGGGCGCACCCGGACCTGGTTGGAGGCGAAGGTGACGTCGGATGGCTTCACGCCAGGGAGCCCCCCTTCGCCCAGCAGGCGCATCGCCATCGAGCGCGACATCGTCGCCCCGAAGCGCACGACCAGCCAGCCCTCCTCGCGCGACATGGACGTCACGCCCGCGCCTTCCGCGGCCAGCCGCAGCTCGGCGACCTCGATCAGCCGCAGGACGGCGGCAGGCATGGGTCCGAACCGGTCTGTGACCTCGTGGCGGAAGGCCGCGATGCCGCCGGTGGATCGCGCCTTGGCGAGTCGACGGTAGAGCTCCAGCTTCTGGGCCTCGTCCGGGACGTAGTCGTCGGGGAGGTGCGCGTCCACCGGCAGGTCGATGACCGCCTGCGGGGTCTCGACGACCGGGTCACGGCCCTCGTGCTTCGCCTTCTGCTCCTCCACCGACTCGGCGAGCATCCGCGAGTACAGGTCGAAGCCGACCGCAGCCATGTGTCCTGACTGCTCGCCGCCCAGGATGTTGCCGGCACCCCGGATCTCCAGGTCGGACAGGGCGATCTGGAAGCCCGCTCCAAGCTCTGAGGCGTTGAAGATGGCCTGTAGCCGCTTGCGCGCCTCGTCGCTGAGACGCTCGCGGCGCCGATACAGCAGGTACGCATAGGCCCGCCGGGCCGATCGACCCACCCGCCCGCGGAGTTGGTAGAGCTGCGCGAGGCCAAGCGTGTCCGCACGATCGATGATGATCGTGTTGGCATTCGGGATGTCCAACCCGGATTCGATGATCGTCGTGCAGATCAGCACGTCGGCGGCCCCGTCGGCAAAGGTGATCATCACCTTCTCCAGGGCGCCCTCCGGCATCTGCCCATGTCCCACCACGAAGCGCGCATCGGGCAGCAGGCGGCGCAGTTGCTCGGCCTGTGCCTCGATCGTCTCGACGCGGTTATGGACGTAGAAGACCTGACCGCCGCGGTCCAGTTCGCGCAGGATCGCGTCGCGAACGAGGCCCGCCGACGCCTCCGCCACCCGGGTCTGGATCGGCAGCCGGTCCTCCGGCGGCGTCTCGATGACGCTGAGGTCGCGGATACCGGCCATCGCCAGGTTGAGGGTCCGCGGGATCGGGGTGGCCGACAGGGTCAGCACGTCGACCTCGCGGCGGAGCTGCTTGAGTCGCTCCTTGGCGGCCACGCCGAAGCGCTGTTCCTCGTCGACCACGACCAGGCCCAGGTCCTTGAACCGGATGTCCTTGCTGAGCAATCGGTGGGTGCCGATCACGAGGTCCACCGTGCCGTCCGCGAGGCCAGCGATGGTGGCTGACTGCTCCCTGGCCGAGATGAAGCGCGACAGGATCCGGACCTCCAGCGGGAACGCCGCAAAGCGCTGGCTGAAGGTGGCATGGTGCTGGGCGGCGAGGACCGTGGTCGGGACGAGGACGGCGACCTGCTTGTCGTCCTGGATCGCCTTGAAAGCGGCGCGCAGGGCCACTTCCGTCTTGCCGTAGCCCACGTCGCCGACGACCAGCCGGTCCATGGGCCGCTCCTGCTCCATGTCCGCCTTGACCTCCGCGGCCGCGCGCAGCTGGTCCATCGTCTCCTCGTACGGGAACGAGGCCTCCATCTCTGCCTGCCACGGGGTGTCGTCGGCGAAGGCGTGGCCCTGGGCGTCGGCCCGCGCGGCGTACAGGGCGAGCAGGTCGTCGGCCAGGTCCTGCACGGCCTTGCGCACGCGCTGCTTGGCGCGCAGCCACTCCGTGCCGCCGAGCTTGCTGAGTTGCGGCCGCTCCCCGCCGGCGTAGCGGGTCACCCGGGCGATCTGCTCCACGGGCACGAAGATCCGGTCGCCGCCGGCGAATGACAGCTCCAGGTAGTCCCGCTCGTCGCCGGACCCGCCCCGGCGCAGCATCTGCTCGTAGCGAGCCACGCCGTGATCGATATGGACGACCAGGTCGCCGGGTGTCAGTCGCTCCAGGATGTCGCGTGGCACGACCCGGCGAAGGGCCTTGGGCCGGCGCACCCGGACCGTCCCGAACAGTTCACGATCGGTGACGAAGGTGATCCCGTCCGGGCCCCCGGCAAAGCCGCCGTTGAGGCTGCGGCCGATCAGCGCGATCGCCCCGGGCGGCGGGGCGTCCACGATCGACTCCAGCACCGCGACCGGGACATCCGCTTCTGCGAGCACTTCGGCAAGACGCGGTGCCTGGTCGCTGGCGAGGACGATCCGGGCGCCATCGGCTCGCCAGGCTGCCACGGCGTCGGCGAGCCGCGTGGCCCTACCCAGCGGCAGGACCGGCTCCCGCCAACCGAAGGGATCGCCCGACGTCCTGGCGCCCGCGGCCATGGCCACGTCCGACGGCGGCTCCGACTCCCAGGTCAGCTCCAGGGTCCGCGACGCGACGAGTCGACCCTTCCAATCGCGTGGCGGGAGGTAGGTGCCTGGCCAGTCCCTGGGCAGTTCCCCGGCCGCCACGAGCTCTGCACGCCGTTCATCCGCCTGGCGCCACAGGAACGCGGCGGCCTCGGCGATGTCGCCGGGCTCATCGAGGATGAGGAGCGTTCCCGGCGCGATGTGATCGAGGCCGGTGGCGGGTGCCAGGTGGACCGCCCATACCTCCGCGGCGTCACCGACCGCGACGGCCCGCGAGGCGCCGCTCTCGGCGGTCGTGACCGAGGGTCGCAGCTCATCGTCGCTGGCCCCCTCGAACCGGGCAAGGTCCCCCGCGAGTCGCTCCGGGAGCCGGGCAGCCGCCTTGCCAAGGCGCTCGCGGATCGCGGCCACGCCCGTCGTGGGGAGCAGGAACTCCGACGCGGGGAGGAGGGCGATGCGGTCCACCTTGCCCGTCGTCCGCTGGTCGGTGGGGTCGAACGCCCGCAGCGAGTCGATCTCGTCGCCGAAGAACTCGATCCGGATGGGCAGGTCCAGCGAGGGTGGGAAGACATCCACGATGCCGCCGCGCCGGGCGAACTCGCCCCGGCCGGCGACCTCCATCACCGGGCTGTAGCCAAGATCCAGCAGGTCGCGCAGCAGGGTGTCCTGATGGACCCGAGCGCCGACGCGGAGCTCGCGGGGCCTCGTCGGCAGGTCGTCCGGCGCGATGGTGCGCTGGAGGAGGGCCAGGACACTGGCGACCAACACGCGCACGCGACCACGTCGCCAGGCGGCCAGGGCGGCCACCCGTGCGGCGGTCTCGTCCGCGACCAGTTCGCTCCGCTCGTAGGCCAGGGCGGTGCGCGGTTCCAGCGTCGCCACGGCGGCGGGATCGCCCAGCCAGGCGCCCAGCTCCTCCGCCACCCGATCGCCGATCTCCGCATCCCGGGCGATCCAGACCAGGGGCTCGTCCAGCGCGATGGCGGCCGCGAGAAACGACTTGGCTCCGTGCGGCACGGAGACGAGGCCGGCGTGCCGTCGCAGTCCCGGCCGCTCCACGTCGGCGGGCACGCCCAGGCGCTCCCGAAGACCAGCGAACGTGCCGGTCGCGGCCAGCAGGGGGGGCAGGGCTGACAGGTCGGGCAGGCGATGGCCGGCTCGCGCGCGGCGCTCGGTCGCGCGGGGCGGGCGGGCCGGGCGCCGGGTCGGTGGCCTGGGCGCCGGCCTCGACGCGCGCGCCTCGTCGCCGGCCGCATCGGCGTCGTCGATACGAGCCTCGGCGTCGCGGGCATCCGCCTCGCGGGCGTCGGCGACCTCCGCGTCGACCGCGGCGACGTCGAAATCGATCGCCTCATCGTCGGACTTCGCCGGGTGGCGCAGCGCAAAGTCGGCCGCAACCTGCTCGGCGATCCGCCGATCGCGTCCGCGCCGCCCGCGGATCGGCGACCTCGTCGAACCTGGACCGTCAGGCATCCCCAGCGTCGTCCTTCTTGCCCGGGAGCATGCGACGCCAACCGGTCCTGGTGCGTCGGATGCCCTGGCGATCAGGGGGGCCGTCGACCTCGCCGGGCGCCGCGAGTCGATCCGAATCCGCTGGGCGCAGCGCGAACGTGTTGAATCGATTCGCCGCCTTGCTGGTGCCCTCGCGCGCCCAGGCTTCGACCGCATCCGCGGCGGCGTCGAGCAGCTCGTCGAGCCGCTGGACTTCGTCCGGCGCGAACCTGGAGAGGACATGGTCGCGCGCGTCGCGGACCGGGTCGCCGATCCCGATCCGCAGGCGGCCGAACTTCTCCGTGCCCATCTCGTCGATGATCGAACGGAGGCCGTTGTGACCGCCGTGGCTGCCCGCCTCGCGGAAGCGCAGCTTGCCGAACGGCAGCGCGAAGTCGTCGGCGACCACCAGGATGTCGCCGAGCGGCGCGTGCTCTCGAGCCAGGACCTTCTGGACGGCCTTGCCGGAGTCGTTCATGTACGTGAGCGGCTTGACGAGACTCAGGTCCAGGCCCCGATACCGACCGCCGACGACGTTCGAACTGTCACGCTGGCGACCGCGGCCGTCCCAGCCGGCTCGCTCCGCGAGTCGGTCGACCACCAGCCAGCCCACGTTGTGGCGCGTCCCGGCGTACTGCGAGCCCGGGTTCCCGAGCCCGACGACGATCTTCAACGAACCCTCCGCGGACAACCGAACGGGGCCCGAAATCCCGTCCGGGGCGACGTCGTGGTCGCGGGCGACCGGGGCGGGAGGGCCGACGGAGGATGGTACCCGGCCCGTCGCGGTCGCGCCGGACGCTGCTCAGAACTCGGGGGCGACCGGTTCGGCGGGTGGGAAGAAGCCGGCGTCCAGGAGGTGGCGCTCCCCCAATGGCTCGCTTAGCTGCACGACGACCCGGGTCGGCGGGTTGCTCGGGCAGTTGAACGCGTCGCCCTCCAGGGGTCGCGCGGCGAAGACCACGAGGACCGACTCCTGGCCGTAGGTGATGGAGGGCGCCTGCAGTCGCGCGCCCATCGCTTGGCCGCTCGTGCAGGTCCGCTCCGTGACGAGGGCCGCGAAGGTCGTGGCGGCGGCGTCGGGTGCCGGCGCATCCGGATCGAGCACCCATGTCGCGAGGTTGAGGCCTTCGAGGACGATCTCGGGCCGGCAACCGCCCCAGCCGCCATTCTTCCAGCCGGCCCCTTGGTTCTCCATCGACGCGAACACGAAGTCATTCTCGGCGCCGGCGGGGTCGCGGGCGAGATACTCCGCGACCCGGTCGTCGCGGTTGGCGAGCCAGTACCCGGCTGCGGGCAACATGTCGATGTCGGGGCCGACCTCGGCGATGGCGGCACGCAGCGCGGCCGCCGAAGGATGGTCCTCGAGCTCCGCAGTCGCCGGCTGGTCCAGGAGGCCCGGCAGGAAGCCGGCTGGCCCGCTGCACGAATACCGCGTGTCGCCGAGGTCCGCTTCACCGGGCGGGGCATCGGTCGGCCCGGCAAGCCCGGGCGCCACGGGCGAATTCGTCGACGCGCAGCCAGCCAGGGCGAGAGCCAGAAGCAGCGCGCCGCACAGGTTCCGGATCATCGTCCGGTCAGACGCCGGCGTCCGGCGATCGGTTCCGCCGGGACCTGAGCCGGGCTCGCGGGCCGGCGGTCATGGTCATCACCCGCCAGCGCCAAGCAGACGTCGCTCAAGGGCACGCATCGCGGCCTCCTCGTCGGGCTTCGCGTGATCCCAGCCGCAGACGTGCAGCGCGCCGTGCGTGACCAGCAGCCGCAGTTCGTCGGCAGCGGACCAGCGCACATCCCCCGTCTGACCCCCCCGGCCGGCGGACGCCTGGTCGATGGCTCGCTCGACCGACACGACGATGTCGCCCAGATGCAGCCGCGTGCGGGGCGGCCGTGGCACCTCGGGAGCGCGCGCACCGGCCGCGAACGCCTTCGGCTGGAGAAGCGGGAACGACAACACGTCGGTCGGGCCGTTCTTGCCCATGTGCGCGGCGTTCAGTTCGGCAAGCTCGGCGTCGTCGGACAGGATCAGGCCGATGGAGGCCGGCGACGGTGCGTGCGCAGCGACCAGCGCCGCCGACACCGTGCGAGCCAGCACGGCCTGCGAGATCGGCGCCCGGACGCCATCACGGACCGTGATATCGACCCGCCACGGCCGAAGGTAGATGGCCCGAGTCACGAGGCGGGTGAGCCGCCCGCGTCGTCTCCGCCCGACGACCCCGACGCGCCACCGGACCCCGACGCGCCGGCCGCGGCCCGCCGCGATTCAAGTTCCACGACGGTGTTCTGCGGGTACGCGACGCGGGTGTGGTACATGCCCAGGAGCTGGGCCACGAACGCGGTCCGGATCCGCTCCAGGTCCCGCAGGGTCAGGTCGCATTCATCGAACTGGCCGTCCGCGATCCGCTCATCGATGATCCGCGAGACCATGGCCTTGATGGCCGGCTCATCGCGTCCCGCGAGCGATCGCACGGACGCCTCCACGCCGTCGGCGAGCATGATCAACGCGGCCTCACGGGTCTGCGGCTTGGGGCCGGCATGGCGGAACTTGCGTTCGTCGACCGCGGCTGCGGCCTTGGCCCCCGCCACCGTCCCCACACCGCCATATGGCTCGGCAGCGCGCTCTCTGGCGCGCGCGTAGAAGTAGCTCATGATCGCCGTGCCGTGGTGCTGCGGGATGTAGGCGATGAGCGCCTTGGGCAATCTCGCCTTGTACGCCGTGTCGATGCCGTCGACGACATGCTGCTTGAGGATCCCGGCGCTCACTTCCGGCTCCAGCTGGTCATGGATGTTCTCGCCGCCGGCCTGGTTCTCGATGAACCCGAGCGGATTCGAAAGCTTGCCGACATCGTGGTAGTAGGCCGCCACGCGGGTCACCAACGGGTCGGCTCCGATCGCCTCTGCCGCCCGCTCGGCGAGGTTGCCGACCATCAGCGAGTGGTGGTAGGTACCGGGCGTTTCCACGAGGAGCCGGCGCAGCAGGGGCTGCGACGGATTCGCGAGTTCCAGCAACTGGAACACGGTCAGGATCCCGAACACGGACCCGAGAACGGCGAAGGATCCGACCGCCGCCACCGACGAGCCGGTGGCCGTGGCCAGGGACGCGAACCACAGTTCGAGGACGCCCTGGACATCACGGGCGCCCAGCAGCGAGAAGACCGTGACGACCATGGCATTGACCAGGAAGACGGCGATGGCGGCGTGGACGAAGACCTGCAGTCGGTCGCCGCGGCGGACCGCCACGATGCCGGCAAGGCCCCCCAGGAAGGTGTATGCCGAGAACTCGAGGGACGTGCCGTTGACCGCGCCGCCGACGATGGCCACGACGCCGAGGACCATCATCGCGAGCGACGCGTCGAGCAGGATGGCCAGGAGCATGCCGATGGCCGCCGTGGGCAGGAAGAACTGCAGGATGGATCGGTCGGCGGTGATCTTCAGGGCGACCGTGGCACCGATCAGGACCAGCCCGATCAGGATCAGCACGCTGTCGCGATGCCAGAGCGTCGGCCGGAACCGCCAGATCCAGGCCAGGACCATGCCCACGGCAAGGACGGACAGCAGGAACCAGCCGGCGAAGCTCGCCACATCCGGCGTGTCCTGGCCGATTCCCAGGGCATCGATCGCCTCGATGTCGGCAGCCTCAAGGCGGGCGCCGCCGCGGATGATGACTTGACCCTGGAGTACCTCCACCGTGACGGGTCGAATCGCCGCCGCGGCCGCATTGCGTGCCTGTTCGGTCAGGGTCTCGCTGAACGACGAGTTGGCCACGACGAGCGGACTGATCAGTTCCGCTCCGAGCATCCGCTCCGTCTCGCTCAGGCCGCCGGCCATGCGCCCGGCCAGCCGGGTGCGTTCCTCCGCGACCTGCGTGTCCCGTAGCTCCGGCCCGAGCGTCGCACCCAGGACCTTGCTCGCTTCGGCACGGAGGTCCCGCCATCGAGCGAGGTCGAGGTCGACCAGGGTCGCACGGGAAGCGTCGGTCAGGCCCGGCACGGCCGTCTCCAGGAGCGATCGCCGTTCTTCGGTGGTCAGTTCCGCGGCCAAGGCGGTGTCGATACGGGCCACCCGGGTCGCGAACGCGGCCTGCTGCTCTGTGGCGATGGCGATGGCCTGATCGCTGGTGAAGTCGTACTGGGGGACGACGGCCTCGCGCGCCGCTTCGCGACCCTGGGCGGTCAACACGTCGCTCTCGAAGTCCAGGGCGCGCGGAGCGGCGATGTCCGCGGGCGCCAGATCCCCGGCCTTGAGCCGGAGCGACTCGCGCGGCAACAGATCGCTGCCCAGGATCGCGGTCATGATCAGCACCAGGATGCCGGCGGAGATCCCGAGGCGGGTCGCGTCGCTCCGGGTGAAGCGGGTGAGAGCGGGGGCGCGCTGCGTCAACATGGGATGGGCGCGGGGGTCAGTGGGTTCCGCCGTCGTGGGCCGTGAGGTCGGCCCGCGCGAGCGCCTGCGCGACCGCTGAACTCAACGCCTTGCCGTCGGCGCGGCCGCGCGTCCGGGGTGAGAGCCAGCCCATCACCTTCCCAAGGTCGCGAGCGGATGCAGCGCCGGTGGCCGCGATTGCCTCGCCGATGAGCGCGTCG
>Ga0163144_10009862_pt1 | contig 20431 bp, 21 predicted proteins | sample OliLak19BULKMAT1_FD_123175 | JGI IMG/M metagenome (GOLD analysis project Ga0163144, IMG submission 123175) | Freshwater microbial mat bacterial communities from Lake Vanda, McMurdo Dry Valleys, Antarctica - Oligotrophic Lake LV.19.BULKMAT1 | ecosystem: Environmental > Aquatic > Freshwater >... | reverse complement strand
GCACCAACGAGCCGGTCATCCTGACCTCCTTGCCGCGGGCATCCATGCCCGCCACAAGGAATCATCGTGCCCCCGACCCCGCAGACCCGAATCAACCCCGATCTACCTTGCGTTGGCCCTGCCATGCCCGATGCCCGATGCCTTCGACCGCGTTCTCCCCCTACACTCCCACCCAACGACGACTCCCGGAGCCATCCAGTGCCGTTTACGATCAAGCCGGACGATGCGATCACGATTGATGCCGACACGCCGTCCTACCTCAAGGACCACGTCGATACCGGCGACCGCTGGGTCCTCAACTTCGGCCCCCAGCACCCCGCCACGCACACCACCCTGCGCCTGGTCCTGGAACTGGACGGGGAGCGGATCGCCCGCTGCACGCCGCACATCGGCTACCTGCACAGCGGCTTTGAAAAACTCGGCGAGGCCCTGGACTACAACCAGTACGTGACCATCGTGTCGCGCATGAACTACCTGTCCCCCATCTCCAACGACATCTGCTGGCACCACGCCGTCGAGACGCTCTTCGGGATCGACCTCACGCCCCGCTGCAAGGTGCTGCGGACCATCCTGGCCGAGTGCGGGCGCATCCAGGACCACCTCCTCTGTGTCGGCGCCGCCGGCCTGGACCTCAACGCCTTCACCGGCTTCATCTACGCCTTCAACGTCCGCGAGAAGGTCTACGACATCATGGACTTCATCTCCGGCCAGCGGTACCACCCCGACTGGACCCGCGTGGGCGGGGCGATGCAAGACCTGCCCGATGAGGCGATGTTCAAGACCCTCATCAAGAAACTGATCCGCGAGGAAGTGCCCCAGGCCATCAAGGACCTGGAGAGCCTGCTCAACCGCAACCGCATCTTCATGGACCGCACGCAGAACATCGGCGTGCTCACCAAAGAAGACGCCATCGCGTGGAGCATCAGCGGGCCGATGGCGCGGGCCAGCGGCGTGAAGCGCGACCTGCGCAAGGACGCCCCCTACCTCTGCTACGCCGACAACTGGGACGGCCAGGGGGCCGAGGCGGTCAAGTTCCAGGTCCCGGTGGCCTACGACGGCGACGCCTACACGCGGTACCTCGTGCGCGTCGAAGAGATCAAGCAGAGCTGCAAGATCATCGAGCAGCTCATCGACACCATCCCCCAGGGGCCGCTGGACTCCTTCGCCGACAGCAAGATGGTCAAGCCCAGCAAGAAGGACGTCTACGGCTCGATCGAGGGGCTGATCCAGCACTTTGAACTCATCATGACCAACCGCGGCTGGACCCCCCCCATCGCCGAGGCCTACGGAGCCAACGAGACCAGCAACGGCGAACTGGGGTACTTCGTGGTGAGCGACGGGGGGCCGCGCCCGTGGCGCGTCAAGACGCGCCCGCCCTCGTTCATCAACTACCAGGTCATGGCGAAACTGACAGAGGGTCACCTCCTGAGCGACGTGGTGGCCGTCATCGGCAGCATCAACGTGGTCGCGGCGGAGTTGGATCGGTAGAGCCCGACGACAATCCACCGGCGTAGATGCTACGATTCCGCGAGGAATCAACCGTGGAAACCGACCCCAAGCCACGCCCAAACCACGCCCGGTATATCCGGACGCTGCGGCAAATGACCCCAGCGCAACGCCTCGCGAAGGCCATCGAGCTGACGGAGATGAGCCGGGCGCTGTTCAAGAGCGGCCTGCGGGAGCGATTCCCCGAACTTTCCGAAGCGCAACTGCACACCCTGTACATCAAACGTCTCAAGTTATGTCACAACTCGACCTGCTGAAACGAGTCGTGAACGCCCTGGTTGAAGAGGGCGTCGGGTACATGGTGACCGGGTCGCTGGTCTCGTCCATCCAGGGAGAGCCGCGTTCAACACACGACATTGACATCGTTGTGGCCATCAGTCCGCAGCAGGCCGTCAGGCTCCCCGCGCGCTTCCCTGAACCGGACTACTTCCTGGACGCGTACTCGGTGGAGGTGCGCGTGCGGTCGGGCTCGATGTTCAATCTTCACGACAACCGCACCGGCGACAAGGTGGACTTCTGGCCACTGGCGCCCGACCCGTTCTATCTCAATCAGTTTCATCGGCGGGTCAAGCACGACTTCGACGGGTTCGGGGTGTTCGTATCGCGCCCGGAGGACACGATCGTCTCCAAGTTGAAGTGGTGCAAACTGGGTGGGAGGAGCGGCAGGCAGTTCCGGGATGCCCTACGTGTCTTTGAGGTCCAGCACGCCACGCTGGACCTTGGCTACATCGAGCACTGGACCAGTGAACTGAATGTTCACGACCTCTGGCTTCGTATCAAGCAGGAGGCGACACCCGAATGAATCGTCTTTCGCCGCAACAACTCGCTCGCCTCAGAACCCCAGCTTCTTGAACGTGCTGTTCATCCGCTGCGCATTGACGGCCTGGGGGGCCTTGGTGGGCTGCTGCATGCGCTGGGCACCCATCACCGGCGCGCCGGGCTTGAGGGCTGTGGACTTGCTTGGGATTGCACCCGGTGTGAACGTCTTGCCCAGCACTTTGGTGGCCTTGGCGCCGCCCGTGGAGCCCGAGGGCTTGGGGGGTGTGGGCTTGCCGAGAACCTTGTTCGCCTGAGCGCCGCCTGAGTTTCCGGATGGAGCCTTGGACATCGCGGTTTCTCCATGAGGTGCGGTTCACACACCGTTCTGCACGAAGAATACCGACCAGTTCACGCGTGCACAACCCGGACTGGCCAACCCGGCGATGTGCCCCGAGCGTCTATACTGCCGCCCCATGGCATGGATCACCAAAAACTCCGCGGCGATGAAGGTTGAACGGCGGGCCGAGCCCTACCTGACGGCCGCCCTCAAGACCCGGCTGTCCAAGGACGTGCTGCCGCGCTACGAGACCAAACTCGCGGCACTCCTGCCGTGCCTGCACGCCGTTCAGCACGAGCACGGGTGGATCCCGCCCCAGGCCATGCTGGAGATCGCCGAGTTCCTGTCGATCAAGCCCGCCGAGGTCATCGACACCGCGAGCTTCTACGAAGAGTACTGGCTAAAGCCCAAGGGCAAGCACCTGATCCAGATCTGCCGCTCCATCGCGTGCGAGTTCTGCGACCACCAGGCGATCACCGACGCCGTCCGCGAGAAACTTGGGATCGAAGTCGGCGAGACCACCGACGACGGGATGTTCACGCTCATAGAACTGGAGTGCCTGGGGTCGTGCGACACCGCCCCGGTCGCGCTGATGGATGAAACACTGCTGGAGCGGTTGACACCGCAGACGGTGGTGCGGGCGATCGAAGAAGTCGCGGCGGGCAGGGCGAAGCACTGACCGGCGACCCGTCGCCCCCTCCGTTGTCCGAATCCGTCTGTCCCGAGCCACGCCCGCGAACACCATCGTTCAGCAGGCCGCGCCGCCCAAGGCCGCAAAGAACGCCTCGATGTCCAGGTCGGTCCCCGAATCGCCATCACCGTCAAAGTCCTGCGTGCCACACTCCCCGCAGCAGTTGCCGCCGAGGCACGCAAAGAACGCAACGATGTCCGTGTCGTTGCCCACATCACCGTCGTTGTCAAAGTCGGCGGTGGCGCACGCCCGGACCCGGACGCCGCCTTGGTGGTACTGAACCTCGAGTTCCACGCCGCCGGGAAGGTCGGGGTAGACGACGCTTGCGAATGTCCCGGTGACCGAGGACGCCAGGATGATGTCAAAGATGCTCCCGGGAACCGGCCGCAGGCCGGGGGCGGTCATGATGTTGAGCATCCCACCCAGGGAAGCGGCGCCAGTGACGGCGACCGAGCCGCAAGCACCATCGTTGCCGCCCAGGACTTCAATAGACAGCACCCCGGTGCTCGACTGCGCAAACGTCCCGCTGATCGAGAACCGGCCCGCAGAGGTCCCCGTGCTCAACAGCCCCGCGTTGGAAACGTCGCCGATCACATGGCCCGAGCCGGAGACACGCCCTTGTGCAAAGACCTGGAACTGGTCGGTGACCATCACCGAGCCATGGACGATCACGTGGGAACGGATGGAAGGGCCGCTGCCGAAACTGCCGACCTCAACCCGGGCCGCGGCAACCTCGGCACCCACCCCCACCGTCATTACGCCAAGCCCGCCGGGCTCGGCCGCGAGCGTGAGGAGATCGGCGGTCACAAACGATCCGTCGTCGAGCACATCAAGCTCCGCGCCCGCGCCGACGATGACGGTACCCGTGCTCTGCAACGAGGCCTGTTCCTGAATCGAGACCGGCGTGTGAGCACCCCCAAGGCCTATCCCCAGCGTGGAACCCGTGAGCACGGAGCCCAGACCAGTCACGATGACCTCGCAACCCGCAAGGTCGCTGCTGGCCGCTGACGCCTCCCCGGAAACAATCGCGGACCCGTTCAGACTGGTCAGGTTCACCCTTGTTCCGGGCCCAACCGCGGTGACGGTCCCGGTGAACTTCGCCGAGGCGATCGCCCCGCCGGAGACCGCGGCCACCCCGTTCATCAACTGATTGGTGTGTCCAAACGTCGAACCAACGCCGAAGACCGCGAGCTCAGGCGTGTTGATGCTCCCGGGCCCGATGGAATAGAGCGTCGCCCCGTCACTGACGTTGATCGGGCCATTGGTCGAGAGCCCATTCTCACACGTCAGCCGCGACCCGGCGCCGGTCACACTGATCTGCGTGTTGCCGGACATGACCCAGCTCTCTCCGTTGGCACGCCCCCCGGAGGACACGGTGACCTGACCCCCGGAACTGCTGATCGTCCGCATGTTGAGCCGGCTATTGGCCCCGGTGATGAGGATGGAAGATCCGGGCCACATTCCGAGCGAACCAGCAAAGCCGGCGCCCGGGAGCGTGTCGCTCATGGTCGCGCCATCCGAAACCACCAGGGCGCCAACCCCGCCAGCCCCGCCAACCCTCGTAACCCCGCCCATGGGAAAAGTCGTTGACGATCCCGTGAGTTCCAACCGGCCCTCGCTCCCAGCCTCATTCCCTATAAGTACTTGCGATAGGAACGGGTGCATGTGGACCGAGCCGCCCTGAACCGTCAGAGTGGCGAGTTCGCCTGCGCTTTCCCCGACCCTGATCACCCGGGCCGCCGAAGGTGTGCCCACGTCAAGCAACGAGCCCATCAGGTTCAGTGTGGTGCTCCCGCGCCGTGCTGTCAATCCATCAATCTGGGTGTTGTTGCCGAAGAGAACCGTGAGTGAGGCCGGGAGGTCAAACAGGGCGGTCTGCATCGAGTTTGGAGGCGCGTTGCCCATCCAGTTTGCCCCTTCACCAAAGAGCCCCCCCGATGGATTGCTCCAAGCAACTTCGTCCGCCGCGCCGAAGCCAGGAAAGGCCACGCACCCGGCGATGGCCAGGGCGAAGGGCGGGGTGCGGTGGCGGAGCGTCGAAGTCATAGGCGAGTGCCTGTTGTTGGCGTGCGGCGGCCCGGCGTTAACCTGGGAGTTCTGCGAACAGCTGCGCACGGCGTTGTCTACCTGCAACTGTGCAGCTTGATCGCCACTCTGCCACAGAAGTCTATTGAATTTAACAAGGTTTTCGGGCCCGGCCCGATCCCGCACGTCGCGCGGCGAGACGAACCCTGCGGCGCCACCCGGCCGTGACACCCAGAATCGCGATCAGTACCGCTTCACACACAGCGTGTTGTTCTGCCCGCCAAAGCCGAAACTGTTGGAAAGACAGACGTTGACGCCTCCCAGCGGTCGCATGTCCCGCGCCTTGTTGGGCACGTAATCAAGGTCGCACTCCGGGTCAGGGCTGGAGAGGTTCATCGTCGGCGGAACGAAGCCGGTCCTGATGGCCTGGAGGCAGGTAATCAACTCCACCGCCCCCGCGGCCTGGATGAGGTGGCCCAGCATGCTCTTCACGCTGCTGAAGGGCACTTTGGGCGCGAGCGAGCCAAAGAGGCCCTTGACCGCGATGGTCTCGATGCGGTCGTTCTCCTGCGTGCCCGTGCCGTGGGCTGAAATGTACTGAACCTGGGGGCGGCCGTCCTCGCCAGCCTCACGGGGGTTGATCCCGGCCTGACGGCAGGCCTGCATCATCGCCATCTGAGCGCCCTTGCCCTCGGACTGAATGTCGGTAATGCGAAAGGCGTCGGCCGACGAACCAAACCCGGCAATCTCGGCGATGGGTGTGGCCCCGCGCCGCTTGGCGTGCTCCAGTTCCTCAAGCACCACGACGCCCGCCCCCTCACCCATCACAAACCCCTCGCGCGTGGAATCAAACGGGCGGGAGGCACTCCGGGGTGTATCCCGCCGCGTCGACATCGCCGTCAGCCGGATGAACCCCGTCATCCCCAGCGGGTGGATCATGCTGTGCGAGCCCCCGCCGAACATCAGGTCGGCGTCGCCCCGGCGGATGATCTCAAAGGCCTCCCCCACCGCCTGCGTGCTGGCGGCACAGGCCGTCATGCAGTTGAACGCCGGCCCGCGGCAGCCAAACTCCTGTGCAAAGTGCGAAAGAACGATGTTGGGCTCCTGCTCGATCTCCTTATGCACGTCAAGCCTCGCGTGCGCGGCCCGGGCCCACGCCAGATCATCCACGGCGCGACGGGCCGCATCCCACCCCCCGATGTTCGCGTACGCAAACCCCTCAAAGTCCGGCGGCCCCTCGCCCGCGCCCATGTACATTCCCATGCGCCGCCCGTCAAAGGCGCTGAAGCGATCAAGCCCGGCCCGCTTCCAGGCAATGCCCGCGGCGGCCAGCGCAAACTTGGAACTGATCGCCGCGTGCGCATGGCGCTCGGACTGCTCCATGTAGTCGGCCAGGTCAAAGCCCGAGACCTCCGAAGCAAAGTTGGTTGCGAGGGTCGTCGCGTCAAAGCGGGTCACAGGTCCGATAACCGTCTCACCGGCAAGCAGGCGCGCCCACACCGCGTCCACATCGCACCCCAGCGGTGTGATCCAGCCCATCCCGGTTATGACAACTCGTCGATTCATGGGGAAAGTCAGGAGGAAAGTCACGGAGTCAGAAAGTCACGAAGTCAGGAGGAAAGTCACGAAGTCAGGAGGAAAGTCACGAAGTCAGGAGGAAAGTCACGAAGTCCAAAAGTCAGGGGAAGATCCATTCCGACTTCGTGACTTCGTGACTCTCCTGACTCCGTGACTTCGTGACTCTCCTGACTCCGTGACTTCCCATCCTCACCTCTGCTCAAAGTCATGAAAGTTCCCCGGGGCGCCGCCCGCGCCCTCTTCTTCGTGCTCTTCGTGGCTCATGCCGCGGTCGTGGTTGAACTTGTCCACGTTCACCACCCGCACCAGGCCGTCCTTCAATCGCCGCTCGGCGAAGTTGATGATGAGCCCAAGCTCCAGGTCCGCCGCCTTGAGCTGCGCCCGCAGCGCCAGCCGCTCGAAGGTGCCCACCGCGCCGGGACGGGCCATGACCTCAACGATGAACCGCTCCTCCACGAACAGGTCCGCGCGCACCTCCCCGATCGCCCTCTCCTTATATCGCACCGCGATGGTGTGGCCGGGCTTGAACTTCACGCCCTGGGCCTCCAACTCCATGCCCAGCGCCGCGGCGTAGACCGCATCCTCGTACCCCGGCCCCAGCACTTTGTGCACATCGATGGCGCACCCGATCACCTTGCGCGAAGCCTCGGTGGTCGTCGGATCAAGGTCCGCCAGCGGAATCCCGCGCCGCTCACCCCCACCACCCCCGCCCCCACCCTCACGCCCGCCCTGCGATCCATAGCCGCGCCCACCCCGACCGCCCTGGCCGCCTCCTCTGTAGGGCTCCCTGGAGTCGTCACGCGGGTATTCGCTTGCCATGGTGTAGCCTCCTGGTGAGGGATCCAATCCGGAGAATCCAGAGCGCATCGACATGGTTCAGCGAGCACCATGCCCGGCCGCGCACTAAACGGCGGCTTTCAAGAGTAGGGCAGCGTTCTGCCCCCCCAGTGAACTCGAGCAGACCAGAATCGTGTCCAACCGACAAGCCCCGGATGGACTCGCCCCCCCCCGCAGGTCGCCTGGGCACCGCCCCGCGTGCAGCCGAGCCGGGAGACGTTGCTCCTTGAGGCACTGAGCCGCAAGCGCCGCCATGATCCCGCCGTTCCCCGCCGCGCAGTCGCCCAGGAGCGGCGTCACCGTCACCAGCGGGATCGCCGACAGCCGAGCGCCGAAAACCGCCCGCAGGGCCCCGGCCTCCAGCGCGTCGAGCGCGGCAATGCCGGCGGCTTGTGGAACAACCGCGTCCACGCCATCGGGCCCGATGCCCGCATCCGCCAGTGCCGCGCGGATCGCCAGTTCCAGCCCGTCGTTCACCGTGGCCACCGCGCTATCCACCGGGGGGATCAGGGGCAACCCGCTGTGGGCCGCGCCAAAGCCCGCAACCTCCGCATAGACCCTGGCCCCGCGCTTGAGAGCGCCCTCGCGCTCCTCCAGGATCAGCAGCCCCCCCGCTTCACCCAAGACGTTCCCGCCCGCGGCAGGGTCGTATGGGCGAACGACTGTTGGTCCGTCGAACCCCTCCGTCGCGCCGACGCGCCCGGCGAGCGTGGCCCGCATCAACCCCATGAGGTTGACCTTGGACTCAGCGCCGCCCGAGAAACAGACATCGGCCGCACCCCGTTCGATCACCCGTGCCGACTCTCCCAGCGACAACAGCCCGCTGGCCTCAGCACACGTGATGGTGTTGCTCGGGCCCTCCGCGCCGTGGATGATCGTGACGTGACACGCCAGCATGTTGGGCAGGTACTTGAGCATCCACAGCGGCTGAAGGTTGTTCATCCCACCGAGCGCGCCGCTCTCTCCACCCACTCCAATCGTCCCCCAGGCGCGCAGCGTGAGCCCGTTGGTGCTCGCGAGCAGTTCCGGCGATGGGTTGGGCTCGCGCGCCGTCACCATCGCGCTGGCCATTTCGCTGGCCTCGGCGGGCATCAGCCCCGCCCCGATGTGGCAGCCCAAGCGCTCGGCTGGATACGTCGTTGGCGCAACTTCACCCTCGCCGCTCTGAGCCCGCGTGACCAAACCCGCATCTTCCGCGGCCAGTTTGGCCGCCCCCACCGCCAACTCGGTATCCCGGGCCATTACCTTCACGGCCTTCCGATAGCCCTTGGGAACAAAGTCCTTGGCGGAATAGTCCTTCACCTCCCCAGCCAGGCGACACGCAAACCCGGAAGCGTCGAACCGCGCAATGGGTGCTATTCCGCACCGCCCGGCGACCATCGCTTCCCACAACGGGGAGAACCCAATGCCAAGGCTGGAAACGGCCCCAAGACCGGTGATGACAATGCGGCGTGCCACGGTACCGGAGTCTAACCGCGCAGACTCGGCGATTTTCCACCCCCCGCGACAATCTGGGACCTCCTTGACAGGGGGGGGGGTAACATTAGGATGTGCAAATGTCTCGCAACAATCGAGTCGCCGCGCTGGGGTTGCTCGCCGTACTGCTCTGGGGCGCACCTTCCGCTGTTGGGCAGACCGCCGCGGAAGTCGAGCGATGGTTCCGCCAGGAGTTGGCCCGAGCGGCAACCCCACTCGCAGGTCTCAAGAACATTCAACTGACCTACCGGGTTGAAAAGCCTTCGGAACTGACGGCTGCGGAACTCGCTGAAGTCCAGCGCGAGATCGCGGGAAAGCCCGACCACCCCAAGCGAATGATCGCGGAACGGAGCGAGCGACGGCTCCGCGATGGTGATGAAACTGAACGCTATACGCTGTACCTCCGGTCTCCCGACGAGTGGCGGGTCGGGCACGACTATCTCGGCACAAAGTACTTTGACTGTGCCGCGGTGCCCGGGCTGGTCTGGGGCTTCTCGAATGGTCAACTGACATTGTTAGATCCAGCGGGCGGCTTCCCGCCGGCGCGCGACTACCGGGAGTTGGGCATTACCCCGAAGAATGACGTTGCGAGGCTGCGCTTCGGTGGCCTGGATTTGGCCCATCGGTGGGGTTTGCAGATCACATCCGCCAGCCCCCAAGACGGCCGCTGGCGACTCCTTGCATCCAACGATGTTGGCGTTGAGTTAGAGTTCATCGTGGAATGGCCTGCCGAAGTGGGACGTGGGTTTGTACGGTCGGTTCGACCCATCAAGCTTTCGCCGAACAACGGAGCAGTATCCAATTCAGAGTTTGATGGTTGGACGTTTAGACGTGAACTGGGGGATTGGACCGCCGAAAAGGAACATCGAACATTGAATGGGCGGCGCCTGAGTGCCACGGTCTTGGAAAGCGTGCATGTGATTACCGATGCACAGGTGACCGAGTTGCTGGCACCTCCAGCGATCAATGGGACTGACCCAGTGCGCGGCCCCGTTACGGTTTCCTCGGTGTTCGATTATCGCCCGGCCGAACAGAAGATGACTGTGATCCGCGACGGCAGCACGTTGGTCGAACCTCTCCGGGCTCAGGGGCCCGGCGGGCCTGACTCGAGGTACGTTTCGTGGCTGGGCTGGGGAGTTCTCGCGGTGCTTGTTGCACTGTTCTTGTTTGTGCGGCTGCGCGGGCGGACCATTGGGTAAGGCCGGTTTCTTCAAGGAGTAGACGCATGTGGGCTTGGAAGCGACTCATCGTGGCAGTACCGTGCCTAATCCTCCTCGCATCATCAGTGGCACAGACTACTCCGGCAGTGGTCTGCTACAGCTTCCTCCAGGGAGGCGACTGCATCGACCCATTCGCGTTTACGAGTTGCCCCTCCATTCCCATTTATGAAGGCGTCTGCAACTTTGCGATCGTCGATACGGCCGGAGATTCCACGAGGACCCCGTACAATACGTATTGCGAGTGGCAGACTCGTAAGATGATGAACGGGGTCTGCGTGAATGCTGATATATTCACCTATTGGCGCGAGTGCCAAGTCTTGAGCGGTGGGCCGTGCGAGATTCCGTGAAAGTCGCCCCGAGGTTCATCGCCGCGACGCTCCCGCATATCGCAATGGCGGTCTTGCTGCTAGCCGCCGTTGCGAAGTTCGTTGACTTGTCCGCATTCCGGGATGACCTGCGGTCTTGGCAGTTGCTGCCACAGTCGCTCCAGACCGCAGCTACATTCCTGGTCCCGCTGTCGGAGGCTCTCATCGCAGGGCGATGGTACCTACGCCGCTCGCGGCCTTTGACCGTCATGGCCGGCATCGTGCTCCTCGTCGTCGTAACCGGGACCTATGCAGCGCACGTGGCACTTGTCGGCCCCCCCGCCTGCGGCTGCTTCGGAATGACGCAGGAGTTCTTGCAGGCAAAGTCGCAGTGGCAGTGGGTGATTGCAAGGAACCTCATCCTGATTGGGTGTCTGTCGGCCTACTGGGCCGCGCGTGCCTCCGGCGGCGCACGTGGTTTGCCCCGATCGGATGCCTCCGGCGGTGGGCCAGCGATCGCACGCCGGCAGGGCCCGGGCTTTACCCTGGTAGAGTTGCTCATTTCCATTGCAATCGTGGGCGTCCTGATTGCAATGCTCTTGCCGCACCTGGGCGGCTTCAAGGCTCAGGTCCACGCAACGGGGTCACTGGCGAACCTGCGGACCCACGGGGCTGTCACTCAAACCTATACGGGCGATTACCAGGACGTGTTCTTCCATACAGACCCGACCGCCACGTACACCGTCCTGCGGTGCGGTGATATCGTTCAGACGGCCTTGTACTTCGAGGCGTTCAATAAGTGGAATATCGCACTGGCCCCGGGGTACTACAACGGAGACAGCGGCTCGCGTGTGTTCGCCCGCCCGGACCAGAGGCACCGCGTATTGGTAAGCGAGTACTGGTACTCTTCGAGCCTGCTCGCTTCCGCTCCGTTCTGGAACCCGCTCACGCGGACGGGGCCGGACCAGTGGCAGGGCACGCGCCTCACCGACGTGGCGTTTCCATCGAAGAAGTCCGTCCACTTCGCGGTCAAGACGCTCTCGGGCCCCGTTGAAACTGGTTTCGCGGACGGGAGCGCCTCATTGGTCCGTCCCATTGACCTGATGGGCTACTACTTCAAGGGAGAGGGTGATTGGCCGGGGACCTACTTCGGCAGCGGCCTCCCTTTCCTGCACACGATAGATGGGGTTCGTGGCAGGGATATCCGCTAGCGCGGCGGATCGTCCGCACTTGCCGGGTGGTACATAATCACCGCATGACCACACTGCGCGTCTTGCGGCCGCTCATCCTCGCCCTGCTGCTCCTCCTGGGCGTTCCCATCTCCCCCGCCTTGGCCCAACCCGACGATGAACCGCCTATCGAGGTTGACGCCCCCGACAGCCGCGCCGGGCGCGAACTGGTCTGGGTGCTCAAGGTCCTCAACGGCGCACCCATCGGCGACCCGACGGAAAAGTTCACACCCCGCTTCCTCGAGCAGGTCCCCCCCGCCGAGTTGACCAAGGCCCTCACGAACATCCGTAAAGAGGCCTTTGACGGCGGCCGAGTCATGCTGGTCCAGGTGGAAGACGCCCTCCGCGATGATTCCCTCTCGGGCGTGATCACGGGTGAAGGCTCGGAGCGCTACCTCAGCGTCTTCATTGCCCTGGACGACAAGACCTGGAAGATCGCCGGCCTGCGCTTCGCCCCCACGTTCGGCGGCCAGGCAAGCCCGGCCGACTGGAACGCCTTCGGCGGCGAGGCTGGCAAGCTCAAGGGCGGGGTCTCCTTCGGCGCCTACGAACTGGTGCCGCGCGATATGGCCAAGCCCAAGGGGGCGCTGCGGCTCCTGCCCATCTACGAGTTCGGGGAAGGCAAGCGCCTGGCCATCGGCTCCACCTTCAAGTTGTACGTGCTGGGCGCCCTCGCCGAGGAAGCCGCGGCAGGCCAGTTGTCGTGGGATGCGCCCCTCGCCATTCAGGATGTCTACAAGAGCCTCCCCAGCGGAAAGATGCAGGACATCGCGCCGGGAACCGAGTTTTCCACCTCGCACTTTGCCACGCAGATGATCTCGATCAGCGACAACACCGCGACCGACCACCTCCTGCACCGGGTAGGCCGCGACAAGGTCGAAGCGTACATGTCCCGCCTGAACGGCGATCCCCAGCGGAGTTTCCCGTTCCTGACGACCTTCGAGATGTTCACGATCAAACTGAGCGACGACCGCACGCTGGCCGCCCGCTACGGAGAGGCTGATGAAGCAACCCGTCGCGACATGCTGAGGCCCGAGGGAGAGGTTGGGAAGGCCAGGCCCAACATCCTGCTGGCCCAGGCTTGGAACACGCCGACGGAAATCGAGCGGGTTGAGTGGTTCGCCACCGCGCCGGAGTGCTGCCAGGCCATGGCGGACCTGCGCCGCCTCGAGCAACTCCCGGGGATGGAGCCCTTGGGGAAGGCCCTCCGCACCAACCCGGGCATGCCCTTTGACGAGAACACGTGGACCAGCGTCGCGTTCAAGGGGGGCTCCGAACCCGGTGTGCTCAACACCACCTGGCTCCTGGAACGCGACGATGGCCGCTGGTTCGCGCTCTCCGTTGGTTGGAACGACCCGAAAAGCACGTTGGACCAGGATCGCCTCCTCCAACTCGCCGCCTCGGGCGTGAAACTCCTGGAGCAAGAAGGCCGGGCCAACGCCGCCCCACCACCACCGGCCCCGCCCGGCGACGACGGAACCTGACCTGATCGCCGGGCCTGCGTACCGGTCGTTGGCCCCGATGTACCAGGCTGCTACTCCCCCGCCAGGAAGTGCGGAACGAACGTGGCCACGTCAAGGTCGTCAATCACGCCATCCGCGTTGTAGTCCGCGCTGGGGTGTCTCGCCACCCAGTTCTCAAGGAACAGGTCGGCGTCGTTCTGGTCGCTCACGCCGTTAAAGTTGAAGTCGCTGGACACCCCGGCGGCGAGCCCGTCCGGCAGCGTTCGTCATCGACGTCGGCGACTTATCCGCACGCCATACCCAAGAACGACCACAAGCGGGCAAGGAGCCGGAATCGTCGCGACAAATCCCTGCGCCCCGCTTGGGCCCCTCGCAGTTCCACCAAACGTCAGGCCGTCGCTTGACATGGCCACGCATCGGTCAAGCCGCCACCCCGTAGGAACATCGACGCCGTTGCGGATGAGATACTCAGCCAGTGGCTCCATCCCCGCAGCCTCGGTCCACGCAAACGCGATCCCCGGCTGCAGGGACTGGCTATTGCCAAGCGTGCCGGCAACGACCATCCCATTGTCGCTGACCGCGTACGCCTGCGAACCTGCGTAATCAGACCATGTTCCCAGGCTTCTGACCGACTCATCACTTGACCAGCGCGCCGCGAACGTCCTGCCCGCGGCAGTTCTCGCCTCGCCAACAATGAACTCGCCACTTGACGAAATTCCGCTGGCGATCGTCCAAACATTTGCGGCGCCCGGCAGTTGAGGCAACGCCCGCATGCCCGTCTGAGCGGTCCAGGCGTATGCCTCCACCGGACCCCCGGGGCCGAACTGATGGCTGCTCCCCACGATCGTGCTGCCATCGCCGCTGATGGCTTGGGCTTCGCTGTAGAAACTGCTTGGCCGCAGGTACCCGAGGCCGACGGTCCCGGTCTGCGATGTCCACCGGAAGGCCTGGCCGTCTGTAAGGCTGTTCGGGCCACGCTGGCTCGTTCCCACAACGACAGTGCCATCACCGCTGATTCCGTTGGCATGGCCTCTCGTGTAACCTGATGCGTTGTTGAGCAACTCCAGCAGGCCGACTCCCTGGCGACGGTAAGGCCGGACTGGTTCGCCGAATACCGCTGCCGCCCCGCCCGCGGCGACCGAGCCATCGGCGGATAATGCAAAGGCTGGGCTTAATCCCGGCTCGTTGAAGTCCACCCTGCCCGCACCCACCGTCCAGGTAAAACCCGGAGGGCCGGTATACGGGAATGTGCCGTCGGATGATTGGCCGGAGGCCGTTGTTCCATCCCCGGAAATCGCAAAGACGTTGCTCCCCTGCGTTTCCGGCGCAAAGCCAACCAACCAGAACCCCGGCGTCTGCGCGAACGCAACGACCGGTAACGCGATCGTCGAGAAGAGAAGGGCCAAGAGCGGGAGAACGCTTCCTCTCATGACCAGAGACTACAACATGGGCGGGGAAAGACCAGTGAAGTGCGAGCGCCGGACGCCCACCTCGCCTCCATGCCGATTGGGCACCCCCCCTTTTCCCGTCCCCGGCCCCGCCGTGCCGATACTCCCCGCCGTGAACCGCGCCACCCGATCACCCGCCCTCATCGACCCCGGCTGGCTCTTCTTGCTGTCGGGCCTGGCCTTGCTGGGAGCAACGGTGTTGATCCCCGCGGCCGAAGACCTCGACAAGGCCCGCTGGCAGCGCGACCGCGCCCTGCTGGTCGAGGCCCACCGCCTCGAACGGCTCACGCGCTACGACGAGTACCTCGCCGCGCTCGACACCCGCGAGCCAGCGCTGGTCCTGTCGCTGGCCGCCAGCCAACTCAACCAGATCCCCGCCGATCGAGCCCCCATCCCCGGGCGCGCCCTCAGCGCCGGCTCCAGCGCCTCGGTCTTCCCGGGCCTGGAACCAGCCCCGCTCAAGCTCCCACAGCGCTTGCGAATGGGCTCGCTCCTGGAGCGCTGGACAACCGACAACCGCACCCGCCTGTGGCTGATCGCGGGTGGGGCCGCCTGCGTCCTCATTGGGCTCCTGCCGCAAAGCCGCGGCTGGGCCCACGCCCACCCCAGCCAGAGCCCCTACGGGTGAGCCACTCTTGACGGTGGGTCGGTTCTCCGAACCGACCGCGGGGCACTCGACTCCATGTACGTCGCTGCGGGACGGTTGCTGTATAGCGCCAATGATCAAGGCCGTCACTACTGAAAGTGCGCCCGGCGCAGACTTCACCTGCACAACCCTCGGCACGGAGTGCCGACCCACCCAACACTCGGTTCGGTGAACCCAGCTCCCCATGACCCGCCTGACGTTCCCAGCCAGCCGCCGCCTCACGCACGACCTGCAATATCAGGCGGTGTATGGCGCGCGTATGAAAAAGGTGCGCGGCCCCCTGATCGTGTTTGCACTCCGCAACGAACTCCCCCACCACCGCCTGGGGCTGGCCGTCGGGAAACGCGTCGGAAACGCGCCCGCGCGCAACCGCGTCAAGCGCCTCCTCCGCGAGTCCTTCCGTCAGTTGCAGCACAACCTCCCCCGAGCCGCCGAGGGCGCCTACGACCTGGTGGTCAGTGCCCGCGCGCACCAGCCGCTTCCCCAGAGCGAGTACCAGCGGCTGCTCGCCGAACTGGTCCAGGCTCTGCACACCGAATGGGGCCGGCGCGACCGCCGGCGAGTTGGCCAGAGTGACCCCTCCGATCAGGAACGTTGAAGTGGCAACCTCTCCGCAGGCCCCAACTTCCCGCCTACCCGCCTCAGCCCCGCCCGACCCGACGCACGGCAACGCTCGATGGGACCGGGGATCACTGATCAAGAAGTTGAGCACATGGCCCTTCTTGTTCGTCATTAAGGTGTATCAGATTACATTATCCCCCTTTTTGGGTGGTCATTGCCGGTTCTTTCCAACCTGTTCCGCCTACGCTCTGGTGGCCTACCGCACGCACGGACCGGTGCGGGGTACGTGGCTCACCATCCGGCGTTTGGGTCGGTGTCACCCCCTTGGTGGGGGAGGGTTCGATCCGGTCCCAGACCCGCGATTCCCCGGACTTCCCGTGCTGAGCGACACCAGCGATGATAAAGTTGGCCATTGCTAACTCGTTTGGGGCGTTCTTGGACTGTGTTCCAACAACCCGACTCGAGACGGGTTCAGTGAGGCCAAGCAGGAAACCATGAGCCGTCTCCCCGCAGAAAAACGCCGCGAGCAACTCCTCGACTGTGCGGCGGAACTCTTCGCCAACAGCGGGTATGCGCGGGCCACCACCGCGGAACTCGCCCGCTGCGCGGGCGTAACGGAACCGATTATCTACAGGCACTTTGCGTCGAAGCGCGACCTCTTCATCGCGCTCATCGAACGCACCGCGACGCAAACCCTCAAGCACTGGCAGCAGAGCCTGGCAGACGCCCGCGACCCGGTCGAGCGCCTCCGCAGGCTCCTGAACGACAACCCGATGGTCAGCGTCGAGGGTGCCGCCCCCTACAGAGTGCTGCTCCAGGCCATCACCGAGGTCGGAGACCCGGACATTCACAGGGCGGTCTCGGGACACTTCGAGAACCTGCACGCGTTCCTGGTCAAGGAAGTCCGGCAGGCCCAGGACGAGCGCAAGGTCTTGCGGGTCTTCTCCGCCGAACTGATCGCGTGGATCTTGATCCACGTGGGCCTGGGCTACGGCTCCCTTGCGGCGATGCGCGTCCCCCACCAAGGCGAGGACAGCCAGGGCCACCACGTCCAGGAAATGCTCGGGAGAATGCTCGTCGGGCGCGGCAGCGATGAGAAGGAAGAAGGCATCAGGCATTAGGCGTTACGCATTGGGCATCCAGGCATCCTCCCCCCCAATGCCTGATGCCCAATGCCCATTCCCCAATGATCTACCTCGACAATAACGCCACGACCCGCCCTTCCGAAGCGGTGGTCGGCGCGATGCACGACGCCCTGACTGACTTCTGGCACAACCCCTCCAGCGTCCACCGCGCCGGGCAACGGGCCCGTCAGCAGGTTGAGTTGGCGCGACAGGATGTGGCCGAACTGATCGGGGCCAAGCCGCGGGACGTGGTGTTCACCTCCGGCGGCACCGAGGCCATCGACCTTGCCATCCGGGGGGTGCTGGGCGCGATCCCCAAGGCCTCTACACGCCGCGCCCTGGTCACGACCGGCACCGAGCACTCGGCCGTCCGCGACCTGGCCGACGAACTGGAAAAGTCCGGCTGCCAGGTACGCAGGGTGGGCGTGACGCGCGAAGGCCTGGTTGATCTGGCTTCGCTCCAGGCCGCCATCCCAGGCGCCGCCCTGGTTTCTATCCAATGGGCGAACAACGAAACAGGGGCCATCCAGCCGGTTCTTCAGATCAACCGACTCTGCCGCGCGGCCGGCGCGGTCTTTCACTGTGACGGCACGCAGTTTGTCGGGAAACTGCCGGTCCATGCCCTCCCACCCTTTGATGAAGGGGTCCCCGCGGACCCGCTTCCGTGTGACCTCCTGACCTTCTCGCCCCACAAGTTCCACGGCCCCAAGGGAGTAGGCGTCGTTTGGTCGCGCCCCGGCATCAAACTGCGCCCCACGCTCCTGGGCACGCAGGAGATGGGCCGGCGCGCCGGAACGGAGAACGTGCCGGGAATCGTCGGGGCGGGCGTCGCGTCACGCGAAGCCGCCGCGTGGCTCGCTGACCCACTCCCGCGCCGTCGCCTTGCCGACGAACGCGACCGGTTCGAGCAACGGATCCTTTCCCAGGTGGAGGGGGCCGCCGTCAACGGACCTCGCGACCAGATTCGCCTCTGGAATACCACCAATATCGCGTTTCCGCGCCTGGAGGCCGAGGCCCTGCTCCTGCTGCTGAGCGAGCGCGGCGTCTGCGCTTCCGCCGGCGCGGCGTGCAGTTCCGGCTCCCTTGACCCCTCGCCCGTGCTGCTGGCCATGGGGATTCCCCCCGACTTTGCCCACGGGTCGGTCCGGTTCAGCCTTTCACGAGAATCCACCGCAGCCGAGCTGGACGAGGCCGCTGGGGTTGTCGTGGAGTGTGTCCGCAGGCTCTCCCAATCGACGTTAGCGTAGAAAACTGGCGCCGGAACCGGCGCGTGCGGACGCCGATTGGCCCCGGCAACCCCGGGTGTCCGCTCGCCTCCCGCCCCTACCCCCGATATGCTCGCGCCATGAGCACCATTCAGAGCGGCGGGTACGACGGCATGCAGTATGAACCTGTTGAGCAGCGGACCAGCGTGATGGCGATCCTCTCGCTGGTCTTTGGGCTGCTGTGCCTCCCGGTCATGGGGGTCCTGGGAGTGATTTTCGGAATCGCAGCGCTCTTTTCGATCTCCGCCTCGCGGGGCCGCCTGGGGGGCAAGGGCGTGGCGGTCGCGGGTTTGGTCATCAGCGTCCTGGTCACAGTCATCTGGGTTGCCGTGGCGGTGGGCGGGGCGCAGGTGTATTCCATGTTCAACAAGGCCCTGGTCGCCCCGGCCACGGCCACCATGCAGGCGATTGAGGCCGGGCAGCCGGACCAGGCCCGCAACAACTTGTCGCCGTCCGCCGCGCTGAAGATCACCGACGCCGACTTCGCGGCCTTCCGGGAGGCCTATCAGGCCGAGCTTGGGGCGTACACGGGAACGCCCCAGGGGATCATCGAGTTGGCGACTAGCTTTGGGAAAGTCGGTCCGCTCATGCAGAAGTACCAGCAGAACAACGGCGACATCGTCCCGCTCCCGGCCAACTTTGAGAAGGGCATGGGCCTGATGGTGTTCCAGATCGACAAGGCCGCGAGCAAACAAGGCGGCGCCACGGCGGCCTTCATCAACGTCATCGTGGTGGCCCCCAGCCAGAACTCGTTCACGCTCTACGACCCGGCCAACCGGGCCCCGGCCCAGCCCAGCGACCCGCTGAAAAGCCCCGAGCCGCCCGATGCTGCTCCGGCTGAGCCACCCACACCCCCAACTCCACCATCTCCACCAACCGGCCCGGGTTGAACGGGGGGCTGCCAGCCTTGAGCAACCCGACGCAGCACGGTCCGCCCCTCATCTCCTGCCGCGGCGTGGTCAAGCGGTTTGATGGTCGCGCCGTCCTCAGCGGGGTGGACCTCGAAGTCTGGCCCGGGGAGACGCTGGTCATCATGGGGGGCTCGGGCTCGGGGAAGAGCACGCTCCTGCGGCTGATCATCGGTTCGCTGAAGGCCGACGAGGGCTCCATCTCGCTCCTGGGGACCACGCTGGGCGACGCCTCCCGCGAGCAGATGGACGACGTGCGCAAGCGCTTCGGCATTCTCTTTCAGTCGGGCGCGCTCTTCAACTCGATGACCCTGGCCGAGAACATCGCCCTGCCGATCCAGGAGCACACCGACCTGGACCGCAACATCATCGACATTCAGGTCAAGATCAAGCTGGAACTGGTGGGGCTGCTGGAGCACGCCGACAAGTACCCCGCCCAGATAAGCGGGGGCATGAAGAAGCGGGCCGGCCTGGCCCGGGCCCTGGCCCTGGACCCGGAGATCCTGTTTTACGATGAGCCCTCGGCGGGGCTGGACCCCGTGACCAGTTCCCAGATCGACCGGCTTATCTCCGACCTGACTCACAAACTCGGCGTGACCAGCGTCGTGGTGACCCACGAAATGGACTCGGCGTTCACCATCGCCGACCGCATGGCGATGCTCGACAAGGGACGGATGCTCGCAGTCGAGGACCGCGCCTGGTACGCCCGCATCCGCGCCACCACGCCCGAGGAAGGGGTGGCCCTCCCCATCGATCAGCAACTCATCCGGCAGTTCCTCCGCGGCGAGGCCGAGGGCCCCATCACCGACCGGCGCGATACCGGCCTGCTTGAACGCCAGTTGCTCGGAGACTCGGTCGTCACCACCACCCCCAGCCTGGTCGCGTCGCGGCGATGAAGTGAAAGTGGGAAATGGGAAGTGGGACGTCGGAAGGAAAGTCACGAAGTCAGCAGGAAAGTCACGAAGTCCGTAGGAAAGTCACGAAGTCCGTAGGAAAGTCACGAAGTCCGTAGGAAAGTCACGAAGTCCGTAGGAAAGTCACGAAGTCCGTAGG
>Ga0163144_10009859_pt1 | contig 20434 bp, 15 predicted proteins | sample OliLak19BULKMAT1_FD_123175 | JGI IMG/M metagenome (GOLD analysis project Ga0163144, IMG submission 123175) | Freshwater microbial mat bacterial communities from Lake Vanda, McMurdo Dry Valleys, Antarctica - Oligotrophic Lake LV.19.BULKMAT1 | ecosystem: Environmental > Aquatic > Freshwater >... | reverse complement strand
GATCATGTCCACGACGATGCCGGCCTCTTCGAGCGCTTTCAGCACGCCGAGGTGGGCCATGCCGCGTGCCGCGCCGCCGCCGAGGGCGACGCCGATGCGGATGCCGCGAAGATCGTGTACGAGGCGTTCCAAACCGTTGGCCACGACCCCGCCCCACGGATGGCCCGGCGGCGATTCCGCAATCTTGAAGTCGCGGACGGCCAGGTCCTTGAGCTTCGGCGTCACGGGAGCCGTGTTGCGGCCCGGTTCGAGCAGCCACACCACGCTCAGCTTGCCCCGCCAGCCGTTCTCAGCGACGCCGAGCGATTCGAGCTTGTTCATCGCTGCATCCGCGGCCGCGGTCGGCACGAAGTACAGGGCGCGGTCGACGAGCCGCATCATGTTCCCGCCTTGGTCCGGCTGCATCGCCACGTCGAAGATGACGCGCGTCGCGTCTTTCCACTCGGAGACTTGACGACGAATCTCTTCGACACCGATCGGCACGCCGTTCTCGTGCAAGGAGCGGAAGCGGATGTCCGCGTGTGTCCGCCAGTGGTCCGACTCGCTGAGGATCGCAAGCTTCTCGCCGCACTCCGCAAGCCGCGCCACGACCTTATCCGCGACGGCGTGTGTGGCCGGCGAATCGTGGATGAATGCGATCAGTCCCGGCGACGTGGGCGGCGCAGTTCCGAAGAAGTGTTTGCGGAGGCCGGCCGCGTACGTTTGCAGCCACAGTTTGCGGAGGTCCGGATGCCGGAACGTGAGTTCCATCGCGTCTTCGGTTTCGATCTGAAGCAGGGTGGCGGGTTCGAGCGCGAAGACGCGGACGGGCACGGGTTCCTGCAAAGCGCCGAGCATCATGCCGAGTTGGTCGCCGCGTTCCATGATGCGGAAGAGGGTCTCGCGGCCTTGGGCGTCCACCTTCACGGCCTTGAGCCGCCCGCGGAGCACGAACCCGACGGACACGACGGGATCGTCCGCATGGTGCACCACCTCGCCTTCCTGAAAGTGCCGAACGCGGCCCGCGGCGATTGCGTCCGCGATCGCCGCGTCGCTCGCACCTTGGAAGTATTTGATCACCCTGAGCAGTGCCGGGACGTCATCCATTGCGTCGTCGCTCCAGTTCGCTTCGGAGTTGGTCGCCGAACCCGGCCTCGGGTGCGGCGTTCGCCAGATCCGTGATGAGGGCGTTTTTGCGGAGTTGCTCGAACGGCAAGCTGCGATCGAGCCGGCCGTCGTCGTACAACGCGCGATCGAGGAGGCCGTTCGCCAGCACCCGCCAATCGAGCCGGACCCTGCTGTTCGGCAGCCGGTAGAACGTGGTGGTGCAATTCATGCACAGGCCGTGATACCAGCGCGGCCGTGCGAAAAGTTCGTTCACGGCATTCATGTGGTCCACGAACGCAACTCGAGCTTCGGCCGGTGCCACGGTCATGCGGTAGAGCAGCGCCTCTTGCGGCTTCTCGGCCCGCGTGCGCCGCAAGATGATGTCGCGTTCGTCCGCCACCACGTAGATCAGTTCCTGCTGCCGGTACAAGCTGCGGACGATTGCGAAGTTTTGCCCGCGACGATACCGCACTTCCACGGAGATGCACACGCGGCCGTCCGGGCCGAAGTCGAAGACGAGCACCGGATGGCTCATCCACTTCACACCCCAATTGAAAAAGATGATGTCGATGGCGGTGAGATTCGCGAGCCGCACGGTGCGCGTCTCGTAGCGCGGCACGAACTCGCCCGGCGCCGGGTAGTCGAAGTTGCGCAGATTCTCGACGACGACTTCGTCCCCGTTCACGACGGCACGCGGCAGCACGGCAACTCCCGGCTCCCATTCGCGATCGTGGCTCGGCTTCTGGAACAACCACCAAACGGCGAACGGAACCGACAAGCTGAGATACGCGAGGAACGCGCTGATTGTGTCGAGTGAAACGAAGAGTGCGGCGACAGCGACGAGCCAAGCCATCGCCAGCCACCGTCCGCGTCGCCGGGCATTGCAGAGGTCGAAGTGAATCGCGCCCGCTATCCAAAACGCAGAGACGCCGGCCAGCACCACCATGACCCAACGGGCGAGTTCGGGCATACTGGATACTACCACATGTACGGAGTTGCGAGGCCGGACTGACGAACTTGCACGGTTCAAGTGTTCGATTGCGTTCGAATCAACGACCCGACGCTACAACGAGTTCTAAACGAGATCAGCCGCGTGAACCGTTCTCCACATCGCCGCGAGTTTCTGAACGCCGCCGGTGCGGCCGCGCTCGCGGGATCGTGCGAACTTCGAGGCCAACCCATGCTGCCCGTCGCCAAGCCCGAAGACATCGGCCTCGACTCCAAGCGATTGCAGATCGCCTACGACCTGCTCGAATCGTGGTGCAAGGAGGGCAGCGTGCCCGGCGGCGCGATCTTCGTCGGCCGGAAGGGCAAGACCGTCGCCACAAAGATATACGGCAAGATGGGGCCGGAGCCGGACGCGGCTCCGATCCGCAAGGACGCCATGTTCCTTATGGCGAGCATCACCAAGCCCGTCGTCTACATGGCGGCCATGATGCTGGTCGAACGCGGACTGCTGAACCTGAACGATCCCGTGGTTCGCTACGTGCCGGAGTTCAAGGCGCACGGCAAGGAATCGATCATCGTCCAGCATCTGTTCACGCACACGTCCGGGCTGCCGGACATGCTGCCGAACAACATGCAGATGCGGAAGGAGCATGCGTCCATCGATGCGTTCTTCGCAGCGGCAGCGAAGGACACCGTGCCCGCGTTCAAGGCCGGCACCCAACTCAGCTACCAGAGCATGGGCACCGCGGTCGTCGCGGATATCGTCCAGCGGCTCACGAAGTTGCCCGTCGCCGCGTTCTTGAAGAAGGAGATGTTCGATCCGCTCGGCCTTAAGTCGATCGGCCTCGGCTCCAAGGGCTTCGACCGCGACCGGCTCGTCCGCGTCACGCTGCAGGACTACATGATCGGCACGGACTACCACTGGAACAGCCCGTATTGGCAGGAACTCGGCGCGCCGTGGGGCGGCATGTTCAGCACGGCGGAAGACTTCGCCGCAATCTGCCAACTGCTCTTGAACGGCGGCACGCTCAACGGCGTGAAGTTGCTCTCGCCACTGAGCGTGCAAATGATGACGACGAACCGCCTGGACGATTACCCGGACTTGCCCGAGGGCGTGCGCCGCACACTGCCGTGGGGTCTCGGCTGGCGGATGAACCATCCCGGCACGAACGAAAGCTGGGGCGACTTGCTCGGTCGCCACGTTTACGGCCACACCGGCGCCACCGGCACCACCGTGTGGATGGACCCGAAGACGGAAGGGCTCTGCATCCTGCTCACGAGCGCGGTTCGCGAGAAAGCCCCGTGGCGATTGGTGAACCTCTCGAACGTGGTGGCGAGTGCGTTCGTGTGACGGTCCTCCTCGCTTGCTGTTCGCGATTGCGCCGCAGGCGCAATCGCGAACACGCAAGCGAGGAAGCTCTACAATGACCGTTCGCCCCTGAACGCGCCCCGGTGAGTGCCGCATGTCCGTCAAGAGCCTGTCGTTGGCCGGTGAAGCTCCGAACCTGCCGACCGCGAAGGGCACGTTCTCGTTCATCTCGCTCGGCTGCCCGAAGAACACCGTCGATTCCGAACGGATGCTCGGCAAGCTCGCCGCGGACGGCTACTCGCTTCAAGGCGACGCGGAAGGCGCCGAGGTCGTGGTCGTGAACACCTGCGGGTTCATCGAACCGGCCCGGCAGGAATCGCTGGCCGTGATCCGCGAAATGCTCGCGCTCAAGAAGGCCGGCAAGATCGGGGCCGTGGTCGTGGCCGGGTGCATGGCCGAACGCCAGCGCGAAGTGCTGCTCGAACAGGTTCCCGAAGTCGATCAAATCGTCGGCGTGTTCGGCCGCGAAGACATCGTCGATGTCGTGGCCCGCGCTCGGCGGCACAATGCGGACGAGCAGCGTTCCCTGTTCCGCCCCGCTCCGGTTCGCGCGCTCGAAGACACCGCGCGGCTCCGCATCACGCCGCGGCACTTCGCCTACCTCAAGATCAGCGAAGGCTGCGACCGCCTCTGCACCTACTGCGCGATCCCGAAGATGCGCGGCAAGCACATCACCAAGCCCATCGAGGAAGTGATCCGGGAGGCCCGCGAACTCGCGGCCGACGGCGTTCGCGAACTCATCATCGTGGCCCAGGACACTACCTATTACGGCTTCGATCTCTATGGCCGGTCGCGGCTCGCCGAACTGCTCACGCAACTGAACGAAGTCGACGGCATCGAGTGGATTCGCGTGCTGTACGCCTACCCGGAACACTTCACGAACGAAGTGATCGACGCCTTGGCGAACTCGTCGAAGATCATCCCGTACCTCGACATGCCGCTGCAGCACATCAGCGACCGCGTGTTGAAGCGGATGCTGCGCCGCGTGGACCGCGACGCCACCGAGTCGCTCCTCGCCCGCCTCCGCAAGGACATCCCGGACCTCGCCCTCCGAACCACGTTCATCGTCGGCTTCCCCGGCGAGAGCGACCGCGATTACGAAGAGTTGAAGCAGTTCGTTTCGTCCGCGAAGTTCGAGCGGCTCGGCGTCTTCCCGTATTCGCTCGAACCCGGCACGCCCGCGGAGAAGCTCGAAGGCCACCTCCCCGAGGAGGTGAAGAAGGACCGCGTGTCCGGCATCATGGAAGTGCAGCAAGGCGTCGCGTTCGGCTGGGCCGAGTCGCAGGTGGGCCGCGAGCATCCGGTGGTGATCGACGGGCCGGACCCCGAGTTCGCGAACCACTTCCGTGGCCGCACCTACGCCGATTCCCCGGACATCGATTGCGCCATCCGCGTGAAGGGCAAGTCGCTCCGCCCCGGCGACTTCATCAAGGTGAAGGTCACCGCGGCGGACGGGTACGATCTCGCGGGCCGCGCCGTGGGCAAGGCGTGGTAGTTGAGTTGATTCTTGTAGGGCGGGTCGAGGCTTTGCGAGCCCCGCTGGGCGACCGCTGCGACTCACGGCGGGGCTCGCGTCGCAAAGCCGACGCTCGACCCGCCCACGTCGGAAGCAATGGCAAGATCCACGAATCGGCTGCTATTTTATCAAGCAGCGAGTGTTGATTTCATGCGCACGCACTCGTATCATTCCTATCGCAAGTTGGAGTTTGGACCGCATTCTCGGCTTCCTCTCCCGGAAGCGACGGACTGATGCCCAGAAACGAGCAGGTGGAGCCGCCGTTGCCCGAAATCGTGGGCACTGCTGCCGCCATGCAGGATGTCTATCGCCTCGTGCGGCTCGCGGCGCCGCGCCCCACCACCGCCCTGCTCATTGGCGAAACCGGAACTGGAAAAGAAGTGATCGCGAAAGCGATTCACAAGCTCAGCCGCCGGGCCACCGGGCCGTTCGTCCGCGTCAACTGCGGTGCTCTCCACGAGAACCTGCTCGAGAGCGAACTCTTCGGCCACATCAAGGGCTCGTTCACGGGCGCAGTGGCGGACAAGGTCGGCCGCTTCGAGGCGGCCCACGGCGGCACCATCTTCTTGGATGAGATCAACAGCACCTCTCCGCAACTTCAACTGAAACTGCTCCGAGTGTTGCAGGAACGCGAACTCGAACGCGTCGGCGACAGCAAGACAATCCGCGTGGATGTGCGCGTGATCGCGGCCACGAACGCCAGCTTGGAGGAACTCGTGGAGGCGGGCTGCTTCCGCGAGGACCTGTACTACCGGTTGAATGTGATTCCGGTGGTGCTGCCGCCGCTGCGAGAGCGCCGCGACGACATCGCGCCGCTGGCACAGTTCTTCCTCAAGCGGTACGCGGACACTCACAAGTGCCCCGTGCCGGACCTCACGCCCCCGGTGATCGAGGCGCTCAAGGCGCACGATTGGCCGGGCAACGTCCGTGAGTTGGAGAACACGCTGGAGCGGCTCGTGGTCATGTCCGATGGGGGAGCGATCCAGCCGGACATGATGAAGTTCGGCCGGCCGCGGTATTCGCTTCGCCCGATGAAGACGGCCGGCGGCGCGAACGACGTGCCGACTTTGATCCGCAACCTCGTCCGCGCCGGATTGCAGACGCCGCTGCCGCGCGGAGTCAAGGGCTTTCATCCGTTCTTGGTCGACGGGTTGGAACGCGAGTTGATCGAAGAGGTGATGCGTCAGTTCGGCGGCACGCAGATCAAGGCCGCGGAACGACTCGGCATCAATCGCAACACGCTGCACAAGAAGCTGGAGCAGTTCCGCAACGGCGACGCCGAACCGGAGGATGTGTTGGAGCCTGGCGAATCGCAATGACAAAGCGCCTCGCTTGCGTGTTCGCGAGTTTCACTTCTTCGGCCCGAGCAATTCATCCCGGCGCTCCGGGTGCTTCTGCAGATACCGCGCGATGCCGGTGAAGAAGTACAACAGTTGATCCGCACCCTGCTCGGCGAGCTTCGGCGCGGTCGGGCCGATGATTTTCAACACCACGTGGGCGGCCTTGCTGTCCGTCTGCAGGTACACCTGCGTCACGGGTTGCCTCGTGGCCGCACCGCCTTCCAACGGCGTGTGCGGGTGCATCATCACCACCACGGCCTTCACCGGCACCGTGGGCGTCACGGGGGTGCATTTCACTTTCCCCGTGGCGTACCACACGAGCCCGTCCTTGAAGCGACCGACCGGTTGCCACGCGAGTTCGCTGCCTTCGCCGTCCGCCCAGGTGAACGCGCCTTTGCCGGCGTCTTGGATCTCGACGCACGGCACCTTCAACCGTTGCCACGCGAGGCTCGTGCGATCCGGGTGTGCGAGCAGCCATTCGTACACGGCGGCCGTACACGTGATCTCGGGTGAGACGCCGCGGGTTGTCATGGTCGGCTTCTTCACCACGGCCAGCACGGCGTCGCGATGCTTCGCCTCGACCACCTCCGCCAGCACGATCTTTGCGGGCATCTCGCCCGTCGGCTGGGGCGCAGCCGCGCCGGCCAACGCGCACGATGCCACGAGTGTTGCGACGATGCGGCCGCGTCCAATCATGTGAACCTCGTCCGAGCCGGTCATCCGGGTCGTTCCAACAGTATGGATCGTCCGGGGGATGCGGGCGGGATGAGGAAATCCGGGCGTTCGGCCCGCGGCGCGAATCCGGGCGGGATGCGAAAGGGGATTGCAAAGCTGCGTTGTTTCAAACGGCCGATTGCGTTTAGAGTCTGCAACCCCGAGGCGAACATGCCACCGTCGAATGGCCGTGCGAAGCTGAAAGGCCGGACGCTGCGCGTCTCACCGTATCGCCGCGCGGTCGCGGACCTCATGCACTTCAGCCAGCAGGTGCCGGCCGTGACGGCGGAACGCCGCATGGATCTCGCGCCGCTGATGGCCGCCCGCGCCGCCAGCCCGAACCGACCGTCGTGGACCGTGCTGTTCAGCAAGGCGTTCGCGATGCTCGGCCGCGATCACCCGTGCTTGCGGCGGGCCTACCTGAAGTGCCCGTGGGCGCGGTTCTACGAACACCCGCACAACATCGCCGCACTCAACGTCGAACGGCGGCTGCCGGACGAAGACATCGTGATCTTCTGCCTGATCCGCAGCCCGGAGAACCGGTCGCTGGCGGAGATGGATGCGATGGTGCGGCATCACCGCGACACGCCGGTGGAACAACTGAACTGCTACAAGCGGTCGTCCGGCTTGGGTAACATCCCGTGGCCGTTCCGGCGGATGGTGTGGTGGACCGCGTTGAACGCGTTCGGCCGGCGGCGTTGCCACAACTTCGGCACGTTCAGCGTGTCGTCGATCGCGTCCGCGGGCGCGGGGCTGCTCACGCTGGTGCCGATCCTCACCTCGGCCATCCACTACGGCATGTTCGAGGGAAGCGTGCTGCCGATGCGGCTCACGTTCGACCACCGCGTGATGGACGGCGCGGCCGTGGCGCGCATCCTCGTGGACTTCGAGCAGGTGCTCAACCGCGAACTGGTGAAGGAATTGACGGGCGGCTCCCCGGCGCTGCGAATCGCGGCCTGAAGGCGGCTGGCTTGGTGTTCGCGATCACGCGTGCGGCGCAATCGCGAACACGCAAGCGAGCATCTTCGGTCACTTTCCGTCCGCGTTCTCGACCGTGACCAAGCTCATGTCCGGATGCTTGCGGTGGTGGCCGGTGGCCTCTTGATAGGCCATCGCAACCGCGAGCAGGTCGCTTTCGCCGTACAGCCGTCCCGTGAATGTGATCGCCTCCGGCGGCTTCCCGTTCGGCATCACCACGGTCGGGTGGCCGGTCATGTTGCACAGCACGAGGTCGTTCCCGCCGACGTACAGGTCCACGGTCTCCATCACCTTCGCCATCTCGTGCATCAGGAGCGTGCGAACGCGTTGGGCGCGGAGGTACTCCACGGCGGGCACGAACCGACCGGTGCGGAAGCCGCGCGGCCAGTACGGCCCGATGCCTTCGGTCACGCCGGCCTTCGTGATGTCGTCGAACGCCGCCGCCGATTCGACGTTGAGAATGACCTGCAGCGCGGGCAGCAGCAGTTGGAAGGGCAGCTTGATCGGCACGAGCTTCACCCCGAGTTCCTTCAGCACCTTCAACTCGGGCTTGCTCTCGGACTCGGCCGTGAAGCCGACGCGGAACTGGCTCATCTCTTTGCGATTCGGCCAAACGAACGGCCGGTCCACGGCACTGAGATCCTTGCCGTCCGCGCCGTGGATCGCGGCGAAGACGAGAGCGCAATCTTCCACGCTGCGGGCGATGGGGCCGAGCTTGTCCATGCTCCACGCGAGGGCCATGCACCCGTGGCGCGAGACGCGGCCGAAGGTCGGCCGCAGGCCGGTGACGCCGCATCGCGTGCAGGGGGAAAGGATGCTGCCCTGCGTTTCGCTGCCGATGGCGAACGGCACCAGCCCTGCGGCCACGGCCGACGCGCTGCCCGCAGACGATCCGCTCGAACCCTGCTTCACGTTCCACGGGTTGCGGGTGCGGCCGCGGAACCATTCGTCGTTCAGTGCCAGCGAACCGAGGGACACCTTGGCGGCGAGCACGGCGCCGGCCGCGTCCAGCTTCGCCGCCACGGTCGCTTTCTCGTCGAAGGTCTGGTTCTGGAAGTGGCCCGCGCCCCACGTCGTCTTGTAGCCGGGATACGCAATGAGGTCTTTCGCGCCCCACGGGATGCCGTGCAGCGGCCCGCGGTACATCCCGCCGACGATGGAGCGATCCGCGTCCGCGGCCTGCTGCATAGCCAGTTCTTCGGTGAGGCTCACGACACAACGTAGCGCCGGGTCGTACTTCTTGAACCGGGCCAGCGCCAGCTTCGCGAGTTCGGCCGAGGACACCTTCTTGTTGCGAACCAGATTGGCCAGCGACTTCAGCGTGAGGAACGCGAGATCGTCGTCCGCCTTGGGTCGCACTTCATCCGGTTCGGGCGGGCCGAAACGCGGCTGGAGAAGATCTTCGCGCGGGTTCGGGCCCGGCTTCGCAACTTCCGGCAAGAAGTGGATCGCGGGCGGCACCGCGTTCGTCACCTTCACCTTGTGCAGACCGGCCCAATCGACAACGGCCCGCGTCATGGCCGCGGCCACCATCTTCCGCTGTTCCTCGTTCAGCGCGATGCCGGCGACCCACTCGGCGTTTCGCACCATTTCGACGGTGACGGGCCCGGTCGCGGCTTCGGCGGCCACGGCACGTTGAAAGGTGGACGAGCCGACGCCGAGGGCGGCGGCCGCGGAGAACAACTCGCGACGGGACGGAGCGGATGCGGGCATGCCGGAACCTCCGAAGAGTGTCCCGGATGCTCTATGCGGCGATCAGCCCACGTACAGGCCCGAGTTCAGCCCGGAGAACGCGGCGAACGACATGCTCAACGCGGGGTTCGCTTGGGAACTCAGCGTCGCGCCGTTGATCATCGAGACGCGGCCGCCCGCGGTGCCGACCAGCAGATCGGCTTTGCCGTCCGAATCGAGCAGCGAGACGCCGACCTTCACACCTTCGCGTTCGGCCGGATCCGAGGCGTAGAACTCGGACAGGACGCGTTCGCGATGCCAGGTGAGATCCTGGCCGCTGAAGATGCGGACACGGGGCGGTCCGCCGTCGCCCACGCCGGCGATCAGGTCGGCGTAGCCGTCGCCGTCCACGTCTCCGGCGGCGAGGTACATGCCGGTGCGAAGGTCGGCTTCAAACGCGTAGAAGTCGGAGATGACGCGCGTGGGGCGGCCGGCGACGAGGTTGCGGCCGTCGTACAGGGTGATGCGCGGTCCGCCGCCGATGCCGGGGGCCACGATCAGGTCCGCGGCGCCGTCCTTGTTCACGTCGGCGGCGGCGATGCGGAGCCCGCCGCGGAACTCGGGGTACGGGATGCCGTAGAAGTCGTTCATCAACTTCTGGAGGCGGCCGCCGGCCCACACCTGTACGCGCGGGCCACCGCCCTCGTCCGGCCCGATCACGATGTCCGAGATGCGGTCGCCGTTGAGATCGCCGGTGGCGAGCACGACGCCGCCGGTGAAGTTCTCGAACGGGGCGGTGTCGAAGATGAGTTGGTTGGTGGCTCCGCTCCAGATGCGGACCCGGGCTTGGATGCCGCCGCCGCTGCCGACGACGATGTCCGGGACGCCGTCGCCGGTGACGTCGGCGCGGGCCACGCGGGCACCGCCGGAGTAGTTGTTGCCGAACGGCGTGATCGTGAGTTGAAGCGAGTTGTCCGAACGGTACACGGCCACGGTCGTGGTGACGCCCGGTTGGGCGTCCGTTCCCACGACCATCGCGACGTTCTTCACGGGGCCGGACGGTACGACGACCGGCGCCGCGTTCAACGGGCTCGGCGTGATCGCGGGCGGCGATGTCGGTGGCGACGCGGGCGGCGGCGGCGGCGAACTCGGCGTCGGGGCGGACGACAAGCCCCACCCCGCGTTGATCTCCACGAGCGAGAAGTCCGACCGCGCGATGTTCTGATTCCCGTCCAGCACGCTGTTCACCTGCAACCCGGCGAACGCCGTTTGCCCGTTGAACGCCGCGGCCACGGGGAAGAACATCTGGTTGCGGATCGGGTCCGACTGACGCCAGAGGGTCTGCACGGACCACGCGCCGCCGTTGAGCGTGGCGAGGCGCACCTGCCCGGCGTACTCGTTGGCGTAGGTGATCGGCAAGTGCTGCGCGGCTTCGTCGCTGAACACGATGTTCGCCCGGCCGCTCGCATCGAAGTACAACTGCGGGGCGAAGCCGGTGAAGTGCGGGCCGTCCGCCGCGGAGTAGCCGTCCGGCTTCGTCACCGCGTCCGAGTGGTTCCACGTCCCGTTCGAGTTGCGGGTGTGGTACATCAACTTCGAGCTTTGCGGCGAGCCGGTCGGGTAGCGATCCGCGTAGTAGCTGGCGATCGCGACCTGACCCGATCCGCCGACAGCCACGCTGGCGCCGAGCCCGGCGTCCGCCGTGCCGTCCTGCGGGGCCATGACCAGTTCCGACCGCCACGAGCCGCTCGAATTCGAGGCGTACTTCAGTTCGCTGTACACGGTCGAGAACGCGCCCGCGATGTAGAACTGTGGGCTGTACGTGACGTGGGCGTTGTTCGAACCGTCGATCGCCATCGAGAGGAACCGCGGAGCCCACTGCGCCCCGCTGAACCAGATGTCTTGCCGGAGGTCCGCCGTGTCCGCGATGCGGTCGAACTTCCACGACCCGGTCTTGTTCGAGGCGTACCACAGGATGCCGGAACCGGTGTTCCCCACGCCGGTGGCGTAATTGTAGGTCTCGGCGAACATCAGGTGCAGGGAGCCGTTCGCGCCCGCTTCGGCGACGAGGTTGCTCGGCCCCCACGTGCTGAGCCACGGAGCGGAGATGGACTCGGTTTCACGCCAGCCGGTCGAACCCCGCGCGTAGTGCTTGATCACCGTTTGGAACGCGTTCGAGCCGCTGTTCCACTGCGATTGCAGGAAGAAGACGTGCGGCGTGCCGTCCGCGGTGAAGACGAGTTGCGCGGACTGCGTGGCCTTCTGAACCTGATCGCGGGTGTCGTACGAATTCGCGGAGTAGCCCGAGGCCGTGGCGACGGTGGAGGCCTGCCAAGCGTTCGCCACGCGGGCGCGGTAGACGAGGCTCTGGCCTTCCCACACGAGTTGGCCGAGTTCCCCGGTGGGGGAGTACTGCGTCCAGTTAAACTCGCCGGCCGGGATGGTGGTGCCGGACGGGTTGGAGCGGTCTTCGAGTTGCTCCATGCGCAGGAGCGTCGATTGGGCGGGCGATTTCATCCGTGACACCTGCCGGGACTTGCGAGTCGGTTCGACAAGATCCGGGCATTTAGCGAGTTCGGGTGTCGGAATCAAGCGAGACCTCCGGACGTGACAGGTGGAAACGTACCGCGTTCACCCCCCGGAACGCGAGTGCAAGAACCCCCGGATCGTCCGAGAATTCGAGCGGAGCCGCGGCGCGAACCGCGATTCCGGCGCGGCCGCTCCGCACGGCCGCCTCCCCCGATCTCCCCCCGCTTACCCCGTTGGCATTCCTTGCCGAAGTTAGCCGGACGCGCCAGCGACGGAATCGACCGTCGCTGGCGCGTCCGGCTAACGATAAGATGCCGGAGATGAATCCGCCGGCCGTACGAACCGAACACCTCACCCGCACCTACCGCCTCCCCAAGAAGCGGAAGTCCCCAGCCGACCCGAGCAGCCCTGCGGAGTTCATCGCCCTCGATGGCGTAGACCTCGAAATCCCGCACGGCGAACTGTTCGGCCTCCTCGGCCCCAACGGAGCCGGGAAGACCACGCTCATCAAAATCCTCACCACGCTCCTCGCCCCCACGTCCGGCAAGGCCGAGGTGGACGGCTTGGACGTGATGACCGAAGCCGCCGCGATCCGCCCACTGATCAACATGGTCTCCGGCGGCGAGTCCAGCGGGTACGGCATCCTGAACGTGCGCGAGAACCTGTGGCTGTTCGCCCGCATCTACGGCGTGCCCACCTCCGTGGCCTACGAACGCATCGACCGCATGCTCGACATCGTGGGACTCACGGAGAAGGCCGCCACCCGCATCAGCCACCTATCGACCGGCCAGCGCCAGAAAATGAACTTCTGCCGCGGCTTCATCACCGACCCGAAGATACTGTTTCTCGACGAGCCGACGCTCGGGCTGGACGTGACGACGGCCCGCGCCATCCGCGACTTCATAAAGTCGTGGATGAAGCAAGGCCCGTCCCGCACGCTGCTTCTGACGACGCACTACATGGCGGAAGCGGACGAACTCTGCGACCGCGTCGCGATCATCGACCGCGGAAAAGTGCTCGCCTGCGACACACCGGGCAACTTGAAGAAGCAAGTGCAACGCTACCCGATCTTCGAGTTGAGCCTGTCTCCGGGATCGGGCGGATGGTCCGACTTGGGCAAGCTGCCCGGCGTGCATCAGAGCACGACGACCGCGACGCCGACGACGGTGGAGTTGAAGGTGTCGTTGGAAGACGAGTCCGCGATCGGCGCGGTCGTGCAGGCGGTGGTGGTGAGCGGCGCGAAGATCATCAGCTTGAAGAAGGTGGAGCCGACGCTGGAGTCCGTGTTCATCGAACTCGTCGGCCACGGTTTGTCGGAGGCGACGGGATAAGCAGCTTGCGTGTTCGCGTCGCGAACACGCAAGCGAGTGCAATCTCACGCGTCGTAGCCGTCGATGGGCACGAGGCGCTTGATCGCTTGCGGCGTGATGACGGGCGGGTGCTGGTCGAAGACACGACCGCCGCTCGGGAAGTGAGCCTGCACCAGAGCCAGCAGCGCGTCGAACACCGCCAAGGCATTCTTCGGCAACTCCTTCTTCTCATCCCACATGTACGGATAACCGTCGGGGCCGCCTTGGGTCTGGGCCTGCGTTAGGAGATGGCGGATGTGGGCGAGCGTGGTCGTGTTCGCAGCCACATCGCGCATCGCACACAGTTCGCGTTCGAGGTGCGTCAGCACGATCCGCAGGCGCACCCAGCGGTGATGCTCGAACTGATCGCCCGGATGGTTGACGGCGGTGGCGAACCCCGGCAACACGGCCGCCGCCGGCGACGGCGCGAACCCGTACACCAGTTTCTCGCCCGCCTCCCGGCCGTAGTCCTGCAACGTCTTCACGAGCGTCGGCGGCATCGTCACATTCAGCCCGCCTTCGTTCTCGTCCAAGCGTACCGTCACGATGCGCTCGCGGAAGCCCGGCAACTCCGTCTGGGCGTTCATCTGGTGGTTCTTCGCCGTGTAGAAGACCGCCTCCACCAGCTTCAGGATCGTCGGGATGTCCCGCCATTCGGACGACGCCGCCTCGCCGGCCCGCGGCAGATGCACTCGGTTCAGGTTCGGCTTCCCCCGGTTCGACACGATCCCGCGCGGGCACACCAGATACGATTCGTCCACCACCTGCGTCGGCTGCTTCGTGCGCACGTCCGACACATCGATCCGCTGCAACGAGTCCGCGAGGTTGATGCCGAACGTCGGCGCGTCCGGGAACCAGCGGTCGAACAGGTGGATGGGGAAGTTGCTCACGATGCCGCCGTCGCTGAGCCAGACTTCGCGAATGTCGTCGGGTGTCGATTCGATCGGGGGTAGATCCAGCGAATTCTTCTGAAGCTCGGAACACTTCGCGACGTACTTCTGCGTGAGGGCGAAGACCGGCACCGCGCTGAAGAGCCCCGGATGGGCGAGGCTGCACCGCACCGCCACGATCACGGGCAGGTCGCTGGACGGAGGGAGGAAGAAGAGCGAGTCCGCATCCACGTCCGCGATCGGGAAGGGCCGTTTCCCTTTCGAATTGATGTCGTGAGCGATCATCGCCTCGACCACTTCCTTCGGGAAGAGTCGATCGAACTCCGCCCGCTTGAACAAGAACTGCGTCCCCTCCGACAGCGGGAACACGTGCGGGCATTGCAGCGAGAGGTTGCTCGACATCAGCCGCAATTTGACGCTGCGTTTCTCCAGCATTTTGAATGTGAGGACGGCGTTCGGCGCGAGCCCGGCCAGCGCGTTGAGCTTCGCGTGCAGGAAGTTGATCAGCCGCACTTTGCCGGCGGTGCTGAAGCCGGTGGAGATGCCGTAGCGGTTCGCCTTGAACGCACCGTAGGCGTGCCCGTACTTCGTCTCGTAGTCCTGGTACTTCCTCAGCAGGCGTCCGATTATCCACGCGAGAATGGTTGCGACGATCAAGAGCACGACTCCGATGCCCATCGCGCCGTAGATCGCGAGCCGCGGCTCTTGGGCCGCAAGGGCAAACGCGCCGCACCCGATCAGGACGACCGCGAGCATGCCGAGGAATTGCACGAACCGGGTGGCCTTCCGCGCGATCCCGTCGATGAACTTGTTCACCGCGCCGCGGATGCGGTCGAAGAGCCCGGTCTGCTGCTCCGGCGGCTTGTCCGCGCCGCCCGTGCGATCCTCCTCGACCCCGCCCAAGACCTTCTTGAAGTGCTCGAAGAAGACGTGCGTTCCGCCATCGGGCTCGAACATGTCGAGCAGCTTGCCCGGTTCCGTGAGTTCGGCTTGGAGGCTGTGGAGGCCGGGAAACCCGGCGCCGGGCAGGGTCGAATCGCGGCCGAGTTCGGCCGCGGCGGCGCCGGCCGCCGCGATGGCCCCGGCCGATGCCCCGCCGATCCCACGAAAGCTGTACCGCTTCGCCAGTTCGATCACCGCCGCCGGGTACACCACTCCGCTCGTGATGCCGCCCTTCATGATCAAGTCGCAAGTCAGAAGGGGCTTCGCGGGTGTCGCTTGAAATTCGTCGAATGCGGGCGCATGATCGGCCATCGGCTCGGCTCCGGTAAAGTGCGGATCGCCAATGGTACCCGATGCCGCGCGGCAGGTCATAATCTGAAATCACACATTCGGGAGAACGACGTGACGCCGTCCGGGGCCGCAGGGCGGATCGAACGCATCGGGCGCGTGGTCTGCGCGCTCGACTTCGCCATGAGCAACGTCGCCGCCGTGCAAACGGACGACGGATGGGTTCTCGTCGACACCGGGCCCGGCGTCGCGGCCGGCGAGCGCATCCGGGACGCGCTCGCTCCGCACCTCCGCGGCGAACTTCGGGCCATCATCTACACGCATTCGCACCCGGACCACGTTCTCGGCACCTCGGCGTGGTGGAAGCCCGGCGTGCCGATCTGGGCCACCGAACACTTCCACGAAGAGGTTCGGCAGCAGAGGAAGCTCGGCCCGGCCTTCATCGAACGCGGCGCGAAGCAGTTCGGCCTCCGCCTGCCGGACCACGCCGTGCAGACCACGGGCATCGGCCCGCGCCTCACCCTCGACCCCGGCCCCATCGCCCCGCTCATCCCGCCCACGCACACCTTCCGCGAATCGGAGTCGTTCACCATCGGCGGGGTGAAGTTCGTACTGCACGCCGCCCCCGGGGAAACCCACGACCACCTCTTCGTGTGGCTGCCGGAGGAGCGCACGCTCCTCGCGGGGGACAACATCTACAAGGCTTTCCCGAACCTGTACACGATCCGCGGCAGCACGCCGCGGCCGATCGAAGGGTGGATGCTGTCGCTGGATCGCATGCGCCGCCTGCACCCCGCTCCGGAGCACCTTGTGCTCGGCCACACCGATCCCGTGCATGGCGCGGCCGTCGTTCACGACCTGCTCACCGCGTACCGCGACGCCATCGCCTTCGTCCACGACTCCGTGATCCAGCATGCGAACCGCGGCCTCACGCCGGATGAACTCGTCCGCGTCATCCAATTGCCGGAGCACCTTGCGAAGCACCCGTACTTGGAGGAGCGCTACGGCACGCTCGCCGGCTCGATCCGCGGCATCTACTCCGGGTACCTCGGCTGGTTCGACGGCAACTCGTCGCACCTCGACCCGCACCCGCCGGCGGAGGTGTCGAGCCGCCTCATCCCGCGGCTCGGCGGCCCAGCCGCGATTCACAAGCTGATGCAGGACGCGCTCGCGGCGAACGATCCGCGCTGGGTCGCGTGGCTCGGGGATCTCCTACTCGCCGCAGATCCGCGGGACGACCTCGCCCGCCGGATCAAGGCACAGGCTCTCACCGCGCTCGCAAGAACTTGTGCGAACCCGCTCTTCAAGCACTGGTACCTGCACGATGCGGCACTGCTTCGTTCCGAACTCGAACCCGCGGCCCGCGTGCCGATGGACGTCCGCAGCGTGGAGCACATCCCGATCGAGCACCTGCTCGCCCAGATCCCGTACCGCATCCACGCGAAGCGAGCCGCCCGCACGACCATGACGGTTCGCTACGACTTCCCGGACACGGGGAAGTCGTTCACGTTCTTCCTGCGGCGCGGCGTGGGAGAACTGGTGCCGTTCGCGGCCGGCACCCCGGACTTGATCATGCGGATGGACGAAATGGACTTCAAGCGGGCGTTCGTGGCGCAGGTGATCTCACCGGTGTCGTTGGAGTTTTGGAAGAAGATCAAGTTCGAGGCGCCCGGCGGCGGATTGTTGTCGCGCTTCCGCGCCCTCCGCCGCCTGATGGCCATCGATCGCTGCATCATCCGGAATTAATCACGCCTCGACCGGCAGGCCGGCGTTCTTCCAACCGGTCCAGCCGCCATCCATGCTGACGATGTTCGTGTACCCCATCTTCTGGAGCGCGTCCGCGGCGAGTGCGGAGCGGAACCCGCCGCCGCAGTAGAGCACGAGCGGCGTCGCGGGGTCGGGCACCTTCGTTTCGATGTCGCGTTCGATGACGCCTTTGCCGACGTGAACCGCGCCGGGCAGGTGCCCCGCGGCATATTCGCTTTCCTCACGCACATCGACGAGCGTGAAGGCTTCCCCGGCATCGAGCCGGGCCTTCACATCCGCAACGGTGCATTCCCGTACCCGGGATTTGGCATCCTGCACGATGCGGAGGAATCCGGGTGAGTGGTTCTTGGCCATGTGCGGGTCTCCCACCGTTTGCGTGTTCGCGATCCTCGCGAACACGCAAGCGGATCCTATCACTTGATGTACCGGTTGATGATGTTCTCAATCATCTCGAGGCGGCCGGAGACGTTCTTCTCCGCATCGCCCTTCTTCAGCATGTAGCTTTCCAGGCTCGCGAGATCGTGCTTGCCGGTTTCGATCTCCGCGCCGACGCCTGCGTCCCAAGAGCCGTACCGCTTCTTCACGATGTCCGCGAGTACACCGTCCTTGCGCATCGCGGCGGCGATGCGGAGGCCTTGGGCGAAAGCGTCCATCGCGCCGACGTGTGCGTGGAACAGGTCGATCGGCTCGAAGCTCTCCCGCCGCACCTTGGCGTCGAAGTTCAACCCGCCCCCGCCGATGCCGCCTTGGCCCATGATGATGAGCATCACCTGCGACGTGAGGTACAAGTCCGTGGGGAACTGGTCGGTGTCCCAGCCGAGGAGCAAGTCGCCGCGGTTGGCGTCCACGCTGCCGAGCATGCCGTTGGCGCTGGCGTAGGCCAGTTCGTGGCCCATCGTGTGCCGTGCGAGCGTCGCGTGGTTCGTTTCGACGTTGAACTGGAACTCCTTCTCCAACCCGTAGCTGCGGAGGAAGGCGAGCGAGTTCGCGACATCGAAGTCGTACTGGTGGCTGGTCGGCTCGTGCGGCTTCGGCTCGATCAGGAACGTACCGGTGAAGCCGATCTTCTTCTTGTAGTCCACGGCCATGTGGAAGAACTTGGCGAGGTGGTCGAGTTCGCGCTTGAGGTCGGTGTTCCACAGCGACATGTATCCTTCGCGGCCGCCCCAGAAGACGTAGTTCTCGCCGCCGAGTTCCTTCGTCACTTCGAGCGCCTTCTTCACCTGCGCCGCGGCGAAGGCGAACACATCGGCGTTGCAACTGGTGCTGGCCCCATGCACGAACCGCGGATTGCTGAAGAGGTTGGCCGTACCCCAGAGCAGCTTGATGCCCGTCTCCTGCTGCTTGGCCTTGAGCTTGGCGACCACCTTGTCCAGGAGTTCGTTCGTCTCTTTGAGGTTGTCGCCTTCGCCGCTCACATCGCGGTCGTGGAAGCAATAGTACGGCACGCCGAGCTTCTGCATGAACTCGAAGGCGACGTCGACCCGCGCGAGGTCCATCGAGTGGGTGTCGGAGCCGGTCTCCCACGGGCGGACGGCGCAACCGGGGCCGAACGGGTCCGACCCGGTGCCGCGGAAGGTGTGCCAGTAGCACACGGCGAAGCGCAGGTGGTCGCGCATCGTCTTGCCTTCGACCTTTTCGTCCGCGTTGTACTGGCGGAAGGCGAGCGGATTGGTGCTGTCCGGGCCTTCGTACTTGATGGTGGAGACTTCTGGGAATGCGGCCACGGCTCGCCTCGCGGTTCGGGAAAGGTGATGTGGAGAAGGGTAGTGGCGGAAGCCGGATGCGGATAGGATGGGAGTGAATCGGAGCGCGAACCATGACCGACACCGAACTGCCCGCGATCAGCCACTTGAGTTTGGAGACCAAGCGGGCTCTCTTGCTGAGACTCGCACGGGAACTCATTGCGGAACCGGACGGATCCATGTCCCTGACGGATGGAGTTGGCGAGATGATGATCTATCGAGTGCCATCGAACGCCAAGCAAATCGCGGAAGACTACGCTAAGAGCCTGAGCGAAGAGGAGTGGGAGCATCTCCACCGGCTCTCGCTGGACACGGACAACACCTTCAGTCTTGAGGAGGCGCTGGAGATCAAGTCTGCTTCAGAACTGGAGTCCAGCCGATGATCGTCACCGTGACGTCAGGTTCGGCCGAATGCCTTGCGAAAAGTCGAATCCACCACTTCTGCGGCTTTGGTGCCGTTTCGACTCTCCAGTAGGTGATCAGCACCACGTCCGCAAACCACAACAGATGAAGCGGCGGATCGTACTTGTGATTGGTCTTGGTTTCCGGGGGAAGGCCTCGAAACTGAATCATCCGCCTCTTGAAGTGGCCCACCATGACGCGATACCAACGATGACGCTCCAATTCGGTCGCACCAAGCGATTCGCGCCAGGCAGCCAATCCTTGCCGAGAGCTTCATGAAACTTCAGCCTGAGCCCCATCGCGGCACCTCGTCGTTGTGACGAAGTGATGATACGCACCGCTTTCGTGCCGTTGAATTGAGAACGAACACGGCCCACCGGAGTCCGGCGGGCCGCGTGTGTCATGCACGAGAACAGGTTCACGCCGGCGGAGGCGAAGCAGGAGGTTCGCTCACCGGCGTGCTCCGAGTCACGCGGCGGACCACCTTGTACCCGCCGTAACCGACCAGCGCCCACGGCAGCACCACGCACAGGCCGAACACCACCCACGTCAGGCTCGTGAGCAGCACCGAGAAGCTGTACGAAAGCCCCTTCTTCACCGGCGGCCACACGCCGTCCTCGGGGCCGACGACGCTCTCGGCGTTCGCCAGCGTGATCTCGATGCGGGCGATCGCGGACTTGCCTTCCGGCGCGGTCGGGTCTTTCGCCGAGGTCAGGGCCCGCACCGTGCCCGCGCCCTTGAACTTCTCCACGAGGCCGGACGCGGAAACCAGCGGCACCTCGTACACGAGCCGCGCCGTCGCCTTGCCGTTGCGTTCGCGGCCGCTCTTGGAATCGATCTGCCGCCCCTTCACCTCGTTGAACTGCGCGGTGAACACGGCCACGGCGTTGTCCACGTCCG
>Ga0163144_10009858_pt1 | contig 20435 bp, 12 predicted proteins | sample OliLak19BULKMAT1_FD_123175 | JGI IMG/M metagenome (GOLD analysis project Ga0163144, IMG submission 123175) | Freshwater microbial mat bacterial communities from Lake Vanda, McMurdo Dry Valleys, Antarctica - Oligotrophic Lake LV.19.BULKMAT1 | ecosystem: Environmental > Aquatic > Freshwater >... | reverse complement strand
TGGGGCTGGCTTCGCGCGGCTCCCCTGAGAAACTCGGGGGCTTCCGCCCCCGGCCCCCCAATTGGAACCAGAAGCGTCACGCGGCGAGGAAGGTCAGGCGGCAACTACCCTGACACCTGGGGACCACGGCGACTCCTGGCGACACCAGGCGCGCGCATCGTCCCGCTCACGCGCAAACCAGGCCCCGATACCCGCCCCTTGAGCTGCTTCTCGAGCATCAGGCAGGAAGCTAGCGGCGCTTCGTTCCGGCCGCACGGGTCGCGCCGGGGGCAACGGCGCTCCGTCGACGGCGGCACACACCGGGCACAGTCCGCGTGGCGCCTCGCCGGCGTCGAAAGATGCGAAACAGCGTGGGCAGAGTTGGTGGACGGCAGGCAAGCGGGTTCTCCCGCACCTTGTTCGGCCGCCTGCGAGCGGACCTTGAGGGTGTGGGCGACACGCGACTCACCGACCCGAGTGACCCTGCCCGGTTCAGTGGAAACCGGACAACTGTGGGAGTTACTGGTGGCGCGAAGAGCCCCCGCGACGGAAACCGTGCAGCGGGCGGCCGGGCGCGCGGATGGAGATTGGCCGAAGGACCGGGTGCCCTATGTCCTCGTCGATCACCCCTTGTGCAACCTCGTGACGGTTACGCCAGCAAAGCCCGCACGACCTCGCCGTGGACATCCGTTAGGCGGAAGTCGCGGCCCGCGTAACGCGTCGTCAGGCGCTCGTGGTCGATCCCGAGCAGGTGCAAAATCGTCGCGTTCAAGTCGTGCACCGAGAGGCCGCCCTGCACGATGTTGTAGGAGAAATCGTCCGTCTCGCCGTAGACCTGGCCGGCCTTGACACCCGCGCCCGCCATCCACATCGAGAAACAGCGTGGGTGGTGGTCGCGGCCGTAGTCCTCGCGCGTGAGCTTGCCCTGGCAATACGCCGTGCGCCCGAACTCGCCACCCCAGATCACGAGGGTGTCCTCCAAGAGGCCCTTGCGCGCGAGGTCCTCGATCAGCCCGTAACACGGCTGGTCGATGTCCAAGCAGTTGTTGCCGAGGTCTTTGGGCAAATTGAAGTGCTGGTCCCAGCCGCGGTGGTAGATCTGCACGAAGCGCACGTCGCGCTCGACGAGGCGTCGCGCGAGCAGGCACGAGGCCGCGAAGGTGCCGGGCTCTTTCGCCTCGGGGCCGTAGAGGTCGAGCACCTCCTGTGGTTCCTGTGAGAGGTCCACCAGGTCCGGCACGGCGCTCTGCATGCGGAACGCCATCTCGTACTGCGCGATACGTGCGCGGATCTCCGGATCGCCGAGCCGTTCAGCGCGCTGCGAATTCAACTCGGCGATGGCGTCAAGCGTGGTGCGTCGCGTGCTGCGCTCGACCCCGGGCGGGTCCTCGAGGAACAAAACGGGGTCACCCGCCGAACGCAGCGTCACGCCTTGGTGCTGGCTCGGCAAGAAGCCCGAACCCCACAGCCGTTGGTACAACGCCTGCGCTTCCTGCCGGCCCTTCCAGCGCGGCGTCATCACGACGAAGCTCGGCAGGTCGCGATTCATGCTGCCGAGGCCGTACGACAACCACGCGCCAAAACTCGGGCGCCCGGGTTGCTCGTGCCCCGTCTGCATGAACGTGATCGCCGGGTCGTGGTTGATCGCGTCCGTGTGCACGGCGCGCATCACACACAGTCGGTCGACCATCTTGGCCGTCCACGGCAGGGTCTCGCACACCTCGGTGCCGCACGCGCCGTGGCGCTGGAAGTCCCACTTCGACGGCGCGAGCGGAAAGCCCGCCTGGCCGGAGGTCATGGTCGTCAGGCGTTGGCCCTGACGGATCGACTCGGGCAGCTCGGTGCCCATCAAGTCGCGCAGGCGAGGTTTCCAGTCCCAGGTCTCGAACTGGCTCGGCGCACCCGACATGCACAGGTAGATCACACGCTTGGCCTTCGGCGCGAAGTGCGGCACACCCGCGAGGCCGCCCAAACGTTCGCCAGCGACTCGCGCGCCCACCGCGACGCCGCCCAGGTCTTGCCCGAGGCCTAGGGCCGCGGACCCTTCGAGGCCGGCGAGCGCCGCGATGCCGAGGCCCGCCGTGGAGCGCGCGAGGAACTCCCTGCGGCTCGTGCGTCGCGCTTCCTCGCGCGCGTCCAGGTCGCGCCTGAGGAAATCGAGGGGGAGATCGTGGGGGTGTTCCATCGTGGTGCGCAGCGCCGCGCGCCTCAGCCGCGGACGAGGACTTCGTCCAAATTGAATACCACGCTGCTGAGCAGCGCCCAAGCGGCCCACTCGCTCGCGCGAGCGTCCGAAGTCGTTGCCGGGACCTCGGTCTCGCCGACGGCGAGCAAGGCTCGCGCGCGCTCCGGCGCCCCGCCGAACTCCGCGCGCAGCGCGCCCAGCGTGCGCGCGAGCACAGGCAACTCGTCCGCGGTCGGCGCGCGCGCCGTGACAGAGCGGAACAACAGCCCAAGGCGCGCCTCGTCCGAGGCGTCTTCGTGCGCGAGCACGAGCGCGGCGAGGTGACGAGCAGCCTCGACCTGGGTGGTCTCGTTCAGCGCCGCGAGCGCCTGCAGCGGGGTGTTCGTGCGCTCCCGAACCACCGTGCACGCTTCGCGCGAAGGCGCGTCGAATACGGTCAAGGCCGGCGGCGGCGCGGTGCGCTTCCAGAACGTGTAGAGGCTGCGGCGGAAGAGCTCCGCGCTGGGGCCGCGTTGGTACTTGGCGGTGTTGCTGCCGGTGTACGCGACCGCTTCCCAGACACCCTCCGGTTGGTAGGGGCGCACGCCTGGCCCGCCCATCGCCTCGTCGAGCAAGCCGGAGACGGCCAAGGCCTGGTCGCGCAAGACCTCGGCGTCGAGGCGCACACGCGACGCGCGCGCGAGGAAACGATTCTGCGGGTCGTTCGTGAGCGCTTCGCGCGTCACGTGCGCGCGCTGACGGTACGTCGCTGTGGTGACGAGGGCGTGGTGCAGCGCCTTCACGTCCCAGCCGCTCTCGACGAACTCGACCGCGAGGTGATCGAGCAGCTCGGGGTGGGTCGGGAACGCGCCCTGGGCGCCGAAGTCCTCCGGCGTCGCGACGAGCCCGCGCCCGAAGAAGTGCTGCCAAACTCGATTGACCGTCACGCGCGCCGTCAGCGGGTGCGCGGAGTCGACGAGCCAACGCGCGAGGGTGAGGCGATTGCGCGGCGCGTCTTTGGGCAGCGGCGGCAGGACCGCGGGCACGTCGGGCGTGACCTCCGCGCCGCGTTTGTCGTAGGCGCCACGCACGAGCACGTTGGTCGCGCGAGGCATCGCGAGGTCGCGCGCGACGAGGGTCGTCGGGAAACCGGCCTCGAGGTCGTTGCGCTGGCTCAGGCGCGCGCCGTGGGTCTCCTTCAGCGCCACCCATTCGGGCGCGAAACGCGAGCGGTACGACCGTTGCACGAGGGCGCGTGTGCTCGGTGTCGCCGCATCGCCGTGTGCGGTGAGGGCGAGCGCGAGCTCGGCGGACTCTTCGAAAGGCAGCGCCATCAACGGCAGGAACTCGAAAGCGAAACCTCCGCCGTGGTTCGAGACCTCGACGACGAGGACGTTGGATCCAGCCCGCAGGTCGAACGTGATGCGGTCCGCGTTCGGCGTGATCCCGCGCGCCGCGGGGTTGTCGTGCACGAGCGCGCCGTTGACCCAGACTTGCACGCTGTCGTCGCTGCCCAGGGTCGCCTCCATGCGCCGCGGGACATCGCTCCAGATCGAGCGCACGAGCACCATCGACCCGATGCGCTCCTCGAACGTCCAGACCTCGCCGTCGGTCCAGCCGGGCTCGGGGGTCCACGCGAAGGCGGCGCGCGATGTGGCGATCCGCTCTTCAGGGAGCCGCGGATCGGGCAAATGGAGCACATCGAGTGCGCCGAGGATCGCTTCGATCGGCAGCTCGCGCTCATGCGCCGTGCGCGCGTTGTCGTCGGCGACAAACGCGCGCTGCCACACACCAAAACCCACGCCTGCTCCAGCCGAGTGGTCGAGCGCCACGCGGAACCGCGCGAGCGCGTGTTGTTGGTGCGCAGATTCGAAACGCAGCCGGAAGCGCAGCTCCGTCCCACCGTCGAAGCCGAAGGGCGCGCGCGGGACCACCTCTGCGCGACGCGCTCCATCGAGCCCGAGCCCGGCCCAGCCCGTCTGAGCGGAATCGTCGACGATGGCCTCGACGGGCCAATTCTCCTGTGAATAGGACGCGACGGCGCGCGTCAACTCTACCTTCGCGAACGCCTCGCTGCCCGCGGGCGCTGCGGCGAGGTCGAGCCCGGAGAGCACGAAGTTCTGGTTCGTCGCCCGTCCCGGCAGCCGCGCGTCCTCCGACGGCAACAGGGCCTCGAGGCGCAAACGCTCGATGCGCCCCGGCGGGACCCAACCGCGCAGCTCGTACACCGTCTGATGCGGGTTCTCGCCGCCCGCGACGATGGACCCGTCCGGAGCCACAGTCAGTGTGGCGCCGTGGGTCGCCTCGGCGGTCTCGGGGAGCCAGGTCAGCCACCGGCGCGCGAGCTCAGCCCCGCGTTCCGTGGCCCATTTCGACTCCGCCGCATCGAGCGCGGGGTTCGGCGCCGACAGCTCGGCCTCGAGCTGCGCGAGCTCGCTGTTCATCGACACGAGGCGCGCGCGATCGTCCGCGGTGGGCACCGCCAGGAACGGCGCCGGGTTCGCCACATTGCGGTCGCTCGCTTCTTCGGCGAGGGACGCGAAGAACGCGTAGAGCTCGTAATAGTCGCGCTGGGTGAACGGGTCGTACTTGTGGTCGTGACACTGCGCGCAGTTCATCGTGACGCCGAGCCAGATCGTCGCCATCGTGTCGACACGGTCCTTGGCGTAAATCGAGAGGTATTCCTCAGCGATCATCCCGCCCTCGGCGCTCGTTGGGTTGCAGCGGTTGAACCCCGACGCGATGAGCTGGTCCGCGGTCGGCTCCGGCAGCAGGTCGCCTGCGAGCTGCCACACGGTGAACTCGTCGAAGGGCAGGTTGTCGTTGAGCGCACGCACGACCCAGTCGCGGTAGGGCCACATCGAGCGCACGTTGTCGAGGTGCAACCCGTGTGTGTCGGCGTAACGCGCGGCGTCGAGCCAAATGCGCGCCATGTGCTCGCCGTACCGGGGCGAAGCGAGCAGCCGCTCGACAGCGCGCTCGTAGGCGTCGGGCGCGGTGTCGGCGAGGAAGTTGTCGAGCTCGTCGAGGGTGGGCGGCAGCCCCGTCAGGTCGAGCGTGACCCGGCGCAGCAACGTCGTCGGATCGGCTTCCGCTGCGGGCGCGAGTCCGCGGGCCACGAGCGCCGCGCGCACGTATGCGTCGATGGCTGCGCCCCCACTGAGCGCGCGGTCGCCGGTCGGCTCGGCGGGTCCCGCGACGTCGTCCTCGGGCAAAGCCGTCACAGGCCGCGTGGGCGGCACGAACGACCAGTGGTTGCGCCACTCGGCGCCTTCACGGACCCAGCGCGTGAGCAGCTCGACCTGCTCGGCCTTCAGCGGTTTGCCGAAGGAGGCCGGCGGCATGAGGTCGCCTTCGAGAGCCGGCGCGATGCGATACGCGAGCTCGCTCGCGTCGAGGTCGCCCGGCACGACCGCGTGGGCGCCGGAGGGCAGCGTCGCCCGCAGTCCCTCGGGCGTATCGAGCCGCAGATGCGCGGCGCGTTTCTCTTCGTCCGGCCCGTGGCAGGCGAAACAGTGGTTCGAGAGGATCGGCCGGACGTCGCGGTTGAAATCGACGGGGCGCTCTGCGCCCTCGGAGGCAAGCACGACCGCGGGCTGGGTTCGCGTGCCAAGGGGCTCCTCCGACGCTCTGCGCGACGACTCGAGGTCGCCCGACCGGCGGTGGGGGGTTGCACCGTGTGCTTGCGGCGCCCAGGCGGCACTCCAATGGCCCACAACCAGGATCGTGAGGAGCAGGTGCCGCATGTGACGCATCGTACCGCTGCCGGCGGCGTTCCGGGCCCCGGGGGGCCTTGGATCCGGCGTGTCGCCCTCATGCCTCGCGCCAAGGCACCCGAGTAGGGTGTTGCCCCTATGTCGTCCGCCCAACGTCATCCACGCCCCAGGTCTCTCGAGAGCCGCGCCATCGCCGTGGGGCACTTCTTCTCGCGTGACGTCTGGGCGCGCGAGCTCACGACGTTGCCGACGTTTCGCCGTTGGACCTACAAGTGGGCGCGCGTCGCGTACCTCGCCACGACGAACTTCGTCAAGGACCGCTGTACGTGGCGGGCGTCGGCTCTGACCTACATCACGGTCCTGTCGCTCGTGCCGATGCTCGCGTTCGCGTTCTCCGTCGCGAAAGGTCTCGGCGCCTACGACAAGCTGCGTACGCAGACGATCGAACCCTTGCTCGACCGCGTCTTCGGGTCGAATGGCGCTTCCACACCGTTCGTCGATGGTGTCGAGCGGACCGCCGGATCCGTCACGGAGGCGGACTCTGTCGAGGGCGCGAGCGAAGACGGTGGAGCGACCCAGGGGCACGCCGTCGAGGAGACGGAGCCAGTCGCTTTCGAAGGGCGTCGTGAAGCTGCTGGGGACGGAATGCCCGAGCGAGTGCGGGAAGCGCTGGGAAGCGCGGCACCCGTCCCTGACGTCGTCACGCCGCCTTCCGCCGATGCGCCCTTCGTCCCTGACACCGAAACGCAGACACCGACGGGCGCAGGAAAAACCGAGGAAGAGACCCAATCCGAAGAGGTCAAGGTCGCGAATGTCGTGACGAAGAGCGAAGTGCGCTCCGCCATCGACACCGTTTTGCACTTCGTGCAATCGACGAATGTCGCGAGCCTCGGCGCCCTCGGCCTCGCGATCGTCGTGTGGACGGTCCTTTCGCTGCTAGGCTCGATCGAGCGCTCGTTCAACGACATATGGGGTGTGCGCCGCTCGCGCACGATCGCGCGCAAACTCTCGGACTACTTGTCGACCATCGTGCTCGTGCCGCTGTTCCTCGTCAGCGCAACAGGGCTCGCGAACTTGGGCAAGAGCACGCATCTCTTGCAATACCTCGGGGTGGACACGGCCAGTCGGAGCGTCTCGTATCTCGTTGTGTTGCCTGTGGTCGCGTTGGGTTTTGCGTTCGCGTACGTCTTCATGCCGAACACGCGCGTACGGATCGGGTCTGCGCTCATCGGTGGCGTAGTCGGCGGGAGCTTGTGGCTGGTGTTTCAAGGAGCCCACTTGTCGCTCCAACTCGGCGTCGCCAACTACAACGCGATCTATTCGACCTTCGCGGCCCTGCCGATCTTCCTGTTCTGGGTCTACGCGTCTTGGGTCACGGTGCTGCTCGGCGCGGAGGTCGCGGCGGCGCATCAGAACGAGGCCTCCCACCGCCAGGTCGTCCGTGCGCGCGACTACGACCAGCAGTTGAAGCGCGTCGTCGCGTTGCGCCTCGCCGTGCGCCTCGCCGCGAGTTTCGTGTCCGGCGCGCCCCTGCGCTCCGCGGAAGAGCTCGCAGAGGACCTCGGCATCCCGGATCGCACGCTCGACGAGGTCGTCGGAGCGCTCCGTACGGGCAGGCTCCTTGCCGTAGCCGAGCTCGACGGCGGCAACGACCGACTCGTGCTCGTGCGCGATCCAGCCCGCGTTCGTGTGCAGGACGTCTACGACGCCTTGGACGGCCTCAACGGCGAGAGCGATTTGCGCCCCGTGGATGCCCTCGACGAAGCCCTCGATCGCGCGCTGCGCGAGTACGACGAAGCCCGCCGCGCGAGCCCCGCAAACAGGACCCTGCAGGACCTCGCCCAAGCCGAGATCGAAGCCAGAGAAGCCGCTGCCGGTGAGGCCTGAGTCGAACGGAGCGCGCTCAAGGCTGGCGCGCCACGAAGACCGGGACCCCTGCTCGCGCGAACCTCGCGTAGGGGTCGGCGGAACCACACACGGCGAGCGCCTCGCGTAACCCGAGGCGTCCCGCACGGAAGCCGCAGGGTTCGATTCTCCAGTCGCGTGCCGCGAGCGCGGCGGCCTCGTCTCCTTGGACGAGCACCGTGAAACCGCGCTCTTCTTCGAGTCCGTTCCATTCAGTTGGCAGCGGCCGGGGATCCAAACGTCCTGCGGAGAGAACGCGCACGATGCTCGGCGTCGAGGGATCGAAGCCCCATGTCGCGTCGAGCCGTTCCAGCATCGCGGCGCGGCCCCAGTAGTCAGACTTGAATGTCGCGCGCATACCGGGCGCGGCAAGGAGCAGCAGTCCGAGCATGGACAGCGCCAAGTCCAACCCGCGCGCTTCGCAACGGCGGTTCCCTGCCAGCCCGACCGCAGCGACCGCCACCGCCGCTGCGCCCGCGCTCGCGCGCACGTCGACGCGCGCCAACACGAGCGCGAGCGTCGTACAAACGGCCGCGATGATCCACGTCAGACCGCGGAGCCCCAACGCCACACCCCGAAGCGACCTCGCCTGCAAGACGAGCACACTCAAAGCGGCGGCGATGAGGGGATAGGCCGGCGACATGTATCGCGCGCGGTGCACATTGCCCGAGGAAAACACGAGCCACAGCACGGCGGTGAAACAGCCGACGAGCAAGAATCCCTGGCGATGCTCGCGGAGCCTTGTGCGCAGCTCTTGGCGAGCGAGCGCCAGAACCGCGAACGGGAGAAGAGTCCAAGGCAGGCAGTGCCGCGCGGTGGAGCCGAGGTACGACGCCGCGAGCCACAGGGCCTCGCTGGGCGACCCCGCCAAGCGAGTCGCGAGCTGATCCTCGACAAAACTCGGGCCGGCGCCGCTACGTTCCGAGATCCACAAAGGCATCAGCGCCACAGCGGCGATGGACACGCCGACGAGCAGCGCCGGCAGATACGCGAGACCGCGCAACGCAGCGCGCCCCGAGCGCGCGCAAGCGGCGACAGCGAACAGGAGCAGCACCACCGCGAGGCTGCCCTTCGACGCCGCTGCGAGGCCGATCCCACCCCACAGCCAGAACGCAGCGCGGCGCGCGGGCCGCCCTGAGCCGAGGAACTCGACCAGCCCGATCCACGCGATCGTCACCGACAAGACGAGCAACATGTCCGGCGTGCAACGTGTCGCGAGCATGGACAGCGTGGTGTTCGAGGCCGCGATGGCCGCGGCGAGCAAGGGCGCCTCGGGCTGCCCTGGAAAGAGCCCGCGGGCGACGCTCGCCGTCGCCGGGACGAGCAGCGCGCCTGCGATCAGGAACGGCAATCGCGCCGCGAAGAGGCTCACGCCGAACGCCTGCATCGAAGCGCCCATCAGCCAGTAGATGAGCAGCGGCTTGTTGACGCGCGGGCTCCCGTCGGCGAACTCGGGGCGCCACCAGTCCCCGCTGGCGCGCATGCGCAGCACCGCGTCGGTGTAGTACCGCTCGTCGCCGATGTAGGTCCCCTCGGACCCGAGCCAGACGAGGCCCAGCCCGAGCGTCGCGAGCGCGAGCAGCCACGGCGCGCCGTGATCCCGAACCCCGATGCTGAACAATCGCTGGGGTCCTGTCGCGCCGCTCACGTCAGTCGAATCGTACCGTCCGAGAGTCCGAGAAGTTCGATGTGACGTTCGGGTTCACGTCCCGGTACCAGGCCTGGAAAGTCCACGACTCACCGGCGACGATGTTCACGAGCGCGCTCGGCGTCGGCGTCGCGGTCAAATCGAGCTCGAGCTCGAAACGACCCGCTGTGCCGGACGCCTGGATGACGAGATAACGGCCGAAGTTCCCGCCCAGGCACAGGTTGCCTTGGCTGCCAGCTGGATTCGCAACGAACCCCTGCGTGCGGCTGTTCAAGAACAAGCCGAAGACTTGCATCGGCAGGCCCTCGACGACGAGCGCCACGTCGTTGTCCAGCGCGACGACCGAGCCCTGCACACTGAGTGCTGCGCTCGTCCCGGCGCTGTTGATCACCGCGGGCGAACAAGTCGCCGAGCCGAACGTGCCTTGGACCGGCGGCGCCAAGTACGCGACGAAGGCATGTCCAATGCCGGGCGCGAGCGGGAACCGGCCGACGAAGGCGTTGCCGTCTGAGCTCATCGCGGTCACGTTGAATTGGATCACACCCTGGTACGTCGGCAACGTCGCGCCGCCCGCTTGCAGGGCCCCCGTCAGGTCCTGGGTGCCACCGGTCGCGGTCCAGAATCTCGGCGGTGTGCTGTCGAACGCGACGACGTCACCGCCCGCGCTCACAGCGAGGGGGCGGTTCGCCTCGAATTGCCCGCCCGGACCAAAACCGATCATGCCCGTCGCCTGGGTCCAGCGAAAACCGCCGAACGTCGCGCCGCTCGCATCGATCAAATAACCGACGATGATCTGGCCATCCGCGCTGATACCTGTCCCTACACTCGCGTTCCAGCCGTGGGGAAGGCCGAGGTCGAGCGCGCCCGTGCCGGCTTGCCAGCGCATCGCTCGCGAGAGCCCATTCACGGCTTCATAACCGGTGCCGACCACGGTGTTCGCGTCGTCGCTCGCGTCGTGCGCGACGAAGAACAGGAACGGCGCGCTCCCGAGCATGGGCTGCGTCGTGCCGCTCGAGTCCCACACGGACTCGCGACCGACGACTCGTGTGCCGGCGTTCGTGGTGAAGGTGATCGCGAGCTCTGGGTCGTTGCTTTGCACGAACGGCGCGAAGGAGGTCGCGCCGGCCACGCTGTTCCACGTCATGGCCTGGGACTCGGGGGTCGTCCCTGGCGCGTAAGTCGCGTAACCGCCGATCCGCCCACCGTCGGGGCTGACGACCTGGGGCTCGACACGCAGCGCCCCGCTCGGGACGCCGATCGATCTCATCCCGAGGTCTCGCCGCCACCGGAATCCGCGCTGGCTCAGCTGCGGGCCCTCGACAGCCATCGAACGACCGATGACCGTCGCGCCGTCGGCGCTCACGTCGACCGCCACCGAATCCAGCGGTGTGGCGGGCAGAGTCGTCAACGACCCGAGGTCGATGAACTCCGACTGGAAGGCGAGCGCTGGGGAGAGGAAGAGGACGAGCGGCGCGAGTCCAACGAGCGAGCGAGAAGTGCGAACCATGGCGGATCCTGTATAGCAGGATGTGATCGTCGCCGCCTCCCGGAGGGATCCTGTTCAGCGGGGCTCCTCATGGACTCACGCTGTGGCGCTTTGGCGCTCACGTTGTACCGATTTGGGATACTTTCACCCCGTAATCCACGGTGCCCCGTCCCGCGCGGTCGCCGGGCGCGTACCCGTGCTCTTCAATCGTGCCCACGCGCCGTGATTCGCACCCGCTCGGCGCGCCCGTCGGGCTGCACGAGCAGCGCCTCGTCGTGCAAATTCACCGTGGGGCAAACATGTCCTGGGACAAAAAAGAGCGGTTGTCCCGCTCGGGGCGCGACTCCGGACACGACGTCCAGCGGCAGGTGTTCCTCGCTCGGCCGCTGCGGCTCGAGACCGTCCCACCCGATCGGTCGTCCGACCACCGCCACGTCCGCGCTGAGCGCCTTGGAGCCGGCGTCGCACGTCACGCGGCCTGGACGCGGTCGACTGATCACCCGCGCCAGAACGAGCGCGGCAGCGCGCAGCCCGAGGCGCGGCACTTGTTCGAGGCAGCGGAGGTCACCGAGCACCACCGTCCCCGGCGAGACCCGGTGCACTTCCTCGCGGCCGTGCCAGCCCTCGTCCTCGAGCGCGTCGAGGCAGGCCGGTGTCCCGGCGGTGATGACCTCAGCGACGTCGAGGCCCTCGCGTCGCAGACGATCGACGACGGCGCGCACACGCTGATTGCTCGCGCGCACGGCGGCCGCGCGCTGCTCCGGGTCGGCCTCCGTGTGGTGTCCATCGTAGGCGTGCACGCCACGCAGTCGCGCGCCCGCGGCCCTCGCTGTCGCTACGACACGCTCGAGGTCCTCGGCCGGTGCGCCGGTGCGGTCCATGCCGGAGTTCACGTCGACGAAGATGCCGAGCTCTGCGGGCACACTCGCCGCGTGCGCGGGATCCTCCGAGAGCATCGACCAGCGCACACCGGGCAGCGCACGCGCGAGCTCGCCGAGGCGCGCGAGGTTCGGGCCGACGTGCGGAAACGCGACACAAAGGTCGCCTTGATCAGGAGCGCGCTCTTCGAGCAGCGTCGCCATCACTCGCGCTTCGCGAGTCGTCGCGCACTTGAACGTACGCACGCCGAGCTCGATCGGGATCGACAAGACCTCGGGGATCTTGACGGTCTTGATGTGCGGTCTCCAACGTCCTTCTGCGACCGCCAAGAGGCGCTCGACGTTGTGGCGCACGTGCTCCATCCAGATCACGAGGGAGGGGCTCGGCAGTTGCTCGAGGACCTCGGGTGCGAGGCGCCAGGGGCGAAGCTCCGGGCGGAGCTCCCACGTTGCGTTGGATGTCGGGGTCATCGTGGCGAGTCGAGCGGGTCCGGCGACGGGGCGAGGATGGTGCCCGACGCATGCGCTCTCCGCCAGAAGAGCCGGTACGGGCGCGGGGTCCTGGCGGGCCGCCACCACGCACGAATGGCCGGTCGCCCAGGTACCTAGGGGGTTCAAGGCGGGTATTCTCCAGCGGCGCCCTCGGCCCTTCCCTTCCGCACACGAGGGCATTCCGCACCCGAGGGCCCCAAGATCGAACATGGCGCCACGTGACCTTGCTCCGCACTCCGAGGCCTTGGACGTCCCGAATCCATCCGCCGGGCGGACTCCACGCAGACCCGTGGCCCGCGCGGCCCTGGCGAGCGCGATGTTCGCCGGGCTAGTCGCCTGTGGGGGTGGCGGAGGCGGCGGCGCAGTGGCGACGTTCACCGCCTCGGCGGGCGCCGACCGCGAGATCCGGCCCTACGAGCTCGTGTCCCTCGCCGGGACCGTCAGCGGCGGCGCGCCTCGCTGGCGACAGGTCTCCGGGCCCGCGGTCGATGTGATCGGCGGGCTCGACAGCGCCACGCTGCGCTTCGTTGCGCCGGAAGACCCGACCCCGCTCGTGTTCGAGCTCACCGTGCGCGAGGGCGCAGACGTCCGCGCGCGCGACACGGTCACACTGAACGTCCCGGCGCCTCTCGGCGCGCTCGGAGGGGTCTTGCGCCGGCGCATCACCGTCGCCGGGGGTGGCCCTGGCCGCGCGGAGGCCGCAGCCCACGAGCCCGTGTCCCAGCGCCTCTTCGTGCTGGACGGCGTCGCGCGCGTCGTGCTCGCGTACGACGTCCAGAACCCCGACCAACCGCAAGACGCTGGGACCCTGCCCGCGCCGCGCCCGAAACCGGGGTTCGTCCCGGGCCCGCCGGTCGCCGTCGTCGCCCGCGGCGGCGTGCTCGCCGTCGTCCACGAGGGCGTGTCGCCCCAGGTCCCCGGCCGCGTCGTGTTCTACGATCCCTTGACCCTCGTCGAGCTCGCCTCGTGGTCCACGGGACCGGGACCCGTCGACGCGACGATCACCGCCGACGCGCGGGCGATCGCGGTCGCGTGCGCGGGCGGCCTCGATCCGAGCGCGCTGTCCGATCCGCGCGGCGCGGTGACGTGGATCCGCGTGCCAGAGCTCGGGCCGACGACGATCAACCCCATCGTCGATGTGCGCACGTACAACTTCGCGGGATTCGACGGCCTGGCGGGTCCGCTGCGCGCGGACGGTGTGCGCCTCTCGCGCCCGACCGTTCCGGTCAGTCAGGACCTCGAGCCGCGTGCCGTCGCGTTCGCGCCGGATGGCAGCTCGATCTTCGTGTCGTTGCCGGCGAACAACGCGCTGGCGCGCATCGACACGGTCGGCCTCATCGTCGACGACCTGAATGGCTTGCGTTACGCAGACTGGTCCGGTGACGGCGGCGAGGTGACCTCGCCCGTCGGCGCGCGCTTCGTGCCCTTCGAGGGCGGCCGCCCGACCGCGACGACCGTCGCAGGCCAGAGCGTCGCGGCCCTCGACGTCGAGGGCCTCTTGTCCGTCGAGCAAGGGCTCGCCCTTGGCGAGTGGCTCGTCGAGTTCGTCGCGGCGCGCGGCCCGGTGCTGCCGCGCCAACTGCTCGGAGGCGCCGAACCGGCGCGCCCCTACGCGCTCGCTGCGGACGGCCCGCGGACCGTGCGGGTCGCGGTCTCGGTGCTCGACTGCACCATCACGGTGCTCGAAGAGCGCGCCCTGACGACCGCTGGCGGCGCGCCGTTGAGCTCGCGCTCGAACCTGCGCGCGAGCGCGCCAGGGCTCGCCTTGCACGACGAGCTCGCAGTGGACCTCATGGGCGCGCCGTTGCCACTCGATCCGCTCGGATTGCACGTCGGCGACGCGGTGCGGAGAGGCGCCGATCTGTGGCTCGCGGACCTGCAGAGGCCCTCCATTGCCCGTTTCGACTCGAACGGCGCCCTTCTGGCGCGGTACGTCCCCTTCGGCGCGAACGGCGCGGGTGTGATCGTCGGCGAAGAGCGCTTGCCCGCGGTGTATTCGCAGCGCGTCCTTGACGGCGGCTTCGAGGGTGTCGCGCTCAGCGCGGATGGCGCCACGCTCTTCGCCGTGCTCGGTCGACCCCTCGACAACCCGGACACGGCGGACGACGCAGCCTCGCGGGCCTCGCGCATCGTGCGTCTCGTCGCCCTCGATGCGAACAGCGGCGCCGTGAGCGGCGAGTACGTCTACACCCTCGAGCGCGCGGGCCATGTCGTGCGCGATCTCGACTTTGGCGCCGACGGTCAGCTCATCGTCTTGGAGGAAGATCCCGACGGGACTTTCAGCGCGCTCTTCCGCTTGGACCTCGCGGACGCGACCGATTTGGCGCAGCTCGGCGGCGCCTATGCCGGGATCAGCGCCGCGCTCGAGACCACTTCGCCTGCGGCGTTGGGCGGGCTCTTCGTGCCGATCGTCCCTGGACGCAAGTCCCTCGCCCTCGATCTGGGCGAGGGCGGCCTCCGCGCGAGCGCGTTCCTCGGGAGCGGCCTCGGCGCTGAGCTCCCGTTGCTTGCGCGGGCCGACGGTTTCGGGCTCGCCGGCGCGACCCTCGACACGGCGACCGGGACCTTCCAATTGCCCGCAGGTGCGGCGCTCGCGCCGCTGGCGCTCGCGCCCTTCGGTGCGCGTGGAAGGCAGCTCGATCCGAGTGATGTCGACGAGGGCGCGGCCCTCAGAAGCTTCCCCGTGAGCGGCTTGCGCCAGGCCCTCGATCTGGTGGCCTTCAACGGCCCCGACGGTGTGTTGATCGCCGGCGCCGACGGCGGCAGCACGCGGATCCTGACCGGCCAACCGGGTTACGACGAGACGGCGCTCGTGCGCGACCTCATGCTCGACACCCTCGCCTTCCCGAACGCGAGCGAGCTCAGCGCCGATGCGATGCTCGGTCGGCTGCGCGTCAGCCGCGTCGACGGCGACTTCGATGGCGACGGGCTCGTCGAGCAGCTGTTCGCGTTCGGCGGGCGCAGCGTCTTCCTCGCGAAGCCGGGCGGCGATCTCCTGTGGGATTCCGGCGACCGCCTCGATCGCCGGATCCTCGGCCGCCAGCCGGAGCGCGCGCAGCGGCTCCAAGCTGCGTCGACGGAGTTCGGCGCCGCACCCCAGAGCCTCGCGCTCGTCGAGCTCGCAGGCGCACGCTATCTCGCCGTCGGGCTGGGCGGCTCGGGCAGCGTCGCGCTCTACGACCTGGCCCTGCCCCAAGCGCCGCGGTTCGCGGGCTTCGTGCCGACGGGCATGGGCGCGAACCCTGTCGCGCTCTCCTTCGTGTCTGCGTCGGACGCGCCCGACGGACGGCCTATCCTGCTCATCGTCGACGCGGCCGCGGGCGCGGTCGACCTGATCGAGCTCGGCGCACCCTGAGCGTCCTCGCATTCGTTCCCTCGAACCGAAGTCGTTCAAAACGGAAGTACTGAGCCAGGATCGTTCTTTCGTATTTGCCGATCGCTCGCTCCGCGCGAGCGATCGGCAAATACGAAAGAACGATCCTGGCTCAGTACTTCCGTTTTGATCGCAGCCGGGAATCAGTCCGAACGTGGGCGAGAATGCGGTCGAACGAGATTTTTTGCACACACGTACGACGGAGCTGTTCCCATGCGTCGCGCAATGGACTCCACCGACCGGGATTCGGCCTCGACGGCGCATGCAGCGGCCCAGCAACCGCGTGTCGACTACGATGCCGCGCAGCAGAGCGTTCGGATCGTGGGCGTGTTGACCACCGGGGGCGCAGGTCATCTGCGGCGTGAATTCGAGCGCGCAGTCCGGCGCGGGCCCGTGCGGCAGCTCGATCTCTCCGGGGTCGCGCGACTCGAGGGCGGCGCAGCTGCCGTGCTCGCAGATGCTTGGTGCCGAATCGAAGGCGACCCGCGCCCAGAATTCGCCGGCGGCGCGGCGCACGTGCGCGACGTCCTCGAGTTGTTCCTCGGACCGGACGCATGCGCGGTCCACCCGGTGCCGTCGCGGCGCGGGTTCTTCGCCGAGGTCGGCGCGGCGACGGCGGGCCTCTTCGAGCACGTCCGCGCGTTGCTCGGTTTCCTCGGCGGCGCGGTCATCGCGGTCGGCGCTGCGTTGCGCCGCCCCTGGACGGTCGCGTGGGGGCAGGTCTCGCGGCAGATGGAGCGGCACGGCTCGGACGGTGTCGCGATCGTCGCGACGATCGGGCTCTTGATCGGCCTCATCACCGCGTTCCAGGCCGCGATGCAGCTGCGCGAGTTCGGCGCGGACAATCTGGTCTCGGCGCTCGTTGGACTGTCGCTCACGCGCGAGCTCGCGCCCTTGATGACCGCGATCGTCGTCGCGGGTCGTTCGGGCGCGAGCATCGCCGCCGAGCTCGGGACGATGAAGGTCTCCGAGGAGGTCGACGCGCTGACGACGCTCGGGCTGTGTCCGTACCGCTACCTCGTGTTTCCACGGCTTTTGGCCCTGGTGCTCGTCACGCCGCTCTTGACCGTGGTCGCGGACGTCGTCGGCCTCGCGGGTGGCGCCGCCGTGGCGCTCGGGACGCTCGAGGTCAGCTTGTACGGCTACGTCGCGTCGACCCGCGAGGCGCTGGACCTGTTCGATGTGCTCGGCGGGCTCGTCAAGGCCGCTGCGTTCGGCGGCATCATCGCGATGATCGCGTGCGAGCGCGGTCTCGCGACCGAGGGCGGCGCAGAGGGCGTCGGGCGCGCGACTACGGGCGCCGTGGTCAAGACTCTCTTCTATCTCGTCGTCGCCGACGCGGTGTTCGCGGTACTCTTCGACCTGTGGGGCATCTGATGCGCCCTGTGTCGAGTCCCGAATATCCGCCTGACGCATTGCCTGTGAGCCCCCGAACCGAGAGTCGTGCGCCCGCCATCACCGTGCGCGACCTCGCCATCGGGTACGACCGCGTGCCCGTCATGCAGGGCCTCGATTTCGAGGTGAAGCAAGGCGACGTGTTCTTGATCCTCGGCGGCTCGGGGAGCGGGAAGTCGACGCTGCTGCGGCACCTCATCGGGCTGCAAGTGCCTATGCGCGGCTCCATCACGCTCGCCGGGATCGGCGATCCGGTCGCGGCCCTCGGCCAAAAGCCGCGCTTTGGCGTCATGTTCCAGTCCGGCGCGCTCTTCGGTTCGCTGACCGTCGCCGAGAACCTCGCGCTGCCGCTCGAGACGTGGACGGACCTCGACGCGGACACGATCGCCGCCATCGTCGGCGGCACTCTGAGGCTGGTCGGACTCGAGGGCGCGGGCCGCCGACTGCCCGCAGAGCTCTCGGGCGGCATGCGCAAACGCGCCGGGATCGCGCGCGCCCTCGTGCTGTCGAACGACCTCTTGTTTCTCGACGAACCATCCGCAGGGCTCGATCCGATCAGCGCCGCGGAGCTCGACGAGCTGCTCCTGACGCTGAATCGCGCGCTCGGGCTCACGCTCGTCATCGTGACACACGAGCTCGAGAGTATCTTTCGCATCGGCGGGCGCTGCATCCTGCTCGATCGACGAACGCGGGGGATCCTCGCGCGCGGCGCGCCATGCGAGCTGCGCGCTACCAGCCGCGAACCCTACGTACAGGCCTTCTTCAATCGCCGACCGATGGAGACTTCGCAGTGAGTGGCAGCGGCACGAATCATTGGAAGCTCGGTGTGTTCGTCGTCGCGACGGCGTCGCTCGGGCTCGGGATACTGTTCTGGGTCGCGGCGCGGCGCTTCGGGTCAGAGACGGTCGAACGCGTGACCTATTTCGAAGAGTCCGTGCAAGGCCTCGAGATCGGCGCGCCCGTCAAGGTGCGCGGTGTCCCGATCGGCTCCGTCGCGGGCATCCGTATCGCGCCGGACGGCAAGCTCGTCGAGGTGCGCGCGCGCATCAAGACGGAGGACCTGCGCCGACTCGGGTTGCCGGTGGGGCATCTCACCGCGCCGCCCGACGCCCCTCGGCCGGACAGCGCGGTGGGCGAGGGCGACCTCGCCGCGAGCGGACCCGAAGGCGAGGCTTTGGCGCTGGAATCACGATTGCGACTCTCGATCTCGACCACGGGGATCACCGGCGTGAAGTTCATCGAGGCGGACTACGTCGCGCCCTCGACGCCGACCCCGCGACTCAGTTTCACACCGCCCGTCAATTACATCCCTTCGGCCGCCTCGACGCTCGCGAGCCTCGAAGGCGCCGCGCGCGGGATCGGCGTCGAGCTGCCGAAGACGCTCATCGAGATGCGGCGGCTCGCCGAGACGCTCGAAGCGCGTGTGGCCGCCGTCGACAGCGACGCGTTGCAAACACGCACGCTGGCGATGCTCGAAGCGGCGGAGAGGCTGCTCTCGAGCGCGGAGGGCGTCGTGACGAAGCTCGGGCCCAGCGGCGACGATCTCGTTGCCAAGCTCGCGCTCCTGGTCGACGACGGGCGCACGATCGCTACGACGGTGCGCGCGCTTGTGGATCGCATGGTCCAACCCGAGGGCCCCGTCGAGCGCGCGGCGACGAGCCTCGTCTCGCTGGCCAACGACGCGGGCCAATTGGTCGACGTAGCCAAAGGGATGCTGGAGAGCTCGGCGTTGCCCGAGACGACGGCCTCGATCCGCGGCACCACTGTGTCGATCGGCGACGCCGCCGCGTCGTTCCAAACGCTCGCGCGCGACCTGCAACCCGCTGCGACCGAATTGCGCGCGACCCTGACCGACCTGCGCGCCGCGCTGCGCAAGGTCGAGGAGCTCGCGGGTTATCTCGAGCGCGACCCAGGTGCGCTTTTGCGTGGAAGGTCGGAGGGTGGACGATGACCGGTGGGAGTGCGTGCAGTATGCGAAGGAAAGGGACGCGTGTCACAGTGACCTGGCTGGCCCGGACGGCGACTCTCGCGGCGCTCGCCGTGCTGAGCGCGTGCGGCCTCCTGCCGCCGCCTCCGCCGACGATCCGCTGGTTCTCGCCCTTGCCGCCGTCGGCGGCGTCAGTGGCCCCGTTGGACACGGCTGCCGGCAGCTCAGCCACCCCGTTGCGCATTCGCCGTGTCGAGGCCGCGCGGCACCTCGGTGAGCGCTTCGCCTGGCGCCGCGGCCCCGAGGTGGGCTACCTGGAGCTCGCGCGCTGGACGGAGTTCCCAGAGGCGCTGGTCGCCCACGCCCTCGAGCGCGAGCTCTTCGAGTCGGGCGACTTCGTACGCGACGGTCGGGCTGCCCTGGCGCTCGATGTCGAGGTGCGCAGCTTCGAGGAGGCGCGCGTGGCGGGCAAGCCGACCGATCGCGACCGCGGATCCGCGAGGATCGAGCTCGCGCTGCGGCTCGTCGGAGTCGGGGAGCGCGCGCTGCTCGATCGCAGCTTCGTCGTCATGGTGCCCCTCGCCGGCGAGGGCACTGAGGCCTTCGTGGCCGCGATGGCGGAGGCCCTCGCGGGGGCCACCTCGGCCGCGCGCGCCGCGCTCGCGGTCGTTGCGGCCAGTGAGGCCGTGCGCGCCGTCAGGGAGGGCTGACCCCACCGCCGGGTCGATTGCTGGCGCAGGTGGTATCTTCCTGTCACCGCTGGCCTTCACCGGCGGCGATCCTCTCACACCTCGTACGAGGCACGTCTATGCGCACACATCGTCCACGTATCGTTCCGTTCGTCCTCACCTCACTCGTCGTCGCCGCGACAGCCAGCGCGCAGAACTGGAGCGACAACTTCGAGACGTACGCCATCGGCAGCCCGCTCGAGGGGCAAGGTGGCTGGGTCGGTTGGGACGGAATCAACACCACGAACACCGTCGTCAGCGGCGCCTTCGCGCAGAGCGGGACACGCTCGATCCAGCCCAACCCCGGCTCCGACACGGTGCAACAGTTCACGCCGCCTACGGTGGGCACCTGGGTCTTCAAAGGCCAGGTCTACGCGCCGACGGGGTTCGCCAGCAACCTCGACTACATGATCATGAACAAGTACAGCCACGGTGGGCCGTACGAGTGGGGCTCCTGGATCACGTTCAACGGGACGGCCAATACCGTCACCTGCAACTGTGGGGGTCTCAACGCGAACTCCGTCCCCATCCCACGCGATCGCTGGGTCGAAGTGCGTCAGGTGATCGACCTCGACACGAACCAAGCCGAGATCTACTTCGATGGAGTTCTGTTCGCGAACTACGTACCCGTTCAGGGGGTGTGACCACGCCTGGCGGGCCCCAAAGGGGGTTGAGGCAACGGAATCCGGGGTGGCTGCCCCGTGATTCTACTGGAGGAGCCGCGGTTCGGGGCCACCGGCGAGG
>Ga0163144_10009857_pt1 | contig 20436 bp, 26 predicted proteins | sample OliLak19BULKMAT1_FD_123175 | JGI IMG/M metagenome (GOLD analysis project Ga0163144, IMG submission 123175) | Freshwater microbial mat bacterial communities from Lake Vanda, McMurdo Dry Valleys, Antarctica - Oligotrophic Lake LV.19.BULKMAT1 | ecosystem: Environmental > Aquatic > Freshwater >... | reverse complement strand
GATCAGCACATAGTCCGCAGCGTCCGGCGTCACGGCGCTTTTGCCGGTGATCGCCACCGGATCGATGGTCAGCGCGCCCGATCCGGTCACATCGCCGGTATGGGTCGCATTGGTCACCTTGGCAGTGTTCGCTGTGACAGAGGCAGTTGCGGCAACTGCAGCTGCAAAGCCCCCAACCTCCACCTTGTCAGTATTGAGATTGGTAAAGTTGGCATCAACTTCCGCGTGGCTTAACGGGCTACCCTTGCCCGCGCGGGTGACAATCGTTGCCATCTACTGCACCATCGTCCGCACGCCCACCGCCCGGCCGTCAGGACCGCGCACGATCTCCTTCGGCGCGCTCATCATCGCGGCAATCATGGCCGTCTGCTGCGCTGCCGTTGCCTGCATTTGCTCCAGCATGGGCGCAATCGACAAGGCAACCGCCATGGGTAGTTGTTCGCCCGACTGCATGACGACCTCACCGCGCTTGATGCCGTTGTCCACTTGGGCCGTCTGGACAGTCACGCCAGCCAGCGCTTCCTTGACCGCAACCTCACGCTCACTCACTGCAGTTTCACGCGACTTCAACTGCAACTCTGCCGCCGATAGCTGCAAGTCCGCACGCTCTTTCTCGACCTTGACCTGCATATCCTGGACCTTGGATTGCGCGTCCTGTTCCATCTGCTGGCCCTTGATCTGCATATCCGTCTGAACCTTGGCCACGTCGGCTTGAGCCTTCATCATCTCGGCTTCAGCCATCATCGCAGTCGCCTTGGCCATTTCCTCGGCCCCGTTGTCTCCCGCAGCACCTTGCAGCCGTTCAGCCATGGCAGGCCCTTGGTCCACAAAATCATCGATCAGCCCTTCCAACTCGCGCCCGACACGATACGGCGACAAAGCGAACTTGAACACGCCACCGGCCACGCTGATTGCCTCTGGCCCCATCATGAACATCGGTTGCAGCGCCGCCATTGTGCCAGCAAACGCAGTCATGAACTCTTGCCGGGACTGCTTTTCGGCCATCTCATCCGGGTAGATCGTGGAATCTGTCTCGATATCCAGCGCGAAGGGGCGCAGCTTTTCGTCGGACAAGAAGTCCATCACCGCATCAATAGTGATCTCGTCCTGGCACTCTTGCAGCTTTTTCGACCACTTGGCGATGATGGCCTGTTGCTGTTCGTTGAACTGCTGTTCCGCCTGTTGCTGCATTTCCTGCATTTGCGCCGGGTCAATCGGCTGACCCGATTGCTGCGCTTGCTGCATGGCCTGCTCCGCCATGCCCTGGGCTTGTTCCATCAGGCCTTCAAGTTCCGCCTTCGCCTGTCCCTCGTAATCCTTCAGCTTTTTCTTCTGGTCTGCGGCGGTCGGCAAGTCCATCTGCGCCATGGTTTCCAGCGTCTTGCGGCTGAATTCGTTGGCCATGATTTCAGCACCAATGCGCACCAAGTCCCGCGCAACCCGCACAAGTTCATTCTGCTTGTCCCTCACCCGGTAAGAGCCGTTTTGCTGTTTGAGTTGCTGCGCGCCAAGCGTCTCGGATGCCACCGTAGACCCGCGCATGATGTCGGACAGACCGATGATCTGGTAAACATCGTCGATCACCTGGCGCCGCAACTCGATTAGCCCCGTGATGGTGCTGGCGACCATTTCCAAGGGCAACCAGATAATCGGATCACCTCCCCCCTGCATCAGTGAAGACATGGCCGGAACCGGCACAAGGATTTGAGTATCGTCCGCCATCCTGATTGCGGTCTCGATAGCATCGCCCAGATCGCCGCCGCCCGCGTAAAAGCCGCGAACCTTGACGGCGTCAGACAGCGCATGAATGCGCCGGGTCAGAGCGTGCACTTCCTCAAGCTGGTCCTTGTAAAAGATCAGATCGGGCACCGGCACAAGGCTGCGGCGCTCCACCGTGCCATAGGCGGGCTTGGGGCAGGGAAAGAAGCCTTCCAGCTTCAGGTGCGGCGCGGATTCTTCAAGCGTTTCCTCAAAGCCCTCGGTCGCCCACGCAACCTTCTTTTCAGTCTTGTGCCAGATTTCCCAAACGCCGCACTTCTCAGTGCTGGCATTGCCCTTGTCGTCACGGGTTACGGAATAGGACACCATCTCGGCATCGTCGCCGAACCGCTTGCGCATTTCCTCGCGCGTCAGCCATCCGCGCCGCGCCACCCATTCAACCTCAGACCACTTGCGGGCAGGCTGGTGCAGGAAGTCTTTGCGGTCCACGTGCTCATAACAGACCTTATCGCCGTCATCGCTGTCGTATCGGACCCAAGACGCGCCCCGGCCAAGGATTGCCAGATCGTCGCGCAAGGCAATCATGGTCTGGTCAATGTCTGCAATGTCAAAGCTGATCAGGCAACAACGTTCAAGCAATTCGGACGCGGTGCGGTGCAGCGGGCGACGATCCTTGAACTTTGGAGTGACAACAGGGACAGGCGGGCGGGCATAGATCGACGGTCCCATGACTTGGATATTGGACCAGAACAATTGAAACTCGCGGTCCCGGCCAATCCCCCCCATGCGCGAAAGGCTGGCGTAAATCTTGTCAATATTGTCTGCCGTGTCCTGCCATGCGTGCAGCGCTTGCTCGCCGTCGCTGATCAGTTCAAGCCAAAACTTGCTCTTGCCGCGCTCTGGCTTGTCCTCGTCATCGGTCACAGTGCAATCCTGCCAGATTTGGGGGCTTTGCGCAGCAGCATAGGCCGGAACCCGTCCTGTGGCAAGGCGCTCATGGGTTCAGGCCGGATCGTGCGCCACGCAAGGGCCATGTATCGCGCGGAATCGGCCAGATGCGATGACCAATTGTGCAGCGGATTGGCCTTGAACGCCTTCTTTTCGTCATCCCATTCGCGCCGGTATTGCTCCAATGCGGATATTCCCACTTCCTCGCATCTGCTGTGAAACACGCAACGCGGCAGGGTTCGGCGCAGAGCGTTGATGCCGTCCAGCAGGCCCGCCTGTGGCACCACAACAGGATGCAGCCCCAGACCCATCATGGTTTCGACCCGCGTGCGGCCCGTGCCCCATTCCTTGACCTTGGCGTCATGCGGCACGAAGTCATTGCCGTCAGTCCATCCATGCTCAGTGCGCCGCTGGTCAATGACCTCCGCGTAATGGTCAACCCCAGCGCCGTTTGCGCTGTAGCAGTCGAGGACGTAGACCTGCCCGCCGACGACCTGAAACCACCATATGCTTGTGTCATCTCGCACGCCGATATCCCACGCCCTGTGGACGGGCTGCCCCGGCACAGCCTCCAGCGCCGGATCAATCCGGCCTTCGTTTCGGACCTGCACCATTTCGCGGGCATAGAACGCGCCGAGGACCGCGGCGTTGAACGAGCAAAGGTATTCTTGCTGGAAAAGCCCCTCGCCTTGGTCCGCGCCGTAAAGCCCGACATATTCGGCCAACGCGTCCTTGATTTCTGCTGGCGACAGCGCGCCCGTGTCAGTGATCGAGAGGCTTTGCGCAAACCAACCGGCATTAGCGGCGGCGTAATTAAACAACCCGTGAAAGTGATTACGCCCGCGCGGCGTACTGATGGCGGCGAAGAACCCGCCATTCTCGCGCAGCATGGGCGAAAAGAACGCATAGGCGCTGGGGTGAGAAAGCGCGTGCTCTGATGACACGATGCCTGCCAATGACGCGCCCACCAAACGGTCATACTGGTCCGAGCCGAAAAACATGATGCTGGATCCGTTCGCCACTTTGAGCCGCATTTCCGTCTCATTTGGGTCGCCATCGAGGATCTCAGGCGGGAACGCCTCAAGAATGCGGCGCTTGCCCGTGTGCGGGTTGATGGATTGCCACATGGCGCGGCGGGCATGGCTGATCTCTGGGAACATGTAGGCATAACTGGCAGGGCGTTGCATGGCCTTTACAGCCAGCGCGTTCAGAAGCACCTCGTCCTTGCCGCCGCGGCGATGCCATGTTGCGCAGATGTTCAGGTTGTCGTGAACCAGCGCGCGCCAAAGCGGCTTCTGGTAGGGTCGCAATGACCACCCTGCGCGAGGTATTAGAACCTCAGGCACCCTTGATCATATCGCGGATGGTGAAAAGGATTTCACCTTTTGGCCCCGACCCGCCAATTTCCAGCTTTTCGCCATAGACCTTGGGCTTGCGCTTTCCAGCAGACCACTTCAGCGCATCAATCGCAACACGGGCGGCGGATGGTTCAAACTCTCCAGACAATGTGCGCTGCGCAATATCTCCAACCGCATCTGCATCGGCGTCGGCAGAAGCTTCGCGCGCACGCATGTATTGTTCCCGGAAGTCGGGCGTTTTTTCCACCCATTTCAGGACCACACCGACACCAGGCATATCTGGATCACGGCATATTGCCCTCAAGCTTTCGCCGCAGGCAATGCGTTCGCAGATTATGTCAAAGGTTTTAGGTGTCATGCCCGCAATCTATCGCGTTTGGGGTTACGTTTCAAGGTGTGCCCGGCCTTGGCGGCAAAGACCGTAACCGCGTTGCCGCGCGGCCGGGGTTTTGGCCCACTATGCCGTCTGGGGCTGTGCGGCTATCATTTCAGCGCGTCCCTTTGCGGTCAAGGTCCATGTGCCGCCTTTGGTTCCTTCGGGCGGCGGTATGACCATGCCATGGCGGCGGTGGAGGCGGTAAAGGCGCACGGACGCGCCCTTGGTGGTCATGCGCCAGATAATGGCGAGTTCGGCTGCGGTGCTGGGCTGGCGTGCAATGTCTGCCAGCCATGCCGCGCGGCGTTGGTCGCGGTTTGGCCCGCCGGGCAGGGCTTTGGGTTTGGGCTTTGGCGGCGGGGGCGGTGGTGGTTTGGCTTTGGGGTATCGGCTGGGGAAGTCGATCCTTTTGCGCCGTGCGTTGCAGATGGCAGCGTCCTCGGCCATGGAGATAATCGGCTTGGGGGTTGGCTTGTCCTGCGCTGGGGGCATGACGCGGGTTCGTGTGAGCGTCAGTGCGCTGTGCGGTTCTACGGGCATGGCTGTCACTCCAGCCGCCAGATGCGCACGCCGCCGTCTTCGGGCTTGGCGACGAATGTCTGACCGTATCGGTTGCCGTATTCTCTTGCTGCCTTTGCCGGGCCGGATTGCCCGCCCTTTGGCTGGTCGGGATAGAACACGCTGTCGCCTGGCACCATTCGAGAGAACGGATACTTGTTCCGGGTTAGCAGCGGCGGCGGATGGTTCTTTTCGATTTCGGGCTTCATGTGGGTCTCCTTGGGTTGCTGGCGCCATCCTTGCAGATCATGCCGCGCTTGGTAACACAAAACCTAATCTTGAAAGCTGCGATAATGTTGCAATGGCAGGATTGCAGGATTCGAGGGTCATTTTTTTTGAAGAAAACCCTTATATATAAGGAGAGAGAGGGGGGGGGGGATATATATAGTGTAATGATGCTAGCCACCCCCCCCCTGTCCTGTGTGTATCTCCCCATGGGTGTCCCCCCCTCTAGGGGTATCATCATTCAAATTGCAGCATTGCCAAAAAGCTTAGTGTTTTCAAATGGATGATCCTGCAATTTGGGCCATTGCAGGATTGAATGCAACATTCGATGCTTGACGTTTGGCGTTTGATGGGGAAAAAGAGGCGGGCCGGGAGCGTGTGGCAGCGCTCGACCGGCCCAGATCACCAGCCTGATGGAGGCAAGCCGATGACTTCCGGAAATATACGCCTTGGCACTGTTTGGGGCAAGACATGACCAAAGCTGAAATGCTTGCCCGATATTGCGCTGATCTGGGGTGGTCGCTTGTAGCCATCCCTGCCGGATCCAAGGCCCCGAAGTCACCCGGCTGGCAGAAGCACGGCATCAGTGCGCCGATCGACGCTCTGGCCTACTGGACAGCCAACCCCGAGCACAACGTGGGGCTGTTGCACGCGGCATCGGGGACGGTGGCGCTGGACGTGGATAACGTCGACTGGACCCGGATTATCTTTGACGGCTTGGGTCTGGATTATGACGCGGTTATGGGATCAGGTCCGCGCATTGTGGGCCGGTCGGACCGGGGTAAGGTTCTGTTCAAGGCGCCGAATAACATCGAGCTATCCCGACGGGCGATAAGCTGGCCCCGTCCGGACGGCAAGGGTTCTGAAACGGTGATCGAGTTTCGGGCCGGGGCTGTTCAGGACGTTCTGCCGCCGTCGATCCATCCCGATACCGGAAACCCTTACACCTGGGCGGGCCGATCAATCTGGGATGGCCTGCCGGAATTGCCTGCGCAAATCCTGACCATCTGGAAGGAATGGGAACGGTTCAGGCCGCAGATGATGGACCTTTGCCCATGGAAGCCCGTGCCAGAGTTCATCCCGCCCAGAAAGCCACGGCCCCCGAGCGACAGGGTCAGCGCGATTGACGGTTTCAACGCCGCCAACGGAATTCACGAGACGCTTGAGAAATACGGCTATCGGCGGTGCGGCAAGGCGAACCGATATCTGTCGCCAAATTCCAAGTCAGGCTTGGCGGGGGTAGTGGTCTTTGATGACGGCCGGGCTTATTCGCACCATGCCAGCGATCCTTTCGACAGCGCCCATACCTTTGACGCGTTTGATCTTTTTGCCCAATACGAGCACGGCGGCGATGTATCAAAAGCGGTCAGGGACGCCGGAGGGTTTTTGGGAATATCCAATGACGCGCCGGAATATGATCCCGATCGGGACGATGAGGCCATTGCACATGGCGCGGCTGTTGCCCGGCAGATATTGCCAAGCTATCAGATCAAACCGGAAAGCATGGATCATCTGCTATCGGTTCCCGGCGTGCTCCAGGACGCGGTAAACTGGTTCAACACCACGGCAGTCGTGCCGCAGCCTCAATTCGCGGTTGTCTATGCCTTGGCCTTGGGATGCACTGTCATGGGTCGGAGGTGGCGGACGGACGCAAGCAATTACTCCAACTGCTATTTTGTCTGCATTGGCGAAAGCGGATCAGGAAAGGAATTCGTGCGCAAGGCGCTCAATAAAACGCTTGCTGATTTCGCGCTAGAACGGCTGATCGGGCCGAACGGCTATACGTCGGGGTCTTCGGTTCTGTCTGCGCTTTTGGACAAGCCAACGCATGTTGTGGTGCTGGATGAATTCGGGCGCAAGCTGAAGGAGGCCAGCGCGAAGGGCAACAGCAACGCCCAATCGACACTAACTGCGCTTATGGAGGTCTTTGGAATGCAGGACGGGGTAATGATGCCCCAAGGCTATTCAAAGGCCGGTCTGACCAAAGATCAATCGCAGCGCCTTGACAGGGTTGTGAAGCATCCGAGCCTGACCTTTGTCGGGCTTTCAACTGTGAGAGACTTCACCGAGGCTTTGACCTACGGCGACGTGGCCAGCGGGTTCCTGAACCGTTTTCTGATCATCGAGCCGAATGAAGGCCTGCCGCGGCAACGGGTCACGCGGGCGCTACCATTCAGTGCCAGGCTTAGGGACTGGTGCACGCGGGCGGCGGAAGCGCATGACCCCGATGGCGGGCTGATTGCCGCGACGGACGGGCATGACACGCCGCCGGCGCCGGTTGTGGTGCCTTTTTCGCCGGATGCGCTGAAGCTGCTGGATCGGATCACTGACGATTTGCATGACTATCGCGTCAAGAATGTTGCTGACCCAATGTCGGAGATGAAAAGCCGAAGCCGGGAAATCGCCATGAGGCTGGCTCTGGTCGTGGCGGTGTCTTCTGGGGAGGCTGATGTCAGCGCCGATAGCCTGCGCTGGGCGCATGATTTTGTGACGCATTACACTGACAAGGTGATGGCGCGGCTTGAAAAATCCATGTCAGTCAATGACTTTCACGACGCCTGCAACCGGACTATCGCAGCGATCCGCGCGAGCGGCTTGAGAGGCATGAGCGAAAGCGAATTAGGCCGCGCCGTGGCGGCGATGAAGGGCATGAAGCCGCGTGAGCGTGAGGACGTATTCCGGTCATTGATTTCGGACTACGGCATCATCAAGGCAAAGCGCCCGTCTATGACCAGATCGGCAATGGTCTGGATGATGCCGTCAGACCCCGAATAAACGTGTTGCATCCGTTGTGGTGCAGTGCTAGGGTTTGGGTGTTGGATGGATATTGGAGAGACACATGACAAACACGGAAGCACTGTGCCGGGATTGGCTTGATGCCAAGCGGGCGGAGACGGCGGCGAACGCCATGAGGATCAAGATCGAGGAACAACTTGCAAGCGCGATGGATGTTCCTGACGAAGGATCGAAAACCCACAAGTTGGACGGTTTCAAGGTGACGGTCACGCAGCCCGTGACGCGCAAGATTGACCCGGCTGCATGGGCCAAGGTATCCAAGCATTGCCCCGCAGACATGCAACCGGTCAAGATCAAGATCGAGGCTGACGGCACGGGTTGCAAATACCTTGCCACGAATGAGCCTGCGATCTGGAAGAAGATTGCTTCGGCGTTCGAGACGAAGCCCGGAAAGATCGGTTTTCGAGTGGAGGAGGTGTGATATGGCGATTGATCTCAAATCCCTGTCTCGCCCGACCAGCGGGCGGCCCATCATAGCCACACTGTTCAGCGAACCCGGCTTGGGCAAGACTACTCTTGCGGCCATGTTCCCGGCGCCAGTGTTCATCCGGGCCGAGGATGGCACGGCCAGCCTTGAAGGCCACCCAGATGCGATGTTGTTTCCGGTTGCCAAATCGGTGCAGGACGTGTTTGACGCAATCGACGCTCTTGCATCGCAAGAGCATGACCGAAAGACGGTTGTAATTGACAGCGTGACGCAGTTTGAAAAGCTGGCCATTTCCGAAATTCTGGACAGCGAAACCAATCCGAAGGCGAAAAACATGGCTGCCGCACATGGCGGCTACGGCAAAGCGTTCGGGATGCTGGACCGTCGGCATCAGGAATTGCGGGAAGCTTGCGATTACCTCGCCACCGATTGCGGTATGAACGTGGTGTTTATTGCCCACGCCACGACCGAGGAGCTTGATCTGCCGGATGCTGATAAATACAGCCGCTACACGATCCAGCTTCACAAAAACAGGCAATATGACTGCGTGCATCATTACGCAAACAATGCGGACATGGTGGCGTTCATTCGCTTGAAAACCAGCCTGCGGGGCACAGAGGGAGGAAGGAAACGCGCGATCAGCGACGGTGAGCGGGAAATCATCTGCTTTCCGGTCGCAAGCAATGTCAGCAAGAACCGCTTTAACATCACGGAATCAATCCCGTTCGATCTGTCCGGGGAATTCCCTTTCGCAAAATATGTCACAAAGTAAAGGAACGCAAAAATGACAATGGACCTGCAAGGCTTTAACGCCGACGAAATCGAGCCGAATGAGCCGCGCGACCCCATCCCCGCCGGATGGTATAAGGCGGTTATCACTGAAAGCCTTGAAAGGCCGACCAAGGCTCAGACTGGCAGCTATCTGCAAATGACGCTGGAAATCATTGATGGCGAGTTGGCCGGACGCAAGGCGTTTGAACGCCTGAATTTGAAGAACCCGAACGCGCAAGCGGTTGAGATTGCCCAGCGGTCCCTGTCCGGGATTTGTCGGGCTGTGGGTGTTCCGACGCCGCGCACGAGCCAGGATCTGCACGACAAGCCGTTGATGATCAAGATCAAGGTCACGCCTGCGCGCGATGGCTATGACGCTGGCAACGAGGTGTCGGAATATGCGCCGGTTGGCAAGGCCAAGCCCAAGGCCGATGCATCTGGGGGCGCGTCAACTCCGCCATGGAAGCGCAAGTAGCATCAATCAAGACCTAAGCCCTTTCGGGGGCTTAGTGCTGGATGGATGGAGACGGGAATGAACCTTGAGCCGCATATGACACCTGCAACTGTGCAAGCAATATTTGAGCATTACAAAGCAAAGCGAAAGAACGAGCACAGGCCACACCTTGGCGGGAGCCAAATCGGGAACGAATGCGCAAGGGCGCTCTGGTATCAATTCCGGCATATGGATGCACCGGTTTTTGATGGCCGGATGCTGCGCTTGTTTGAAGCAGGCGATAGAGAGGAGGGGCGCATTGTTGAAAACTTGCGCGCCATTGGCGTGACGGTTTGGGATCGTGATCCTGATACCGGAAAGCAAATCCGCTTTACCGCCTGCGACTGTCACTTTGCTCTGTCGCTTGATGGGGTTGGTCAAGGTTTCAAGGAAAGCGGGCAGCCGCATACTCTTGAATTCAAGACAATGAGCGAAAAGAACTTCAGGGCGATTGAGAAAGATGGACTGGAAAAATCCAAGCCGGTTTATTGGGCACAATGCCAGATCGGAATGCATCTTTCCGACATTGATCGTTGTGCTTTCTTTGCGGTCAACAAAAATACGGATGAGATATACTTTGAGCGGGTCAAGCGCGATTTGGCCGCTGGGCTTGGCCTTTTAGCCAAAGCAGAAAGCATCATTTTTTCAGACAAGCCCCCGCAGAAACTGAACAATGACCCGTCATTCTACCTGTGCAAGTTTTGCGATTTCAGGCATGTCTGCCATGAAGGCAAGCTGCCTCTGGTGAATTGCAGGACGTGCGCCCATGCCACGCCGGAGCACGGTGGCGATGGGGCATGGGCGTGCGCGGCGGGCAAGGCATTCGGCAAGTCGTGCGTGGATCATCTGTTCAACCCGTATGCGATGCCTTGGGATGTCCATGACGCCGGGACGGACTGGATTGAGTATGTGACTAGTGATGGCGAGTTGATCGTGAACCAAGTCAACAGCGATGATATCGCCGCAACATGGGTGCCGCTCTGATGAGCAAGCTTGAACTTCGGCAATACCAGCAAGACGCGATTGATGGTCTTTACAGCTACTGGTCGGATGGCCGGGGGCATAACCCGTTGATCGTTGCCCCCACGGGCAGCGGAAAAAGCCTGATCATCGGCAAGCTAATCGAGGATGCTTTATCCTACCCCGGCACGCGCATTCTTATGCTGACGCACGTAGCGGAGTTGATTGAACAGAACGCGCGGGAATTGACGGGGTTGATGCCTTTTGTGGATCTGGGATTCTATTCCGCCAGCATCGGTCAAAAGCGGATGGATCGCCAGGTCACGTTTGCGGGCATCCAGTCCATATGGGGGCGCGCCTATGACATGGTGCCGCCGCCTGACCTTGTGCTGATCGACGAGGCGCACTTGGTGCCCAAGAATACGACAACGCGCTACGGCAAGTTCCTGGACGATCTGCGCCTGTGCAACCCGGACGTGAAGGTAGTAGGGCTGACAGCCACGCCTTACCGGCTGGACAGCGGTTATTTGCACAAGGGCAAGGACGCCATCTTTGACGGCATTGCTTACGATATCCCGGTTGGCCAGTTGATGGACCAGGGCTTTCTTGCGCCGCTGATCAGCAAGGGGGCAAATGCAAAGATTGACTTGACCAACGTTGGAATGCGGGGCGGGGAATTCATCGAAAGCGAACTTGCCACGGCGGCGAGTGATCCGGAACTGGTCAATGCCACGGTTGCTGAAATTGCAAAGTTCGGTCATGACCGCAAGTCATGGCTGGTGTTCGCCAGCGGCGTCAACCATGCCGAGATGATCAAGACCGAGATGGCGGCAATCGGGATTGATGCCGAGGTTGTCACCGGGGCCGACAGCAAAACAGACCGGCGCGACAGGATTTCCGACTTCAAGGCGTTACGCTTGCGATGCCTGATCAATATCGGGGTTCTGACCGCGGGCTTCAACCATCCCGCCACGGACCTTGTGGCGATGGTTCGGGCGACGGCAAGCCCCGGCCTGTATGTTCAGATCGCAGGCCGGGGCACGCGGCTTTACCCCGGCAAGACGGATTGCCTATTGCTGGACTTTGGCGGCAACGTAGAGCGGCATGGGTTCATTGACGCGGTAAAGGTCAAGGACAAGAGCGCGAGCAAGGGCGACGGGGTTGCACCAGTCAAAGAATGCCCGTCATGTCAGACGATGGTTTCTGCCGGAGCGCGCTATTGCCCCGAGTGCGCGCACAAATTCCCAGATCCGGAATTGAACCATGGCAAGAATGCTTATGGCGGCGCCGTTCTTTCCAGCCAGGTTGTGGCCGAATGGGTTGACGTGGAAAGCGTGTCCTATGCCCGGCACAAGAAGGACGGCAAACCTGACAGCATCAAGGTTAGCTATCATTGTGGGTTGAAGACGGTAAGCGAATGGCTGTGCCCAGATCATGGAGGCTATGCCGCCAGCCGCTACAGGGCCCGCATGGGGGCGCTAGGATCGACCGCGACCACGACTGAGGATGCTCTTGCGGAAGCGCCTGTGGCGTGGACATGGCCGGGGAAGATCAAGATACACCCGCGCGCTGCCGATCCACGGTTTGATGAGATTGTGCAGCTTGATTATTCGGAAGGCCGGAAGCCGAAGCCGCGGGGCGATGCGATGGGCTGGGATGAGGATACAGAGAATGCCGAAGACTTCATTCCCTTCTGAGGCTGAAGAGCAGCGGGGTTTCCTGCAATGGTTTGAGCCGCAGTTTCCTGGGGTGTTGATTTATCACATTCCTAACGGCGGGCATCGCGCCATGAGCGAGGCAAAGCGGCTAAAGGCCGAAGGCGTCAAGCCGGGCATGCCTGATCTGCACATTCCGATTTGGAATGTGTGGATTGAAATGAAGCGGATCAAGGGTGGAAAGTTTTCGGATGACCAGATGAGAATGCGCGATTACCTTGATGGCATTGGTCATACGGTCATCTGGGCAAACGGCGCGCGTGATGCCAGCGTCAAGCTGCTTTCTGTTCTGCAAGTGCGGCGCGGATCACATATTCCGTGAGGGACTTTCCCGCATTGCGCGCGGCTTCGGAAATGGCCGCGTGCTGATCTTCGGTCACGCGGCAGTGGATAACTTTGGCTTTCATGGCGCAATCCTTTCAGGTCTTGCGCAACACTATGGAACAACACATGGGTGATATCAAGACTAGCGTTACTGTTTTTGCAACAGACGATTGCCGCGACGGAGCGGCAGATGCGCGGGCATGGCTGAAAGAAAAAGGGTTGACGCCGGATCAGGTTCGCCTGTTCCGGCATAATGGTCAGGTATTGGTGGAGACGATCCGGCCTGTTTTCATCCCGCCGCCCCATCGGCTTCCTTGATCAGCCGCGAAACTTCCGGACCAACGCTCAACTTGATGGCCATGGCGTAAGTGTCCGATGCCTGCTTTCGCCAATCGGTGCGCCGCGCCAGATGCGGCATGTGGTGCAGCATCCAGAGATAGGAATCCAGCCGGTCGCACAGCTTCAGCATCGCCCGTTCCTCCTCGGTCAAGGCAAGGTCGGGAAGCCCCTGCGCTTCGATTTCGGCCGCCTCCAATTCTGCCACCATCGCCCGCAATTCCGGGTTAGCGGTCTTGGTGCCGAGAGACATATCCCCCGGCCCCGCCTCGCCTTGATCGTGCGTGATGGCGGCAACGATCAGCTCTCTGCCGGCGCTTGGCCACAGGGTCAGCACAAGCAGCGCCACGCGGCATTGGTGCCCGCTGTCCGGGTCCACTGTGTCGCACAGGTCAGGGTTACTGTGCCAGCGTCTGGTGAAGCTGGCACGCCATGCGCGGAAAGGATGGGTCATTCGGCTGCCATTTCGAACAGATCATTGCATGACCGCTCCGCGTCGATCAGGTTGGCATTGGCCTGCTCTGCATATTCCGGCTTCAGCTCAAATCCAAGATACCTGCGCATCATCTTGATCGCCTGATAGCCCGTGCTGCCAACGCCGTTGAACGGGTCCATAACTACATCGCCAGGCTTGCTGTAGAGCCGCAGGCAATTCTCGATAGTGTCCAGTTGCAGCGGGCAGACATGCCGCTCGTCGCCGTCAGCGCGCGCCTTGCGGTAGCCGTTCAGGACGTTGCCTTGCTTGATATTCATCCATACCGGGCTTGCCAGCTTCTGCCATTCGTAAACGTCAAACTCCACATGCTTGATCAACTCGGCCAAAACCGCATCATCCGGCACGGCGGCGCAAAGCCCATGCTTGCGCATATGCTCCAGCCATTTGCGGGCGATGGGTAGTCCTGCAGATTTATCCCCCGGCGCGCAATGCTCGATCCGGTCAGGGTTTTCCCCATCCTTGCGGAAAAAAAGCATGTAGTCGGGCATGCCAACGCGGTTCATTGTGCTGTCTTTCCGGATCTGCTTGTAAAGCAAGCCCAGCGCTTTTGTCCGCTGCATCTCGACAACCGGATCTTTCCAGATTGTCGTGCGACCATGGTAGATCATACCTGCCGCAGTGTGCGCCTTGATCAGATCGCCCGAGAAGTCTTGCAGCCCAATCGCCCCATCCCTGCCCTTGCGCATCGGCAAATCTGTGCAGTGAACGCACGTCATCCGACCGGGCTTCATGACGAGGGTCAGTTCGTTCGCGAAGAACGAATATTGGTTGATGAATTTCTCTCCCGTTCCAGCGTTGCCAAGATCGCGCTCGCTGTCGCTGTAAACGAATAAGTCACCGAAAGGAGGTGAAAATATGGCGCAATCCACACTATCGGGTGGCATCGCCGCCATGCCCTCAATGCAATCGCTATTGTGTAGCGCCCATCCCGCACCGCTGTATTCTGGTTGCTTTTTCATGCTGTCTCTCCCTTGATCCAAGACGGGAACGCCAATTCAAGCGGCCTGTCGTATGCTACGTTTGTCACTGTTTTGCCTTGCGCTTTTTGCATTGCATCGGCCATCCGGCGCTTCATTTCCTCGTGGTTCTGACCTTTGACATTCACGGCTTCCCAAATCGAACGCTCGGTGTCGCTGAACACGATATCGTTGCGGACCTGCTCTTTCTGCCCAAAGCGCTGCGACCGGCGCACGGCCTGATAGTGCTGCTCATAGCTGAAGCTGATCGAGGCAAAAACCGCATGGGCACAATGCTGCCAGTTGACGCCAAAACCAGCCAACTTCGGCTTGGTCACGATCACGCGAAAAGCGCCATCGGCAAAGCCAAGCAACCGCCGCTCTTTCTCATCCGCATCAAGCGCGCCATGCACTTCCACCGCATCGGGGATCATCCTGGCCAGATTGGCGCTTTCCTCATTTGTTTCGCACCAGACAGTCACCGGCTTGTCATGCGTTGCCAGTTCCGCCGCCAGCGCGCACCGATTGGCCAGCGTCAACCGCTTTTCGGCATGAAACGACGTGGCCGACATTTCAGGAATACGGAACAAAAGCCCTTGCGTGTCGGCTGTCCTGTCCGCTGCGACTTCATGCAAATGCCGGTCTATCGACGGCAAGATGTATCCGGTGTCATCCCCCCCAAGATCGCTCGGCATGGTGGCGCACCGAGACCAGCTTGCAACCCATGCCCAGAAGCTTTCGACCGCATGACCCTTCAATCGCCAGTCTTGCGATGCTGACCCGGTGTCATTGATAAACCATTTTGAGAGCATTTCTTGCTGTCGCATGACGCCTAGAAACTCGGCGTGGTTTCCGAGTTCGGTATGGTCGTTCGGCGACGGCGTAGCAGTTGCGGCCAGCTTGTAAGGCGTGGCAGAGAATGCATCCATCAGCATGTTGCGCGTGCGACCGGCAAACGATTTCAGGATGCTGCTTTCATCAAGGATAATCGCACCGAACGCGGACGGATCAAGCTTCGGCAGTCGCTCATAGTTGGCAACCATGATGCCGCTCCCTACGTCCACATGTTCCCGGATCTGGCGGGCTTCAATGCCGAATTTCAGCCCCTCCCGAACCATCTGACCGGCAACGGCCAGAGGCGTCAGGATCAGAGACGGCTTGCGTGTTTCTTCGCAGCACTGGCGCGCAAACTCCAACTCGATGAAGCTTTTTCCAAGGCCGGTATCCAGGAATTCGGCGGACTTGCCAAGGTTCAGTGCGAAGTTGATGGCCGCGACCTGATGCGCCTTTGCCATGGTGTTGATGGGCTTCGGGTCAAATCCGCGTCGAGGCATTGCCTTGACCTTTGCGGCGATAAACGCCCGATATGCTTTGATGTTTGTCATGCTCACCCCTCCTACGGGTTGTCCTACTGTGAAGTGCGCGGCAGGCATCGGTAGGGCGATGCGCTCGGGTGCCCCCGTGCCGCGCCCGCCAACACTATGCCCCGCCGTGCTGCGTGTCAATCGTGCCGAAAAGGTCATCCTGCATCAAGGCCACCGTTTCGGCCGGCGGTTTCCAGATCCACGGCCCCGAGGCCATGGGCATGGCTGAGAGTGCGCCACGCATGTGCCGCTGCCAGCGGGTGAACTCCGTTGCCGAGCAATCGCAAAGCGCGTGACCTGGCGGCCAGCCCATGAGCCATTCGCCAAAGATCGGATTGAGCCTGCGCCTGGCCCGTTACTTCCAGAGTTTGCGCCAGACGGCTTGCCCATGCGAGGCAATCACCGAGGCCCGTAGCGGGCGCCAGATCGGGCGCAGCTGCGAGAGTTTCGGCCCATGCTGCGCTGTCACCTGGTCCGGGTGGGTGAAGCCCTGTTCGGCGCGGTAATGCAGGATATCCATCCGGCTCTTGCCATTGGCGCGGGTGATGCTGGCCTCGCTCGACCCTTTCCAGTTCTGTGCGGCAGGCGTCGGCCATTGCAGCGCTTGCGCCGACAGCTTCGGCTCGCCCCGGCTGTTGATCTTGCCGCGCAGCCGATCCATCTGGTCGTCCGCCACTGGCGTTTGCCATTGTGCCGCCTGCGCTGGCAGGGGTGGCATCCCGCCCGAGCCGTAGCTCTGGCCCGGGCCACCATTCGCGCCATCGGTCGCCTTGGGCGTCGACCAGTTGGTGATGCCCAGCGCCAGCGCTTCCGCCTTGCGAGTGAAGTCGCTGTTGCCTGCCGGGTTGTAGCGATCCGTGCCGGGATGCAGGCTCATCGGTGTGGGCCACGATGAATACGCGGAGCCTTTCATGCGGCGCACCAGTTTCAGCCGCCGAGAATGCGCCAGCCGCAGGCGTGTAGCCCATGTCCCATAGGGTTCGCAGCACGGCTTCAAGGCCGAGGGTGATGTGACCGGCGACGTTTTCGAGGAACACCCATTCAGGCTGAATTTCCCGGACAATGCGGGCAACCTCGGGCCAGAGATGGCGGGGGTCATCTTCGCCCTTGCGCTGTCCAGCTTGGCTGAATGGCTGGCATGGGTATCCGGCAAGCACGGTGTCGATTGCGCCCCGGAATGGGGTTGCGTCGAAGGTGCGAAGATCATCCCAGATAGGGGCGGGAGCGAAGTATCCTGCGCGCTGGGCTGCGATGATGGCTTTTCGAGGGTAGTCTTCCCATTCGACAAAGCATCGCGTGTGAAAGCCCGGATCGGCAAGCATGAGGCCAAGATCAAGACCTCCGGCTCCTGCGCACAGGCTGATGCCGTTTCTTGGTCTGGAATGTATTGCCATGTCACCACATCACCCCTACGGCCAATCCCACAGCCGCGCCGATGAAGATCCCTCGCCAGAACGCGCGCACGGCTTTAGCGCTGGCATCGGTAATCGGCAGATACATGGGCAATGGCTTGGCTTCCCGATCAACGTAGCGGGTCATACTCTCATCCCCATGACCAAGACGCGAACGCCATGCAGCGCATCGCTGGTCATCACCGCTTTCCCTTCGCCTACCGCAATCGACACGCATCGCCCCGTGAAGACGGCAAGTGCGGCGTCGGCATATTTGCCATTGATGCCCAACTCAAACGGCGATCCGTCATAACTGACGGCCCCCGTCGCGGTCATGGCGCTGCCCGTGCACGAAAGCTCAATCTCGCCATCAGCCGCCACCATCTTGACGCAGGATGCCCGATCATCGCCGGACACTGACACCGTCGCCACTGCGCCAGCCAATGCGTCCGCATCAACTGTGCCGGAAGCATCCGCCACTGGCATTAGTCGCGTCCAGTCCGGAAATGTTCCTTCAATCAGCTTGCCGCCCGCGACCACCCCTGCATCCTCGCACCGCCACATCGTGTCTGTCACCCACAGCCGCGCCGCTGGGGACCCCTGAACGATCTGCTGAACGCCGCTCGTGGGAATGATGACTGCCCCATCAGCATCGGCGCCGATGTCCACTGAGCATAGACGATGTCCATCCGTCGCCACGGCGTGCCCGCGGTTGATCGCCACGCCTTTGAGGTAATATCGGGTTTCTTCGCTTGAAGCGAACGGCAGGCACATTGCCAACCCTCGCGCTGCGTCAATCAACTCCACCCCGGCATCCGGCGTGACCGGCGACGGGTAGTCTTTCGCATCCATCACGGCGAAGGATGCCGTGGCGCGGCCAGCCGTGACGGCAAGACGATTGTCGATCAGCGAAGCCGATACAAGCGCGCCCTTGGGCAGTGTTTGCAGCCATGCGCCGATCAGTCCTGCGTCAACGCATACCGCGCCGGGGACAGCGACCGCCGCATCTGATTGGACTGTGACCCACTCGTCCATGTTCGTGCCAGTAATCCTCAGCCCGGTGTCTCTGGCAGTGATATGAACGCACCCTAGGATGGGGATGGTTTGGCGGGATGCAATGACGGTGCGGGCGCGCTTGATTGCCGCCGCGATCGGGGCCAGTTCGCTTTCAAACTTCACAGGGTCTCTCCAATTTGCTTGATCCGCACGCGGATGTTGATGGTTTCGGGGTTGTCATCCATGTCCTGCAACAGGCGATTTACCTCTTCGAGAACCTCATTTCGGCAATCTTTCCGCGCATTCTTTGCGGCATATTCGGCGGTATATTCTGCGTCGGCAACTTCTGCCGATATACTCGCCTTCATGGCCTCAAGTGTTGCCCAAATCCGGCCCGCGTCATGATGTGTATCAATTTCCGCGATTGTGTATGGATCACTGCGCCATACCGCTGGGTGCGGCGATGCCGTCATGATCTGATCTGCGCTGCTCATTTCGGCACCCATGATGTTGCCGGGACTTCGCCGCCGGTCAGGGTTTCGATATGGTTTGCTTGCGCCTGTGATGGCACGGTGCGGCCTTGCAGCCACCATCCGAAGGTCTTTCCAGATGTGGCGACCTTCTGTGCCATCCAGGACTTTTTCAATCCTTTGGTTTGCAGCCATAGCGCCAGAAGCGCGGGGCCTTGTGTTTCTGCCATGTGAGAGCCTCCTTTGTGTCCTGCGACTATACAGGCAAAATATCTTGGGGCAAGCGGTAATATTTTATTGACACGCCCCGCGCCATGCCGCAAGGTGTCCCTAACGAAACGCAAACCATGGAGAGACAGAATTAACCCGCTAGACCTTATCGCCGCCGCCAAAGCCCGCCGCATTAATGCAGGGTTTGTCGCCAGTAACGGCATCGCATGCCGCAACGATGCGGAGGTGGCTTACTATAACGTCCGCGACATGCAGCCCCGCGACAGCGAAGGCCGCATTGTGATGACGCCAGAGCTTCGGGCGATGAAAGCTGCGGTGTCGGCATGAACCGCCTGATCCCCTTAGCCATTGCCGCCTGCATCGCGACCAGCCCCGTTGCCGCCGAAGACTGCGGGCAACTCATGAGCATTGATGCATATCTGGAAAGCGAGTGGGGCGAGACCCGAACGGGTGTCGGGATGACTGGAGACCCTGCAGACCTCGTGGCGCTTTACGTCAACCCGGTCACGGATACATGGACCATCGTCCGGACCGATGCGAGAGGCAACGCCTGCATGATATTGGCTGGATCTGGATGGGAATTCTGGGTGCGGAGGGCGAACCTGTGACCCCGAACCGCGACATGACCGCAACCGCGCTTGCCCAACGGGCTGACCGTATGATTGATCTCCGAGACGACGAGGACAGCGATGTGACAGCCTTCTTCACCGACAGCTCCGAGCATGTCAGCGACGACGCCGTGAATGGCGGGCGCTACTTCTGGGAATATACCTGCACCCTGATCGGGGTTGATTGGAATGGCGACATTCTGACCCGAGACGATGCTTGGGAAACGTTTGGGCGCGCGTGGGTTGAAAGCGCCGAGGAAAAAGCGGCGCTTGATGCGGAGGAAGATGCGCAATGATCGTCATCCGCATTACCGAATTGCGCGAAAACCGCCGCAGCTTTCTGGAGCTGCTCCGCGATGACCTGCCCGCCGTTTACGGCAATCGCCTGCCGCTCTTGCTGCGGGGCCATGCTGTCGTGATGGGCAAGACGATCCACAAGATTTATCGGGAGACGAATGAATGACCAATCTCATCCGCGCCACGATCTACGCCGTGGTTTTTGTATCGGCATCATGGGCGGCGCTATTCCTGGCAATGCTGCCATAAATCCGCCGCCTGACGGCATCAGGCTTAACCCGAGGGAAACCGAATGAAACTGATCATCACCACCGTGTTCGCCATCGCCCTGTCCACCGGCATCGCATCCGCCAGCCCCTGCAAGATGGAAGGCAAGAACTGGAAATGCCCCGTTGACGGCACGACCTACACCATCGCCAACGCGACCAGCGCCGCAGAGGCTGCGGCATTTGCAGCAGCCCACGCCGCGCAACAGCAGGGCCAATCGCAATCGAGCAACAACGACAATTCCAACGGCGGCAACTCCGTCAACATCGAGGGCGCTCCCGCACACACGACCAGCCTTGGGGCTAACGTCGGGCTGAACATTTCCCTGCCCGTCGCCTCTGGCGTCCAGACCCG
>Ga0163144_10009856_pt1 | contig 20439 bp, 18 predicted proteins | sample OliLak19BULKMAT1_FD_123175 | JGI IMG/M metagenome (GOLD analysis project Ga0163144, IMG submission 123175) | Freshwater microbial mat bacterial communities from Lake Vanda, McMurdo Dry Valleys, Antarctica - Oligotrophic Lake LV.19.BULKMAT1 | ecosystem: Environmental > Aquatic > Freshwater >... | reverse complement strand
CCTGCCGATCACGTCCTCGCGCCGCCACCCGTTCAACGCGAGATGCGCCGAATTCGACAGTATCCAACGATGCCCGGCATCCTTGGCGAAGATCGGTATAGGCAGCGCGTCCAGAATGTCCTCGAGCAGATGGCGGCTCTCCGCGAGCGCGCGCTCGGCGGCGCGCCGCTCGGTCACGTCGTCGATCATGCTGACCAGGAACATCGCTCCGTCCTTGCCCTCCACAGCGACCTTGCGCACCTCGCCGGCGCGCCGCTCGCCGGATGCGACGACGTACTCGATGTCGTAGTCGATCGCTTCGCGCCGCTCGAGCGCGACTCGATCCATCGCCTCCGCCCGCAGGGCGACCTCGGGCGCGGTGATCTCGCGGTCCATGCGCCCGAGAATCTGATCACGCGGCAGGCCGTACCACCGGACGTAGGCGTCGTTCACCTGCACGAAACGGTGATCGGCGGACTTGATACTGATCGGAATCGGCAGATTGACCAGCACAGTCTCGAGAAAGCGCCGGCTCTCCTGCAACGATTGTTCTGCCGCACGGCGCTCGGTCACGTCCGCGATCGAACCGGACATCCTGATCGGGGCGCCCTGATCGTCCCAGGCCGCATCGGCGCGCATCTCGAACCACCGGAATTCGCCGTCGTCGCAGGCTACGCGAAGCTCGATGCGGATCGGCTCGCGATCACGGAACAATCGTGACAGCGCGGCATCGCGCCCGGCCCGGTCATCCGGATGGAGCCGCTCCTCGAAACGTGCGAAGAACACCGTGCTGTCGCGCAGGCTTCCCGCGGCGGATGGTTCGAGCCCGAGAACGCGTCCGAACGCCTCGGTGATGTAGATCTGGCGTGCCGTCATGTCCCAGTCGAACACCCCGCTGCCCGAGGCCTCGACCGCAAGGCGGTAGCGTTCCTGGGTACGGTGCAACGTCTGCTCCATCGCCTTGCGGTCGGACACGTCGATGCACTGGCCGACGAAGCCCTCGGGACTGCCGTCATCGCGATACCGCGGCTCGCCCCGGCACAGCATCCAGCGGAATTCCCCATCGTACCGGCGCGCGCGAAACTCGCACTCGAACGCCGCCGGTTGCCGCGCCACCGCCGCCAGGATCGCGACCACGCGCGCCCGGTCCTCGGGATGCACCGCCGCCAGCCAACCGCTGCCGTTCGCCGCATCGAGGTCCATCCCGGTGAGATCCAGCCAGTGGCGATTGACGTAGACATTGCCGAACCGCGAATCGGCGAGCCACAGGATGAACGGCGTCGCCTCGGCGATCTCGCGAAATCGCTTTTCCGACGCCGACAAAGCCGCATCACGGCCGGCAACCTGCCGACGCCGGCGCCGATCCACGGACAAGGCAACGGTATACAGCACCAACGCTGCCAGGCCACCGGGAAGCAGGTAGCGATCGGGCGACCGGGTGAGCGCGGCTGCCTCGAATTGCGGGCTGGACCGAACCCGCAAATGCCAGGCCTGTCCGCCGGAACGCAACGTCCGGCGGGTCGAGAATTCCGAGTCCTGGTTCCGGTCGGGTGTGGTGGCACCGTGGACATGGATCGGCGCGACCTTGGAAGCGTCGGAACGGACCTCGATCAATACCGGATCGGATAGATTCTCCAGAGTCGCCGCAAGAAAGCGATCGAGGTGGAAGGCGGCCGCGACGAAGCCGGCGTTGCCGCGCGCGGCTGCCTCGCCCGGTTCGCGAACGATCGGTGCGTAGAGGGCGAAGCCGGGAACAGCGGGCGGCTGGGTATCGCCCGCCACCTGGATGAAATCGCTCAGTGCAGGCAGGCCGCTCGCCTGGGCCCGCTGCATCGCGTCGCGGCGAAAGTGGTCCGCCCAACCATCGAATCCCAACGCCCCGGAGCGCGCCTCCGGTGCGACCCTGACCAGGGGGTAGTAGACCTCACGGTTGCCGGCCGGCCATACGTGGTAGACGGGATTGCCGCCACCCCGCTGCGCCGCCTCATGTCGCGCCAGGTCTCGACCGCCGACCCGTAGCACGAGGCCGATCCCGGTCGCCGCGGGGTGCGATTCCAGCAGGCGTACGCGCGCGAGATAGCCGGTCCAGTCGAACGTCTCGAGATCAGCCCCGGTCACCGCGACGTGGGCCGCAATGCCGATCAAGGCCTGTTCATAGGCCACGAACCGCTGATCGATGCGCCGTACAATCTCGTCGGCAACGGCTTCGAAACGCTGGGATTCCTCGTGATACGCGTGCTGCCGCTCGAACGCCCACCACAGCAGCACAACGGCCACGGCCAGCGTCGGGATCAACCAGGGCCCGCCCGAGTCCGCGAGGACGCGAAGCAATCGCGGCAGGCGCCAGGCCGGTGCAGTACCGGTGGGCGGGGTCGGTGAAGACATGGCTGGGAACGTAAGAAACGCGCAATGCGCCCGGAGAATTCGTCATGAGGTTAACGTCCTGCGGCCGTCGTTCTTTAGCGGTCTTGCTCTGCGCTGCATGCCTGACCGGGCTGTTCCCGGGGATGCAGTCCCAAGCCGATCCGCTGCTCACCTTTCCCCTGAAAATAAAAGGCCATTCCCTGCGTGTGGAACTGGCCAACACCGACGAGAGCCGCCGCATTGGGCTCATGCATCGGCGCTCCATGGCCGACAACCAGGGCATGTTGTTCGTGTACGAACAGCCGGCGCTGCACGCCATGTGGATGAAGAACACCCTGATCCCGCTGGCCGTCGCGTTTATCGACGGCGACGGCCGCATCATCAACATCGAGGAAATGCTCCCGCAGACTCTCGATACGCACGGCGCGCAGGCTCCGGCCTCATACTCGCTGGAAGTGAATCAGGGCTGGTTCGCAAAGCGGGGCATCAAGGCCGGCGACCGCGTGGAAGGCATCGGTGCCATCGTGAAAGGCCGATAGCAGCCTGTCGGACTCAGGATGATTCGGCTGCAACGGCGGGAGAGCGGTCCATACTTCGCCGCTTCGTCCTTACATGTTCCCGATATGCGCGTCGAAATCGTCGAAATCTGTCCTCGCTCTCCCACCGTTTCGCGATCGAACACCTGAGTCCGACAGGCCGCTAGAAACGGCAAAGGGTCGCCCGCGGGCGACCCTTTGCCGGGATCGAACAGCGTTCAGCCGAGGTTCTTCGCCGCGAAGTCCCAGTTCGCGAGCGAGCCCAGGAAGGCCTCGACGAATTTCGCGCGCGCATTGCGATAGTCGATGTAATAGGCGTGTTCCCACACGTCGATCGTAAGGATCGCCTTGTCGCCGGTAGTGAGCGGCGTGGCCGCGTTCGAGGTATTGACGATGTCCACGGAACCGTCGGCCTTCTTCACGAGCCAGGTCCAGCCGGAACCGAAGTTGCCCAGCGCACTCTTGGTGAACGCTTCCTTGAACGCGTCGAACGAGGCCCACTTCTTGTCGATCGCAGCGGCCAGCGCGCCTGCCGGCTTGCCGCCGCCGCCCGGCTTCATGCTGTTCCAGAAGAACGTGTGGTTCCACACCTGCGCCGAGTTGTTGAATATGCCGCCGGAGGACTTCTTCACGATGTCCTCGAGGCCGAGATTCTCGAATTCCGTGCCCTTGATCAGATTGTTCAGATTGGTGACGTAGGTCTGGTGGTGCTTGCCGTAGTGGAACTCGAGCGTCTCCTTCGAGACCTGTGGCGCGAGCGCATCCATGGCGTATGGCAACGGGGGCAAGGTGTGTTCCATGAGGGTCTCCTGGCGGGATCGGGGGGGTGCAACGAGCGGGCGATTGTAGCGCATCGCTACGGGCGGACGCGCGCGCGAGGGCTGTTGGTGGCGTCCGTCCCCCTCGGTCCGCCGTACTACGGGCGGGACGCGCGCGCGAAGCCGGTTGGCAACCCCGTTGGGGACACGGAACCACCCGGCCGCACGCGTGGCCGGACTCAGGCTCGGGCAGTCTCGATGCGCGCGACCACGGCGGTCGCGTCGTTGCGTCCCATGTACTGGAGCTGACGCTGGATCGAACGCGCCACCAGAGTTTCCGCGGCAGACCCGGGATCGGTCTCGGCGACGAGGATCTCTTGCAGCAGACGCTCGCCCAACACTTCCCACACGCCATCCGACACCATCACGAAAGAATCATCGGCGATCAGTTCCCCCTGGGCATATTCGGCGACGAGGTGCGTGTCGAGCCCGACCGCGCGCTTCAGTACGTGGCGCATGTCGCGCCTTGGCCACGTGTGATCGGTGGTCAATTGCTCGAGAACGCTTCCGCGCCGGCGATACACGCGCGTGTCGCCCACATGCGCGAGGTAGTAGCCGTCGGCTTTGAACAACAGCATGGACAACGTGCTGACCACGCCATCGCCGTCGGGACGGCGCAGGTTATCCGCCACCAGCCAATCGTTGATCGAGCGCAGCACCTTTTCGAGCGAACGTCCCACGTTCCAGTCGGCGGGCGTGTCGTAGTAGTCCTCGAGCAGACAGTGCACCGTTGCCTCCGCTGCGGCGCGCCCCCCCGCGTCGCCGCTGACGCCATCGGCTATGGCGAGCGCTAGACCTCGGTTCGCTATGTTCGTCTCGCCGGGATTCGCGATCCCGTAGAAGTCCTCGTTCAATTTGCCCGCGCCGGCGCGGGTCGCATGTCCGATCCGAACCTGGAGGCCCCGCCCGTCAACACCGACGCCCAGACTGATCGGCGGGATCGGTGTCGCCCCAGGCGTTGCGCCGGCCGTGGCGGGCGCTCGGGTCAGGGCGGCTACGGGTCCGCGAGTCTCGCGAGTGGGCATGGGGAATCGTTCGCGAGGCGGTCTGCGCCTGTCAGGCTCGCGCCGATGGCGTCGCCCGCCCGCCGCGGACGGCGCGACCGCCGGACAAACCACCCGCTTCCACCGCGGCGATAGCCTTCGCCTGGTTCATGTTGTCCGTGTAGCCGCAAGCAAAGAGGCAGCACGCGAGTTGATTGACAACGGGGTGCGGCAATGGCGTCTCGGCCGTAAGCGCGCGGCGGATCCAGTCGGCGGTCGCCGGCGCGTCCACTGCCGAGGGCAAGCCGTGCACTGCCTTGTCCTGCCCGAGTTCCTCCTCGAACAATGCGGTGCGGACGCCTTCCGCAATCAGGTCGATCCGCGGGCGATGCAGCGCGTTGGCCACCGGCTCGCCTTCGGAGCTTCGCAACAGCAGTGCCCTCGCGCCCGTGGCGACCAGTACGTCCGCCAACACTTCCAGACGTTCGGGAGATGAAGCACCCACCAGCCGCACCGCATCTCCCCCGAACGGGTCGATGAGTTTCGCGAGCATGTGCGCGCTCGAACGCATGCCGAGCCGGCCCTTCAGCGCGAGCAATTCCGCGAGCCCGGGGCACAGTACAGCCGTGGGAACGAACGCGATCCGCTCTTCGGCGAGCGCGCTCTGGGCGCCTCGCAGATTGACCGAGGGCATCACCCCCAGTTCACGCAGGATGTAGGCCGCTGCCACTCGTCCACCCCCTTCCAGCGTGCCGTGGATCAGCACCGCGATACCGAGTCGTTGCAGGAGCAGCGCGAGCAATGGCAGCAGGTTGGGACTATGCCGTGCACCACCGTACGCGGGTATCACGACCGCGCGCAATCGCTCCCCGGGCGCATCGAGTGCATACACGCGCTCGGCCGCGGCGCGCTGGAAGCCGATCAGTTCTTCCGCGGTCTCCCGGCGCTGGGCGAGCGCCGCGAGAATCGCCCCCAATTCGAAATCGGGCACGCCGCCGTCGAGCATCGCCGAGAACAGGTCGTGCGCATCGCTCTCGCCGAGGCCCGGCTGTTCGTCTGGGACGCCGACGATGATCTTGAGAAACTGGGTAAAGGACATCGGGACTTTGCACCACGGCCACGGGAAAGCCGCATCTCCCCGGAGAATGTTGTTGTCGCGGCTCGTCCCCTCGAGTCGCACCGATACAACGAGTTGTGCAGCGCATGGTCAGCAACCGATATGCCAGTCCGCGAAAGCTTGCACATCAACGGGTTGAGCCGCGCACCCTCGGAGAATTCGGCGATCCCGCCAAGAGCCGGTGCGGCGATCCGCAATCGCGCCCTATATTGGTGCGGCAAGTGGTCAGGGAACCAGGAGTTCCGCCAGAACGTTGTTCCATGCCGCCGCAATATTCGGCCGGTGATAGCCACCCCCGCCAAATGCCATCAGGCGACCTCGGGCTTGGGATTCCGCCAACGTTCGCAGGCTGCGCGCGGCATGGGCGTGGACGGCGGGCGTGTATTCGAGGTGCGCAAGCGGATCGCCCTTCAAACCGTCCGCGCCGCACTGGAATACATAGAACTCGGCGCGATGCCGCTGAAGATGGGTGACCACGCGCTGCCAGGCCAGAAAGAACTCGGCATCGCCGGAGCCGGCCGCCAGCGGCAGGTTGAGCTTGCTGCCCTCCGCTGCGCCCTTGCCGGTCTCGCCGGCCGCGCCGGTGCCCGGATACAGGGAACGGCCTTCCTCGTGGATGTCGGCGATGATCACGTCAGGATCGTCCTCGAACGCGTAGAAAACGCCGTCGCCGTGATGCACGTCGATATCCACGTACGCAACGCGACGTATTCCGTAGACGCTGCGCAGCGTTTCGATCACCACGCCGAGATCGTTGAAGACGCAGAATCCGGCGGCGTGATCGCGCCCGGCGTGGTGCAACCCACCGATCGGCTGGAACGTTCGTTTCACCTGGCCGTTCATGACCGTTGCGAGGCCGTGCAGCGCGGCCCCGACGACCGTCGCGCTGGTTTCGAACACGCCCGGGAAAACCGGCGTGTCGCCTTGGTCGAGAATCTCGAGACCATCACGCTCGGCGTTCGCCACTTTCTCCACGAAGGCCGGCGTGTGGAATCGCTCCAGCGCCGCCCGCGTCGCAGGCGCCGCCGAAGCAACGACCGCCACGCGCCGGTCCAGGCCGCGCGCGACCGTCTCGCGGAAGAACACACCTTGCCGATCCATGCCCAGCGGATGACCGTGCGGAAATCCGTAGCGACCCAGCGCCTCTCCGACGTAGAGACTCACTTGTTGGTCCACCGCTGCAGCGACGTCCCGACGTTCGAGCGCGCTCGCCAGCGCGAGCGCGCCGAATCCTCGCAGCAGCGCTCGGCGCGAATCCGACTGCGGTCCGGGCGAATCAGAGGGTTGCGCCACAATTCCAGCACAACTCGAAATTGGCGGGACTGCGCTCGTGGCAGGCAGCGCAGAACACATCCGCCGCGTGGGCGACGGGGCGTTCGAAGGTACGCACGATCTCGCGAGCACGGTCGACATCGCCCTCCTCGGCGAGCCACACCTCCGGCCATGCGTGAGTGAACGGGATCTCTCCCATGCCGCTCTGCGCATTTTCGTTGAACACGTGGGCCTCGATGCCGACGTGCCCGAGCATCTGACGCAACATGTGGGCGTCGGGAAGACTTGCGGCGGTGTAGAAGCGTTTCACGCCGCTATTATCCGCCCGAGTATCGACCGCGTCGAACGCGCGGATGGCGCATTCGAATGGCTAGCGATTCCGCTGTCTCGCGGGCCTCGCACCGACTCGCGCCAGAATCAGAACAACGCCATCTGCCCCGCGAGCCGTGCTGGACGGAACTGCGTCGTGTCGAGCCCGTGTCGTTCGGTATCGAGGCCGAGCCGCCGGCACGCATTGTCGAATCGCTGGCTCAGCAGCTGCGCGAGCAAACCCTGGCCGCGAAGGCGTGAGCCGAACTCCGCATCGTTCTCGCGCCCGTCGCGCATCTGACGCACGCGGCTCATGACGTGCTCGGCCTTGAGCGGGTAGTGGTTGTGCAGCCAGTCCTTGAACAGTTCCTTGATCTCGTAGGGCAGGCGCAGCAGAACGTAGCCCGCACTGCGGGCACCGGCGCCGGCTGCGGCTTCGAGAATCCCCTCGAGGCCGTCATCGGTGAGGAAAGGGATGATGGGCGCAACCATCACCCCGGCCGGCACGCCGGCTACGGACAGTTCGCGGATGGTCTCGATCCTGCGAGCGGGGCTGCTGGCCCGAGGTTCGAGCCGCCGCGCGATGCCGTGGTCGAGCGTCGTGACGCTGACGAACACTTTCACCTGGTTGCGGGCGGCCATCGATGCGAGCAGATCGAGATCGCGGAGCACCAGTGCATTCTTGGTGATGATCGCCGCCGGATGGCCACATGCCTCGAGCACTTCGAGAATCGACCGGGTGATCCGGTAGTCGCGTTCCGCTGGCTGGTATGGGTCGGTGTTGGCGCCGATCGAGATCGGCTCGCACCGGTAGCCGGGCCGCGCGAGCTCCTCGCGCAGCAGCTCGGCGGCGTTCACCTTGGCGAAGATGCGCGTCTCGAAATCGAGACCAGGCGAAAGATCGAGATACGCGTGGCTGGGCCGCGCGTAGCAGTAGATGCAGCCGTGTTCGCATCCACGGTACGGGTTGATCGACACCTTGAACGGCAGATCCGGCGATTCGTTGCGGGTCAGGATGCTGCGCGCGCGTTCCTCGGTGACCTGCGTCGCCAGCCTTGGCGGCTCACCGTCACCGTCGGCTGGAAGCCAGCCGTCGTCGGCCGGTTCGCGCCGCAGCGGCTCGAACCGGCCTTCCGGATTCAGCGCCGAGCCCCGGCCCTTGGCGAGCCGAGCGGCACTTCCATCGTGCGTACGCAGGGACATACTGTGTTTATACACAGTCCATGGCCGCTCGGCAAGTGCCCGCGAAACAAAAGGCCCCGCCGGTGGCAGGGCCTCGTGCGCGATCGGGGCGGTCGGGTCGTCCCGACCTATCCGAGCTTCATCATCCGGCAAGCCGCCTTGAACAGTTCCGACTGCCCGTCGGCGAACGTCTCCAGGATGCTGAAGTGATTGTCACCGGGGCTGGGCACGTCTTCGGCAATGACGGATTTCCACTTCGATTCGAGCAGATCGTGCTGGTAGTGGAAACCTTCGATTTCCTTGCTGCCCACGGTCAGGTAAAGCGGCGCATCGGTCGCCGGCCGGAGGAAGGCCGGGCTCGCCTTCAGCGCCGAGCCGTCGTCCAGCCGCACGTCGGCGTTGATCGAGGGCACGCGCACGATCTCGGTCAGGTCATACACGCCGCTGATGGCCAGGGCACCCTCGGTGATCTGCTCCGGAAGGTCGGCGCCATAGCGTGGCCACTGCGCCGCCAGCATCATTGCGGCGAGGTGGCCCCCGGCCGAGTGTCCGGCGAGATAGAGCGAATTGCCCGAAGCGCCATAACGACTGCCGGTCCGGTAGGCCCATGCGGTCGCCTTGAGCATCTGGCGCACGATCTCTTCCAGCTTGACCGAGGGACAGAGCGCGTAGTTCGGCATCGCCACGGTCACGCCGAGCTTGACGAACTCGTTGGCCAGGAACGAATGGTCGCGCTTGTCGAGCGAGCGCCAATAGCCCCCATGAATGAACATCAGGAGCGCGCGGGAGCGGCCTTCGGCCCGAAAAATGTCCACCTTTTCCATAGGATGGTCACCGTAGGCCACGTCGAGATCGCAATCGAGCTCGTCGCGCGCAATCTTGGATTGTCGGCCCCAGCGGTCGAAATACTGGGCGAAATCGGTCACCGCCGCGCGATTGTCGTAGCGCTTCTCGTATGCCGCGGTCTGGTCGTCCATGGCCCTGATCCCCTCGAATTCTTATAGAACCGCGGCGGTCGCGCGCACTTCCCGCGTCGCCGTCGCATCGTTGCAAAAGCGTTATTGAACCCAATTGAGCGGGTGGCTGTCCACTGCGCCGTTCGAAATCCCTGAATATTCCGCGAAGTAGCTCTCCGCGCAAAGTCCCGATCCGAGGGACGGGTGCTCGCCTTCGGTCACCGGGACAACCACGGAAGCGCGGGTTGCGGCCATTTCGGGGGCAGCCGAGAATGCGGATTCCTCCAAGGATCTCCGTAATGAACCCAGGTTTCGCATATCCCGAATTCATCGTCGAGACCGGCTGGCTGGCCCAGCGGCTGACCGACCCCGGCATCGTGGTGCTCGATGGCACGACGCATCTGATGCCGCCACCTCCGACCCCGTACAACGTCGTCCCGGGCCGGGCGGATTTCGAAAACGGGCACATTCCGGGCGCGCAGTTCGTCGACATCGATGCCGGACTGTCCGACCCCGATCAGCCGCCGGGCCTGCACTTCATGCTCCCGCAACCCGCGCGTTTCGCCAGCGCCATGGAACGGTTGGGCATCGGCGACGACACCTTTGTCGTCTGCTTCAGCACCGCCAACCACTGGTGGGCCACGCGGCTGTGGTGGATGCTGCGGGTGTTCGGACACGACCGGGCCGCAGTGCTGGATGGCGGGTTCCAGAAGTGGCGGGCGGAAGGCCGGACGGTCGAAACGGGGTCCGGCAAGGCTCGCGACCGCGCCAATTTCACCGCACGCTTCCGCCGGGAGCTGGTGGCCGACAAGCACGACGTGCGCGCCGCCATCGGCGTCGGCTCCATCTGCACCCTGAATGCGCTGCGTCCCGAGCAACACGCCGGTACCGGCGGAACCGTCTATGGGCGACTCGGCCACGTCACCGGGAGCATCAACGTGCCGGCGGTCAACGTGGTCGATTCGAACAACGTCTTCAAGCCCGCAGACGAACTGCGGCGGCTATTCGCAGAACCCCTGACGAAGCGGCAGGTGATCACCTACTGTGGCGGTGGCATTGCCGCAACCAGCGCGACGCTCGTGCTGACGATGCTCGGCCACCAGGACGTGCGCGTGTACGACGCGTCGATGTCCGAGTGGGCGAACGATCCTTCCCTACCCATGACGCAAGGAGCCTGAATTGCTCGAACACTTTCCCATTCGTGCTGCCGACTACGACAGCCCCGTTCTAGTCACCGGCGCCGGCGGATGTATCGGCAGTTGGGCGCTCGCGCTGCTCGTGCGCGCCGGCGTGCCGGTCGTTGCCTTCGACCTGAAGGAAGACACGCGTCGCCCGCGGCTGCTGCTGTCCGACGCCGATCTCGCCCACGTGCGCTGGCTCACCGGCGACATCGCCGACACGAAGCGCGTGCGCGAGGTCGTCGAATCCTCCGGGGCGCGCGCGATCGTGCATCTCGCAGGGCTGCAGGTGCCGTTCTGCAAGGCCGATCCCGTGGCGGGCGCCCAGGTCAACGTGGTGGGTACGATCAACGTATTCGAGGCCGCCCGCGCACTCGGCATCAAGCGCGTCGCCTACGCGAGTTCCATCGGTGCGCTCGGCGCGTTTCCCGACAGCCCGTGGGGCGCGACGCTCTACGGTGCGTACAAGTACTGCAACGAGCAGACCGCGAAGGTCTATTGGCTCGACTGGAAGGTGCCGAGCGTCGGATTCCGGCCCGGCGTCGTCTACGGCGTAGGGCGCGACCAGGGCCAGAGCTCCAAAACCACCGTGGCCCTGCTCGCCACCGTCGGCGGGCGTCCCTACGACATCCCGTTCATCGGCCCGGTGTCCTGGCTGCACGCCGGCGAAGTGGCGAGTGCCTTCCTGAAAGCCGTGTCGCAGGAGCGCGACGGCGCACCCGTGTTCGACATCAACGGCGTGTCCGAAACGGTGGAACAATCGATCGCCCTGCTGAGGACGCTCGAGCCCGGAACGAAGGTCACCTGTTCGGGCAAGCCGCTGCCCTACCCGATGGATCTATCCGACGATCCGTTACGCGCGTATCTCGGCGATTACGGCCGCATCGAACTCGAAACGGGGATGCGGGCCACGCTCGCATCGTTCCGAGCACTGGTGGCGACCGGCCAGCTCGATCCCGCCGCCAGCACCTGACCCGGAGAGCCTCGTGCGTCATCTCGCCCGATTCTGCTGCGCCGCGCTGCTCGCCCTGCACTTCACGCTCGCCGATGCCATCGTCGAGATCGACCAGCCCGCACCGGCGCTCAAGGGCACGCTGCTCTCGGGTGACAAGTTCGACCTCGCGGACTACAAAGGCAAGGTCGTGCTGGTGAATTTCTATTCGAGCTACTGCCGCTTGTGTGCGCTCGAGATCGGCACGATCGAAACCTATCACGACGACATGAAGGATCGCGGCTTCGAAGTCCTCGTGATCGGCGTCGATCGCGCCGAGGACAAGGCCCGGGTTGCGCGCATGCTGGGCATCTACAACCTGCAGGGTGCGATGGCCGGCGATCTCGACGAAAGCGGCTTCGAGCGCAGCTATCCGACGCCTACCGCCTTCGTCGTGGATCGCGAAGGCATCGTCCGCGCGAAGCTCTGGGGCGCAAAGACGCTGCCGCGGATGCGTGAACTCCTGTCGCCGTTCCTCGGCAAGTGAGCGCCCTGATCCGCGCCGAGACCTCGGCGCTGCTGATCGTCGACGTCCAGACCAGGCTCCTGCCCGCGATCGACCATGGCTCCCGGATACTCGCCAATTGCATCTGGCTGGTGCAGGTCGCACGGCGCATCGGCGTACCTGTCATCGCGTCGGAGCAGTATCCCCAGGGCCTGGGCCCGACCGCACCGGAGCTCGCCGCGGTGCTGCCCGCGGATGCCGTGCGCACCAAGATCCATTTCTCCTGCGTCGCGGAGGACTGTTTCCGCGACGTCGAAGCGTGGCACAGACCGCAACTGGTCGTCGCCGGCACCGAAGCGCACGTCTGCGTGCTGCAATCCGTCCTCGACCTCGCGGCCTCGGGCCGCCAGGTGTTCGTGGTTGCCGATGCGGTCGGATCGCGGCGCACCGACGACCGCGATCTCGCCCTGTCGCGCTGCCGGCAGCACGGCATCGACGTGGTTTCGCGGGAGATGGTGGCGTTCGAGTGGCTGCACCGTGCCGGGACCGACCTGTTCCGTGACGTCAACCGGACCTTCATCCGCTAGCAGCCTGTCGGACTCAGGTGTTCGATAGCGAAACGGTGGGAGAGCGAGGACAGATTTCGACGATTTCGACGCGCATATCGGGAATATGTAAGGAGAAAGCGGCGAAATATGGACCGCTCTCCCGCCGTTGCAGCCGAATCATCCGAGTCCGACAGGCTGCTAGGCTAGACCTGTCGCCGCAACCGCGCCCGGCGCCATCGCCACCAGGCGATCGGGCAGACGAGCGCCCCGATCACGCCGCCGAACGCGAGTATTCCGACCATCGTGTCGGACAACATCGACCCCTCGACCGGCCGGTCGCGCAGTTCATCGGGAAATACGCGCTCATCGACCGGAATGATCTTCCATTGCGAGCGCTGCGCGGGCACCCGCGCCATGTACTCGTCGAACGAGCCGACCGGGAACGTGCCCATTGCCCGGCTCGAAGGCAATTGCGGAATCCGCACGAACACGATCGCGACGACGTCTTCGGCCAGCATCTGTTCGTAGGCGCTCCGCGCAAGTTGCGGCGACGCGACCAGGCGAAACAGATCGTCGCTCGCCACCTCGAACGCAACCCGCGGATACAGCCGGGTCCGGTCTGCCGTCAGATAGTTGAACGTCTTGCGTCCGCTCGCGAAGTCGAGATCGGTGAGCGCCGAACGGAAGTAGCCTCCCACCGCTTTCGGGAGGCTGGTGCGTCCGAGCTCAGGGAGCTTCCAGCCGAGTCCGTCGAGGGTGTCGATGCTGATGCCGGCACAGTTCGCGGTGGCGTGGTCGTACTCGAAGTGGTGACGGTAGAAGCGATCGTAAACGCGCCCGACTGCGTTCTGATAGAGCACGGCGGTGCGGGGTTTGTTCAGCACGGCCACGAGCATGTAGGACGGCCGGTACCACGACTGTCCGCTGTTCAGGTCCGCCAGGTAGTTGTCCAGTGGCAGCATGGCCGCGATGATGCCCTTCTCGCTGACGCTGCCCAGGTTGTAGAAGTTGTTCACGAGCCAGTCGTCGATGCGGCCGCCACGATGATGCCGGCCGGTCACGACGGCGAAGTGCCCGCCGTGGGCCTCATCGTCGTCGCCCTGGGCACCGTTCAGCATCAGCGCGAGGATCGCCCGGTCGGCGCTCCTGCGCGCGGCGCCGGGCGTGCGCTCCCACAGCAGCCGCGCGGCGAAGGGGCTGCGAACGCCGCCGTCATCGGCCGTGATCAACGAACGTAGCGATTCGTCGGCTCCGAGCGGATCCATCGGCAGGACCGAAACATCGAAGCGAAAATCCTCGGGCCATATCGAACGCGCGATGAAGCGCCGGTGGCCATAGGCGTCGACCTGCGTTCTCCCGCGCACCTGCACGCTGCGCTTCGAGAGAAATGCGACCGACGATGCATCGTAGTACGACCGATTGCCGGGAATCCTCGGCACCACCTCGAAGGCCATGCCAGCATCGGCGCCGTGTCGCAGTACGCCAGTCTCGAGTGTCGCGCTGGCGATGATCTCGGGCGATCCCAGCCAGACGATGAACGGTTCGACCGGCGTCTCGCGCTGGCCGCCCGCCATCCACTGTGCGATGTCCTTCGCAACCGGCAGCCTGGAGGAGAGATCCTCGGGCTCGGGCGGCAGCTTCGGCACCGCAACCAGGTCGTCGCGGAAATACCACAACGCCTGCTTCGGTGTCGCGCAGTCCGCGCAGTTGCCGTCGACCGCGCGATAGCGGCTCGTCTCGAAGAGTCCGAAGCGTTCGCGCGCAAGTGCATCCTCCGCCTTCAGCGGACCGGCTGCTGCAAGCCACACCAGGGCTGCGGCCGGCCACTGCCACGCACGGCCCGTGCGGGTTCGCTTCATCGAGTGGAATTCTTCATACCGTCGTTCAACGTGCTCGAGCTTCCCTCGCGTTCGGCCTCGATGAGATAGTGCTCGCCCTCCACACGCAATGCCCGATTCATTCCATGGTTCGAAAGATCAGACTCCATTGCGCGACCCGCCCGCGCTCACGATCGATCCGTCGGACCTCGGGCATCCATGATCTGGTACCGTCTGACGGAGCCGACCGAAGCGCGTCAGAACCAGATTTCCATGCGCAGGTTCCGGGCATCGCGCGGGGGCTCGGCGGCCGGGACCCGGTACGCTTCGCGCCGACGGATAAGCCAGGCCACGTGGGCCAGAACGCACGCGTCGAGGATGTCATCGACCCCGACCGCCGTGGCACCGAGGCGACGCCGCGCGGTCATCGCGTCGGGCAAGTGCTCTCGGAAAACTTCGCGCAGCAGGCGGATGCGTTCGCGGCGGCCGGCTTCGGTGTGCTTGCGCCACGCCAGGGGCGCACCCCCGTTGAGGTGCCGGAATGCGAGTTCCGGATGCGCCTCGAACACGCGGCCCTGCAAGGCCGGCGACAACTGCGAATCCACTTCCCGAATCCGCGGCGCGATGTTGAACGATTGGATCGAGAGCCCGCCGCCCTGGCGTTTCATGGCTTCCGCGTGATCGGGCGCGTCCAGTGCCGCACGCGCCGGCGGGCTGAACACGCTGGCCGTCCAACCCGGGCCCAGCAGCGTGCGCGCATCGCGATCGCACCCGCGCCCGCCTTCGACGAACCGATCCGTGAGCCCGATGGGCATGTCGACGGCGATGATCGCGGGCTGCTCGGTCAGTTCGAGGACGTCCTGGAAATGCAGGCACAGCCGCACCTCCATGACCGGCCGTGCCCGGCTCTCCCCGCGATGGGACGCAAGCACGACCAGCCAGCCTCCTCGGCAGCCGTCGACCCCGGCGACGCACTGCATTCCCGGTTCAGGCACGGCCAAGGTGGGGGCTCGCATCATGCGGAGATCATACGTCGGACGTCCGCTCCATGAGCCTGGTAATCGCGGTATTGTTGTTGCAATTCGTGACGCCGGTCACGTTGCTCGCATGGCTCGCGGTGCGAACCTTGACGAGCCGCGCCGAGATGATCGCCGTGGCGGGTTTCACGCTGGCGTGGTTGCTGGCGATCGACCGCGCCGGGTTCTGGTTCGTGATCCCCGCCTGGCTCCTGTGGCTCTTCGGCGCGGCCTGGCTCGTTGCCACACGGCATGCATGGCTCGAAGCGCGGGGGCGGAGCACCTGGCCGCAAGGCGGTGCGCAACGCATCCGGATCGGAGTGATCGGCGCGCTCACCGTGACCAGCATCGCACTCTGGGCCGCGGCGCTGGCAGGTCGCGCGCCGCCGGCAGCCGAGGGCATCGATCTCACGTTTCCCTTGCGAGGCGGGCGATTCGTCGTCGCGAATGGCGGCAGCAACGCTCTCGTCAATGCGCATGTCGGGACGCTGGACGACCCGCGCTTCGCGCCGGTTCGAGGCCAGGCCTACGCGCTCGACATCGTCGCGGTAAACGCCATCGGTGTTCGTGCCTTCGGATTGCTGCCTGCCGATCCCAATCGTTACGTCATCTTCGGCATGCCCGTTCACGCACCTTGCGCTGGCGTAGTGTCCCAAACCGAAAACACCCTCCCCGACTTGTCGCCCCCGCAAACGGATCCGCGCAATCCGGCGGGCAACAACGTCATGATCGACTGCGGCGGTTTCACGCTGCTGCTCGCGCACCTGCGCCAAGGCAGCGTCCGTGTGCGCCCCGGCCAGCGGCTGGCGAACGGCGATCTCGTCGGGTCCGTGGGGAACTCCGGCAACTCCGACGAGCCTCACCTTCATGTGCACGCGCAAGGCCCGGGTACGGGTGCGCTGATGCTCGGCGGCGAGCCGCTCTCGATGCGCTTCGACGGCCGTCTTCCGGTGCGCAATGACCGGCTCCGCAGTCCCTGAGCAAGGAGGCACGATGTACCGAACGACCATCGCGGTTCTCGCGTTCGCGCTTGCATGCGGCGGCGCCGCGGCGGGTACGGCGAGTTTCCAGTGCAGCAAGGCGAAGAGCTGGGTCGAGAAGACCGTCTGCGGTTCTGACCGGCTGTCCGGACTCGACCTCGACCTGGCCGTCGCCTACGCGCGAACGCTGAAAGTGCTGAGCGGGCAAGGGCGCAAGTCGCTCGGATCAGAGCAACGCGCGTGGTGGGCGAGGCGCAACGAATGCCGCAAGGCGAGCGATCCAGCCGCGTGTCTCGAAGCCCGGTACGAGGGCCGGATCACGGCGCTCGAATCGCGTCCGGAGTATCCCGGTGAAACCGTTGCGCGGAACGTGGAGCTGCCTGCGGAATCGATCGCCGAGGCGGGTCACGGGTGGACGCGCGAGCTGTCGAAATACCAGCCGGCCTTGCGCGCTTGCCGCGAAGAAGCGCCCGTTGCCATCCGCAAGATCCTGGTCGCGTGGTCCACCGGAGAAGAAGGATCGATCGGCGCGCGTCTGGTCGACTGGAACCTGAAGGAATGGATCTGCATTGCACATCTGGGAGGCCACAAGGTGTTCCGCTTCGAGGCGCGCGATCCGTCGGAGCAGCTGCCGCCGTCCGGGCCGGTGTATCACGTCGGAGCGAAAGCACCGCCCGGCTGCAAGACGGCGACCCAGGTGCTGGACGTGAACGGCAAGCCCGCCGGCTGGATCAGCGAAGCGGATTGTTGAGCAGGCGGACTCCCTCGCGCGCTCGACGCCCGGTCGCCATATGCAACGCAGATGAACATCCTCCATCCGGGCGCTACAGCGACCCGACGAAACGCACCAACGCTTCGCGATCCGACTTCGGCATCGCACGGAACGCCTCGCGCGACACTTGTGCTTCTCCGCCGTGCCACAGGATCGCTTCTGCAAGGCTGCGAGCACGACCATCGTGCAGATACGTCGTCACCCCATTCACCGCTTGCGTGAGTCCGATGCCCCATAGCGGCGCGGTGCGCCATTCGCTGCCACTGGCCTTGAAATCGGGACGATGGTCCGCGAGGCCTTCGCCGAGATCGTGCAACAGGAGGTCCGTGTATGGCCGGATGAGCTGATTCGACAGCGACGCGAAGCCGGGCACTTCACCGGTCTTCAGTTCGGTCCGATGACATGCCGGGCAGCGCGCATCGGCAAATAGTCGCTCGCCGCGCTGCACGATCGGATCGTCGAGATCGCGCCGCGCGGGCACGGTGGCCGAGCGCAGATAGGTCTCGATCGCGGCCCAGCGCACCCGACCCAGTTCCGGTTTGCCCGCCGCCATGAGATCGCGGCAGTCCGACTGGGGTCCGGGGCAATTCTGCTCGGGAAAATAGTCGCTGCTCACGCCGATGTCGGCAGAGAACGCTGCCGCGATCTGCTGCCGCAGCGTCGTGTGGGTCGCCTTGTGGCCGAAGCGGCCGATCGCGGTGCGCCTGGTCGCGAAGTCCCAGACGAGGTTCGGGCGGCCACGAATGCCGTCCACCGGATCATGCGCGGCCAGCGCAACGATCGTGCTCTCGGGTACTGCATCGAGCAGGCCCATGCCGACGAGCGCCGGAGCCGAGCGCGGAGAAGTCAGGATCGAAGGCTCGATCGGGCCGAAGCGCAGGTCCCGAAACGCGATCTCCGGACGCCGCAGCACGATCGCTTCGCCGTCGGCTGTCGTCACCGACGACTCGATCCACCGGACCTCCACGCTGCCCTCCTCGGGCACGACGCCCTGGACGCCGTGCGTCTGCATCTGGTCGCCGTAGTTCGGATGCGGCACGGGACCGCCAATCTCGCTCGCACCGGGCAGGCTCAACCGCACCACCATCTGGTGCGCGCCTTCGCCGCCGGCCACGGGAGCGCCGCGGCCGTTGCGAACGTGGCATTGGCCACAACCTTTCGCATTGAACGTCGGTCCCGCGCCCCACTCCCCATGTTCGAACCAGAAGATGACCCAGTGCGTGTCGAAAAGATCGTGACCGGCCTTGAAGCGCTGGCGTTGTTCTGCGTCCAGCGTCGCCACCGGTTGCAGATAGGCGCGCTCGCTGGAATCGATCACCGTGGCCTCGCCACCCAGCAGGGCGAGCGGGTCGATCGCCGGGGTGTTCGCCGCGACCCATCCGGCGCCCGAGACGAGCGCGGCGACGATTCCGGTTGCGGCGATCCGGCGCATCCGTTCAGTTCCTCACGCCACCGCCCGCGCCGGTGCGGGAACGTTCACCTCGATCACACGGGTCCAGCCATACGGGTCGTCAGCACGACCGTACTGGATGTTCGTGAGCGCATCGTAGATCCGTCTTGCGACCGGCGCGGCGTTCCCGCCACCGACCCGATGATCGAGGCCACGATGACCGATGCGGCCGATCGGCACGACCACGGCCGCGGTCCCCATGCAGAATGCTTCGGTGATGCGCCCCGCGTCGACGTCGGCCACGATCGTATCGATGTCGAGCCGCGCTTCGTGCACGGGAAATCCCAGATCGGGCGCCAACTGCAGGATCGAATCGCGCGTGATCCCGGGGAGGATGCTGCCGGATAGCGAAGGCGTCACGATCTCGCGCCCGTCGTAGACGAAGGCGACGTTCATCGCGCCGGCTTCCTCCACGAAACGGCGCTCGACCGCATCGAGCCACAAAACCTGCTGGTAGCCGCGGGCACGGGACGCCTCGATCGCCGCGAGACTCGCGGCATAGTTGCCCGGCGTTTTCGCCGCCCCCGTGCCACCGCGCGCCGCGCGAATGTGTTCCTCCGCGACCTGCACCGCGATCGGCTCGAAGCCCGACGCGAAGAACGGACCGGCCGGGCTCAGCACGACGAAATGGGTGTACTCGCGCGCAGCGCGCACTTCGAACGTGGCCTCCGTCGCGATCATCACCGGCCGGATGTAGAGGGAAGCGCCCGCCGCGCTCGGTGCCCACTCGTGTTCGAGTCGAACCAGTGCCTCGATGGATTCGATGAAACGCCAGGACGGCAATGCCGGCATCGCCATCCGCGCGGCTGACCGGTTGAAGCGCAGCGCGTTGGCGTCGGGCCGGAACAGGTTGAGTCGCCCGTCGGCACGCAGGTAGGCCTTCGTCCCCTCGAAGATTGCCTGGCCGGCGTGCAGGATCTGGGCCCCGGGATCGAGATTCAACGGCCGATACGGTCCGATCACCGGATCGTGCCAGCCCCGTCCTGCTTCGAATCGTTCCGAAAACATGCGTCGAGTGAACACGCGGCCGAAGCTCAGCGGCTCGGGCAGCACCACCGGAGTCTCGTCGGCGATGGGATCGATGCGGATCGTCATGCCCATGTCAGGCTCCCACCGCATCCGCGTCGGTTGGTGCACGGGTGCAGGCGAACAACGGGATCAAGGGATTCATGTACCACTCCACCGGCGAACCGCACCGATTGTAACCGGTCGCTTGACCCTCGCGCAGGCTACGTGCCAGCATGCCCGGCGGAACGCGACGCACGTAGGAGCGGGCATGCTTCAAGACGACAACATACTCGCCGATTGGCGTTCGAAAGCGATCGCCATCGAGTCTGCGATCAATTCGGTGGTCGTCGGCCAACGGCGGGCGGTGCGCCTGATCGATACGGCGCTGTTTGCCCGCGGCCACGTCCTGCTCGAGGGCGACGTCGGCGTCGGCAAGACCACGCTGTTGCGCGCCTTCGCCCGCGCCGTGGGCGGTGACTTCAGCCGCATCGAGGGCACGGTGGACCTGATGCCGGCCGATCTGCTGTACTACACCTACATCGGTGCCGACGGCCGCCCGCATGTGGAGCCGGGCCCGCTGGTGCGCGACAGCGAAACGCTCGCAGTGCTGTTCTTCAACGAGATCAATCGCGCCCGCCCGCAGGTCCATTCCGTGCTGCTGCGGGTGATGGCCGAGCGCAGCGCGTCCGCTTTCGACCGCGAGTTCCTTTTTCCCCAT
>Ga0163144_10009854_pt1 | contig 20440 bp, 15 predicted proteins | sample OliLak19BULKMAT1_FD_123175 | JGI IMG/M metagenome (GOLD analysis project Ga0163144, IMG submission 123175) | Freshwater microbial mat bacterial communities from Lake Vanda, McMurdo Dry Valleys, Antarctica - Oligotrophic Lake LV.19.BULKMAT1 | ecosystem: Environmental > Aquatic > Freshwater >... | reverse complement strand
TTGGCGCCGGCGAGCGTCGGATCGGGTGGTTCTGTCGGCCCCTTCGGTCCTACGACCGCGGCGATCACGACGACGATCGTCACGGCGAGCGCCGAGAAGAAAATATCTTTCAGCAGTGCGTCGCCGAAGAAGGGGACGCCTCGTTTCAGTTCTTCGTGATAGGTCGCGTCGTAAGTGGCCGGATCGACGATTTCACCCGGCTTGGGCGGAGCGCTGATGCCGCAACGCAACACGAGCCAGAGGTGAACCCCCAAGAACGTCAGCAGCGCCGCCGGAATGATGAAGACGTGGAGGGTGAAGAAGCGGCTGAGCGAACTCGCGCCGATGATGTCGCCGCCGAGGAGCGTGTGAACGATTTCGGGTCCCAGCACCGGCACGCGGCCCGCCATCGACGCGCCGACCGCGAGGCCCCAATACGCGTCGGTGTCCCACCGTAGAATCTGCCCGGTGAAAAACATCCCCATCGTGCAGGCGAGCAAGAGCACGCCGACGACCCACGTCAGTTCGCGCGGGTATTTGTACGAGCCTTGCAGAAAGACCTGCGTCATGTGGACGAGCAGCATCACCACCATGCCCGAGCCGGCGTAGTAGTGAAGCGACCGCAGGAACCAACCCCACGGCTGCTGGTAGTCGAGGTAGAGCAGGCTTTCGTACGCCTGATCGGCCGCCGGGACGTAGGTCATCGATAGGCCGATGCCGGTGAGAATCTGAATCAACAAAAACGTCATCGACGCGCTGCCGAAGACGTACCACCACCCCATCGGTCCGTCGATCGACCGCGGCACCGGATGGCGCATCATCGGCCAGAGCGTGGCGCTCACGCCAGCGCGGGCGTCGATCCAGTGGGCTAGTTGGCGGAGGAGTTGGTACATCGAATTAGTTGAAAGGCTTGTTAACCGCGAATCACGCGAATCGGCGCGAATGAAAGACTGGACGGGATCACAGGATCACTGGGGATCGACGGAATTCTGAAAATAAAACTTACATCCTGTCGATCCTACTCATCCTGTAATCCTGTCAAAAATTGATTCGCGTAGATTCGCGTAGATTCGTGCGATTCGCGGTTCCTGCATTCTCTTTTCAAATTCAAGATTCAAGCGAACCAGTCAGCGTGTCGTGCAGCGTGGGATAGTGTGGGGCTTCGATCTCAAGCTTGCCTTCGTTCACTCGCCAGACGCAGTGGAACAGCCCGCGCGGCGGGGGGCCGCTGGCGCGTTCGCCGGTTTCGTAGTAGACGCCGCCGTGGCAGGGGCACATGAAGAGCCCTGATTGCGGGAACCACGAGACCGGGCAGCCGAGATGGGCGCAGTTCGCGGCGAGGACCAGAAACTGATCGGCGCCGTCGTCGTTCTTCCCTTGGTAACGAACGTGGACGCCGGTCATGGACGTCATGCCGTCCCACGGTTGGCGGAGCGGATTGTCGAAGTTGATCGTACGCGTCTCGCCCAGCGGGAAGTCGGCGAGGCTTCCCATCTCGACCCACATGGCAGGGCGGTGGCGACGGCCGAAGAAGTAGCCGAGCATCGGGAGCGTCAGCAGTCCGGTCGCGGCGGCGCCGAGCGCGCCGGTGAGCAAGCGGAAAAACGCCCGCCGCGGCGGCTGGTCGCCGGGGCATTCGTGTTTGTCGGGGGAGGGTAGGGGAGTGTTCATGCGCTGATGTTGCTGATTGCTTGTCGCATGGGTGCCACTGGCGTGTCGCCAGTGTTCTTCTTGCCTGGAAGGCCGTGTCTACAGGTAAACGAGGGTTTGAAATAATTCATCAGGCCAGCCGAGCCCGATTCACGATCGGCTGATCTTCCAGTCTCCTAGCACTTCTGCACTGGCGACACGCCAGTGGCACCCATGAATACGGTTTCACCTTGTCTTCAATCACCTGCGTTGTTGGTTTCGGTATCGCCGCGACGCCAAGCGGCGAGCAGCGCGACTAGCTCGTCAATCTCTTCCGACGTGAGCGGCTTAAAGTCATCGGGCCGGCCGTCGGTTGCGGCGTAGTTGGGCATGCCGAGATCGTGCCGGCCGGTGATGATGATTCGCCTGAGCGCCTGATCGCTGATCAGCGCGAGGAACGCGGCGTCGTTGATGGCGCCGCCGCTGGCGTAGCCTGTCTCGCCGCCGGCGCCATTCGGGCCGTGGCATTCGGCGCACGCACGTTCAAACAGCGCGGCGGCCTGTTCGGTGGCTCCGGGGGTGAGTTGCAGACTTGCCGTCGCCGCCAGGTAAGGGGGAGCGTCGGCGACGATTGTCGGATCGCTCACTTCTTTTTTGTCAGCGGGCCAACGCGACTTCAGACCCGTGGCGATGATCTTCACTTGCTCAGTGCTGAGCGTGCCGCCTTGCTCCGCAGCAAACGCCGGCATCGGCGTGCCGGGGCGGCCGTCGCGGATGACGGCGCGGAGCGCTTCGTCGGGAATCAGGGCCAGGAAGAGCGGGTCGTTCAGCGGCGGCGCGGGGCCCAGTTCGCCGTCGGCGCCGTGACAGCCAGTGCAATTCTGAGCGAAAAGCGTCGCGAAGTCGGTGATTTCGTTCTGCGGCAGCGGGCGATTCGCTGGGTTTGGCTTGCCCGGGAATTCATCGCTGCACCCGACCAACAACATGCAGGCCGCGCATACAAACGGTGAGGCGACGAGTTGAACTCGTTGAGCGGTGGTTCGCGTTGTATGTCGTTGAGTGAACAACCAAATGGTTCCTGCTTAAGTCAGTCTGACGGGTGCCACTGGCGTGTCGCCAGTGTCTTACTTGCCTGAAGGGCCGTGCATCCAGTCTGGTAAAAGTTTTGAATTAACTCTTCAGGCCAGCCGAGCCCGATTCACGATCGGCTGATTTTGCAACCTCCGAGCACTTCTCACTGGCGGCACGCCAGTGGCACCCAAATCTTTCCATCAAAAAACTTAACAATTACCCTGTGAGATACTCTTCCCGCGGCTCCGGACCGCGACCAGCCGGGGGGATATGAATCTCGACCGAACGCACCACGACGATCGATGCGACGACGCCGAAGACGAACTGCGAGGCAATGAACCAGGGCCACTCGACCACCCGCTGCAGCGTCGGATTGACCACGCCCATCAGGCCGTAGCTCAGACCGGTCCAGAGCAGCGGCATCACGAGCCCCCCCCACGCCATCGGGCCCGGGATCGCCGGCACGCGCGGCAAGACCAGCCCGAACGCCAGGCCGAACAGCACCGACAAGACGCCATGCAAAATCATCGCCGTGGCGAACCAATCGGCGTGGTAGCCTTCAAGCTCGGCGGTGGTGAACTCGCCCGCATGCTGCGTTACCATCGCCGCGAGCAAGTTCGCGGGATACCAAATGCTGTGATGCGAGATGACGCCCCACAGCATCGCGGGGAGCGGCATCAGCAACCCGCCGACAATGCCGCCAATGACGCCGCTCGCGACCGGTCGCCAGGCCCGCAGTCGCATGAAGACCGCCGCGGCGATGATGCCGAAGACCAGCTGCGAGAGTACGAACGAGAGCCAATCGACTCGTGCGCGAAGCGACGGATTCGCGGCGCCCCAGGCAAAGTAACTCATCGCCGTCCACAGGAGCGGCATCAGCAGAGCGCCCCACGCGATCGGCTTCGGTAAGTCAGGCAGCGTCGGCAGCAGGACGCCGTAGAGCAACCCGATGATGAGTGACGTCACCGCGTGGATGATCAGGCCAGTGACGAACAGCGGCAGATGAAATTGCTCGAGCTGCGCCGTCGGCATGTCGCCGACGTTCGGCAGCACCATCCCGGCGAGGAGGTTGATAGGGAGCCAGATGCCGTGGCCGCTCGCAAGTCCGTAGAGCATCGCAGGCAGCGGCATCACGATGCCCCCGACGATGCCACCCTTTACGCCTGCAGAGATCGGATGCACCCGCACCGGTAAACGGAGCCGAAAGCCCGGCATGCCCGCCTGCAGGCGGGCCACGGCGCCGGGCCGCGGGACGATGGTGCGCGGACGGCGGGCCAGTTCGACCCGCGGCTCATGGACGTGGCCGCGCCCGGGAACGAGCTGGCTGATCCACATCGAGAGCCCGACGACGAACAGCAAGGCGCCGACGGCCGCGAAGGCGAGGCTCATCGCCACGCCGGCGGCGAGGAGCGCAATGCCGAGCGCGAAGACGAGCGGCGCCACCGTTGGCGCCGGCAGTTCAATGGCGCCTTCCTCGCGTTCATGATCATCCACTGGGCGCGGGGCGTCGCTCATATCGTTCCCCCTTTGGCGCCGACGTAGACGACTAAGAAGACGACGATCCAGACGACGTCGACAAAGTGCCAGTACCACGAAACGAGCTGGACGCCCGTTTCATGCTCCTTCGTGACGGCCCCGCGCGCGGCGAGCAGCAGGATGATCGACATCGCGATGACGCCGGCGGTGACGTGGAGGCCATGGAACCCGACGAGCGTGTAGTACGTGGTGCCGAACAGGTTGCGGCTGATCGTGAGTTGCTTCTCGGTGATCAGGTCATGCCACTCGTAGGCCGTGCCGAGGAGGAACGCGACGCCGAAAGCGATGGTCATGGCCCACAACATTTTGAAAGCGGCGTGGTTGCCGCGTCGCAGGGCCGCTTCCGCGAAGTGAATGATCACGCTGCTCGCCACGAGGCAGAGGGTCGTGCCGAATGCCAGCTTCAATGACAGCGCCTGCGCCGGCGTCGGCCCGACCGTATCGCGACCGAGGAACGTGACGTAGGCGACGATCAGCGTGCTGAAGAACGCCACTTCCGAAACCAGAAAGCTCGCCATGCCCCACTGCGCAGCGCTGAGCGTTCGCTCGGGGGCGATCTCTGGCGGAATCGGTAGTTCAGCGGCGGGGTAGGTCATTCTTCCTTCAAATTAAATGCGTTTAACACAGAGAGCACAGAGGACACGGAGAAAAGGCAATACAAGTAAGTTTCATAAGTCTCGACGCAATGTAGTTTCTGGCCGAAAGCCAACAGCATTTGCATTTCCTCTGTGCTCTCTGTGTCCTCTGTGTTGAAGCATTCAATTTCATTCGTACTGCCAATCAGGATCGTCCGGATGCTTCAAGTCCCACAATGGCCGCCGGCTATGAACGACCGGCTCTGTCTCAAAGTTGTAACTCGGCGGCGGCGAACTGGTGGTCCACTCGAGCGTCCACGCATCCCACGGATCGTCGCCCGCCGGCTTTCCTTTCCAGAGCGATGCGACGAGGTTGTAGACGAAGATCGCGTAACTCGGCGTCTGCACCAGCGCGCCGATCGTCGTGAGTTGGTTCCACCACTCCCAATCGCGGCTCGGGTCGTAGGTGTAAATCCGCCGCGGCATGCCGAGGATTCCGGAGATGTGCATCGGCCCGAAGGTGAGGATGAATCCGACGTACAACAGCCAGAAGTGCCACACGGCCAACCGCTCAGAGAGCATGCGGCCGGTTACCTTCGGATACCAGTAGTAAATTCCGGAGAACGTGCCGAAGAGCGTCCCGCCAATCAATACCCAATGAAAGTGGCCGACGACGAAGTAACTGTCGGAGAGTTGAAAGTCGAACGGCGCCGCCGCCAGCATGATGCCGGTCAGCCCGCCGATGAGGAACATCGACAAGAAGCCGAAGGCGAACAACATCGGCGACGCCAGACTGATCCGCCCGCCGTAGATCGTCGCGAGCCAGTTGAAGAACTTGATGCCGGTCGGAATCGAGACGATCAAACTCGCCGCAGCGAAGTAGAGGTCGAGCGTGCGGCTCATCCCGACGCAGAACATGTGATGGGCCCAGACGCCGAGGCTGATGAACGCAATCGCCATCGTCGCCGCGGCCATGAACTCATAACCGAACAGCACCTTCCGCGAGAAGACGGGAATCACCTCCGACACCATGCCGAAGACCGGCAGGATGAGGATGTAAACCTCGGGGTGGCCGAAGAACCAGAACAAGTGTTGCCATAGGTAGGCCGAGCCGCCGTTCTGCACATCGAAGAAGTGGGCGCCGAGTTGGCGATCGAACAGGATCATCACCAGCGCGGCGGTCAGCGGCGGGATGGCGAGCAGCATCTGGAAGGAAGTCCAGAGCATCGTCCAGGCGAAAAACGGCATCTTCCGCATCGTCATGCCGGGCGCCCGCATGCCGAGAATCGTCGCGATGAAGTTCACCGCGGCGCCGATCGTGCCGATGCCGCTGACGAGCAGGCCGAGCGCCCAGAAGTCGGTCCCGCCGTTGCGGTCGAACGTATGCTCGGTGAGGGGAGCATACGCAAACCAGCCGATTTCCGGCGCGGCCCCGGTGATGAGGCTCAAGTAAACGAGTAGCCCGCCGAATAGCGTAATCCAGAACCCGAAGGCATTGAGCCGCGGGAACGCCATGTCGCGGGCGCCGATCATTAGCGGGATCATGTAGTTGCCGATGCCGATGAGGATCGGCATCCCCACGAAGAACACCATCGTGGTGCCGTGCATCGTGAAGAGCTGATTGAAGACGCTTGGCCCAAGGACGTCGTTCCGCGCGTAGAAGAGTTGCCACCGCATCAGCAGCGCCTCGATCCCGCCGATGACGAGGAAGACGAGGCTCATCAAGACGTACATGATGCCGATTTTTTTGTGATCGACGGTCGTCGTCCAATCATGGAGCGCAGCGGCCCAGCCGCGCGACGTATTGTCCGCGGCGGCTGAGCCGGCATGCTCCAGATGATGTGAACGGTCTACGGTTGCCATTTGACGTTAGTTGCTTGCCAATTCAGTCTTATAAAAGCCACCGGCTCCGCCGGTGGACGCCACGCCAATCGAGCCACTACTTCACTTCGTCCACCGGCGGAGCCGGTGGCTTCTAACGTTTCACTTCAACGTCCGCAGATACTCCACAATTTGCTCTTCCTCTTGCTCGCTCAACCCAAACGCCGGCATCAACACTCCCGGTTTGATCTCATGCGGATCATGTACCCACGTCCGTAGATTCTTCAGCGTGTTCGGAACTTGCCCGGCGGCAATCGTTTCACGGCTCATCAAATGAGTCAGATCGGGCGCCGCGTTCCCGTCGGCCAGCGTTCCCGAGATGCGGTGACAGTTCACGCACGAGTTCGCCAAGAACGCCGCTTTCCCCTCAGCGACCGCCGCATCCTCCACAGCGGGCTGCGCCTGCTGCGCCAACCATGCCTCGAACTCCGCCGCCGGTTCGGCGACGACGCGCAGCATCATGTTCGCGTGTTGAGCGCCGCAATACTCAGCGCACTGGCCGAGGTAGAGCCCCGGTTCCGTGGTTTCGAACGACAGGAGATTCGTCCGCCCGGGGATTAGATCGACTTTCCCCCCCAAACGTGGCACCCAATAGCTGTGGCAAACGTCGCCCGATTGCAGCGTCAGATGGACCGGCCGCGCCGTTTGGTTATCACCGATGGGAATGTGCAACTCGTTTGCCGTAATGAATCCGATTGATCGGCCGTCGTAGCTGTCGTAGCGATACTCCCACCACCATTGATGGCCGATGACGGTGACGAACAGCGGCTGGTCTCCCTCACGTGGCTTCACTGGCGAGGCTTCGACTTGCCAGAGCGTGCGCGTGGTGACCAGCACGAGGAAGAAGACGATCATCGTCGGCGCTGCGGTCCAGGCGATTTCGATCGGCTCGCTGCCGTAGACCTGGGCCGGTTCGCCCGAAACGTCGCTCTTATTGCGGCGAAATCGCCAGACGGAGTAGAAGAGGACCCCTTCGACCACCAGGAAGATGATGCCGATGATCGCCAGCGTAAGAATCGCCAGATCGACGATCCAGCCAGCCTGCGGCGAGGCGGGGGAGAAGATCGAGACGTCGGCCATCCGCGCATCGGCAGCCGCCATCAGCATCGATCGTCCTAAAGCATCCACTGCATCCCTCCGACGTCGCTGGATCCTCAGCGTCGCGGACTAGTATATCGCGATCGGCCCGCGGCGTTCAAGGAACTAACCGCCAAGGACGCCAAGAGCGCCAAGGGAATACAAAGATCGTTGGAACCGCGGATGAACGCAGATAGACGCAGATACAGAACCATTGGCGTTCATCTGCGCTTATCGGCGGTTTCATACTTTTCATCTTTTCTTCCGTCGTGCCCGCCGTGCCGTCGTGGTTAGATTCTTCCCCGCATTTCCTTGGCGAACCTTGGCGTCCTTGGCGGTTCAATCAAAGCGACTCGGCACGTTTACTGGAACGAACTCTGCAGAAGGGCAAGTTCAGAATAGGCAATCTGTGACTCGATCAGGTATTCTTTCGCGTGGCACATTGAAGCCACCGGCTCCGCCGGTGGACGTATCGCGTTTGAGCGACGATTGCAATTCGTCCACCGGCGGAGCCGGTGGCTTTCATCTTCGCTGCCTGATCGTTGACGAGGAAGTAACGAGCCATGCCGAGCGCCGAACAGACCCGCCTCAACGAATGCAACGCCGGCGAAGGCGAATGGCGGCGTTGGGGCCCGTTCCTCAGCGACCGCGCCTGGGGCACTGTCCGCGAGGATTACAGCGCCGACGGCGACGCCTGGAACTACTTTCCCCACGATCATGCCCGTAGCCGCGCCTATCGTTGGAACGAAGACGGCCTCGGCGGCTTCTGCGACGACAAGCAGCACCTCTGCCTCTCGGTCGCCCTCTGGAACGAGAAAGACCCGATCCTGAAGGAGCGGATGTTCGGCCTCAGCAATCCGCAGGGAAACCACGGTGAGGACGTCAAGGAGTATTACTTCTTCCTCGACGGCACGCCGACCCACTCCTACATGCGGATGCTCTACAAGTATCCCCAGGCCGCGTATCCCTACGATGACTTAGTGAAGGTCAACGGCGAGCGGAACCAACAGCAGCCCGAGTACGAACTCTTTGACGCATTGGAGGCCGACTTTCTCGCCAACCGCTACTTCGACGTCACCGTCGAGTACGCCAAGGCGAGCCCCGAAGACATCCTCTGTCGCATCACGGCCGTCAATCGCGGGCCCGATGCGGCGCCGCTCCACATTCTTCCCCATCTTTGGTATCGCAACCGCTGGTCGTGGGATCTCGGCGCCGAACGCCCCGCCATCCGCGTCGCCGGGCCGATGGCGGCCTACACGAACGCCGAAACGGTCGGCGAGCGCTGGTGGTACGTCCGCAGCGGCGATAGTCGGCCGGTCGATCTCTTCTTCACTGAGAACGAAACCAACTTCGAACGTCTCGGCGAGGGGCCCAACCCGACGCCGTTCGTGAAGGATGGCGTTCACGAGCGGGTCGTCAACGGCAACGCCGCTGCGGTGAACGATCGGCAAGGGAGCAAGCTCGCCGGGCACATTCGGTTTGAGATCCCCGCCGGCGGCACGTCGACCGTCGAAGTCCGCTTTCGCGCCGAACCTCACTCGGCCCCCTTTGGCGACTTCGATCAAATCCTCACGCAGCGACGCAGCGAGACCGACGAGTTCTATCAAGCGATCTTGCCCGCAAGAATCGGCCCCGACGAGCGCGTCGTCGCGCGCCAAGCGTGCGCCGGTCTGTTCTGGTCGAAGCAGTATTACCACTTCGACGTCTTCCGCTGGCTTAAGGGAGACGAACCGCAGCCGACGCCGCCGCCCGAGCGGTGGCATGGCCGCAATCATCGCTGGAAGGAACTTCACAACGCTGAAGTGATCCTGATGCCCGACACGTGGGAGTACCCTTGGTACGCCAGTTGGGATTTGGCGTTTCACTGCATCGCGATGGCGCGACTCGATCCTTACTATGCGAAGAAACAACTCCTGCGGATGGGGTACGAGTGGTACCAACATGCCAACGGCCAGTTCCCCGCGTACGAGTGGGATTTCGACGACGTGAACCCCCCTGTGACGGCGTTTGCCTCGTGGCGCGTCTACCAGATTGAAAAGGAAGATACCGGCCACGCGGATTTGGAATTTCTGAAAGAGATCTTCCAAAACGAGATGCTCAACTTCGCCTTCTGGATTAATCGCAAGGATAGCGGCGGTCGCGACGTCTTCGGCGGCGGGTTCCTCGGGATGGATAACATCGGCTGCTTCGATCGCGATACGCCGCTGCCCAACGGCGAGCAGTTGGAGCAAAGCGACGGCACGAGCTGGATGGCGCAGTATTGCATCGCGATGATGACGATTGCTGCGGAGCTAGCGAAGCACGATCCCTTCTACCAAAACATGGCGCTCAAGTATTTTGAGCACTTCCTCTACATCGCCCATGCGATGACGAACATGGACGGGCAGGGGATCGACCTGTGGGACCAGGAAGACCAGTTCTTCTACGACGTGGTGTTGATGGCCGATGGCACGACCCATGCGCTGAAGATTCACTCGATGGTGGGCCTCGTCCCTCTCTTCGCGGTGTTGACGGCGGAGCCCGACCGCTTTGCGGGGCTCGACTTGTTTGTCGAGAGAGCCGCGTGGTTTCTGAAGCATCGCCCTGACTTGCTCCGCAACGTCGCCCCGGTCGCGATTCCCGGCGCGAACAACTCGCGCCTGATGGCGATCCTCACCCGCGAACGGCTCACGGCGATCTTGCATAGGATGCTCGATCCGGCGGGATTCCTTTCCGATTACGGCATTCGCTCGCTGTCGCGTTACCATCTCGACCATCCCTATGAGTTGAAGGCCGAGGGACGCGAGTTCGTGGTGAAGTATCTCCCCGCCGAGTCCGATAGCCGGTTGTTCGGGGGCAACTCGAACTGGCGCGGGCCGATTTGGTTTCCCGTGAACTACATGATCGTTCGCGCGCTCCACGAGTTCTATCGCCACTATGGCGACGACTTGAAAGTCGAATTCCCGACAGGCTCGGGCGTGTTGAAGAATCTCGACGAAGTCGCCTCAGAAATCACCGCTCGGTTAACGCGCATCTTCTTGCCCGATCGCAGCCGCAACGGTCGCCGCGCCGTCTGGGGCGAGAACGATTACTTTCAGACCGACCCCAACTGGCGGGATCACATTCCGTTCCACGAGTATTTCAACGGCGACACCGGCGCCGGCGTCGGGGCGAGCCATCAGACTGGCTGGACCGCGCTGATCGTCTCGATGTTGTTCGAGTATGGGGGGCGGCAGTGAAATGAACGGCGCCACGCCAGGACGTGCAGATCCGATCGGCGCCACGGTCGACGCCACGGGCGTCAACTTTTGTCTCCACTCGAAGCATGCGACCGGCGTGACGCTGCAATTGTTCGATCAGCCCGGCGACGCGGCGCCGTCGCGGGAGTTCGTGCTTGATCCGACGCGCAACCGCACCTATGACTACTGGCACGTCCACGTCGCCGGCGTGCAGGCGGGGAGTCACTACGGCTATCGCGTCGCTGGACCGTTGGAACCGTCGCAAGGGCTAAGGTTCGATGTGACGAAGCTGCTGGTCGATCCCTATACGCGCGAAGTGGCGAATCTGGCGAACTACCAGCGCGCGGCCGCATGTCTTCCCGGCGACAATGCGGCGTTCGCGCTGAAGAGCGTCGTCGTCGATCCCGCCGCTTACGACTGGGAAGGCGACGCGCCGCTGGAGCGACCGTACGTCGACTCGGTGATTTACGAGATGCACGTCGCGGGCTTTACGAGAAATCCCAACTCAAAAGTTGCGGTCGATCGCCGCGGAACCTACGCCGGCCTCATCGAAAAAATTCCCTACCTGCAGCAGCTCGGCGTCAAAACGATCGAATTGATGCCGGTGCAGCAGTTCGATCCGCAAGATGCGCCGAGCGGCGTCAACTATTGGGGATACCAGCCAGTCGCTTGGTTCGCTCCGCACGCCGCCTACAGTTTGAACTCGCAGCCGCTCGGCGCTGTCAACGAATTCCGCGACCTGGTGAAGGCGCTCCATCGCGCCGACATCGAGGTGATTCTCGACGTGGTGTTCAATCACACCGCCGAGGGAGACGAACGCGGGCCGACGCTCTCGTGGCGCGGCCTCGACAACGAAGCCTACTACATCCATGATCCGAAAGACTTGTCGCACTACATCGACGACACCGGCTGCGGCAACACGGTCAACGCCAACAACCCCGTCGTCCGGCGGATGATTCTCGATTGCCTTCGTTACTGGGTGACTGAGATGCACGTCGATGGCTTTCGCTTCGACCTCGCGGCCAGCCTCTCCCGCCGCTGGGACGGTCAGCCGCTCGAACGGGCTCCGTTGCTGTACGACATCGAGTCTGATCCGGTGCTCGCCGGAACGAAAATCATCGCCGAGGCGTGGGACGCCGGCGGGCTCTACTGCGTCAGTCACTTCGCCGGCGATCGTTGGGGCGTCTGGAATGGCCATTACCGCGACAACGTGCGGCGCTTTGTAAAGAGCGACGCCGGCATGGTCGCGGGACTCGCCGATTGCCTCGTCGGCAGCCGCGACCTGTTTCACGAAACGGATCGCAATCCCGATCGGAGCATCAACTTCATCACGGCTCACGACGGCTTCACGCTCAACGACCTCGTCACCTACGACGTCAAGCACAACAGCGCGAACGGCGAGCAGAACCGCGACGGCACAGACGAAAACTTCAGCTGGAACTGCGGCGTTGAGGGGCCGACCGACGATGCGGCGATCGAATCGCTCCGCCGCCGGCAGATCAAGAACGCGTTGACGCTGCTGTTCTTCTCTGAAGGCCGGCCGATGCTGCTCATGGGCGACGAGGTCCGCCGCACGCAACAAGGGAACAACAACGCCTACTGCCAGGACAACCCGCTGTCATGGTTCGATTGGGACGACGTGACGCGCCACGGCGACATGCTGCGCTTCACCCGCGAACTGATCGCCTTCCACCAACAGTCGGCGCTGTTTCGCAGTCGCGACTTCTGGGGCCAGCCCGGTGCGCCGCAAGTTACGTGGCATGGCGTGAAGTTGAACCAACCCGAATGGGATGGCGCGTCGCACTCGCTCGCGATGGAACTTGCCGCGGCCGACGGCGAGCACGTGTTCGTCATGCTGAACGCCTATTGGGAACCGCTCGACTTCGAACTACCGCCGTTAGCGCATGGCAGCCGGTGGGCTCGAATGATTGATACGTCACTGGCGAGTCCACAAGACTTCAGCGCCCCGCCGTCGTCGCTCGCGGCAGGGCAGGGCGGCTATCGCTGCGAGGCTCGCGCATCCGTTGTTTTGATCGCTAACCAGAAGGGTGGCACGCCCTAAGGTACTCCGCAGGGCGTGGCGAACCCGATAATAACGCTACCACGCCCATCGGAGTACCTCTGAGCGTGCCACCCGATCACCAGATCGTGACCTACATTTGTGCCTAGCCAAAATCCCTCCCCTAGCCCCTCCCTTCCAGGGAGGGGGAGAATCGCCATGGCCACCCACTACGACGTGATCATCATCGGCAGCGGCGCCGGCGGTGGTACGCTCGCCCGCCACCTCGCTCCCTCCGGCAAGAAGATTCTGTTGCTCGAGCGCGGCGACTGGCTCAAACGCGAACCCGAGAACTGGAGCGCCGAAGCGGTCTTCGTCGACAACCGTTACGTCTCGAAAGACGTCTGGTACGACAAGCGGGGCAAGGCGTTTCAACCCGGCATCCACTACTTCGTCGGCGGCGCGACGAAAATGTACGGCGCCGCGCTCTATCGCCTTCGTAAGGAGGACTTCGCCGCACGCCAACATCAAGACGGCGTCTCACCGGCATGGCCGATCAGCTATGACGAGTTGGAGCCGTACTACCAGCAAGCCGAGGAGATGTATCACGTCCATGGCGCTCGCGGCGAAGACCCGACCGAGCCGCCGTCGAGCGGACCCTATCCGCACCCGGCGGTCTCGCACGAACCGCGAATCCAAAAACTCGCCGACGACCTCGCTCGCGCCGGTTACCGCCCGTTCCACTCTCCCTGCGGCATCATGCTCAACGAAGCGCAAATGGCGTTTAGCCGTTGTGTTCGCTGCATGGATTGCGACGGCTTCCCCTGCGTCGTTCAAGCGAAGTCCGACGCCGAGGTCCTCGCCGTTCGTCCGGCGCTGGAATTCCCCAACGTCACGCTGATGACCAACGCGATGGTCCATCGCCTGGAGACGAGCGCGACCGGCCGTGAGGTGACGCGCGTCGTCGCCACGCACGAAGGGGCGCCGACCGAGTTCGAAGGAAGCATCGTTGTCGTCTCATGCGGAGCCGCCAACTCCGCGAAGCTCCTGCTGATGTCGGCCAGCGACCAGCACCCCCGCGGCCTCGCTAACGGATCCGACCAAGTCGGCCGCAACTACATGTTCCACAACAGCCAGGCGGTCCTCGCGCTGTCGAAGGAGCCGAACCCCACGATCTATCAGAAGACGCTCGGCCTCAACGACTTCTACTTCGGCATGCCAGGCTTCGAGTTCCCGATGGGGAACATTCAAATGGTCGGCAAGTCGCAGGCCCCGATGTTCCGCGGCGAAAAGCCGATCGAAACGCTCCTCGCGCCGACCTGGTCACTGGAAATGATTGCCAAGCACGCCGTCGATTTCTGGCTCTCGACCGAAGACCTGCCGCGTCAAGAAAACCGCGTCACCGTCGACGCGCAGGGGACGATCACGCTCAACTACACGCCGTCGAATCAGGTGGCGAAGAACAAGCTCTACGAAAAACTGAAGTCGATGCTCAACCAGCTCGACATGCACGACCATCTGATCCCGCGCAACTTGTACATGAAGAACGAGATCGACCTCGGCGGCGTCGCCCACCAGGCCGGCACGTGCCATTTCGGGGCTGATCCGAAAACATCGGTGCTCGACGTGAACTGCAAGGCCCACGAGGTCGACAATTTGTATGTCGTCGACACGAGCTTCTTCCCCAGCATCGGCGCCGTGAATCCCGCCCTAACGGCGATGGCGAACGCGCTGCGCGTCGGTGATCATCTGTTACAGCGGCTCGGTTAGGAGAAAAGACGGTTAGACCACGGAGGCACGGAGATCACGGAGGAAGGCAAGTTAAAAAAGTCAGGGACAAGACGCCAAGCGAATAAAGAAAACGGTTTGAACCGGTAATTGATGCTGATGGGCGCTGATAAGATTTATCTGTGTTCATCTGCGTCCATCGGCGGTTCCAAACCCTTCGCCTTACTCCGTGCTCTCCGTGCCTCCGTGGTTAATCATTCATAGAAGGACGAAAATAATGAACCTCAAAAACAAAGTCGCCATCGTCACCGGCGGCAATAGCGGCATCGGCATGGCGATCGTCCTTGAACTCGCCAAGCAAGGCGCCAGCGTCGTCATCGACTACGTCGCCCACCCCGAAGCGACCGAAGCCCTCGAAAAGCAACTCGCCGCCCTCGGCGAGCAAGCGATCGGCGTCGACGCTGACGTCAGCAAGGTCGCCGACCTGCAGAAGCTTGTCGACGCCGCCGTCGCCAAGTTCGGCCGGCTCGACGTGATGGTCAACAACGCCGGCGTCGAAACCCGCACCAGCGTGCTCGACACCACCGAAGCACAGTACGAAAAAGTCCTCGACATTAACTTGAAGAGCGCCTTCTTCGGCACGCAGGTCGCCGCGAAGCAGATGATCAAGCAAGGTTCAGGCGGACGGATCATCAACATCACGTCGGTCCACGAAGATTGGCCGATGCCGGGCAATACGGCGTACTGCCTCTCGAAGGGAGGGATGCGGATGCTCACGCGCACCGCGGGCCTCGAACTCGCTCCCCACAAGATTCTCGTGACGGGCGTCGGCCCCGGCGCCGTCGCGACGCCGATCAACACGTCGACGATGAACGACCCGACGCTGCTCAAAAAGCTCGACGACGCTATTCCTCTCGGCCGCATGGCCCAGCCGAGCGAAATCGCCAGCGTCGTCGCGTTCCTGGCCAGCGACGCTGCCAGCTACATCACCGCCACGACCATTTTCGCCGACGGCGGCATCATGCAAAGCAGCCCCGGCCTCTAGTCGTACTTGTGCGAAAGCCCCAATCTCTTTCCAATAACCGCCAGACTCACCACCACGGCACAACGGACACGACGAAAAACCAGTATGGAACCGCCGATGGACGCAGATAAATTTTATTGACGTTCATCTGCGTTCATTTGCGTTTATCTGCGTTTATCTTCGGTTTCAAACTTCCCGTATTCCTTGGCGCTCTTGGCGTCCTTGGCGGTTAAGTTTTCTTCCGTCGTGCCCGTCGTGTCGTCGTGGTTCAATCTTCCTGAATAACTCACCCGCCAACCCCGCACCGCCATGACGGCGCCGCAAAAACCTCCCAAACCGGTCGTCGGCTGGCGCGAATGGATTTCGCTCCCCGCGCTCGGCATCGACGCCATCAAGGTGAAGATTGATACGGGCGCCCGCAGCTCGTCGCTCCATGCGTTCGACGTCGAGGAGTTCAGTCGCGACGGGGCCCGCTGGGTGCGGTTTGTCGTCCACCCGCTGCAGCGAGATTCGAAAACGACTCTCCGCGCCGAAGCTCCTGTGCTAGAGTTTCGCCATATACGGAGCTCCAGCGGCCACATGTCGCATCGCCCCGTCGTCCGAGTGGAGATCGAACTCGGCGGTCAGCGGTGGCCGATCGATCTCACCCTCGCCGCCCGCGACGAAATGGGGTTCCGCATGCTCCTCGGCCGCGAAGCGGTGCGGGGGAGGTTTGTGGTCGACCCCGGTCGGTCGTATGTTGTGAGCGTGCCGCGCGTTTCCCAGGCATCATTGAAGAAGCTAGCGAAGAGAAAGAAACGGAGATCAGAATGAGGATCGCGATCCTGTCGCGGCGGCCGTCGCTTTATTCGACGACGCGACTGAAAGAGGCCGGCAAGAACCGCGGCCACGAAATGTTCGTCGTCGACTACCTGCGTTGCTACATGGACATCACCTCGCGCCGACCGCAGGTGATCTACCAGGGCGAACCGCTCAAAGTCGACGCCATCATCCCGCGCATCGGCGCCTCGAACACCTTCTACGGCACGGCCGTGGTGCGGCAGTTCGAGATGATGGGAGTTTTTGCTTCCAACGAGTCGCAAGCGATCAGCCGTTCGCGCGACAAGCTCCGCAGCCTGCAACTGCTTGCCCGCGATGGCGTCGGTCTGCCGGTCACCGGTTGCGCCCACTCGACCAAAGACATCGACGGCGTCATCAGCCTCGCCGGCGGCACGCCGCTGGTGGTGAAGCTGATTGAAGGGACCCAGGGCGTCGGCGTGATTCTCGCCGAAACGAAGAAGGCGGCCCAAGCCGTCATCGAGGCGTTCCGCGGACTCGACGCGAACATCCTTGTCCAGGAATACATCAAGGAAGCGGGCGGCAGCGACGTCCGCTGCTTTGTCGTCGGCGGCAAAGTCGTCGCCAGCATGAAGCGTCAGGCCGGGCCGGGCGAGTTCCGCTCGAACCTCCACCGCGGCGGCACGGCCGAGAAGGTGAAGATCACCCCCGAGGAACGCTCGACCGCCGTCCGCGCCGCCCGCACGATGGGCCTCAACATCTCCGGCGTCGACGTCCTCCGCTCGAATCACGGCGCCGTCGTGATGGAAGTCAACTCGTCGCCAGGGTTGGAAGGAATTGAGAAATCAACCGGCGTCGACGTGGCGGCGAAGATCATCGAGTTCATCGAAAAGAACGCCAAGGCGGGCCTCCAGCGAGACAAAGGAAAAGGATAAGCAAATAGCCCGGCCATCCTGGCCGGCGTTCAAAAAAAAACAGAACCGCCAAGGACGCCAAGAGCGCCAAGGAAATACAAGGAAGGTTGGAACCGCTGATGAACGCAGATGAAATCTATCGGCGTTTATCCGCGTTCATCGGCGGTTCCAAATGTATTTGTCTTCCCTTGGCGCTCTTGGCGTCCTTGGCGGTTCAAATGAATCGACTTTGCAGCTCTCCTGACGTGTCAGCAAGCTCTCTGTGGTAAAGCCCTCCGCCGACAACTCAAGGACGAGCCGTGCCAAAAGTCAGCAACCTCCCCATCGAAGTCGCCGGCGTCTTCGTGAACCCGGGCGAGCGTCGCCGCATCGAGATTCCGGTCGCTAAGCTCCCCACCGGCACTAGCCTCACGCTGCCGATCATGGTGGTCAACGGCGCCAAGTCCGGCCCCACCGTCTGGATCAGCGCCGCGGTCCACGGCGATGAGGTGAACGGCGTTGAGATCATCGGCCGCGTGCTGGAGAAGATCGTCCCGCGCGAACTTGCCGGCTGCCTGATCACCGTGCCGATCGTCAACGTCTTCGGCTTCAACGCCCAGTCGCGTTACCTTCCCGATCGCCGCGACCTCAATCGCTCGTTCCCCGGCTTGGAACGGGGTTCGGTCGCCGCCCGCCTGGCGTTTCTGTTCATGCAGGAAGTCGTCGTGAAGTGCCAATACGGCATCGACCTCCACACCGGCTCGAACCACCGCACGAACCTGCCGCAGATTCGCGCGAACCTGCACGATGAAGAGACGCGGCGCTTCTCCGAGGCCTTCGGCGCGCCGGTGATCATGCACGCCGGCGCCATCGACGGATCGCTCCGCAAAGCGGCGACCGACGCCGGCATCCGCACGCTGGTCTACGAAGCAGGCGAGCCGCTCCGCTTCGACGACGACGCCATCCAGCTCGGCCGCGACGGCGTCCTCCGCGTCCTCCACGCCCTCGGCATGCGCGCCACGGCGCCCCGTCCCCGGACGCGTCACTCCGCGCTCATCGCCAAAACGTCGTGGGTCCGCGCCTTCAACAGCGGCATCTTGCGGCTCGACGTGAAGCTCGGCGCCAAGGTTTCGGCCGGCCAGCAACTCGGCATGGTCGCCGACGCCTTCGGCGACGACGCCGCGCCATTAGTCGCCGCTGAAGACGGCCTCGTCATCGGCCACACGAACAACCCGCTCGTCCAACAAGGCGAAGCGGTAGTCCATCTCGCCACAATGGCCCCCGACGGCACCGAGGCCACGCTCCCTGAAGTCGACCCCGAAGGCCGGCCAGTGGTTGAACCTTAATCACATCAAAAGAAATAAGATTGAACCGCCAAGGACGCCAAGGTTCGCCAAGGAAATGCAGAACAGAATGCCCGCGAATGACGCGAATCAGCGCGAATAGTGAATTGGACAGGATGACAGGATCTCGCGGACTAACAGAATTTTGGAAAACATGAATTCCATCCAGTTGATCCGCGCGATCCTGTCATCCTGTCAAAAAAACAATCGACCTCGCCATTCACGAGGGCGTCTGTCGTCGTCTTCCCTTGGCGCTCTTGGCGTCCTTGGCGGTTCAATTCTTTGCTGCTTAAGAAAGCTACAGCTGAATCTTCACGGGCCCGCCCGAGATGCCGCCGTCCACCAGCAGCGTCTGACCGGTCACATAAGCACTCGCGTCCGACGCCAAGAAGACGATCGCACCTTCCAAGTCATCCGGCTTCCCCGGTCGCTTGAGCGGAATCCGGTCGGTCAAATACTCAACCCATCCCTCTTGTTCGTAGAGAGCCTGATTCTGATTCGTCTTGAACCAACCCGGCGCCAAACAGTTCACGGTGATGCCGTGCGGCCCCCAATCATCTGCGAGGCTCATCGTGAGCTGCTTGATCCCGCCCCGGCTGGCGCCGTAAGGACCCAGGCCGGCGTAGCCGCAGACCGAAGTGACCGAACCGATGTTGATGATCCGTCCATAACCGCGCTCCACCATCTGCCGCGCGATCCCCTGGGCGACGAAGAACGACCCGCGGAGATTCGTGTCAAGAATCAGATTCCAATCGTCCCACGTCACCTCCAGCGCCGGCTTGCGAACATTGCACCCCGCGTTGTTGACCAGAATGTCGATCTTGTCGACCGCCGCAATCGCCGCTTTGCACATCGCCTCGATGCTGTACTGATCGCGAACATCAAGCTCCAACGGCAACGCTTGCCGGCCAAGCGCCTCGATCTCATGACAGAACGGCGTGAGATCGTCTGCCTTCCGACTGGTCACGATCAAGTCAGCGCCGGCGCGAGCCAACGCCCGTCCAAAGATCTGCCCCAACCCCCGGCTCGCGCCGGTAATAAGCGCCGTCCGACCAGTCAAATCAAAGTTATCAGTGCTCATAAAAGTTGCGAGTTAGTAGTTGCGATGATTAGCCCCCGGCTCTTCAAGCCGGGGGTAGCAGCACGTTTGATGATGGATTCAAACCACGCGGGTGCCACTGGCGTGTCGCCAGTGCTGATGCGGGTACACGTGTTGCCATTTGTAAGCCGTTAGCAGACTTTAGCTGCCTGATGAATCAAGCCGAGCCCGAGGTAAGATCGTATTGAATTTGCATCGTTCGACACTTCCCACTGGCAAGATGCCAGTGGCACCCGAACTTAAGCAAACATTTACGGCATCACCACCACCTTCATCAACCCTGGCTCCCGCGCATGGAGCCGTTCAAACCACGCCGGGGCCTCGTCTAGCGAAATCGCCGCACTCAACAACGGCCGTACGTCGACCGCTCCGCTGGCCATCAGCTCAATACACTCGGGATACTCGCCGCTCGACGCACACGTTCCATGCAACGTCAGTTCGCGGGTCACCACGGCCTGCAACGGCAACTCCACCGTCGGCGAGACGTTGCCGACGAGCGTCACATGCCCACCCTTGGCCACCGAGTTGACCGCCGTCTGCACCGTCGGCGTCGCGCCAACCGCCTCCCACGCCGCCGCCACGCCGCGGCCGTTGGTCAATTCCAAGATCGC
>Ga0163144_10009853_pt1 | contig 20441 bp, 14 predicted proteins | sample OliLak19BULKMAT1_FD_123175 | JGI IMG/M metagenome (GOLD analysis project Ga0163144, IMG submission 123175) | Freshwater microbial mat bacterial communities from Lake Vanda, McMurdo Dry Valleys, Antarctica - Oligotrophic Lake LV.19.BULKMAT1 | ecosystem: Environmental > Aquatic > Freshwater >... | reverse complement strand
GCGGCAAACGGCGCGATCGCAATTATTGGAAGGGTGTCTGACACCGTCCGCCGGCGGTCGCGCAATTCCTGCGCGGTCACGTCGCAGAAAATGCACTGTCCGGTCTGGCCGAAATGAGCCGCTGCCCCACGCACCTTCTCGTCAAGGGTCGTGGGAACGATCGGGTACGCGACGATCTGCGAGTGCGCGTGGTCCATGCGGGCACCGGCGGCTCGCCCGTGGTTCTTGAACACGACTGCGGTGGCAAATCTTGCGTCTTGCTTTAAATCCTGCAACCGCGTGCGCCAGGCCCAGAGCACCCGCCATAGGCGGTCGCCTGGCAGATCCTGCAATCGCTGCTCGTGAACCGGCGTCTCGATGATCACTTCATGCGCACCCAGGCCATCGCGGGTCTCGAAGACCCCGTCCAGGCGGCGCTCCAGTCCGCCCTCAATGCGCAGCATGGGACAACGGTTGGCGACGACCCGAACCGACCATCCCGGCGTGTTGGCATGACTGCCCTCGCGCCACGCCAACAGCTCCTGCCCAGCTTCGGCTTCGCTGCCTTCGCAGAATGCACACACGGCTTGCGCATCATCAGGCGGGTCTTCCACCTCCGCGTCATCAGGCGGGTCTGAAGACCCGCCTCTACGAATGCCCTCCACCCGGACTGGTTCGAGGACGAAGTCGGTGGGATGGGGTTGCGGCGACAGGTCGATCAGGACCGAACGGCCCGTGATCGGGTCGCGCCGAAGCTCGGTGGTTACCATCCAGGCCTGAACGCGTCCTTGTAGACCGTGATGCGCGCCGGCTGGCACGAGGCGTCTACCGACACCACGTCGAACCTGCACGGCGTCGAATGCAGCGCGTGACCGCTGACGTATTCCTCGGCCATCGAGACCAGGCGGCGCTGTTTCTGAAGGGTGACCATCTCGGCGGGATCGCCAAATTTGCTATCGGTCTTGGTCTTCACTTCTACAAATACTACCGTGGCCTCGTCTTGCGCGATGAGGTCGATCTCGCCAAAGCGGGAACGATAGCGCCGATCGAGTATTTGATACCCAAGACGTTCGAGCTCCGCACGTGCGATGTCCTCACCATAGAGGCCTAGTTGCTGGCGCTGGAAGGTCATGTCCGGCGGAGAGCAAGGGCCGTGCCGGAGGCCCCCCATAAAGGGGGGCCCTACGGAGATTACGCGAGCGGAGATTACGCGAGCGTAGACAGTGCCTGGTCGATGATGTCCACGGCCGTCGTCGCCTGCGCCTTGGTCAACACCAGCGGCGGCGACAGGCGGATGGCGTTCTTGCCGGCGCCGAGCACCAGCAGGCCGCGCGCGAAGCAGGCCTCCACCACCTTGTCGCGCTCGGCCGTGGCGCGCTCCTTGGTGACGCGATCCTTGACCAGCTCAACGCCAATCATCAGGCCGCGGCCACGCACGTCGCCGACAATGGCGTGCTTCTGCTGGACCTCTTTCAGGCGATCCATCATGAACGTGCCAACCTCGGCGGCATTCTTCATGAGGGAATCCTTCAGCAACCCGATCGTCGCCATGGCGGCCGCGCACGACACGGGATTACCACCAAACGTGCTGGCATGCGAACCCGGCGGCCAATCCATCACGTCGGCCCGCGCCGTGGTCACGCCGAGCGGCAGGCCCGAGGCCACGCCCTTGGCGACGGCCACCATGTCGGGCTCGACGCCGAAATGCTGAATGCCAAACATCTTGCCGGTACGGCCCATGCCCGACTGCACTTCATCGGCAATCAGCAGGATGCCGTGCTTCTTCGTCAGCGCGCGCAGCCGCTCGTGGAACTGCGGCGCGGGCACGACGTAGCCGCCCTCGCCCTGAATCGACTCCACCACCACGCCGGCCACTTCGTCCGGCGAAATGAGGTGGACCAGCACCTCATGCTCAAGGAAGTCCAGGCACTCCGCGTGGCACGACTCGGGCTTGAGGCCCACCGGACAGCGATAGCACGTCGCGTACGGCGTATGGAACGTTCCCGCCTGCATGGGGCCGAAGCCCCGGCGTTGAATCGCCCTGCTCGACGTGAGCGCAAGCGACCCCAGCGTGCGGCCATGGAAACTGCCCAGGAACGCGATCATCCCGTAGCGCTTGGTTGAATAGCGCGCCAGCTTGATCGCCGCTTCGATCGCTTCGGTGCCCGAATTCGAGAAGAACGATCGCTTCGGCCCGCTGAACGGCGCGATCTCGTTGAACGCCTCGCCCAGCGCCACCTGCGGCTCGTAATAGAAGTCCGTGCCCGACATGTGCAGGAACTTCTGCGCCTGCTCGACAATGGCAGCGACGACGAGGGGATGGGAGTGGCCGGTGGAGTTGACCGCGATGCCGGCGGCGCAATCAAGGAACAAGTTGCCGTCGACGTCTTCGACCACGGCGCCGGTGCCACGCGCCATCACGAAGGGATAGCCCCGCGTGTAGGACGTGGACACGACCTTGGCGTCGCGCTCGATGATGGCCCTGGCTTTCGGGCCAGGGAGAGCAGTTTTGATTAGCGGCGCTTCCATCTTGTCCCCTTGGGGCCGTCTTCGAGAATGACGCCCTGATCGAGCAGTTGCTGGCGGATGCGGTCGGCCTCGGCGAAGTTGCGGTTGCGACGCGCGTCCTGCCGCGCCTGGATGCCGGCGTCGATCTCGGCCTGGGGCATGGGCGGCGTCGCGTCCTCGGCGTGCCGCAGTGACAGCACCCCAAGCACCTGGTCGAAGTGGTCGAACGCCGCCTTGATGCCGGGCGCGTCGGCCTCACCCACCTGCTTCGCATCCATCGCGATGTTGAGCGCGCGAATCAGGTCGAACAACTCGCCGAGGCCAGCGGCCGTGTTGAGGTCGTCGCTGAGCGCCTGGTCGAAGGCGGCCACCGCCGCGGCCACGCGCGCGGTCACCTCGGGATGCACGCCGCCACCCGACAGCGCACCGGCGCGGCCCAGGAAGTCGGTGATGCGGCGCAGCGACTCTTCGGCCTGCTCCAGGCCAATCCACGTGAAGTTCAACTGCTTGCGGTAGTACGCCGACAGCAGGATGTAGCGCAGCGCCGACAGCCGGAAGCCGCGGTCGAGCACGTCCTGCACCGTGTAGACGTTGCCCACCGACTTCGACATCTTCTGGTTATCGACCAGCAGATGCTCGGCGTGGAACCAGAACTTCGAGAACTCCTTGCCGGTCGCGCCTTCGCTCTGCGCGATCTCGTTCTCGTGGTGCGGGAACACCAGGTCGACGCCACCGGTGTGAATGTCGATCGGTGACTCGCCCAGCAGCCGCAGCGCCATGGCCGAGCACTCGATGTGCCAGCCGGGACGCCCGGGGCCGCAGCCCACGTCCCACGACGGCTCACCTGATTTGGTCGCCTTCCACAGCACGAAGTCGCGGGCGTTATCCTTGTCGTATTCGTCGGAGTCGACGCGCGCGCCGGTCTGGATGCCCGCGTGATCGAGCCGCGCCAGCTTGCCGTAAGCCGGCAGCGTCGCGATCTTGAAATAGATGGACCCGTCGGTCTGGTAGGTGTGACCGTTCGCACCCAGCTGGTTGATCATCTCGGCCATCGCGTGCAGGTTCTCAGGGTCGGTGGCGCGCGGCGTGTCTTCCACCGGCTCGATCCCCAGCGCCAGCGCGTCTTCGCGGAACGCCTTGATGTACTGGTCGGTGTATTCGCGTAGCGGCAGGCCGGCCTTGTCGGCGCCGGTGATGGTCTTGTCGTCCACGTCGGTGAAGTTCATGACGTGGTGCATCTTGAAACCGCCGACGTACTTCAGCGCGCGGCGCAACACGTCGACGCCGACAAAGGTGCGGAAGTTGCCAATGTGGCCGCGAGCGTAGACCGTGAGGCCGCAGGTATACATGCGGACGGTGTTGTCGCGCACAGGGGCGAACGGTTCGACCTGCCTGGTGAGAGTGTTATAGAGACGCATGGATTACGACGCGTGTTTCGCTGACACCGACTCGGCGTCGATGGCGAAGGTCAGGGCGGTGGCATCACCGGTCACGACAATGTGGATGGACGGCGGGCCCGGCGCCGACAACGCCTTGGCAGCGGCCGCGGTCACGCGGGTCACGAAGTCGGTGCCGGCGGCGGCATCGAGTTCGGCATAGGTTACGGCATGACCGGCGACGCTGGCCACAATCGGCTCAGCGTGGGGATCCCGGGGGACAGTCAGCTTGAACGTGAACGATTTGGGGGACATGCGAATCAGACCGATAGTCTATCGAACAATCGCGCCGCGCGGCGAACATCCGCCGCAATCTGGTCCTGCAGGGCCTCCAGGCCGGGGAACTTCCGTTCATCCCGCAGCCGCTGGACAAAGGCCAGCCTGACCGTCTTGCCATAGAGGTCCATCGTCCGGTCGATCAGGTGTGCCTCGATCGAGGTCGCCAGGTGATCGCCGAAGGTGGGCCGCTGGCCGATGTTGGTCACGCTGGGATAGACGGCCCCGTCCACCGTGATGGCGGTCGCATACACACCGTGCGGAGGGATCAGTTCGTTCTCGGTGGCCAGGTTGGCAGTGGGAAACCCAATCTCGCGTCCACGCTTGGCGCCTTCCACCACCACTCCGTCAAGCGCGTAGTGATGGCCCAGCAACGCGCCCGCCTCGTCCACCCGGCCCTCGCCGACCAGCCGGCGAATGCGCGTGCTTGAGACCACAAAGTCCTTGTAGCGGATCGGGTCGATCTTCTCGGCGCGGAAGCCATACTGCGCGCCCAGAGCCTTCAACAGCGTGAAGTTGCCGCTGCGGTTGCGGCCGAACAGGAAGTCGGCGCCCACCCACACCTCGGCGACGCGCAGCCATTCGACCAGTACCGTGCGGACGAACGCCTCGGGTTCCCACTGCGACATCCCGGTCGAGAATCGCACCACGGCGGCGCCCTGGACACCGGCCCGCGCCAGCGCGTCGAGCTTCTGCGCCTTGGTCATGAGCAGCGCCGGCGCCTTGTCGGGACGAAGCACGCGAGGGGGATGCGGATCGAACGTCAGCACCACGCTGGTGCCGCCGCGCTCGAGCGCGCCGCGCTGGATGCGCTCGATGATCTTCACGTGACCGCGGTGCAGGCCGTCGAAGTTCCCCAGCGCCAGCACCGGCGACCGCCACGTCGCGGGACGCAAATCATCCGGGTAGTGAATTACGTCCACATGTCCCCCGCTAGTCCACCGACTCGTCCACCGAAGCCTTGGCGGCGGTGGAAGCCTTGGCGGAGGTGGAGGCGTCGATCGTCACCACGAGGCCATCGTAGGCCAGCTCCACACCAGCGGGCAGCGACGCGTTGGTCGCGGCGTGCCCGAGCTTGTGGCACATGTGCGTGAAGTAGGTGTGGCGTGGCTTCACTCGCGCGACGACCGCGAGCGCCTCGGTGACGGTGAAGTGCGTGGGGTGCGGTTTGTCACGCAAGGCATCGAGCACCAGAATGTCGAGGCCTTCGAGCAGCGGCCACGCTTCATCCGGCAGGCGATTGCAGTCGGTCAGGTAGGCAAACGTGCCCAGCCGGTATCCCAGGATCGGCCGCGAGCCGTGGAACAGCGGCACCGGCTGAATGCCGACGGCACCGATGGTGAACGGCCCGGTGATGGTCGTCAACGCGATCTGGGGAACGCCGCCGCCCTTCTCGCTGGACGGATTGAAGATGTAGGAGAAGGTCCGCCGCAGGTCGCCCGCGGTGCGCTCATCCGCGAACGCCGCGATGGCTCCGCCTTGCATCACATTGAACCTCCGCACATCGTCCAGACCCATCACGTGATCGGCGTGACTGTGCGTGAACAGGATGGCGTCAACGCGCGCAATGCGATTGGTCAGCACCTGCTGCCGCAAGTCGGTCGAGGTGTCGACGAGAATCGACGGACCGTCTGCCACGTTGATGTGGATCGACGGCCGCGAGCGGCGGTCGCGCGGATCGGTGGACTGGCACACGGCGCAGGTGCAGCCAATCATCGGCACGCCATGCGACGTGCCACTGCCAAGGAAGGTGACGATCGCCTTCATCTAAGAGATGGAATGTTAGCATGGCGCATGAGCGAACAGGCCGGCGCGCGGTTTCAGCAACTGGTCGAGATCATGCGGACCCTGCGCTCAGAGCACGGCTGCGCGTGGGACCGCGAGCAGACGGTGAAGACCCTGCGGCCGTTCGTGCTGGGCGAGACCTACGAGCTGCTCGACGCCCTCGATCGCGAAGACTACGCCGAGCTGAAGGGCGAGTTGGGCGACTTCCTGTTCGAAGCGGTGTTCCTGGCGCAGATTTGCGAGGAAGAAGGGCGCTTCTCGATCGCCGACTCCATCCAGGCGATCTCCGACAAGCTGATCCGGCGCCATCCCCATGTGTTTGACGCGGACGGGAGAGCATCACTGACGCCGCGCGAGGTGAAGCAGCGCTGGGAAGACATCAAGAAGCAAGAGCGGACCGACGCCGGAGAGCCCGACAAGACCCTGCTTAGTGGTGTCCCCCGCTCCATGCCGTCGCTGCTGCGCGCCCACGAGCTGAGCACCCGGGTGGCCTCGGTCGGCTTCGACTGGGTCAAGTTAGAGGACGTGCTCGACAAGATCGACGAAGAGACGCGCGAGGTGCGCGAGGCGGTCGAGACCCTCGGGCCCAAGTCCCGTGAAGCCGAGGAAGAGATCGGCGACCTGCTGTTCACCATCACGAACCTGGCCCGCAAGCTCGGCGTGGAGCCCGAGGCGGCGCTGCGGGTGGCGAACGACAAATTCCAGAAGCGCTTCGATGATGTCGAGCGCCAGATTACGAACAACGGCGAACGGATGCGCGACCTGACCCTCCAGCAGCTCGAGGCGCATTGGCAGGTCGCCAAGGTAGCCACCCACGCCGCCAAGGCAACCACGAAGGACGCGAAGGACACGAAGAAGGCCGAATCATAGGACGAAACGCCTGAGAGAGGTCTTCAGGAATTCCGAATGGAAGTTCATCAACAGGCCAACCTTGAAGCCTCCCGCCTTCAAGTACGACAACAGCTGCGCCTGGTGGATCCGGTCCAGCCGCTCGACTGCTTTCAGCTCGACGACAACCTCGTTCTCGACGACGAGATCCAGCCTCTGGGGCCTCAAGGGCCGGTTGCGGTACATGACCCTGAGGGTCACCTCGCGTTCAAATCGAAGTCCATCCAGCTCCAGATCAATAGCCATCGCGTCGTGATACAAGGCTTCGGTATAGCCCGGCCCTAGCGCTTGATGCACACGCAATGCGCATCCGATCGTTCGTGTGACCAGTCGCTCGGTCTCTGGCGAGCAAGCTGGATTAGTCCTGATCAACATTACTGACCTGCCCTTTCTGCCTTCGTGTCCTTCGCGTCCTTCGTGGTGAGTATTGAAGGTACGTCCGCGGTGCGCCCGACGCGGGTCCGGATCGTCAGGCTCTGTCCGTCAGTCGCCAGCTCGATCTGGCCCTCCTGATCGGTCCTGAAGGTTCGGGCGCCGCTGCGGCGGTAGCGCTCCAACACATACGGGACCGGGTGACCGTAGGAATTCCCGCGGCCGTTGCTGATCACGACCACAGCCGGCTTGACCGCTGCGATGAACTCCGGCGAGCTCGATGTGCCGCTGCCGTGGTGCGGGGACTTCAAGACCACGGTCGGGAGCAGGTCGAGCGTGGGAATCAACGCCTGCTCCACCTCCCTGCCGATGTCGCCGGTGAGCAGCATCGAGACCTGTCCGTAGCGCAGTTCGATGACCAGGGAATCGTCGTTCCTCACCTTCTGGCGCTCCCAATCAGGCAGCGGTGGATTGTGGATGCGCAGCTCGACGCCGCCCAGGTCGAGGCGATCGCCTTGCTGGAGCCACCGCCAGGTCGCGCGGTTGCGCGTCGACATCGCCTGGACCTTGAGCGTCGGCTCGTGGTTGGCCACGAACGTGCCGGCCCAAATCTCCGACGGCCGAAAGTCTTTGACCAGTGCCGCCGCACCGCCGATGTGATCGGGGTCGCTGTGGGTGATCGCCAGGTAGTCCAGCCGGACGATGCCCCTCGCGCGCAGCGCGGGTCCCAGGACGCGATCGCCGATGTCGAAGTCGCCGCGCAGCGACACGCCGCCGGCATCGACCATCAGCGTGCGGCCGTTGGGAAGCGTCACCAGCATCGCATCGCCCTGGCCGACATCCATCACGGTCAAATGGAGGCGGCCATCGCTGAACGAGCGAGCCAACGTCGCCGGCGCCATGGCGATCCACAGGGACAGACCAACGGCCAACCACGACGCGCGCGATGCCCACGACGTCCACAGCCACAACGCCACGCACGCGTAGTACGCCGCGACCACGCCGATCGGTGGCGACGGGACGCGCCACGTCAGCCACGGCGCGAAGTCTACGAGCGCGGCACTGTCGACGAGACCCCTCACCGACAGATGGGTCACCCACCCGGCCGCGTGCGCCAGTGTCGCGGCACCGGCGGCATCGAGGGCCGCCGTCACCATCGACGCCACTTGCACGACGGCCATGCACGGCACAGCCACCAGGTTCAGCGCCAGTCCCGCCAGCGTCACTCGCTGGAACACCAACGCGCCAATCGGCATCAGCACCACTTCGGCACACAAGGAGGCGAACACCAGCAACATCGGCGCGCGCAGCCAGCCCGCGACAGGCAGTCCCTCCACCTTCGCGCTGCGTGCTTCGGCGGACAAGAAGCCCGTGCCCCCACCGACGCGCGTGGCACCGACGACGATGGCGGCGGTGGCACCGAAGGTGAGCCAGAAGCCGACATCGGCGATCGCCAACGGCGAGACGATCAGCACCGCTGCGGCGGTCAGCGCCATCGCGTGCACCGGTGCGGTCCGCTGATCGATCACGCGCAGCGACAGGTAGATCGCCGCCATCACGGTGGCGCGCGTCACCGATGGTCCGCCGCCGGCGACGTAGGCGTACCACACCAGCAGGGCCACCGCGGCACCGGCCGCCCAGCCATCGCGAATGCGCAGCCACCACAACGCGCCGAGGATGAGTCCGGCGAGGATGGCGATGTTGCCGCCCGAGATCGCGATGACGTGATACGTGCCGGCCTCCTGCAATCGCCGCTCGACGTCGACATCCAGCGCGCCACGATCGCCGATCAGGATGGCGGTCGCGACCGCGGCCGACTGCGGATCCCGCACGGCGACGTGCCGCGCCATCGCCTGGCGCACAGCGGCGCGCATGGCGGCGGCCGTCTCGTCAAACCAATGCCCGTGGCCGGTCACTTCCACCAGGGCGGCACTCTTGACCGAGCCCACCAGCGAGACCCCTCGGCGCGCCAGCAATCGCTCCTGGTCCGGCACGCCGGCGTTGAGATAGCGGGCGGGACGACGCAGCAGGGCGGGCGCCTTGATGCGCCGGCCCGCCCGCCACTGCCCCACCGCATCCGCGGCGAGCACGCCCGCCACGGTCAGCGACACCCCACCCGGCGCCAGCTCTGGACACGGTCCGAGCCAGACGCGCTCGACCTGCAGGCGCAGCAGGGCGCCGCTGTCGGTGACCGCGGCATCCGCGACCAGCGTCCCTTCGACCACGACCGGGGTGTCGTGGCGAGGCGCATCGACCCCTTCGATGGCGAATCCGCCGAGTCGCTGTTCCAGCAGTTGGCGAAGTGGCGGATGCAGGGATGCGTCCTGCGAGGCCGCCGCGAGCAGGGCGCAGGCCGCGCTCACCCCAACGCCAGAGACGCGCAGTGCCCATCCCCCGTGTTGCTGCGACGCGCACACAAACGCGGCCAGCCCGGACCCGGCGAGCAGCCACCGGGCGAGTGGCAGCCACGAAGGGTCAGCGAAGACACCAACGGCGGTGCCCATCGCGGCGGCAACGGCGAGGGAGAGGGACATGGACATGCCCCTTCTGTATGCAAACGAGGTAACCGTCGAATTATGGAGGAAATCGAAAGATGAACGCCCGAATCACGCAGAATCTGCGTGCGTTCGGGCGTCAGGAGTGATCAGAAATTGAAACTACGAGCTGGCGACGGCGGCGTAGTAATCCTGCAACGCCCGCACCTCGAGCCCTTCGGTCCTCAGCGCGCGAATGGCTTCCAGCGCCGCGGCGGCACCGGTAATCGTCGTGATGCACGGCACGCTGGCCATCATCGCCGCCCGCCGTACCGCCTTGTCGTCGAAGAACGACTCGCGCCCATGCGGGGTGTTCACCACCAGCGAGATCTTGCGGTTGACGATCTCGTCCGCCAGGCTCGGCCGGCCTTCGTTGACCTTGAACACCACCGAGCAGTCCACGCCGTTGGCGCGCAAGTACGCCGCAGTGCCGCGCGTGCCGATGATCTGGAACCCGAGTTCCGCGAAGCCCTTCGCAATCGGCAACACCTCGCCCTTGTCCTCGTTGTTCACGCTGATGCAGACCGAACCCGACTCGGGCAGCCGCTGCCCCGCGCCCAGCATCGCCTTGACGAAGGCCATGCCGAAGCTGTCGGCGCCGCCCATCACTTCGCCGGTGGACTTCATCTCGGGTCCCAGGATGGTGTCAACGCCGGGGAACCGCACGAACGGGAACACCGGGCTCTTCACGAACACCCCGGCCGGGGTCATGTCGTCGATGATGCCGATCTCGGCCAGCGACTTGCCCGCCATGACGCGCGCGGCGATTTGCGCCAGCGGCACGCCGTTGGCCTTCGACAGGTACGGCACGGTGCGCGAGGCACGCGGGTTCACCTCGAGCACGTAGACCATGTCGTCCTTGATCGCGTACTGCGTGTTCATCAAACCGACGACCTTCAGCGCCTTGGCGATGCGCCGGGTGTAGTCGCGAATGGTCGTGAGGTGACGCTCGCCCAATCCGGGCGGCGGCACGACGCAGGAGCTGTCACCCGAGTGGATGCCCGCTTCCTCGATGTGCTCCATGATGCCGCCGATGACCACGGCGCCCGATTCGTCGGCGACGCAATCGACGTCCACTTCCTTGGCATGCTCGAGGAAGCGGTCGATCAGGATGGGCCGGTCGTGCGACACGTCCACGGCCGTCGTCATGTAGCGATCGAGCGTGGCCACGTCGTAGACGATCGCCATGTTCCGGCCGCCCAGTACGTAGGACGGCCGCACCACCACCGGAAAGCCGACCTTGGCCGCGACCTCGCGCGCTTCGGCCCGCGATGTCGCGGTGCCGCTCGCCGGCTGCGGGATCCCGAGGTCCCACAGCAACTGGTTGAAGCGCTGGCGATCTTCGGCCAGGTCGATGGAGTCGGGCGAGGTGCCGAGAATGGTGACCCCGGCGGCCTGCAATCCCAACGCGAGCTTCAGCGGCGTCTGGCCGCCGAACTGCACGACGCACGACACGTCGACGTTACCGCCACGTTCGCGCTCGACGATCGCCATGACATCTTCGAAGGTGAGCGGCTCGAAGTAGAGCCGGTCGGCGGTGTCGTAATCCGTCGACACGGTTTCGGGGTTGCAGTTGACCATCACGGTCTCGAACCCCTCCTTCTTGAAGCCGAACACCGCATGACAGCAGCAGTAGTCGAACTCAATGCCCTGGCCAATGCGGTTCGGTCCGCTGCCCAGGATGATCACCTTCCGCTTGTCGGTCGGGTCCGCCTCACACTCCTGCTCGAAGGTGCTGTACATGTACGGCGTGAACGACTCGAATTCGGCCGCGCAGGTATCAATGCGCTTATACGCGGTCGTCACCTTCAGATCATTGCGCTTCTCGCGCACCGCGATTTCGTTGACGCCGAGAATGTCGGCCAGTTCGCCGTCGCCGAAGCCGGCGCGCTTGAGCGTGCGCATCAAGTCGTACGACATGTCGCGCAGGCCGATCATCTCGGCCGTCTGGCGCAGTTCCACCAGTTCCTTGAACTGCTGCAGGAACCACGGGTCGATGTTGGTCAGCTCGTGGATCTTCTCGATGTCCCAGCCCTTGTCGAGGGCGCGGAACAGGGCCCACATGCGGCGATCGGTCGGAATCACCAGCTTGCGGCGCAGTTCGGTGTCTTCGTCCTCGCTCGAGCCGGCGTCTTCTTCCTTCTCGTCCATCTGGGGACGACGGAACAGCAAGCCTTCCTTGCCGAGTTCGAGCGAGCGCACGGCCTTCAGGAAGGCTTCCTTGAACGTGCGGCCAATCGCCATGGCCTCGCCCACCGACTTCATCTGGGTGGTCAGCGTGCGATCCGCCTGCGGGAACTTCTCGAAGTTCCAGCGCGGGAACTTGACGACCACGTAGTCGATGGCCGGCTCGAACGAGGCGGGCGTGACGCGCGTGATGTCGTTCGGGATCTCGTCGAGGTGATAGCCAAGCGCCAGCTTGGCGGCAATCTTGGCAATCGGAAAGCCGGTCGCCTTCGACGCCAGGGCCGACGACCGCGAGACGCGCGGGTTCATCTCAATCGCCACCATCCGGCCATCGTCTGGGTTGATCGCGAACTGGATGTTCGAGCCGCCGGTCTCGACGCCGACGCGCCGGATGATCCGGCGACCGGCATCGCGCATGCGCTGGTATTCCTTGTCGGTCAGCGTCAGCGCCGGCGCGACGGTGATGCTGTCGCCGGTGTGCACGCCCATCGGGTCGATGTTCTCGATCGAGCAGATGACGACGAAGTTGTCGGCGCTATCGCGCATTACCTCGAGCTCGAATTCCTTCCAGCCAATGACTGACTCTTCGATCAGCACTTCGTGGACCGGACTCAGGTGCAGGCCGCGGCCGGCAATCTCCTTGAACTCCTCGAGGTTGTAGGCAATGCCGCCACCGACGCCGCCCATGGTGAACGACGGCCGGATGATCGACGGGAAGCCGGTCTGCTCGACCATCTCGAGCGCTTCTTCGAGCGTCTTGGCGACGCCGCTGGCTGGCACGGCGATGCCGATCTCTGTCATCGCATCGCGGAACAGCAGGCGATCCTCGGCCACCTTGATCGCCGGAATCGACGCGCCAATCAGCGCGACGTTATATTTCTTGAGAATGCCGAGCTCATCGAGCTGCACGGCCAGGTTGAGCGCGGTCTGGCCGCCGACGGTCGGGAGAATCGCGTCGGGCTTCTCGATCGCGATGATCTTCTCGAGCACCTCCGGCGTGAGGGGCTCCACGTAGGTGCGGTCGGCTAACTCGGGGTCGGTCATGATCGTCGCCGGGTTGCTGTTGACGAGAATGACCTCGAGGCCCTCCTCGCGCAGCGCCTTGCACGCCTGCGTGCCCGAATAGTCGAACTCGCACGCCTGCCCGATCACGATCGGGCCCGACCCGATCACCAACACCCGCTTGATGTCTGTACGTTTCGGCACTTAGTTCTTTTCCATTTCGTCGAGAAATTCCTGGAACAGATAGTCGGCGTCGTGCGGTCCCGGCGAAGCTTCCGGGTGGTACTGCACCGAAAAAATCGGTTTGCTGATGTGCCGCAACCCTTCGATGGTGCCGTCATACAGGTTGAGATGCGTCACGCGCGTGGTGGCCGGGAGTGAATCCGGATCCACGGCGAAGCCGTGGTTCTGCGACGTGATTTCAATGGCGCCCGTGTCGAGCTGCTTCACGGGATGGTTGCCGCCGCGATGCCCGAACTTCAACTTGTAGGTCTTGGCGCCCAGCGCCAAGCCGATCAACTGGTGCCCGAGGCAGATGCCGAACATCGGCGTCGTGCCTTCTGCCAACTGCTTGATGTTGTCAATCGCGTAGGTCACCGCCGCCGGATCGCCTGGGCCGTTGCTCAGGAAGATGCCATCGGGCTGCCACGCCATGACCTCGGCCGCCGGTGTCGAGGCGGGAAACACGCGGACCTGGCAGCCGTGCGCGGCCAGGCGGCGCAGGATGTTAGTCTTGATGCCGTAGTCGTAGGCCGCGACCTTCAGCGGGCGCGTTGCGCGGCGCAGCGGCGGCAGGCCGAAGCTGGCGTCGGTCACGGCATCGGCGAGCGAGGTCTCGAAGTCGTAGGCCTCGGCCGTGGTGACGTCTTTCACCAGGTCGCTGCCTTCCATCTGCGGCACGCGCCGGGCGCGTTCCACCAGCACGGCGGGATCCACCGATCCGGTCGCGATGATGCCGCGCATGACGCCCGACGAGCGCAGCGCCTTGGTCAGCGCACGCGTATCCACGTCGCCAATGGCGACGATGTGGTGGCGGACCAGGTAGTCGCGCAGGGTGCCGGTCGCGCGCCAGTTGCTCGACACGGGTGACGGATCGCGCATCACGAACCCGGCGACCTGCGGCTGGCCCGATTCGGTGTCGGCACCGGCGACGCCGTAGTTGCCGATCTGCGGTGCGGTCATGGTCACGATCTGGCCGGCGTAGGACGGATCCGTGAGGATTTCCTGATAGCCGGTCATGCTCGTGTTGAACACCACTTCCCCGGTGGTCTCACCCGGGGCGCCCGCCGAAACACCTTGAAACCAGGTGCCGTTCTCCAGTGCCAGAATCGCGTTCATCCCTACTCCTGTACGCTCAACGATGCGGCCGCGCGCGTACGCTCACCGGCCACCACGCGCACCGTGGTGGCAAAAGGCTGGTAACCCGCCAGCAAGAGATTGACGCGGTAGTTGCCCGGCGCCATGGCCTCAACCGTCAGCGGCGTCGTGCCCCTGGGCTTGCCGTCGATCACGACGGACGCACCGGCGGGACGCGACTCGACGACGAGAGTTCCTGTGGATGCCGTGGTCGATCGGCCGGCGACCGCGGCCCTCGGCCGCGCCGCTGCTTGGGCCGGTGGGGCCTTTACGGCGGGTCGGGCCGGTTGGGCCGGTAGGGCTGGTGAGGCAGGTAGGTCGGGTTGAATGGCACCTTCGGTCCCGACCCCACCAGCCCTACCAGCCTCACCAGCCCCACCAGCCCGACTCGCCGCAAGAGGTCCTGACTGCAAAGCCCTGGGCTTCGCCATGTAGCCGGCGGCGAAGCCGACGACCATCCCGACCAGGCACGACACGATCAGCATGCCGCCGCTGAACCGCTCGGCCGTCTTGGCGGGCGTGTAGGACGCGCTCGGTTGCCACGACGTCACGGGCTCAACCGGCGGCGACAAACCGTCACGGATTCGTGGCGACAAACCTTCAGGGATTCGTGGCGACAAACCTTCAGGTTTGTCGATTCGTGGCGACAAACCTTCAGGGATTCGTGGCGACAAACCTTCAGGTTTGTCGATTCGTGGCGACAAACCTTCAGGGATTCGTGGCGACAAACCTTCAGGTTTGTCGAATGCTTCCGGCGCCAGCGCGGGTTCGAACGCGGCCAGGTCGGCCACGGCCTCGGACAGGAATTCGGTCTCGAGCACGTCGTCTTCGGCGACGCCCCCGAGTGGCAACACGGGAATAACGGCGGCTTCGAGCGCTGCGCAGAACGCCGCGCACGACGCGAATCGATCGGCGGCTTGGGGCGCGAGCGCGCGCGTGAAGGCCTGGGCCATCGCGTCGCGATCGACGCCCGGCAGCGCGCGCACCTCGATGGGCCGAACGGCCGGGCCGGTAATGCGGCGGCCAAACAGCCATTCAAAGGTGATCGCGGCCAGGGCAAACTGGTCTGACGCCGCCACCGCTGGCCCGCCGGAGACCATTTCGGGCGCGGAGTACGGCAGCCGGATCAACGATTCGGCCCCCGCATCGAGCCCCGTGACGTGGGTGCTCTCGGCGGACACGAAAATATTCTGGGGATGAAGGGAGCCGTGGGCCTGGCCGGTGGCGTGAGCCGCGTCCAGGGTAATTGCGATCGTCCGAAGGCGCGGCAATAGGTCTTCAATCGCCGCGGGACCGTAGTCACGCAAGGCCGCTTCGAGGGAGTCGCCGTCCACTACGTCTGTAACCAACTTCCGAGTCTGCTCATCCAACCCCGGTGAGCCTGTTCAGCCATTTCTCGAGTCGCAATGTTATCACCAACGGTTGACAGCGTTGGTGACCGTTTGAGAGAGTACGTGGCGGTGCCTTCCGACGTCTCGCCCGTCTCCGCTGCTTTGGCAGTGGACATTCGCACTTTTCCGTGGATTCGGCGGCTGGCGTCCGACTATGCGTTCGCGTACGCGAACGTCGCGCCGTTCTTCGCCGGCGATCCCGCCACGCCGGCCGCCTGGGCCGATACCATCCAACGCTCGCAGAGTTACGCCCGGCAACCGGCGGAGCTGGCGCGCATCCTGGCGGCTCAGCAAGAGCTGCGCGGCGCACCCGCCGCGTCGCGCGCCTCGGCCGCGCGTCTCGCCGACCCGGCCACCCGCGTGGTCATCACCGGTCAACAGGCCGGCCTGTTCGGGGGTCCGCTGTTTACGTTGCTCAAGGCGCTGACCACCATGAAGCTGGCGGCCAAGGTCGAGCGCGAACATGGCGTGCCGGTGGTGCCGGTGTTCTGGATCGACGCCGAGGATCACGACTGGCCGGAAGTCAGCGGATGTACGGTGCTCGACGCCGAACTCACCCCGTCCACGATCCGCCTGGCCGATCTGGATGGCGCGGGACACCTCCCAATCGCCAGGCTGGTGTTGAAGGCTGACAGTGCCGCCGCCGTTGACCAGCTCGACGCCGCCCTCCCTGATTCCGAATTCAAGGCCGCGATCATCGCATCCCTCCGCAAGGCGTACGCGCCTGGGGTGGGGATGGCGACGGCGTTCGGCACGTGGATCGAAGAGGTTCTCGGACCGCATGGCCTGGTCGTCTACGACTCGTCCGACGCCGCGGCCAAGGTACTGGCCCGCGACGTGTTCGTGAAGGAAGTCAGCCAGCCGGGCCACACCGCGCGCCTCGCGGCCACGGCCGGAGAGGCGCTGGTCGCCAAGGGCTATCACGCGCAGGCCACGCTCGCTGCCGGCACCGTCTCGGTGTTCCACCTGAACGCGGTTCGCTCGCCGGTGCACGTCGAGGGCGATAAAGCGTTCATTGGCGAACGTGCACTGACGCTGGCGCAACTCGTGGACGAGGCCAGGCAGCAGCCGCAGCACTTCAGCCCGAACGTGTTGCTGCGCCCGATTGTCCAGGACACTGTGTTCCCGACGATTTGCTACGTGGCGGGACCGAACGAGCTGGCGTATCTCGGCCAGTTGAAGGAGATCTACGCCCACTTCGGCGTGCCGATGCCGCTGATGTACCAGCGCGCCACCGCGACCCTCGCCGACTCGGCGACCGTGCGCTTCCTGACCCGGTACGAACTGCCGCTCACGGCGCTCCGCGCGCAAGACGAAGCGGCGCTGAACCACTTGCTGCACAGCCAACTGCCGCCGACCGTCGAGCAGTCGCTGGCGGCGGTCACGTCGGCCATCGACGAGCGCATGGCGGCGGTCGCCACCGCCGTGCCACTGCTCGACCCGACCCTCGAAGGCGCGGTGAAGTCCACGCTCGGCAAGCTGCAGCACGAAGTGCATGCGCTGAACAACAAGGTGATTCACGCGGCCAAGCGAAAAGACGAGACGCTGCGCCGCCAGTTCCAGCGCGCGCAGGCCCTGACCTTCCCCCAGGGCCACCCGCAGGAACGTGAAGTCGGGTTCGTGTGGTTCCTGAACCGCTACGGCCCTGCCCTGGTGGACCGGTTGATCGACGAGCTGCCGCTCGAGATGGGCCACCACTGGGTCCTGACGATTTGACGAAGAAGAAGAAAAGCAAACAATCTGGCTGGCGAGTGCGCCTGTCCCGGCGGCGCTGGCCGGCGTGGCTGGCCCCCTATCGCCGCCACATCCTGATCGGCCTGGGTCTCTCCGCCGTGGTCATGGTCGGCGCGCTCAGTTATCTCTATGTCTCGTACGGGCGCATCATCGACGCCCGGCTGCACGGCGAGCGCGATCGGGCCGTGCCGCGGGTGTTCGGCCGTCCCATCACCCTGCAGACCGGACAAAACCTCACCCAGGCCGAGTTCATCGCCCGCCTCAACGACGTCGGCTACGCCCAGAAGGCGCGGGTCGAGGCCGCCGGCGAGTTCGCCATCGATCGCCACATGGTGGTGCTGATCTCCCGGGGGGGTGACCAGTCGGGCAAGCCGCTGATCGTGTCGTTCCCCGAGCCCCCGGTGGCCAAGAAGAAGGCCGCCACGCCGCCGCCACCATTGGCGCAGCGCATCGCCAAGCTGCAGGTGTCAGGCAAAACGGTCGAACGCGTGACGCTTGATGCGCCGCTCTTGACCGGGTTGATGACCGGCACGCGCGAGAAGCGCCGGCGCGTGGCGATCGATGCGATTCCCGCTCGCATGCAGGACGCCGTGCTGGCGATCGAAGACCGGCGGTTCTACTACCACCCCGGCATCGATCCCATCCGCATTGTCGGCGCCCTGATCAGCAACGTGTTCGGCAGCAAGGGCTACCTGTCTGGCGCCAGCACCATCACCCAGCAGTTGGCGCGCAACTTCTTCCTGACCGACGAGATGGCGGTCGAGCAGCAGACCGGCCAGCGCTCACCGCTGCGCAAGATCCGCGAGCAGATCATGGCCCTGATTCTCGAGACCAAGGCCACCAAGAACGACATTCTCGAGCTCTACCTGAACGACGTCTATCTGGGCCACCGCGGCTCCTTCGCGCTGCACGGCGTCGCCGAAGCGTCGAAAATCTTCTTCGGCAAGGATGTCCGCAATCTGACGCTCGGTGAGGCCGCGCTGATTGCCGGCGTCATTCAGTCGCCGTTTTACCACTCCCCCTTCAACAACCCGGACCGCGCCCGCGACCGCCGCAACGTGGTGCTGCGCGCCATGGCCGACGCCGACTACATCACGGCCGACGCCGCCGACCGGGCCACGCAAGAACCCATCGCCGTGGTGGCGCGGGCCGTCGACAACGAGGCGCCCTACTTCGTGGACTACATGGGCGGGGCGCTCGATGACGCCTTCCCCGCTATCACCTCGAAGCCGGGCGTACTCGACATCTACACGACGCTGGATCTCAATCTTCAGCGTCACGCCCAGGAAGCGGTCCGCGAAGGTATTGCCAAGGTCGACGCCATGCTGGCGCGCCGCAAGCGCGGTCCGCGCCGCGTGGCTCAGGCCGCGCTCGTGGCGATCGATCCGCGCACCGGCGAGATTCTGTCGTTCATCGGCGGCCGTTCCTACAACCAATCGCAGTTCAACCGCGCCGCGAACGCGCGCCGGCAGGTGGGGTCGACGTTCAAGCCGTTCGTCTATCTCGCCGCCTTTGAAAAGGCCGCCGACGAAGGCACCGGCGACATCACGCCGGCCACCATCGTGTTCGACGAACCGACGACCTGGAACTTCGAAGGCCAGGAATGGTCGCCCCGCAACTACGACGGCGAGTACGACGGCGGCATTACGCTGCGACGCGCCCTGGCCATGTCGCGCAACATCGTCACCGTGAAGGTGGCCGAGCAGACCGGCTACGACAAGGTGGTCGCGCTGTGGCGCAAGACCAGGATTGGCGAACAGGAGCAGGTGAAGCCGTACCCGTCGGTCGCGCTCGGTGTCGTCGAACTGACGCCGCTCGAGGTGGCCGAGGCCTACACGGTCTTCCCCAACCGCGGCACCATCAAGAAGCTGCGCTCGATCATCAACGTGAAGAGCGGCGACCAGGACACCAGGCCCAAGGTGGTCGCGGGGCCAAGCGTCGCCCGGCCGGCGGCGGCGTTTCTGGTCACACACATGATGCGCAGCGTGCTCAATGAAGGCACCGGCGCCAGCGCTCGCAGCATGGGCTTCACGCTCGATGCCGCCGGCAAGTCGGGCACCACCAACGACCTGCGCGATGCCTGGTTCGTCGGCTTCACTCCTGAGCTGCTGACGGTGGTCTGGGTGGGTCTTGATGACAACCAGCCGCTCGGCATGAGCGGCGCGCAGGCCGCGCTGCCGATCTGGACCTCGTTCATGATCAAGGCGCTGGCCGGTCACCCCAACCTCGGCTTCGAGGCACCGGCCGGAGTCAGCTTTGTGGAGGTCGACCGCGACACCGGCAAGATCGCCGCCCCCACCTGCCCACGCGTCACGCTCGAAGCGTTTCTCTCGGGCACCGAGCCGCTCGCCAGCTGCGAGCTGCATCGATTCCAGTAGAATCATTGCCATGAACCACGAAGTCTTTGCCGCGCTTGGGGAAGCGCTGTCGCGTGGCGAAGAAGCCGCTTTGGTCACGATCGTCTCGTCCAACGGGTCGACGCCGCAACGCGTCGGCGCGAAGATGCTGGTGTTTGGCGACGGGCGCATTGTCGGTACGGTCGGCGGCGGCTGCTACGAGCACGACGCCATCGGCAAGGCGAAGATCGTGCTGTCGACCCGCAAGCCCACCACCGTGAAGTACGACCTCAACGACGATTTTGCCGAAGAGACCGGCCTGGTCTGCGGTGGCCAGATGGAAGTGTTCATCGAGCCGATCGAGGCGGCGCCGGCGGTCTACATTTTCGGCGCCGGCCACGTCGGTTACTACCTGGCGAAGATGACGCACGAAGCAGGCTTTGGCGTGCACGTGATCGACGACCGCGCGGCGTTCGCGAATGCGGAGCGATTTCCGTTTGCGGCCTCGGTGGTGGTGGACGACATTCCCGAATGGCTGGCGCGCACGACGCTGCCGGCCACCGCCTACGCCGTGGTCGTGACCCGTGGCCATCGCAACGACCTGGATGCCCTGCGCGCGCTGGCGCCACGCGAGTTGCGCTACATGGGCCTGATCGG
>Ga0163144_10009850_pt1 | contig 20443 bp, 20 predicted proteins | sample OliLak19BULKMAT1_FD_123175 | JGI IMG/M metagenome (GOLD analysis project Ga0163144, IMG submission 123175) | Freshwater microbial mat bacterial communities from Lake Vanda, McMurdo Dry Valleys, Antarctica - Oligotrophic Lake LV.19.BULKMAT1 | ecosystem: Environmental > Aquatic > Freshwater >... | reverse complement strand
TGGGAAGACATCGACGATATGGGCAGCTGCATCCTGCCCATCGATCAGGCACTTACGCACATCGCAAACAACAGCCTCTTCTGGACCTGGACCTGACCTGATAAACGTACAAAGTCGAGCTGACAACGTCCGGCAATCCGGCGGGAGCCGAACGGCGGATCGACGAAATGCGTGCAGCAACGCGCAAGCTCGGAGAATTTCCTAGGCTTGCGCCGGAGCGGGCCGACCTCGGCGAGGGTGTCCGTTTGCTCACCACGGGAGAGAAATCTGTTGCGATCTATATGGTCCAGGAAGAAGCCGGAATTGTCCTGATGCTGCGGGCGTTCTATGGCGGTGAGGATTATGAAGCGCTGGTGCGCGCGGAGAACGACAACACATGACCACCACCCATATCCCGTTCCGCGAGGTGCCTTATCTTCCGCTGAAGCTGAAGATGGACCGGCGTGCCGATGGCACGATCCTGCTGGAGAACGGCCAGCCGCTGAAGCCTTACCCGCCGCACATGCTGGCGCCGCTGGTGAAGTGGGCGGCGGAGCGCCCCGGCCAGGTCTGGCTGGCCGAGCGCTGGCCGGAAGACCCATCGCAGTCCAGCTGGCGGGAAGTGACGTATGCGGAGGGTCTCGCCGAAGTGAAACGCCTCGCTGCCGCCTTCCTCAGCGAGGGGGCAGGTCAGGATGCGCCGCTGATGATCCTGTCGAAGAACTCGGTCGATAACGCCCTGCTGATGTACGCCGCCATGTGGGCGGGCAGTCCTGCCGTGCCGGTGACGCCGGCCTATGCGCTGTTCAGCCAGGACCTCGTCCGCCTCAACTATATCGACCGGCTGACCGAGCCGAAGTTCATCTATGTCGAGGACGGCGCCGAGTATCAGCGCGCGCTCGACGGGATGAAGCTCGACGGCCGCCTCGTCATCTACTCTCGCAACGCGCCGAAAGTTCCCCGCGCCGTCAGCCTGGAAGATTTTGCCGGGCAGGCGGGGCCAGCGGTCGATGCCGCTTATGCCGCGCTGACGCCGGCAATGGTCGCCAAATACATGCTCACTTCCGGCTCCACCGGCGAGCCGAAGGCGGTGATCAACACGCACGGGATGATCGCCGCCAATTCCAAAATGATCCGTTCGGTCTGGGACGAGGACCGCCTCGATGCGATCACCGGCGGGCCGCAGGTGATGGTCAACTTCCTGCCCTGGAGCCATACCTACGGCGCCAACGCGATCCTGCACAACATGCTGGACTGGGGCGGCACGATGTATATCGACCAGGGTGCCCCCACGCCGCAGCGCCTGCCGGAAATGCTCCGTAACCTGAAGGAAATCCCGACCACGCAGCACACCACCGTGCCGCAGGCTTGGGCAGCGCTCGCCACGGCGCTGGAGCAGGATGACGCCCTCGCGGAAGTCTTCTTCTCGCGCCTCACCTCGATGGCCTACGGCGGCGCGGCGATGGGGCAGGACATCTACGAGCGCCTGCAGGTCGTCGCCGTGCGCGTCACCGGCGAGCGCATCTCGCTGTCGGCTGGGTACGGCGCCACGGAGACTGCGCCGACCTCGTCGAACGTCCACTGGCCGAACGGCACGATGGGCCTGATCGGCCTGCCACTGCCCGGCAACACGTTCAAACTGGTGCCGACCGGCGGCAAGCTCGAAGTGCGCGTCAAGGGCGTCAACGTCACGCCGGGTTACTATCGCAATCCCGAAAAAACCGCCGCGGCTTTCGACGAGGAAGGCTTCTACCAACTCGGCGACGCGGTGAAATTCGTTGACCCTGCCGTGCCGGAAAAGGGCCTGGCCTTCGATGGCCGCACGGTGGAGGAGTTCAAGCTGGTCAGCGGCACCTGGGTATCGACCGGCTCAGTCCGCGTCGCCGCCGTCGCCGCCACCGGCGGCGTGCTGTCGGATGCGATCGTCTGCGGCCTCAACCGCGAGGAGATCGGCCTGCTGGGCTTCCTCAACGAAGCCTATTGCCAGCGTCTCGCAGGGGCGGTTTTGCCGCTGGAAGACCTCGTCCGCCATCCCGCCATCGAGGCGGGGATCCGCGAAGGACTGGCCGCGCACAACAAGAAGCATCCCAACGCGGCGGCGCGAATCGCCCGGCTGCTGCTGCAAACGACGCAGCCCCAGGCCGACCTCGGCGAAATCACCGAGAAGGGCTATATCAACCAGTCCCGCACCCAGGAATTGCGCGCCGGGCAGATCGACATGCTTTATTCGGCCGATGCCTTCGCAGGCAAGTTCCTGATTTGAGGCGGCTTACGGGATACGTACTGCCGGTTTGCATCGCCCAGCGTCTGAAAGGGCTCGATTTCTGGCACTGCCGATGTATATTCTCGCGCAAGCTGTAGCGAACGCTGCAGCCCAGCCATTCCCCTTTGGCTATGGCGGGCCGCAGGACGAACAACGAAGCTCCCCTTGCTTCAGTTCGATCTGTGGCCCGTTTCGGTTTTGCGCCGCTCTCTAAATTCGCCTAAGCAGCCCTGAACAGACACTTCGGGAGGCGGACATGGCAGACACAGACAGCACGGCGAAAACCGGCGCGGAGGCGCTCGTCTCGACACTGGCCGACCATGGCGTCACCGCCTGTTTCGCCAATCCCGGCACCTCCGAGATGCACCTTGTCACCGCGCTCGACCATGAGCCGCGCATCCATTCGGTGCTCTGCCTGTTCGAAGGCGTGGCGACGGGCGCGGCGGACGGCCATGCGCGCGTCACCGGCAACCCCGCCATGACGCTGCTGCACCTCGGCGCGGGCTTCCTCAATGGCGGCGCCAACATCCACAATGCCAAGCGCGCCTGGACGCCGATGATCAATGTGATCGGCGACCATGCCGTGCCGCACCTGCGCTATGACGCGCCGCTGACCTCGAACATCCTCGGCCTCGCCGGGCCGAACTCGGTCTGGATCAAATCGGCAGACCAGGTGGCGGACGCCGGCAACCTCGCTGCCGAGGCTTGGGAGGCAAGCTTCGGCCCGGTACCCGGCCCCGTCTCGCTATTGCTGCCGGCGGACACGGCGTGGACGGAAGGCGGCAAGCCGGGGGCGAAGCGTGCGCGGCCGAAACTGCGCGCGCCGGAAGCCGGCCGGATCGCGGCGGCGGCGAAGGCCGTACGCGGGGCGGTGAAGCCCATGATCCTGATCAACGGCACGGCGCTGACGGCGCAGGGCCTTGCCCAGGCGGCGCGGCTGAAAGCGGCGGGCATCCGTGTACTGACGGACACGTTTTTTCCGCGCATGGCGCGCGGCGCCGGAGTTTTTGCGCCGGACCGGATGCAGTATTTCGCCGAAGGCGCGATGGCCGATCTGGAGGGTACGGACCTGATGCTGGTCGCCGGCACGCAGGTGCCGGTGGCCTTCTTTGCCTATCCGGGCCGGCCGAGCGTGCTGGTGCCGGAGGGCTGCACGACGCAGGTGATCGGCGGGCCCGAAAGCGACAGCGCCGCCATCCTCGGCGCGCTGGCCGATGCACTCGGCGCGAAGGCCTCGGCCGATCCCGCAACGCTGGACTTGCCCGCAGCGCCGATCGGCGCCCTCAACGCGGCCACCATCGGCGCCTCGATTGCGCGGCATCTGCCGGAGGGCAGTTTCGTGTCGGATGACGGCGTCTCCAATGGCCTGCCGGCCTTCCTGATGACCGGCCGGGCCCGCCCGCACGAGTGGATGATGCTGACCGGCGGCGCGATCGGGCAGGGTCTGCCGCTCGCGCTCGGCGCGGCTATCGCCGCGAAAGGGCGTGCCAAGGTGCTCTGCATCTCCGGCGACGGCGCCGCGATGTATACGAACCAGGCGCTGTGGAGCATGGCGCGCGAAGGCGCGGATGTCGTCAACGTGATCTTCGTCAACCATTCCTACCGCATACTGAACATCGAACTCGCCCGCACCGGCGCCGGCAATCCCGGCCGCGTCGCCGAGGACCTGCTCGGCCTCAGCCGCCCGGAAATCGACTGGGTGAAACTGTCTGAAGCGCAGGGCGTACCGGCGGTGAATGCCCGTACCGCTGAGGAATTTGACGCGGCGCTGGCGCGGGCTTTCTCGGCACCGGGACCGCATCTCATCGCGGCACACGTTCCGGCGCGTTAAGACTGGCGCGCCGATCAATCGCTTCATCTATGTGTCGTCATCCCGGGATTGCCAAAGGCAATGCCCGGGACCCAGGAGTCAAGCAAAGTGAAGTCTGGGTCCCGGGCATTTGCTTTGCAAATCCCGGGATGACGACCAACGAGGGCGGGTTACGAGGCGGCATGGGGCAGTCGGTGTGAATTCCTCCGTCCCAAAATCAATCCGGAACCCCCACCTCAGCCCCGCGTTGGTGATTGAGTTCCGTCAATCACCCAGGTGCCCCATGTCGTCATTTACTCTCTATCTGATCGGTTTCATCATTCTGATCGGCGGTCTCTCCTATGGCGCCTACCTGCTCGGCGCCCAGCCGATCTGGATAGGCACCGGCGCGGTCGTGCTGATCGGCATCGGCATCATCACCGCCGTCAGCAAGACCCGCCAGCGGGACGACTCGCCCGCCAACGACGCCTGAGACCGCGCATAAATACGATCTTGTACGAGCGCACGCCGAAGGCACCTGCGAAGGCAGGTGCCCAGACAATGAATAAAGCATTTTCCATACGCTGAACCCCTGCCTGCGCAGGGGTCTACCGAGAGGTCAAGGGACAGGCTCCGCCTTCACCGCCTCACCCTTCTTCACCGGATCGTATTTCGCAAACCAGCCCATGATATTGTCGGTCAGTGCGATCAGGCGGCTGGGGCGTCCCGTGATGCCGTGCGAGGCGCCGGGGATTCGGATGAGGGCGGTGTCGACGCCGTTCATCTTGAGGCCCGTGTAGAACTGTTCGGCTTCCCAGGCGGGCGTGCGGAAGTCTTCCTCGCCCACCATCATCAGCGTCGGCGTCACCACCTTGTCCACATAGCGGATCGGCGAGAATTTCAGGAAGGCTTCCGGGTTCGTCCAGGGGTCTTCGCGTATCCAGTGGCGCCGCACGTATTGGGCGATATCGGCGGCGAGCGCCATCGTCATCCAGTTGATCACCGGCTTGATCGAAGCCGCTGCCGCGAACCGGTCGGTCTTGGTCACGATCCAGGCTGTCAGGATGCCGCCGCCCGATCCTCCGGTCACGAACAAACGCTCCTCGCTGACATATTTGCGCGCGACGAGTTCGTCCACGAGGCTCATCAAATCGTCATAGTCATTGCCGGGATAGGCCCGGTCAATGGCCTGCGCGAACGCTTCGCCATACCCCGTGGAGCCGCGCGGGTTGGACCAGATCGTGACATAGCCCTCGGCAGCGTAGCGTTGCAGTTCGCTCGAGAAATAGGGGCCATACATCTGGAACGGGCCGCCGTGGATTTCGAGCAGCATGGGAAAGCTGCCATCCGCCTTGAAGTCCGGCGGCGGGTAGACCCAAGCCTCTATCTCCTTGCCATCATGGCTGGAGGCCACCTTGATCTCCTCCATGCGGGGCATTTCAAGATACGGGATCAGGTCATCATTGAGCGCGGTCAGCACCTTGGCATTCTTGCCGTCGAGGCCAATCGCGCCGACCTCCGAAGGCCGGTCTGCAAAGCCCGCCGTATAGGTCACCACCGGCTTCTTTCCTCCGCTGACGGAGAAACTGCCATCGGCGTAGGGCCGGCCGATCGAGGCGCCGCCAATGCCGGTCGCCACCTGCGTGGTCTTGCCGTCGAGGCCGACGCGGAACAGCGTCAGCACGCCGTGATCGCCGACCAGCGAGAGCAGGCTCTTGCCATCCGGCGCCCAGACGGTCTGGCCGAACTCGCCGAAGAAATCTGCGGCCAGCTCCGAAGCGCCCGAGCCGTCACTGTTCATCACAAAGAGATTGTCCTGCTGGTAGGAGAGCACCTTGTCGTCATAGCCGCGCCAGGCGACGCGCTGGCCATCCGGCGAGACGATGGGCGAGTGGTCCGGCCCGTCCCGGGTCGTCAGGGGACGGACGGAAAGGTCCGACAGTTCCACCGCGTAGATCTCGCTCTCGATGGGATCCATCTCGCGGTCTTCGGCGAGGTTGCCGGAGACCAGCAGCGTGTCATTGTCCAGCCAGGACGGGCTCTGCATCGGGGCGTCGCCGGAGGTCACCTGGCGCGGCGTGCCGCCATCGACGGGCAGCACGAACACCTGGTTGGCGCCATAGGGCAGGTAGCCGGCGCCGTCGGCGCGGAAGGTGATGTCGTCGAACACTTTCACCGGATCGCTCCAGGCCGCGCCCTTCGGCTGTTTCGGCGGCGTCGCAAAGCTGGGGGTCTCGGCAGGCACCAGCATCGAGAAGGCGATGGTCTTGCCGTCCGGCGACCAGACGGCTTCGGAAGGCCCTTGCAGGAACTGCGCGAGGGCAAAGCTGCGGCCGGTGTCGAGATACAGCACACGAATCTCCGGACCCGCGCCATTGGCCGTTGTGTAGACGAGGCGCGAGCCGTCGGGCGACCAGCGCGGTGTCGCGGCGGAGGCGCCGGTGACCAGCGGGCGATGCTCGCCGCTGGCAACATCGAGGGTCCAGAGCTGGCCGACATCGCGGTCGGCGAGCCGGTCCATGGAATGACGCACATAGACGATGGTCTTGCCGTCCGGCGAGATCTGCGGATCAGCGGCATACTCGATGTCGAACACGCGGTCGGCGGTGAAGCGTTTGGACTCAGGCTTGCCGGTCTCGGCAAATGCGGCTTGCGCGGCCAGAACGGCGGCGAGCGCCGTCAGCGAAAGTGTGCGGCAGATCATGGAGCCCTCCATCAGCGGTGTAGGGCCGAAGGGCTAACATGAGGCGGAACAAGGCGATAGCGGATATCCTGCCCCCATATGGAGGCCACGCTTGCGATTCGCATCCGGCCTGCGCATATAGCCCTCGGAGGCAGGCGGCGGACGGGTCGCTCGCCAATCGGGTCAGGCGGGGAACCGAGCAGCCCTAACGAGCTTCAGCCCGGGTCGTTTGCTTGTCTCCACCCTGACCCCCGGTCGCCGTGATCACACCGGCTTCCCGCGCCAGCGCATTCTCCGACAGGTCAGACACCGAGACATAGACCCGCCCGAAGCGTTCGCTTTTCACCGGCACAACATCCTCGCCCGCGCCCGCCGAAAGTGCCCGCCAGACGAGTTCGGAACAGTAGAGACTAGTCTCGGTCTTCAGGGAGAAGCCCCGGTCGAAGGGCAGGCCAACCGTCGCTTCTGCGTAAGAAAGATGCGCCTCCCGCCGAGAGCCAGTGAGAAAAATTGTATAACGGCCGAGAGTCGTTGTGTCCGAGATGTAGTCTGAAAGAGGCACCCTGCGCACCTTTCCGGGGTCGCCGGAGCGGGCATTCTCGCCGGTGTCGGCATGGATGACGCTCACGCCGTCCGCCGCCACAATCCCGACATGCCCCCAGCGCTTGTCGCCCTGCGACCAGCCAGCGGCCACACGGGTGCCGGTGCCCGTTTCCGCACCCTTGAAGATAAGGTCGCCCGGCTCAAGGCGGGGGAGGGAATCGGCCGCGACCTGTGCCAGCGCCGGATTGCCCGAGGCCGCTAGCATCAGGGCCGCGAGCGCCCTTATTTGTTGTAACATGCCGAAGTGGCGGAAAAGCCAGCTTCTGAGATCGAGCCATCGACCGCGGCGAAAGCGTCTTCCAGCGTTGAGGAAGTCGCGATGGCGGAAACGATCAGGTCGGCGTCCGAATCCAGCATCTTCGGGCCACTATAGGAGGCGCTGGCGTCGTCCCATGTGTTGTAGTCGATCGACTGGGCGAGACAGTCGCAGTTGGCGGCAGAGAAAGAAGCGACATGGCCGTTCGCGATCGCCGATTCGGTGCGCGCCATCAAGGCCGGGCAGGAATCGGAAGCCTGCTGGGCGCGCTGAGACAGCGGCTCCAGCGGCACTTCAGACGGAGCGCCTGCGGGCTCAGAGGAATGAGCTGGTGCAGTGTTGCTCTGCGAGGCCGCCGGGAAAGCTACCGCCAGAATGACTAACGCGGCAAAAAACGGTTTCATCTTGGAGCCTTTCGTGCGTCCCTGAGAGAGACGCTACACCGCCCCTTAAATCCCGGCAATGTCGGCCATCCAGCCGCGCCGTTAACCTTTGATTCAGGAGTTTTCCACGCTTCTTTGACGGTTTTGCGAATTGAACCGTTGACCGGAAATTAACCTTCAGACACTATATGTTGTGTCAGGGAAGAGGCGCCGGACCACATCTGGTCGAAACGCCCCGAGAATCCCAGTAAAAGCAGATCATTCAGGAGGGTCGCCATGTCGGCAACCAACGCTAGGTCCGTCGCCAAAGAAGCCGCTCGCAAGGGCAAGCCGAAAGCCGGTGGAGAGACGAAGATCGCGCTCGTGCCGGGGCACGGGATCAAGACCGATCCGTCGCGCGATGCGTTGCTGACGGATTTCGGCAAGAAGACGCTCGACGACCGCTACCTCCTGCCCGGCGAGACCTATCAGGACATGTTTGCGCGCGTGGCGACGGCCTATGCCGATGACGCCGCCCATGCGCAGCGCATCTATGACTATATCTCGCGCCTCTGGTTCATGCCGGCGACGCCGGTGCTGTCGAATGGCGGCGCCGACCGGGGCCTGCCGATTTCCTGCTTCCTCAACCAGGTCGGCGATTCGCTCGACGATATCGTCGAGACCTGGACCGAGAACGTCTGGCTTGCCTCGAACGGCGGCGGCATCGGCACCTATTGGGGCAATGTCCGCTCGATCGGTGAGAAGGTCGGCCAGAACGGGCAGACTTCGGGAATCATCCCGTTCATCCGCGTCATGGACTCGCTGACCCTTGCGATCAGCCAAGGCTCGCTGCGCCGCGGCTCGGCGGCCTGCTATCTCGACATCCATCACCCGGAAATCGAGGAATTCCTCGAAATCCGCAAAGCGAGCGGAGACTTCAACCGCAAGAGCCTTAACCTCCACCACGGCATCAACATCACTGATGCCTTCATGGAAGCGGTGCGCGCGGACGAGGACTTCCCGCTGATCTCGCCGAAATCCGGCGACGTGCTGAAGACGGTGAATGCCCGCAAGCTCTGGCAGAAGATCCTTGAGCTGCGCATGCAGACCGGCGAGCCGTACCTGCTGTTCACCGACACCGTGAACAACGCGATGCCGGCCCACCAGAAACGCCTCGGCCTGAAGGTCACCCAGTCGAACCTCTGCTCGGAAATCACCCTGCCGACCGGCGTCGATCACCGCGGCGTCGACCGCACGGCGGTCTGCTGCCTCTCGTCGGTCAACGCCGAGACCTTCCTCGAATGGTCGAAAGAGCCGATGTTCATGGAGGATGTGTTCCGCTTCCTCGATAACGTGCTGGAAGACTTCATCGAACGCGCCCCGCCGGAAATGGCCCGCGCCGTCTACTCCGCCAAGCGCGAGCGTTCGGTCGGCCTCGGTGTCATGGGCTTCCACTCCTTCCTGCAGGCGATGAATGTCTCGATGGAGAGCGCGACGGCCAAGTCGCTCAACCTCATGATCTTCAAGCATATCCGCCAGGGCGCGGATGCGGCCTCGGTCAAGCTGGCCAAGGAACGCGGCCCCTGCGAGGACGCGCGCGATGTCGGCATGATGGCCCGCTTCTCGAACAAGCTGGCGGTGGCGCCGACCGCGTCGATCTCGATCATCTGCGGCGGCACCTCGGCCGGCATCGAGCCTATCCCGGCGAACGTCTATACGCACAAGACGCTGTCGGGCTCGTTCACGGTGAAGAACCAGCAACTCGAGACACTGCTCGACACCAAGGGCCTCAACACGCCGGAGATCTGGACGTCGATCCTCGAACACGAAGGCTCGGTCCAGCATCTCGACTGCCTCGACGCCCAGGAGAAGGATGTCTTCAAGACCGCTTTCGAACTCGACCAGCGCTGGATCATTGAACTGGCGGCCGACCGGACGCCCTTCATCTGCCAGTCGCAGTCGCTGAACCTGTTCCTGCCGGGCGACGTGTCCAAGTGGGACCTGCACATGCTGCATTGGACGGCGTGGGAACGCGGCTTGAAGTCGCTTTACTACTGCCGGTCGAAATCCGTCCAGCGGGCCGCCTTTGCGGGATCCGAGAAGGCCGAAGAGGGTTTCAAGGAAACCGAGTCGACCGACTATGACGAGTGCCTCGCCTGCCAATAGGCTGGCGGGTGCGAAAACCCTTTGTCCCAACGGCCCGCCGCTAGGTGGGCCGTTTACGATTGGGGGCTCGGTCGCGTGCCCCATTTTTGCCTATTATATCAACCGGTTAATGCCGAGGCCGAAAGGCTTGGCGCGGTTCTTGCGACAAAAACCCTGAAAGAACCGGGAACTCCGGGGGGTATCGAACGTATTCTATCCGTCACGATGAATTAATCTTTGACAGGCGGAAAGGTGGTTGGGGGTCCAACTCCTTCATGATAGGTTAGGCACACAGGGTCATTTTCTTACGTAGATGGAGTAAGGAAGTTGGCCGTGAAAGGTACTAGAGGAATGGTGTTCGTACTTGCATCCAGCCTTGTTTCCCTGGCCTGCCAGGGATGCGTCTCTTCCGGGACTGCTGATTACGCGTATGCGGAACCCGCAGCCGAGCAATCTCTTGGAATGACGCTCGCGATGCCCGGCTCGTTCGGGCATGGCGCGTTGAACGCTCCAACAGGTAACGCACTGGTTGGCGAAACCCTCCCGGCCGTTTCAAGCGCAGCGCCTGGTATCCGCCTCTCTGAACCGGACGCGGCCGTTACGGTCTTTGCCACGGCGCCTGCGCCGTCGCCTTTCAGCCTTGCCGGCTCGGGCCTCAGCGGAGTGCCCCAATCCGATACCAGCTTCGGCTGGAGCGCGAGCCCCGCGTTGGCTTCGGTGGCGGCTGAAGTCGCGATGTCGCGCTATGGCCAGCCGGATCCGGAATACACAGACATGTCGTTCGGCATGTCGATTGCCGCAACCGGCGTACAGACCGGTCTCGCATTCGACGTGGGCTTGGCCCCGCGCCTGGCGTTTCGCGAAAGCGGAGAGCTCAGGGGCCGGAGGCTCGGCGGTGAATTGCGCCTCGGTCAGGGCCTTGGGCTTGCCGACTCGGGCAAGTCGCCGGAAGGCTGGTACGTGTTCGTCGGGGCGGACGGCGAAGCGCTGGTCTGGGACGCGGACATGGAACGCCTCGGCGTCAACAGCTTCTCCGACATGCAGATGACCGACCAGTTGACGGTGGGCGACCTGCAGGCCGGTGTTTCCATCCAACGCGCCGGGGGCGAGCTGTCCTTGAGCTATATCCGCCGCGAAATCGAATTCAGCGACCGCAACAGAAGCCTGTCCGACTCGGAAGACTTCGCCGGAATCACGTTCACGATGCGCCGCTAACCGCGCACGAACCCTGCAATCCAAGTCGAATATACCCCCGCTCCGGCGGGGGTTTTTGTTTGCCGTCCAGACTTAGTCGTCGCTGTCTTCCTGGGGCGCGTCACTGGTCTCGCGGCGGGGGCGGGCGATCAGTTCGCCGAGGTCGGTCAGTTCGATGAACGTGTCGGCTTCCCGGCGCAGCTCGTCGGAGATCATCGGCGGCGTCGCCTCCATGGTGGAGACAACCGAGACGCGCACGCCCTTGGCCTTCACGGCCTGAACCAGCTGGCGGAAATCGCCATTGCCGCTGAACAGGACGATATGGTCCGCCCAGGCAGCGGCCTCGAGCATATCGACCGTCAGCTCGACGTCCATATTGCCGCGCACGCGCTTGCGCCCCTCACGGTCCACGAATTCCCGGACGGGCTTCTTGACGACGTTGAAGCCGTTATAGGCCAGCCAATCGACCAGCGGGCGGACCGGGCTGTAGTCGTCATTCTCCACCAGCGCGGTGTAGTAGCTGGCCCGGATCAGCCGGCCGCGCGTCTGGAACTCCTTGAGAAGTTTACGAAAATCGATCTCAAGGCCAACCGCTCGGGCAGCGGAGTAGAGATTGGCCCCGTCGATGAACAGGGCGAGACGCTCATCCTTGTAGAAGGCCATTGGCAAGGTCCACTTCTTCCAATAGGAGGGGCGAATAAAGTGCCCGGAAATCTGTATTTCCATCGCTTACCGGTCCTTGCTTTCGCCTGCAAGGATGGGTTGCCGCGATGTGCTGCAGCGCATATAAAGGGCGGTTCTCAGGAGATTTGTCCGAAATGGCCCGCGTTACTGTCGAAGACTGCATCCAGAAGATCCCGAACCGGTTTGAGCTTGTTCTGCTCGCCGGCCACCGGGCCCGCATGATCCGCGAAGGCTCGCCCCTCACGGTGGACCGCGACAATGACAAGGATCCGGTGGTGTCTCTGCGCGAAATCGCCGAATCCTCGATCGACCTGAAAGTCGTCAAGGAAGCGCTGATCTCGGGCCTGCAGGACATCCGTCCGGGCGAAGAGAACGAGCGCGAAGCCGACCGCCAGGCCCTGCAAGCCGCTCCGGCCGCGACCGAGGACGATGTTCTGCGCGCCTATCAGGCTGAAATCGAATCCGGGCGCGACGACCGCCTGTAGGAGACGAAATGGACGGCAGCGCCCTTGCTGGTCAGGGAAAAGGGGCCGGACCGGAAAATGGGGCTGGCGCGACCGCTGGCAAGACAACCGCTGCGCCGGAGACTGCCGACGCGCTGCCGCCGATTCCCACCCGCGAAGAACTGATCGCCAAGGTGCGCGCCTATCATCCGCGCGTCAGGTCTGAACTGCTCGGCCAGGCGTATGATTTTGCCGTCAAGCATCACGGCGCGCAGCAGCGCGATTCCGGCGAAGCCTATTATTCCCATCCGATCCGGGTTGCGAACCTGCTGGCCGATGTGCGCCTCGACGAGGTGACGATCGTGGCCGGCCTGCTGCATGATGTGGTCGAGGATACCGAAATCGACATTGGCGACATCGAAGTGCGCTTCGGCGCAGACGTGGCGGAACTGGTCGACGGCGTGACCAAGCTCGACAAGCTGGACTTCATGTCGAAGGAAGCGGCCCAGGCCGAGAACTTCCAGAAGTTCATCCTGGCGATGACAAGCGACATCCGCGTGCTGCTGGTGAAGCTCGCCGACCGGCTCCACAACATGGAGACGCTGCACCACCGCAAGAAGCCTGAAAGCCGTCAGCGCACCGCGCGCGAGACGATGGACATCTATGCGCCACTGGCCCGCCGGGTGGGGCTCTATGATGTGGCCGCGCGGATGGATGACCTCGCGTTCCAGGAGCTGAACCCGGAGGCGCGGCGCGCGATCCTCTACCGGCTGGAAGAACTCGAGAAAGAGAACCAGGGCGATCTCGACCGCATCCGCGCCGATCTGACGAAGTTGCTCAATGCTTCCGGTTTGAATTACCGCGTCAAGGGGCGGCGCAAGCAGCCCTATTCGCTGTGGCGCAAGCTGGAACGCAAGTCGATCTCCTTCCGGGATGTGGCAGACCTCTTCGCGTTCCGGATTATCCTCAGCAATGTCGAGGACTGTTACTCCGCCCTCGGAGCAGTGCATACGCACTGGGCCTGCATTCCGGACCGGTTCCGTGACTTCATCTCGGTGCCGAAACCCAACGGGTATGCCAGCCTGCACACAACGGTTCGCGCCTCCGGCAATCGCCGTGTCGAGCTGCAGATCCGCACCGAGGCGATGGACCGTACGGCCGAATACGGCGTGGCAGCGCACTGGGGCTACAAGAACCGCGCTTACGGATTTGATGTGGACTCGGCGCGCGCCGCTGGACTCGATCCTGAGGCCAACCTCAAGGCCTTTGCCGAACTGCTGCGCGACGGCGCGGAGCCCGGCGAGTTTCTCGAGCATGCCAAGCTTGAGATGTACCGCGAGCACGTGTTCACTTTCACACCGAAGGGCAAGCTGATCATCCTGCCCGCCGGGGCGATGCCGCTTGATTTCGCCTACGCCGTTCACTCGGCCGTGGGGGACGCAGCCATCGGTGCACGGATCAATGGCGAAGAGAAATCCATGCGCCGTCCGCTCAAGAACGGAGATGTTGTCGACATCATACGTGGCCGCTCGCCTGCGCCAACCATTGGCTGGGAAGCGATGACGTATACGGGCCGGGCGAAATCGAAACAGCGAAAGCTGGAGCGTGACCGCGAGGCGGCGGAGTTCCGGCGGCTTGGCGAAGGCCTGATCAACCAGGCCCTGCGCCGGGCGGGCGCTGATCCGGTTGACGTGATGCTGATCGACGTGGCCAACAAGCTGCGCATCTCGTCGATTGACGACCTGCGCGAGGAAGTCGGCCGGGGGCGGCTGCAGACATCTGCGGTCGTCAATGCGGCGTTCCCCGGCTATGCCGCAGAGCGCACCGACGACGCCGACAAGACGCCGATCGACAGCCGCCACGCGCCGCTGTTCGTGGAGGGCAAGGATCTGATGCCGGGTGTGACATTGCACCTTGGCCAGTGCTGCCGTCCGTTGCCGGGCGACCGGATCATCGGGGTGCAGGTTCCGGACAAGGGACTGGTCGTGCACGTGTCCAGCTGCCCGCGTCTGGCCGAATATGATGACCGGCCGGACCTCTGGCGCGACCTGAAATGGACCGAGCTGGCCAAGACTGGCGCCGTCGCGATTGGCCGCATACGGATCAATGCCTCCAACCAGAAGGGTGTTCTGGCCAAGCTCTGCTCGGCGGTCGCCGAGTCCAACGGCAACATTGTCGGCATCACGACCGGCATGCGCCAGCCTGATTTCATTGAACTGATGATGGATATCGAAGTGGAAGACCTGAAACGCCTGACCCAGATCCTGGCGGCCCTGCGCTCGCTGGCCGTTGTAGACCGCGCGGTGCGCGATCAGGAGGGCCAGGATGAACAGTGATCAGGTCCTCGATGTGTTCCGCGATGCCGGCGCGCTACTGGAGGGGCATTTCATCCTCTCGTCGGGCCGTCGCAGCCCGGTTTTCCTGCAGAAGGCCCTCGTCTTCTCGCGGCCGGACTTGTCGGAGAAGCTCTGCAAGGCGCTGGCGCAAAAGTTGACGGCCACTTTCGGGAAAATCGATGTCGTGGCCGGGCCAGCCGTGGGCGGCATCATTCCGGGCTACGAGATCGCCCGCCATCTCGGCGCCCGCTCCATCTTTGCCGAGCGCGTCGATGGCAAGCTGGAGTTCCGGCGTGGATTCTCCATCGGGCCGGATGACCGTGTACTGATCGCCGAGGATATCGTGACAACCGGCCTGTCGTTCCGCGAGACGGTCGAGGCGCTTGAGAAACTGCCGGGCACGGTCGTTGGCGGCGCCTGCATCATCGACCGCTCAGGCGGGCGCGCCGATGTCGGCTGCGAGCTGATCTCGCTCGTGCAGGTGAACTTCCCGGACTATGCCGCCGATGCTCTGCCGCCGGAACTGGCCGCGATGCCAGCCGTCAAGCCGGGCTCGCGAGGGCTTGCCTGATGAGCGCTTACCTGCGTCTCGGGGTCAACATCGACCACGTTGCCACCATTCGCAACGCGCGCGGCGGGCCGCACCCGGATCCTGTGCGTGCGGCGCAGATTGCCGAGGCGGCCGGCGCGGACGGTATCACCGTCCACCTGCGCGAAGACCGCCGGCATATCCGGGACGGAGATATCGAGGCGATCCGCAAGGCGACGCGTCTGCCGATCAATCTCGAGATGGCGGTGACTGAAGAAATGGAGGCGATCGCCACGGCCTTTCGTCCGCATGCGGCCTGTCTTGTGCCGGAGCGGCGCGAGGAGCGCACAACCGAGGGCGGCCTGGATGTCGCCGGAATGCACAACCGGATCGCACCGATGGTTGAGGCGCTGCGGGCCGCCGGCTCGCGCGTCTCGCTGTTCATCGAGCCGGACCCGGTGCAGATCGCGGTGGCTGAAGTGCTTGGCGCGCCCGTGGTGGAGCTGCATACCGGGCGCTATGCGGAGCTCTGGCATGAAGGCGGCTTCGAGGCCGCGGCGCCGGAGCTGGAGCGATTGAAATGCGCCGCCGCCGACGCGCGCCGGCGCGGAATCGAGCCACATGCAGGGCATGGGCTGACCTTCGAGAATGTCGGGCCGGTCGCCGCGATTGCAGAATTGGCGGAACTCAATATCGGCCATTTTCTGATCGGCGAGGCGATCTTCATCGGGCTCGACGCGGCCATCCGCGAGATGCGGCGGCGCATGGATATCTCGCGCGGGGCAGCAGCGGCGGCATGATCATCGGCATCGGCAACGACCTCTGCAATATCGAACGCATCCAGCGTTCGCTCGACCGGTTTGGCGAGAAGTTCGAACGCCGCGTCTTTACGCCCTACGAAATTGCCAAGGCGCGCGGGCGCCGGCGCGTAGCGGAGACCTATGCGAAACGCTTTGCCGCCAAGGAGGCCTGCGCCAAGGCGCTGGGCACCGGCGTGCCGCGCGCGGGTGTGCACTGGCAGCACCTCGGGGTCATCAATCTGCCGTCCGGAAAACCCGGCTTCGAGCTGACCGGCGGCGCCGCCGCGCGACTCGCCAAGCTGACGCCGCCCGGCCACAAGGCTGTGGTACATCTGACACTGACGGACGATCATCCGTGGGCGGAGGCTCAGGTGATCATCGAAGCCATTCCGCTGGCACCCGTATGATACAGGCGCGCCCCAAACGCACCCGCCAGCGGGCTGCCGCCAAGGCGATCCGGCCGGGCCTCAGCGAAGCCTCCATCCTTGAGGCGGAGGTCGCATGCGGACACCGGTTCAAGGACAAGGTGCTGCTGGTCACCGCGCTGACGCACCCGAGCGCGGTGAGCGCGGCGGAGTCTCTGCAGCATGCCAACCAGCGGCTGGAATTTCTGGGCGACCGGGTGTTGAATCTTCTGATTGCGGAACGCCTGATCGAGCGGCGCAGGAACGAGACCGAAGGCGACCTCGCGCCGCGCCTCAACCGTCTGGTCAAGAAGGGCGCCTGCGCCGAGGCTTTCCGGCATCTCGGGCTGGGCGCGTTTCTCCTGCTGTCGGACAGCGAAGTGGCGAGCGGCGGCCGCGACCGGGAATCGACACTGGGCGATGCCTGCGAAGCGGTGATCGCCGCGATCTATCTGGACGGCGGTCTTTCGGCGGCGCGCAAGTTTGTCGAGAAGGCCTGGGCGCCGCAGTTTACCGGCGGTCCGGCTGAAATGAAGGATCCGAAAACCCTGCTTCAGGAATGGGCGCAGGGGCAGGGTCATCCGCTCCCGGAATATGTGGTTACCGGCCGGTCCGGCCCGGATCATGCACCGGAGTATGAAGTTGAAGTGCGCATCGCGCAGAACGGGACGGCCGCCGCATCGGGCCCCTCCAAGCGCGATGCCGAGCGACACGCCGCCGCGCGCATGCTGGAACAGTTGAAAGGGAATACATGAGCGAACAGGCCATAACCCATGCAGGCTTCTGCGCCATCATCGGTGCGCCGAACGCCGGCAAGTCGACGCTCACCAACCGGCTCGTCGGTCAGAAAGTGGCGATCGTCACGCACAAGGTGCAGACCACGCGCTTCCCCGTGCGGGGCGTGGCGCAGATTGGTGCGGCGCAGGTCGTGATTGTTGATACGCCCGGTATCTTTGTCGCCAAACGGCGGCTCGACCGGGCCATGGTGAAGGCGGCCTGGGGCGGTGCGGACGATGCGGACGCCATCGTGCACCTGATTGATGCCTCAGCCTGGGTGGCCGAACATGAGGGCCAGACCAGCGGTGCGCAGCGCCACTCCATCGAGGATGACAGCCGCGTCATCCGCCAACTGAAAGATGCCGGCAAGCGGGCGATCCTCGCGCTCAACAAGATCGACCTTTTCCCGCATGACCGGGTCTTGCCGGTAATGGCGAAACTGAACGCCGAGGGCGTGTACGAAGAGATTTTCATGATCTCCGCCGAGAAGGGCGACGGCGTCGACAGGCTGTCCGCCGCGATCGCTGTGCGCATGCCGGAGAGCGAGGCGCTGTATCCGCCGGACCAGGTTGCCGATGTGCCGATGCGCGTGCTGGCGGCTGAGGTCACGCGCGAGAAGCTGATGCTGCGCCTGCATCAGGAGCTGCCCTACCAGTTGACGGTGGAGACCGAGAGCTGGGAAGAGCGCAAGGACGGGTCCGTCCGTGTACAGCAGGTCATCATCGTCGGCCGGGACGGGCACAAGGCCATGGTTCTCGGAAAGGGCGGCGCGCTGATCAAGGAGATCGGGCGGCAATCGCGCGTGGAGCTCACGGAGATGCTTGAACGGCCGGTGCACCTGTTCCTGTTCGTGAAAGTGGACGAGCGCTGGCAGGAAAAGCGCGAGAACTATTCCGGGTTCGGCCTCGAATTTGATGTATGAACTGGTCCGATGACGGAATAGTCCTCGGCGGGCGGAGGTTTGGCGAAGGGGGATTGATCCTCGACGTCCTGACCTCTCAGCGGGGGCGCCGTTCGGGCCTTGTCTATGGCGGTGCGTCGCGCAAACGCCGGGCGCAATACGAAGCGGGCAATACCGTGGCGCTGGCCTGGAGCGGGCGGCTGGACGATCAGCTGGGGCGTTTCGATGTAGCCGAATCGCGGCGGGAGCGAGCCTCGCGCTTGCTCGAGGATCCGGCGGCGCTGTCGGCGGTCTCCGCCATCACATCCATTCTCCGCGCCAGCATGAACGAAGGCGATGCGGCGGGGTCAAACCTGTACGAGGCGACCGTGTTGCTTCTGGACGAATTGGAACATCCGGATGTCTGGCCGGCCTTGTACGTGCGCTGGGAGCTCGGCCTGCTTTCGGCGCTCGGCTTCGGGCTGGACCTCGAGGAGTGTGCGATTTCCGGCGCCAATGACGGGCTGACACACGTCTCGCCAAAGACAGGGCGCGCCGTGCGCGGCTCTGAAGCCGAGCAGTATGTTGACCGGTTGCTGGCCTTGCCGGATTTCCTGATGCGCCCTGCCTCGGCCGTCCAACCCGGCGACATTGCCGCCGGGCTGAAACTGACAGGACACTTCCTCGAGAACCGCCTGTTCGCTGCCGTGCACCGCGGCGTGCCGCAGGAGCGGGAGCGGCTTGTGCTCCGTCTGCTGAGTAAAACCTAGGCTCTCGCACTCGCGCGCGCGCCAACCGCCGCATACCAGCGCCCGATATTCTTGAACTCCGGGTTCAGCGGCTGGCCGACCGCGCCGCCGAAGGCGAGGAAGCAGAAGAGCAGCACGTCCGCTAGCGTGAACTTTTCGCCGGCGACAAAGGTGCGCGTGGCAAGCTGTGCGTCCAGGAAGGTGAGCCCGTCCTGCGCCTTGGCCTTCAGGCCGGGGGCGGCTTCCGGAAGGCAGCGCATGCGCGACTGGAACATCGGCAAGCCTTCAGAATAGCGAAAGCCATTGGCCAGCGGCTCGACGATGTTGAGATCGACCCACCGCGTCCAGCGGCGTGTCTGGGCGCGTTCTTCGGGGGTCGCGCCGATCAGGCTGCTGCCGGGAAATTTCTCGTCGAGGTATTCGCAGATCGCTGTGATCTCGGCGATGATCGCGCCGTCATCCAGCACCAGGCAGGGCGACTGGCCGGCGGGATTGGTCTTCAGAAAGTCGTCTTCGCGGTTCTTTCCCTTGAGAATGTCGATGTCCTCGAGCGGCAAGCTTATACCGCGCTCGGCCATGAACATGCGAACGACATGCGGATTGGGGCCGACGGAATTGATGAGCTTCATGGTGGTCCTCCCGGTGTTTCTATTTGCGCCCATCCACACTGCGTGACGCAACGTCCGGCAAGAGGTGATCTTCGGCGGTGACGCTAGCGGCAGGTGCGCGCGCTGCCCATGTCGAAGTGGAAATGGTCGGCATGGGCGGCGTTATACTCCGGCCCGAGCGTGACCGAGAAGATCCGGCAGGCGCCCTTGTGAACACGCTTGAGGAATTCGCCTTCCTTGCCGCCATTGTCCCAATGGGTTTCGACATTGATCAGGCGCCCGTCTTCGAGGCGGAAGCCAGAGATGTCGACGGCGTTCCCCCGCGCGTGTTCGGATTTACGCCCGGTGCCGGCAATGTTGCGGCAGGAAAAGCTGCCATAGGTTTCGATCCGAGCGATCGGTGAGCCGAAGATTTCCACAGCGGCCGGCCGGGCGACATGCCGCTCCCACATGTAGAGCGAGGCGGTCTGCCAGCAGGTCATGCTGAGGGTGGCGGAATACGGGGTCAGGGAGCGGTCCAGGGTCAGGGCGTCATACTTGCCGCAGGCCTCGCCGCGCGGGGAATCCTCCAGCGGAGTGTAGAGCACGCCGGTCGCGTCGAGGGCGTTGAAGCAGGCGCCGGGATGGCGCTCCAGCTGCGTCATCTTGAAATGCGAAGCGAGGCCTGGCTTGTTGTTCAGGTCCAGCGGCGCAAACGGATTGTGCTGGGGCGGCGCAAACCGCAGAAACACGCCCACGACCAACGCCGAAGGCAGGACCAGCAGCGTGAAATAGCGCATGAGTGCCTTTTGCAGCGTCACCCTTTTCCTTTCCTTAACCAAACCCCGGTTTCTGTTAACCTGTGCTGGCTCCCGAGCCGGAATCGACCTTAAAGCGGGGGCACGCACAGAATGTGGCACGAACTGCAGAAGAGACCAGAATGGTGAAGCGCGGACCCTCGCCGCCGCCCGAAGAGCGGA
>Ga0163144_10009849_pt1 | contig 20445 bp, 14 predicted proteins | sample OliLak19BULKMAT1_FD_123175 | JGI IMG/M metagenome (GOLD analysis project Ga0163144, IMG submission 123175) | Freshwater microbial mat bacterial communities from Lake Vanda, McMurdo Dry Valleys, Antarctica - Oligotrophic Lake LV.19.BULKMAT1 | ecosystem: Environmental > Aquatic > Freshwater >... | reverse complement strand
TGTGAAAGGTCCGTGCGAGACTTAACCCGAGACGGGTTCGAATTCGCGAGTTACGAATTGCTAACGGTCGAGCGGAGACGGGCATTCTAGCCCGTCGGGGAAGACCGGAATCGCGCGTACCAGGTGATGCCACCGCAACTCGAGGCGTGGGGCGGGAGTTCAGCGAACGACGAGTATCTGCAGCGGAGTGCGTTGCTTCCTCGAGTGGCGGATGGGGGGGGCTCTGAAGTGGTGGAGGGTGCAGCGGGTGGAGTTGAAGGCCTCGATCTGGGAATTGGCGCGATGAAGGAATCGATGGCGTTCATCGGCGTGGACATGGCGTGGAAGATCGACGGGAATCACTCCGGCGTCGCGGTGCTCGAGGGGAATGCGCGGGGAGCGCGGCTGGTTGCCCATTCCGACGGTCTGCTCTCGCAGGAGGCAATCATTGAATACATCAAGACACACGCGAAACGGAACACGGTACTTGCGATCGATGCGTCCCTGATCGTCAATAATGCAACGGGGCAGCGCGCATGCGAAAGGCTGATTGGGCAGGCAATTGGTTTGTATGGGGCCTCATGTCATTCAACGAGTCGGAACCGCAGATACTGGGAAACGGGTCCTCGCCTCGTCAAGGAGCTGAAGAATCTCGGGTTCTCTGCCGACTTCGATCTGGCGAACACGACGCGGCGTCCAGGTCGCTGGCTGTTCGAGGTCTACCCTCATCCGGCGATGGTTCGAATGTTCCGGCTCGACAGCATCATCCGGTACAAGAAGGGATCAGTACCGAAAAAAAGAGAGGGTCTTGCGACCCTGCGTCAACATCTGGAGAGGCTCGCAGCGGACGAGGCAGGAGAGCTAGGCAGCCCTCCACTCTTGAGGGAACTGCTCTCTCGGGACCTTGCCCTGCTCAGGGGCGAAGCCATGAAGCGGTACCAAGATACCCTTGACGCGGTTTTCTGCGCGTACCTTGCAAGTTTGTCTGGCGTCAACTATTCCTGCCGGCGCATTGCCTCAGTAACTATCTAACCCTCCGGGGGTCGTTGCCTCATAAAGTTCCTTACCGATTGGCGGCAGGAGACGGAGGCAACCATGAGCAAGATTGCGGGTGCTGTACGACGCGAGCTGGTACGGGTATTGCGCGAGCGGTATCAAACGAGTGCCGGCGAGGAGCGCAAAATGCTGCTCGAGGAGCTGGTGCGCCTTAGTGGCTACCACCGTAAGTACGCGATCACTGTGCTGAACGGACGAAGCCGTCGCTTGCCGGCCACGGGCGGCGGCAGAAAGCGCGGGCGGCCCTGCGTTTACGACGAGGCCGTCCGTCAAGCCATCATCGTTCTCTGGGAAGCCTCTGATCGGGTGTGCGGGAAGCGACTGAAGGCGGCTTTCCCGTTGCTGGTCCCTGCGCTGGAAGCCCATGGCCATCTGCACCTCGATACGGCGATTCGCGAGAAGGTTCTTGGCGCGAGCGCCGCAAGCATCGATCGACTGTTGAAGCCGGCACGACAGGTAACGACTCCTCGACGCAAGCGACTCGCGACCGCGCTGCGCAAGCGTGTTCCCGTGCGAACATTCTCTGACTGGAACGATCCGCTACCCGGCTGCATGGAAGCCGATCTGGTCGTGCATTGCGGCGACACCGTGGCGGGCCGCTTTGTGCACACATTAACATTGACCGACATCGCCAGCGGCTGGACCGAGTGTGTGCCGCTGCTCGTGCGTGGGTGCGCGCAAGTGACCGAAGCAATCGAGGCGCTGCGGCCGTTGATGCCGTTTCCGCTACGCGCGCTGGACACCGACAACGGGAGCGAGTTTCTCAACGACACGCTGATCGAGTATTGCCACGAGCGCAACATTGAGTTCACCCGCTCGCGCCCCTATCGCAAGAACGACCAAGCCTGGGTTGAACAAAAAAACGGCGCCGTGGTGCGTCGACTCGTCGGCTATCGCCGGCTCGAGGGATGGCCGGCCGCGGAGGCGCTCTCTCGTCTCTATTCCGCATCGAGACTGTTCGTCAACTTCTTTCAACCTTCCTTCAAGCTTGCGGCGAAGATTCGAGTCGGTGCTCACGTTCGTAAACGCTACCATCCCCCGCAAACGCCTTGCCAGCGCCTCCTGGCCTCGGATGCGATCCCGGCGGAAATCAAAGCCAAGCTCAACCTGAGCAGCTCGCAGCTGGATCCATTGCGACTGCTCGAAGACATCCGTCGAATGCAAAGCCATTTGGTCGCGCTGGTCGATCAAGGTGAGGCCTACACGCCATCGCCCGCGAACCGGGATCTCACCGGCTTTCTCGCGAGCCTCTCCAGCGCATGGCGAACAGGGGAGGCGCGTCCGACACACCGTGCGAAGCCGAAAGCCGTGCGTCACTGGCGTTCGCGTATCGATCCGTTTGAATCGACTTGGCCGCAGATGCTCATCTGGCTGCAAGAGAGTCCCGACCAAACCGGCCACGAACTCTTCGATCGACTTCGACAGACGTACCCGGGCCTGCATCAGGAAGGGCAACTGCGCACGCTCCAGCGTCGCGTCAAGGACTGGCGTGCGCTCATGGCACGCCGATTGGTTTTCGGACTTCAGGAATCCTCGGCCACGCAGACCTCCGTGGCGATAGCGCTGCCCTCACTCATTGAGTCCCAGAGCTCCTGACGCCTGCGGCGTCAGGCTTGGTTTCTAGCCTTCATCAGGTAAGATCAATTCTGAGGCAAAGAGTCAGAGTTTGGTTTTGAGGCAACACGACCGGCAGTTTTAATTGTCGCCAACCACCCGCGGCCCAAATCGGGCGCCGGCAAGGGACAGGCGGTCTGTTTGGGTAACTTGCGGCAGTGAGAGGGTCACGGGATCGACGATATCGCAGCTGCAGCACAATTGAAATAACACGCTTGCTGCCGCCGGCAAGTTTGCCGGCGAATCGGAACTAACCCAAATTAGGGCTGAGCACGATGGCAGATGCCGAATAGAGTGCGGGGGTGGACGGAGTACGGACCGACTGAGGCTTACCCCAGAGGTACGCATCTACGAGTGGTCAGGGTGCCATCCATCGGGCTGCTATCGATGTATGCGGCCGTTGTCTATCTGGAAGGTAAGCCTCGTACATTCGGGACCCACCGGAAAGCCCCTTGCTATCCGACCTTTAGCAGACCTCGCGCTTCTCGAGGCACTCCCCCCGCCCCGAAGCCCCGCCCCGCAAGATCCCCCCGAACGTTGGCCGCCGCGCCCACTCCTTATAGAGGTCCACCCACCCCGCCCCGGAACCGCCCCCAGCCAATCGCCTGATCCGATGGGGAACGGCCGCCCGCACGCCTGCGCGCCGAAACCGCCGCGGGCCGTACGGACCGACGGTGCCGCCCTCCCCCGACCCGTCTCTACGTACTCGCACCGCCAGCTCGGCTGATCACGGCCGGCTCGGCCACTCCATCCCCTTCAATCTCCGCCCTCAGCTCCGCCACGATCTTCAGCAGCGCCTGAAAGTCGGGTACGGGATCCAGGGCGACGCGGACACCAATGCCCGATCCACCGCCTGCTAACCCGAGCGCGTCGAGCATCCGTGCCCGATGATCCTCAGTCACGCTCGTAGCAAAGCACAGCGCGACGCTGCGCTGTTGCGCGTGCACCCAGACGCGCTTTCGCTTCTTCGTCAGCAAGATATCGACGGCGCCCTTCGCGCTCCTCGGAACCCTGACACCCGCCGCCTGAGTCAATGCAATCAAGCGGTCCGCATCATCGTGGCTCAGCTCGAGCTCTCGGATCTGGTGTGCGACATCTCGCCGTCCCTTCGCTGTGAACCTCGGCGCCGCAGGCTCCAGGCGATGCGCCGTCCTCTCAAGGGTGTGCAGATCCAGGAGACTCGACACCTTCAGCGACTGACACGTCGTCAGATCGATCTCTCGCAGCCAATCGAGCGCGCTTTCAGCAATGAGTTCGCGGCGGCGGGCCGTCATATGATCGAACGTCCGCTTCAAATCAGGCCCACCTCTCGGGGCGTCGCCTCCCAGCCCTTTGCGAAGATCCTCATAGCTGTCCAGTACGGCGCGGTCGCTCTCATCCCGAACGAGGAAGTGCGCGCGCTGGTTGTCCAGGGGATCAGCACCCAGATCCGCGAAGGAGTCGCCAAGACCCCCATCCCAGCTATTCAGGGCCTGGGAGATGTACGTCAGATTCCCAATGCTGTTCACGCGATGCGATCCGCCCCGACGCAGGTCCCCCGGGTACAGCGCGCGCGCCTGATTGAACGGCAGCAGATGTTGTTTCTCAGGAGTATTGCCCTGTTCGACCATGCGCTCCGGCCCGACAAGCCGTTTTCCGTTCCCTACCCGTGCGTACCGGAAATCCTGGGCCTTCAGCCGCCGCTCAAGCCAGTAGAGGAGAAGCACGTAACGGCTCTGGATCGAATTCGCCCCCTCCAGGCGACGCAACAGCTTCGGCCGATCCAGCGTTCGGTCGAGCGTCTGCACCATCTTCGGGATCACCTTGAAAGCGGTGGAGGCCGCGCTGCCCGCCCCATAGACGAACTCCCCCAGCGTCTTGGAGTCCGGCTCCCCCAGCGCCAGGCGAAGGCAAAGCCCTGCCAACAATGACCGATACTCATCCCCGCTCAACTGCGGGTAGTTGATCAGCAGTTGGAAGATGGGTGTCAGTGAGGTCGTTTCCGGAAGTGATCTCAGGTCGTCGCAATACAGCTCGTCCCGAAGAATGCCCCGCACATCCTCGAGCACTCGGCGCGCCTCGGTCCACAACTCCGCATTCTGCTCCGCTGTGATCGTCCGGAACGCGTCGACGAACGCGGTCTTGTCTGCGATCTCAAAGCTGAAGTCCGCGCGGCTTTGCTGCAGACCGAAATGATGCTGACAGACCTGAAGAAAGACTCGAATGAACAACTTGAAACCAAAGGCCCGCTCCTTCTGCCGCTGCAGCACTTCGTCCCGGGGATCCCGGCCATTCCTCTGAACGTCGCTAGCCGCCTCATTCCGCGCCCCGTGTACCGCACGAAACACCTTGGCTAGCTCGTCGTACGTATTGGCCTGTAGCCCAACCAGCCTTGCGAACGCCCGTTCCTCGACATCCACTCGCTTGCCGCCGGAGTTGATGCGGTTGTAGAGGCTCGCCATTTCAGCGAGATCGTCCTTTCGCTGAATCGACACGAAAAACGTCTGGCCAAGGATCCCCAATGCACGACGGCGCAGGTCCTGGTAGAGATCCTCAAGCCGGCGCTGGATCCCCTCCTCACCCGCAACCCTCGCGTCCTTCAAATCAATCAAACCCACGTAGTGCGCGAGTGCCTGGCTCGACCAGGAATCGGCGTTAAGGATCGCCTGAAGCGGCAACACATTGTGCTTGAGCGGTGATTGCCGGGCCGCAGGTCGCTTGGCCGGATCCGCCGTGTATACGAAGAGTGCAAAGTCCCGCGCCTGCGGCTTCAGTACAGCCGAATAGCCGGGTGCCTTGGGAAGATTGATGCACCAGACCTTGTTCTGCCCGTCTGAAGCGTCATCTTGCCCGTCGCCGTCCGGCGCTTGCTCCTCACTCTGCACGTTGTCGGTGAAGACCGAGTAGAGGCTGCGCATCCGTTGCTGGCCGTCGATCACCAGGTACTCGAGGTTGACACCACGAGACGGGTCAATCGGTACGCCCCGTGACGCGCAGTCTTTCGGCGCCCACAGTACGAAGCTGCCGCAGGGCGTCTCGTAGAAGAGCGACTCCAGAAGCGCCGCGACGGCCTCATTCCCCCACACCAGGCCGCGCTGAAAGTGCGGTATCCCGAGTTGTGGAATGCGTTGCACGACGTCATCGACTGTCCATGTCACGGATTCGTTAGGCAAGGTCCTTCCCCGCTCGAGTTTCGCTATCGGATGAGTGCAACGTCACGATGTCATCGCCTTACCGCCTGCCCGCCTTCTTCATCACCACCTCACCCCGCCGAATCCAGTGCACCGCCATCCCCGCGACGCGCGTGCCCTCTGCGCGTGCCGCCGCCGCGTACGCCTCGAGCTGCGGCTGATACCGGAGGAACGCCGCGAGCGGATCCTCCACCTGATCGGACTTGTGATCAATGATCCAGACGCCCTCCTGGGTGCGCACGATCAGATCCGCCGTACCAGACATCACCGAGCCCGCGGTGTCCACCGCCAGCAGCGGCCACTCGCGCTGCACCGACTCGACGACGAACCGGGACCCTAGCCAGCGCTCGAACTGCACCACGGCGCTCGCCACCGCGCTTAAGTCCGTCGCCTCCAGTGCCACGCCCGTGACCGCGGCAATCCGATCCGCGAGCTCCGGCCGCGCACCCAGCACTTCGAAGCAGCGGTGCAGGAACGTGCCGAGTGAAGCCGCGGACAGACCCGCCCGAACATCCAGTGCGTCGGCGTAGCGTTCGACCACGAGGCCCGCGACATCCCGCCCCCCCGGTTCGACGTCCAGACCCGAGGGCCTACGGCTATCCGGCGTCAGCGCCGCCGGCACGACACCCGGCCGCACCGCCCGCCGCCCAATCACCGGGAGTTCCGTAACTTCGGGGACGGCACCGAGCTCGAGTCCCTCGGGCCACTCCGCACCGCCCTCGACGACGGCGCACCGAAACATCGCCTGACCGACCGTCAGTGCATCCCGATCGAGCGTCAGCGCGCAGGACTCCGTCAGGATCGACCAGTACGTCCCGTTCTTGCCGGCGAGATAAGCCGGCCACTCCAGCACCAGCTTGTCGCGAGCGCGCGTCAGCGCCACGTACAGCAACCGCCGCGCGGACTGTTCGGCAACCGGCTCCAGCTCCTTGAGGAAATTCCCATCCGTTTCCGGCGCGGCGAAACGGGGCGCGTACTCGACCCGCGCTTCCTCGAGCAGCCGCGACAGATCCTCGAACGACCGATAGCCGAGCCCAAAGTCCGGCAGCGTCGCCGTGGCATCCTTGTCCAGCCCGCATACCGCAACGATCGGCCACTCCCGCCCCTTGGCGCTGTGCCACGTGGTGAGCACGAGCGCCTCCTCGTCCAGCACGCGAGGTTCGCCCTGGCGGTCCCCGTCCTTGGCATCCACCTGGGCGGCGAGCCACGACAGGAACGTCTGCACACCCGACCCATGGAATCCGCCGCGCGCCAGCGCCTCCCGGTTGGCGTCCATGAACTCGCCCGATTCCGCGAGCAGGCGCAGCAGGTTCGCCCGCGCCTGTTCGCCGTCGGGCCACGTCGCGACCGCATCGAACAGGCCCAGCGCGGCGAGCGTATCCACGACCAGCGCATAGACCGTGCGTTCGGCGACGCCCTCCGCGAGCGCGTCGATCCGCCTCAGGAGCGGCTCCTCGATGCGGCCCGTGTCCATCAGTTGCCGCAGGGCGTCCTGCAGGCTCAGCGACCCCAGTTCCGTCACGGCAAGATAGAGCGCGGCGTGCCGATCCGCGGGGTTCGCAAGATAGGCGAGCGCGTTGCACGCAATCTGCACCGCGCGCGACCCGAACCAGCCGTCCGCCTGCAGACGAACACGCAGGCCCTGGGCGCGCAACACCGCCGCATACGTCATCAACATCAGATGGGTCGGGCATAGCACCGCGATGTCGCTGCCCCGCGGCCGGCGCGGCTGGCCCGTCCGCCGATCGATGACCCGCTGAGTGGGAGCGCCGAGCAGTGCCTGGAGGCGCTGCCCAACTGCCACCGCGCGAATCGCGTGCTGATCCCGCTTCGCCTTCGTAGGGAACGCCACCACGTCGAGCGGCATCGGCTCGGTGGCCTTGCGCTGCGGTTCGAGCGCGACGTAGTCGTCACCGAACAGACCCGGACCCAGCGCATTCACGAAAGCCATCAGCTGCGGCTGTGAGCGCCAGTTCCGCGTCAGCGGCTGCGTGGCCGCCGCATTCTGCCGCTGCAGCGCCTCGAGCAGGCGCGAGTCCGCGCCCTGAAAGCCCATGATGGCCTGCTTCAAATCCCCTACCGCAACGGTCGGCACCCCCGCCGTCGCGAGCTGCCACAAGAGCGCGAACTGCAGCGGGTTCGTGTCCTGGAACTCATCGACCACGAGACAATCGACTCGGCCCACCAGCGTCTGGAGGACGTCGGCGCGATCGCGCAGCAGTTGCCCTGCCATCGCGATCATGTCCGCGTAGTCGACGAGCCCGGCCTCGCGCTTCGCGGCCGCGTACTGGACCAGGACATCTTGCCCGGCCGCCAACAGCGCTTCGATGTGCCGCCGCGCGTGCGCGAGCGGTCCGGGATGCCGCGGTAGTGCGCTGGCGGCCGTCATGACGTCGGAGGTCAGCGCATCATAGGGCGCAGGCAATGGCGCGCCGCGCTTGGACTGACGCAGCGTTCGCAGTCTCTTCCACAGCTGCCAGTCGGTCTCGAGCGCGTCGTCCACCAGGGCGCGCCTCAGGTTGCGATAGTCGTCCTGCAGCGCCTGGGTGGCGGTGGCACTGGTCCCAAACTCTGCGGCCAGATTGTCCGGATACGCTGCGAGGAGCGCCTCGACGCGGCGCTTGAGCGCACGGCTCAGCGCCGCGCCATCCCCAGTCGGTCCATAGCGTTCGACAATCCACGCGACGGCCTGAGCGGAATAGGCGCCCGTGTAGGAACGCCAGACCATCGATCGCAGCAGGCCCACCACGGTGAGCAGATCGTCGCGGAACAGGTCCTCGCCGCTCTTCCCGGAATTGAACTCGTACACGTAGCCGTAGGCGGCCAGGTTCGACGTGATCTCATCCGCCTTCTCGGTGCGCGCGAGCGCCAGGCGGATCAGTGCATTCTGCTCATCCTCGTTGAGCAATCGCGGCTGCGGCGAGGTCCCGGACTCAAACGCGAACTCCGTGAGCACCTGGAGCCCGAAGCCGTGGATCGTGGAGATGTAGGCCTCGTCCAGGCGCAGTGCGTCCTCGACGCGCCCGCGCTTCAGGAGCTCCCCGCCGATGCGCTCCCGCAGTTCCGCGGCGGCCGCTTCCGTAAACGTCACCGCGACGATCCGCTCGGGCGCCACCTTCCCCTCGACGACCCAGCGGCCCAGCGTCTCCTGGATCGTATGGGTCTTGCCGGAGCCAGCGCCGGCCGGAATCAGCGTCAGCGGTGGCAAGCTCATGGCGCGTCCACCGGTTCATCCGCCAGGGTGAACAGTGAAATCAGCGGGCTGTTGTCGAGCGCGTAGGGCTTGATGCCGGTCTGCTTCTCCCAGGATCTTGCATCGCTGTCGCGATTGAGGCACACGGCGCCTCGCCGCACTTCACCGATGCGCTGCTGGATCAGCGCCAGGGCCTGCGCCGCGATATCGCTATCGACCGTCCGCCACCCCGGAATCGCGCTGACCCCCGGCAGCGCGACATCAGACAAGACGACCTGATCGTTCATCAGGTAGTAGACGACGCCGGTCTGGGTCGCCGCGCGGATACGGGCGACCAGCGCCCCATCCGTCGCGCCCTTCGGGCCGCCACTTTGCAGCATCGCGCGATACAGGCTCGCCTGGCTGTCGTAGCCCTTCTGCATCTGCACCAATCGCTTGTCGGACTTCGAGCGCTTGTAGTCCACGACCAGCAGCTGCGCGCCAGGCAATCCCAGGATCAGATCGGTCTGACCATGAATCGCAATGCCGCTCCAGCTGCCGGCGAGCCACGCTTCGCTCGCGAGCACCTCGGCGCCAAGCTGCTCGATCATGTTCCGCCAGACCTGTCCGGCCTTGATCGTCTGCGCAGTGAAGTGGCGCCGTTCCACCTTCCACTGCGCCGAGCGCAGGAACGGCGCCCGCCGGCGAAGCACCTCCTCGACCAGCGCCTCCACCCGCTCAGGAATCGCTTCCCGTGCGGGCAACGGGACGCCCGGCCCGAACAGCGCCTCGAACACCCCGTGTGCCAGCGTGCCCAGCAGCATCGGATCGGTCGACTCCGGCGCCCAACCCAGCGGCTCGGCATTGAGTCGCCGCAGCAGCCACGCGAGCCGCGACACCATCAGCGTCTCGAGACCGCTCGGCGACTCCGGCTTCGGTTGCCCCGCCGCATCAGCGCGCAACGCGAGCAGGTCGCGTCCGAACTGCAGATCGGCCGCCACCAATGCCCGCGGCGGCTGCGGCGCCGCCGCTTCGGTCAGCGCGAGGTATCGTGCCCGCCTGCGCTCATCCGAGGCATCGAGTTCGATGATCAACCCGTCCGCCGACTCCGGGCCGTCGACGAGTTGATGCATGAACACCAGACTCTCGGATGGCGCCTGAGGCGCACCCGCGTAGTCCCGGCGCGGCACCAGCAACGTCGCGGACATCGCAGCGGCACCGAGCTGGCGTCGGAAGCGATCACGTCGCCGCGCTAGCACCTCGGTCGGCGTCGCCAGCGGCAATCCCGTCACGACTCGCAGCGCCTCCACATCCCCGGCGGCGAACACCGAGTTGCCACCGAGCGGCGACGGATACTGCCCCTGCGAGAATCCGAGCACGATCAGGTGACGCACCGCGCGCCAGGGCTCCTGCGACTCGCGCCAGACCGTCACCCCCTCGAGATTGAAATCCGGTGCGGCGCCCGAGGTCAGCAGCCGAGGTCCCGCGCGGCGACGCAGCGCCGTCCAGTCGATCGAGTCGGCACCGGTGAGCGCAGCACAGAGCTCTTCGACCGCCGCCTGCGCCTGAACGAGGTGTCCATACAGCACGTCGGGCGCGCGCAGCAGATCGCCAAACGCGCGCAACGCAGCGCTGAGCGATGCCGGCTCGCTGTCGCCTTCACGAAGCAGCGCCAGCATCGCCCGGGTCGGACGGTCCGCATCACGCGGCGGCTCGAGCTCGTAGTCCCCTTCCATCACGGTCTGGGCAAAGACCGCCCCAAGCGCGGCCGTCCACGGCATCAGCGGCGAGGACAGGCACACCGCGATCGCCATCGCCGGTGCGGGCTTCTGCCGGCAGTAGAGAAAGTGAAACACCGCCTCGCGCCCGAGATCGCGCCGCCACCGCTCCGCCGGCAAACCGGAGAGCGCGAGCCCACCGAGCCGAAACGCGTCCTCCAGCGCGACCGCGTACTCGAAGGCATCCGGCATGAGGATCCCGATATCGGCGGGCCTCAAGTCCCGGTGTTCAGCGAGCAGCGTCTGCGCCATGCCGGCGGCCACTTCGGCTTCCTGCAGGAAGTCCCGCACACCCAGCCACTGCACCGAGCCATCGAGTGCGGCTTTGCGTTCAAGGGGACGGAAGAGCCGCGACTGCAGCGCGCCGAGGGTGCCGCTAGCCGTCCGAGCGGCGCCATCGCCCAGCACGTGCCCAAGAACTTTGAGCAGCACCTCGTCGAGCACTGCGCCCCCCGCCTCGGCAGGCGCGTCCCGATTGAGTCTCTCGACGACAGCCGCCTGCCATCTCGACAGCGCCGGCACACCCTCGACGTGCAACACGCGCAGCGTCTGCAGCACCACGCCTGAATCCGCGGCGAGCAGATCCCGGATCACTACCAGCTCGTCGGGCAGACACCGCCCCAAGGTGAGCACGAGCCGACGCAGATCCGCGAAGTGCCGGCGCGGCCGCTCCGGCAGACGCTCGATCTCGACCGTAGCAATGTCGCCGAACGGATCGGTCGCGGACAGCACCTCTGTCAGCGCCGACAGAACGGCCTGGCCCGTCTCCACGAGCGCGACCTCGAGGCTCTCGGACCAGAACGCATCCGTCAGCGCGGCGAGTGCCGTTCGGAATCGATCTTCGAACTGCCCGTCAGGTATCGAAACGAGGTACGCACGCCGCGCCCAATCCATCAGCTCCGGCCACGATCCCACCACGACGCCGGAACGAGCGCCCTGCTCGACGACCAGGCGCCTCACCCGCCGCGCCGCACTCCCATCTGGCACCAGCAGGAACAGCAGCGACCGTTCCGGACCGGTACTCGACTTCATATCCAGTCGATCATCCATCGACGGGCTTCGCAATCGCGGGGCTACGGTGTGGCGTCAAACTTTCCGTCCCGTCGCTGCCACTGCCTTGCGCCAGAGCTCGCGACACTTGTCCTTCTCATGGCCCCATGCGAAGTAGTCTCGATACTTGTTCTTTTCAAGAACACCATACCGAGCTCTGAACAGATCTGCCTTGATGACTTTTCTTGGGAGGATGAAGAACCCGCACAAGGCCAGAAACTCCACCTGGTACGGCAGCGCCGTTGGAACTACATCGATACCTTTGTCGGCGAGTCTAGCGCGGTACTTTTCAAGATACTCCCAATACTCGGAGTCCTCGAGCCCCGGTAGCGCGAGGCCAACGCAAACGGCAATGTCGTACCGCTTTCTTTTTTTGTCAGGACTCGTCAACAGTCGGCTAAACGCCCAGCCTTTTCGTGTATTCCCCAAACCACGATTCGGAATGACAGTTCGCGAGAACTTGATCTCGATTTTTCGACGGACATCTGTCTTTTCAATGAGTGCATCCGTCTTCACAGCTCGGCCATCAACCAGATCCCCGTGTCTGCCGAGGGGAATTCGCAAGTCCCACGGCTGCAATCCAAGAACGTTAAGGCACAAGTTCTTGAATACCATCTTTCCGACGATGTCGCCGTCGATGTACCGACTCATCTCCGCTTCGATAGACGGCGCGCTTTTATCCAGGTAGCCGGGCATTGCTATGCCCCTTGTCTAGGAAGCGGAATCAGTGCCCGACGGTACCGGCGACGTTTCACCGGACTAAGTACAATCACGACAATCGATCGGTTTCTTGTCATCTACTCCTCCCCAAAATAGTCCTCATCGATCCGCTTTAAGCGCACCACCTCGACCTCGGTGACGCCGATCCCGAACTCGATCATCAGGTCGGCCAGCTGCTCGCCATCGATCAGGACGATAGTCGTCTGGAGTGTCGCGGCGTATTCCACGGCGTCCCGGGTAAAGGATGCCGTCGTGATGACCGCCCCCTTGCGGGCGCGATGGCCCTGCAGGGCCCCCGCGAATTGCTGGATCGTGGGACGGCCGACCGTGTTCTCCCACCGCTTGGCTTGGACGTAGATGGAGTCGAACCCAAGCCGGTCCTCCTTGATGATTCCATCGATGCCGCCATCACCAGAACGCCCCACGACCCGGGCCGCATCCTCCTCGGAGCCGCCGTACCCCATCGCGACAAGCAGCCGGACGACCAGCGATTCGAAGAACGCTGGACTCGCTTGCTTCACACGATCCAGGACTTGCGCCGCCAGTCCCGCCCGCTGGAGTGCGTAGCCGGCGCGGATCTGCTCGTCCGGCGTCAAGGACGGCGAACCGGCCGCGCGTGGGGACGCCCCGGCAACATTGCCCATCGAGGAAGCAGCAGTCGCACCGTCCCCAGCCTGCTCGGAAGTCCGATTGCGGAACTCTTGGAACTCCGGATACTGCGTCAGATAGGCAATATCGACGTGATCGACCCCGGACTGAAGCACGGCCTCGCCACGAGCCGTAATCCGAAACACGCCCCGGCGCTCAGACTCGATAAGTTTCGCCTGCTTCAGATAGCTGTGTGCCCATGCAACCCGGTTCGCGAACCTCGTCTGCCTGGCGCTGGGCAGCATCTCCTCGAGATCCGCCGTAGTCAGCTGCAGCTGCTGGCCCACCAGAGTGCGTACTTCCGTAGATGGCCGCAGCACGCCATCGGCATAGCCCCGCAATACCGGCAACATCAACGTCTGAAAGTCCGGAACCGCCATACCTGCACCTCGCCTAGAGCGACTTGAACTCGTCGATCTTTAATTCCTGCGCACCCGCCAGCATGTCCCGAGACAACGCCCGCTTGTCTCCAAGCAGCTGGTCAATCCGCTGGTCGAACTGCCGAACCTTACGACGAGGGCGCGGAATGGACCCTTGCGGACCTCGGCACCTCCGGTTGAGAGACACACGGGGCCTGTAGCGCCAGAAGTTTCCGGTTCCAGCTCGCCGCGGCCTCGGAGTCGATAGTGACCGAGAACTCATCGTCACGGTCGAAGTCCGGCTGGAGGACAACCTCCTGTCCAACAGACAGCGGCCAACACATCTCTAGGTAGCCTGATCCACGCAACTCAGGGCGTCGTTCGCGCGGGGCGCCGAACGCCAGAACGAGTGCGTCCCGGACCTGCTTAAACGCCGCCATTTTGAAGTCATAGGTGGCGGTCAATATGTCTCCCTGCGGGTTTCGTTCGATCATCAGATCCGCGGGAATACCAGCAAGCCGTCCATAGCCCGCGCAAGTCTGATTGTCGAATTGCATGATGCCCCGCATACATTGCGCGAGCGAGCGCATATGCATCAGAGAGTCGCCCGGAAATGCATCGGGCAAATGAAGGACGGGATCGCCGCGCAGCATTTCGGCTTGGCTCGCAGTCTTGGACCGATTCCCGTTACCACATCCGGCCACCAAAAGGAGCATCAAACCTGCTAAGCACACCTTTGGCAATTTCGCAGGCAAATGGGAGGCCCTTCGATCAAGCGATGTCATCGTTGCGCCAAATTTTGATGGGGATAGCGTCATGTACGGCCGCCAGCATAGCCTCAGATCAGGCCCCACTCGCGGTCTGACTTCTTAAACACCTCGATCGGAGCGCTTTCCTCAGCGCTCGGTGAGCAGACGATCCCGAGTGGAGTCGAACCTTTCGGCGACGAGCGCCATCGCACCGCCACGAGTTGCTGGCATTCGGCGCTACCGAGAGCCAACCCGGCCCCGCTGCTCATGATTCGAACACCCTCTCCCGAATCACCGCCCGCAGCTTCCGCTGCGCCCCCCGCGTCCAGATCGATCCCGCCAGATGCCACCCGCGCTCCACGTCCTGAGCCGCCCTACTGCCGATGCTGGCATGCGTAAACAGTAGTGCAACGAACGTGACGACGACTGTCGATTCGGCGGCTCGTTGTTCCGATGCGATCCGTGCCAGCTCCCTCAGCACGCGCTCCGGCACGCCGAACGCTCGCAACCGTTCCCAGCTATCCGGAAACAACCCTCCGCTGCGCGCGGACTGAAGCAGCGCAGCCACTATCGCCGGGAATTCGGTCTCCGGCGAGGCAAGCGGGCCGATCGGTGCCATGACCCGCTGAAGAATCTCTGCTGTGTCGTCCAGTTCAATCGCGTTCGCAACGTCAAACTCATCGGAGGACGCGATGCCCTCGGATAGGAACACCGGGCAACCAAGGGCTAAAACCTCCCGAACCACTGTCGCGACATCCTCGCCTTCCAGACCCTCGGCGCCTACGGCGACCCGAATCTCGTCGGTCGTAACGTAGTCCTGGTCAATCCACAATTCGGTCAGGCGACGAATCGCTCGATCGACTGCAGAATCCTGCCTCTCGGTATCCCGGTCGAGTGCTGCCGGAACGTTCACAGCGTCCGCCGCCCATGAAGGCGGCCCGGAAAGGTTGTCCCCTTGCGGCCTGAACGCGCGCACGAGAGGCCCAGCGCGCCTGGCGAAACGCACCGTCTCCAACGCCGCGCCAAACGGAGTGACCGTGTCCCGACACGCCATGAGCAAGGGCTCGGCGCTTGCCGCCCCCCCAAACCCCGCCGCCAGCATCTGCGGCACGGCCACTGTCGCCGGCAATCCCTGCGCCTTCTCCTCAGCCGAGCGCTCCGCCACCACGACGAAGCTCGTGAACGCCGACGCGATCTGCAGCCGCTCCGCCAGCGCAGCTGCCGCCTCGGTCTCGCCTTGCTCCGCCAGCACCGCGACGCGACGCGCCCCGGCAACCCGCACGATCGTCGAAGCGACCTCGGGCGCGATATCCGTCGCCAGCACTGGCACCTCGATCACACGAACGCCACCCGCGTCAGCCGCCGAGCCGACCGCGATGCGCACCCGCCCGACCGGCATCGACTTCAACCCTGCCACCAGGTGCACCGTCTCGTCCGGGAACACCGCCCGCGGCGCCGCCAACTGCCAGGCCACAGCCTCCGGCCACTGAACCTTGCCCACGCGACGCGGCAACGCCCGCATCCGCCGGAACATCCGCACGATCGCATCCTCGGCCAGCTCACCCGACCCGACGAACTCGCACGCACCGCCCGTCGCTTCCGACAGCCGGCGCGCGAGTGCCTCGTTCGGCGCCGAACCGACCGAGACAACGAACAGCCGCCGGCCCGCTCGCGCCACGCCGTCCACCAGCGCATCGAGCTCGTGCACCTGGCCGTCGGTGATCATCAGCAGATCCGGCTGCACACCCGCCGGAGCCGGCACCGAGACCGCAGCCTCGAGCGCCGAACCCATCTCGGTCCCGCCGAGATCGGCGCCGACGTTCCGGAGAGCAGCACGCAGCGCCGCGAGATTCTCCCAGGTCGCGCCGACCATGCCCTCGGTATCCCACTGATGGGACGACCCGAACCGCAGCAGACCGATCCGGTCCTCGACATCGAGGCTCTCGAGCACGCGCCCGACGGCACGCTTCGCTGCCTCGATGCTGTCACCGGCCATCGAGCCCGAGCAGTCCAGCACGACGGTCAGCGCAAGCGCGCGTCTCTCGGACGCCGGCAGTCCCTCGAGCACCGCGCTTGCGATGACGACCCACTCGTCGCCATCCTTCGCCACCAGCACGTCCTTCGGCACGTACGCCTGCGGCACCTCCAGCACGAAGTCCCGATCCAGCGCCGCCGCCTTCGCGAGCGTCACGACGGTGCCGGCCTCGCTCTGCTGCGTCCGGATCGAATGCGTCGGGGATTCGAGCGCGGAGGCGTCAGCCTGGATCCCCGCGAGCAGGATCTCGATGTCGAACGGATACTCGGCCACGAGATCGGTCTCCGGAACCGCCGGCCCCTCGAGACCCGCCTTGCGCGGATTGCCATAGCGCGGCGCGATCACGGTCGGCACCTGGAGCCGCAACGTCCCCCGGTTCGCGTCCAGTAACTCGGCATGCCGATACCGGATCACCGCCGACTCCCCCGGCTTCAGGTTCCCGACACTGACCGTGTACAGCCCGTTGCCCACCGACTCCAGCAACACCGCCGCGTCGCCATCGTCGATCGCGCGCTCGTACTTCTCGGTCGCCGCCGCCTTCGCGATCGCGACCGCCTCGAGCTTCCGCTCCCCGAGTCCCAGTTCCAGCCCCAGCAGCACCGCCCGCACCGGTACCGGGAACGTGAACACCGCCTCGATGACCCGATCGCTCTCGTTCCGGTAACGCTGCTCGACACTGAGTTCGAACAGCAAACCGTCAAGCCGACCCTTCGCACTGACCCCCTGCAGCGGCAACCCGCCGCGCGCGCGAGGCGCGGCAGCCCCCAGGACCGCCATCGATTCCGCAGACACGTCGTTCATTCTTGTTTCTCCTCGACGCGGGCCGCCGCGAGCGCATCCAGCGCCGCGCGCATGAAGCGCCGCAGTTGTTCCGGTGACAGCCGCGCCGCGCCCGGCTCGATCACGAGCTCGACACCCGGCGCGAGATGCAGGTGCGACCGCACCTCGATGGACGGCGCGAACGCCGGCAATGTCGCGACACCGCCCGGCGCCGCCTGACCGGCAGCCTCCTGCTCGAGCCGCCGCTTCACATGCGAGAGCGCGACGCCCTCGTTCGTGTAGCGCCGGATCTGCAGCAGGGTCTCGAGATGCCGCTGGGTATACCGCGCCGCCCGCGTCTCCCCCTCCGCACCCTCGAGCAACCCGAGTTCGATGTAGTACCGAATCGTCCGCCGCGGCACGTCCGTCAGTGCCTGCAGCTCGTCGATCGAGAACGTCTTGCCAGTAATTTGCGCCAGTTCCATGGCGATATATTGCCAGTATTACTGGCGGAGTCAACAGGCCTTTATCGTAGATAGACTAGATACCGTTAATATCTTGACATCGGGGGCCAGAAGTCCCATGGTGCTCGTCATCGTAGATACCGTCGATATCTAGCAAACCACCGCGAGATGCTGTCCATGCCGTTCACTGATCCCATTGATCCATATGCCCCGGCCCTGCGCCGAAGCCTGGTCCGGCTCGCCGCCTGGACCAACCTGATCTTCGACGGCGGCGCCGGCCGCCGGCTCATCGACCTGCCGCTCCCTCCGGACGGTCTCGTTGGCGCCAACACCGACACCGACTCTTATAAGGAGCCCGGCTCCGCAGGCCCCCGGATCGAACAATCCGTCGTGTTCCGCACCGCCACCCGCGCCGAGCACTGCGTCCGCACCGGCGAATGGCCTGGCACGCTCGACGAACTGCGCTCAGCCCAGCGAACACTGGCGCCGTTCATGCATCTGCTCGATGTACCGCTGGTCGATCCCTACGAGATGCCGATCCTGCTCGAGGAGGACGAGACCGTCCTGCGCCAGGCGCTGCGCGCCTTCGACGCCCGGGTCGAACTGCTGTTTCGCGGCTGGCTGTCATTCAAGGAACTCGCCGCACTCAGCGGGCTGTCCGAGAAGACCGTCCGCATGGCGGCAACCGGCCGCGACCACAACCCCGAACTCGCGACCTATAAGGAAGGCGCCACGACCCGCGTGGCTGCCAAGGAGGCGGAGCGCTGGCTGAGAACCAGGGCGTCGTACCGGCCGACACGCATTCTCAATCGCACCGAAGCACTCGACCCGGAGCCGGCGAACGCACTGCAGCTCGCCACCCTTCTTAAGGATCTGCGTACCCGCGTCGGACTCTCGATTTCCGAGGTCATCGCGCTCATCGGACTGGCGAGCGAAGCGAACGCAGACTTAGATGCTCTCGAGCAAGCCTGGTGGACGCCCGATCAGGTCAATGTCGCGCTGTTCGATCTTCCCGTGCTGACGCGACTCGCTCAGGTGCTGCAGGTGTCCGAACCGGCGAAGTTCGTACGCGCCGTCGCTGCGCTGCTCCTGCCCTACCAGATCGAAAGGCAATTCGCGGCGACGACGCAGTCCACCGAGCGCACCTCATGAGCGCGCCCCGCTTTCAACTTGTGTCAACCCACGCGGCCATGTATCCGGCAGGTAGCGCCGGCCCGGCGACCGCGTGGCCGTTCCCAGCCGGGACCTTTGCCCCTGCGAAGGCCAGGGAGTCTGCCCGCCTTCATTTCTCTTTATTCACGCACTCAACCTGAAGGACTCTCACCACCATGGACAACGAGAACAACAACCTCGCGCCGGCCTACCTCGGCGCTGACGGCTCCCCGACTCGCATGAGCACTGACGCCGGCATGACGCCGGACCTCTTCGTTCGCAGCGTAGTGAAAATCGACGAGTCCTACCGGGACCTCGGCCACACGCTCGGCTGGCGCTTCCTCACCGGACCGAAGGCCACGCTCTCGCCCCGCACGCAGATCGGCCTGGTCACGCTGAACCCCGGCGGCGATCACGAACCGAAGGAACACCCGCGCAGCAGCAGCGAACCCGGCAGTTCCTACCTCATCGAAACCTGGCCCGGGCATGCGCGCGGACGTTCACCGCTGCAGTTCCAGGTCCAGGCGATGCTCGGCGCCCTCGCCCGGCACCTGGGCGACGCCGCACCGCTGGCGCAGTTCATGAACGAACGCGTCCTCAGCGCCCAGTTCGTGCCGTTTCGCTCCCCGAGCTTCGCGGCATTGCCGCGCCGCAAGGAATCGATCGCGTTCGCCAAGAATCTCTGGGGCGAGATCCTCACGCACTGGCAGCCGCGCCTGCTGATCACGATCGACACCGAGACCTTCGCGAACCTGCAGACGACCCTGCTCGCACAGCCCGGCACCCGCACCACTGGCCACGAGTCGTTCCCGACCGGCTGGGGCGACTACCAGGCCGAAACAGTCCGCATCGCCCGGCCCGCCAATGCGCCCGCGGTCACGCTCGCGCGCCTGCCGCACCTCTCGCGCTTCGCGCTGTTCGGCCGGGCCGCGTCGCGTGCCCACATGGACCGGTTCCTCGGGTCCCTCGCGGAAAGCCTGTCGCAATAGCCGCGCCGTCCGCCTGATTTGGCCGATCCGGAACATCCAGTCAGGGAGGCCGGCAAGCGAGTCCCCGCGCGCCGGCCCGGCCCTTGTACGGCCCCGTCATTCCTTACTATACTTCCGAAGGTAAGGAACCCGGAGTCGTCCATGAGCACCGAAGCCACCCTGACCAGCAAGGGCCAGACCACCATCCCGAAGGCCATTCGCGACGGCCTGCAGATGAAGACCGGCGACCGGATGACCTTCACGCTGATGCCCGACGGCGTGGTGATCATGCGCGTCAAGAACAAGCACGTCTCCGAACTCGCAGGCCTGCTGCACAAGAAGGGCCGGAAGCCCGTACCCACGGCCTTGCTATCACGTTGATTGACGCTCGTGCTCGGCATCGACACCAACGTCCTCGTTCGCTACCTGGTTCGTGACGATCCGCAGCAGTTCGAGAAAGCCCGTCGACTGATCAAGCGTGAATCCGACCGCAACGCGCCAGTCCTCGTCAGCCTGCTGGTCTTGCTCGAAACCGAATGGGTACTGCGCAGCCGGTACGATCTCTCGAAGCCAGAGATCCTGTCGGCCTTGTCGGCCTTGCTCGAAGTCACCGACGTGGCCATCGAGGACGAGCCCTCGGTCGAACATGCGCTCTATTCGTGGAAAGAATCGGCAGCCGACTTCGCCGACTGCCTGATCGCAGCCCGCCATCACCGGCTCGGCTGCGAAGCCACAGTGACCTTCGACGCGAAGACTCTCAAACTCCCCGGCT